>Ga0335397_10002473_pt1 | contig 25145 bp, 19 predicted proteins | sample MAT04_FD_205740 | JGI IMG/M metagenome (GOLD analysis project Ga0335397, IMG submission 205740) | Freshwater microbial communities from Lake Fryxell liftoff mats and glacier meltwater in Antarctica - MAT-04 (spades assembly) (version 2) ... | reverse complement strand
CGAAGAAGCTCCGCCCCTCGAGCCGCGCCTCGAGTGTGTCCAGCATGTCGAAGACGCCCTCCACCGCCTCGTCATGGGCGAGCCGCGTCGTCGCGAAGGCGGCGCGGTACACGCCATTGTTCAGGCGCGCGTACATGTCCTCGGCGAGCGCGTCGCTCTCTGCGCGCAGCGGCGCGAGGTTGAGGTCGATCGCTTTGGCGTCCACCAGTCCGCTGAACGCGTCATTAAGCATGCGCAGGAGGTCGGAGGATCGTTGCTCACGATCGTCTTCCGCTCGCGGTCCCAGAGCATAGGCACGGTCGCGCGGCCGGTGAAGCGGGGTCGGCCGCGGTGTAGATCTGGTGCATGTACTCTGCACCGTTGACGACGGCGGCCCCCGCCGGAAAGCGCGAGCCGTGCAACGTGGGCTCGGGCGAGGCGTTCACGAGGTCGATCACGCCCTCGTGGTGCAAGAGCTTCCGCGCCGCGAGCACGCCACAGGCAGATGAGCGCGGCGTAGACGACGTAGCGTCCGCGCGCTGCCGGGAAGCCCCCTTCCCCCGTCGGCCCAGCCCGCCCGTCCGGCGTCACCCAGCTGCGCAAGCTCGACACGTGCCGCACGAAGCCGCCGCGTTCGTCCTTCGCCTGTCCGTGGTGCCGGTCCGCGGTCCAGTTCCCATCGACGATCATGAACGAAAACTATGCCCCGAGGGCCGGCACGAGGCGACACACCGTCTCGACACGAGCAACGGCGCGCGTCACTCGTCTGAGCGCTCCGACGGCGCGTCGCCGTGCGTGAGCCTCGCGCGTAGAAGCCTGTCCTCGCCGGAGTCCCCCGTGGGCGACCACCACGGGCGAGCGGCGAAGACGAAGAGAGCCGCGAGCCCAGCCGCGAGCGCGACCCAGCCGCGTGACCTCGCGGGAGAAGGCGACGTGAAGAGCCACGCGGCCAGGGAGCCGGCCACGAGGCCCCCGAGGTGCGCCGCGTTGTCGAGATGGATCTGGAAGCCGATCGCCGTCCAGATGCCGACCTGGAGCGCGACCGAGCGGACGCCGCGATCGGCCCAGAACGCGGCCCAGCTCGGGAAGAGACGACGGCGAATCGCGAAGGTCGCGCCGAGCACGCCGAAGAGCGCGCCGGAGGCGCCGGCGGAGATGCGCGGGCCGAAAAGGATGCCGCTCGCCACGCTCGCGCAACCCCCCGCCACGCCACTGAGAAGATAGATGGTGAGGAACCGCGCCTTGCCGACCGACCGCTCGAGGGCGGTCGCCCAGCCGATCGCCATGTAGCTGTTCATCAGGATGTGAACGAGCCCGATGTGGAGGAACATGCACGTCGCGACGCGCCAGTACTCCCCCGCCCATACGTGGAGCGGCTCGGCGGCGCCGAAGCGAAGCAGCGTCCCCTCGTCCGTCGTGCTGCCTTCGCGCTCGGCCCACCCGAAGACCGCGAAGTCGACCGCGATGAGCGCGAACGTCACCGGGGCCGCGCGCACGCGCTCGAGCAGGCTCGGGCGGTCGGCGGGAGTCGCCTTTGCAGGCGGTTCGGTGGGGTCTGACATCGGCCTCCGGACTGTAGCAACGAACGCGTGCCGCGTTGGCGTACGATCCCCCCGATCTCCACGAGCTGAGCAGGAGTGTTCGTACGCTGTCGACTGGACGCTCCGATCCCACTATGATCATGGGCGATTAGATGTCGATCGACGCAATTCGCTTCTTCGCCGCGACCGACGTCGGCAACGTCCGCGAGCACAACGAGGACAACTTCCTCGTCGACAAGAAGCTCTCGCTCTTCATGGTGGCGGACGGCATGGGCGGCCACGCCGCCGGCGAGGTCGCCAGCGCGATCTGCGTCCGTACGATCCACGAGGAGATCAAGCGAGAGAAGGACCTCCTCACGGACTTCGTCGCGGGCGCCCGCGGCGGAGCGCGGGTCACCAACAAGGACATCCTGGCGCTCATGGAGCACGCGGTGCACCGCGCGTGCCTCCGCATCCACGAGGAGGCCCAGGCCGACCCCGAGAAGCGCGGCATGGGCACGACGCTCAGCGCCCTCATCATCCTCGGGACCCGCGGCTTCATCGCCCACGTAGGCGACAGCCGCATCTACCTCGCTCGCGCCGGCCGCGTGCAGCAGGTGACCGAGGACCACACCGTCTTCAACGAGCTCATCAAGCGCGGGAAGCTCTCGCGCGAGCAGATCGAGAAGGTCGGTCACAAGAACGCGATCACGCGCGCCGTGGGAGTCTACGAGCGCGTCGACGTCGACACGCTGATGATCGAGGTCCTCCCGGGCGACCAGTTCCTCCTCGCGAGTGACGGGCTCACGGGCTACCTCGAGACCACCGAGGAGCTCACGTCCTACGTCGCCAGGGACGGCGACAGCGCAACGAAGGCACTCGTCGACCTCGCGAAGGCGCGCGGCGGCAAGGACAACATCACCGTCGTCCTGGTTCGCCTCGGCGGCGAGGCCAAGGACGACGAGCGCGCCAAGCGCCTCGCCCTGAAGCGCGAGGTCCTCGGGCGAATGCCGCTGTTCGCGCGCCTCGGCGACCGCGAGCTCCTGCGCGTCATGCAGTCCGTCGAGGTCCGGAGCTACGACGACGGCACCGTGGTCATCCGCGAAGGCGACAAGGGCGACGAGCTCTTCATCGTGCTCAGCGGAAAGGTCAACGTATCGCGCGGAGGCGAGACGCTCACCCGCCTCGGTGCGGGCGAGCACTTCGGCGAGATGGCGCTCATCCGCGCCGTGCCGCGCTCGGCGACGGTCACCTCGGAAGGCGGCGCCGAGCTCATCATCATCCGCCGCACCGACTTCTTCGAGCTACTCCGCAGCGAGCACGAGATCGCGGTGAAGATGCTCTGGCAGTTCCTCGGTGTCCTCGCCGACCGGCTCGATCAGACGTCGAGCGAGCTCCGTCACGCGAAGCAGGAGCTCAATGCCCCCGACATCACCGACGACGTCACCGTGGAGATCTTCCCCGGGATCGAGGGGGACGAGCACGCGACCCCCTTCGGGCGCAGGTAGGGCGAGCTCGGTGAGGGCTGGCGTGATCGTCGTCGCGGCCCTGGCTGTGGCCGTGACGGGGTGTGAGGGGAAGCGGGACGGCGGCGGCGCCGTCGATGCGGGTGTGAGCGCGAGCCCGGTCGCGAGCGCGAGCGCGACGGCGATGGCGAGCGCGCATCCGGTTTCGGGCACGGGCACGGGCACGGGCACGGGCACGGGGAGAGATGGTGGGCCTTCGGGGGGGCGCGGGGGCGACGGCGGGCTCGCCATCTGTAAGGTCATGGCCAGCGAGGGCGGGCCGGCGGCCAGCGCGGACGCGACCGGGTGGCTCGACGTGGCGGCCAAGGCGAATTTCACGGTGCGCACGCTCGAGACCGGGCGGGAGCTGAGGTTCGAGGGGCCCGGTCGCGTGCGCGCATGCGCCGACGACGTGGCGCTCGTGGCCGAAGGGTCGGCGGTCGGGCTGCCCGGCAGCGGCGAGGCGCCGGGCGCCGAGCAGTGGGTAGCGACCGCCTGCGGCGCCGTCAGGTGGGCGTCCGGCGTGCATCGCTTCGCCGGCGCTCGTGATGCGTGCAGATTGCAGTCATCGCTCGGCACCGCGCAGCTCTACGTCGCCGAGGACGTCACGGCCGAGGACGTCGCCGTCGACGGCGGCGCCCCCCTCGCGGGCGACGCCGGCCCGACCGGCCCCGCTCCCGGCACGGACGCCGGCACGGGCAAGCCGTCCTGGCGTCGCATCGACGCCCGGCGCGCGCTCCGCCTCCAGGGACACGGCACGCTCGACACCCCCGCAGCCGTGAAGTCGGCCCTCGCCTCCTGCGAGCGTTCCGCGCAGGTCGTCCAGCGCCTCGCCACCAGCATGACGAGCGGCGACGCGGGCGGGACCGGCACAATCGGCGAGCTCGCCGCCGAGTCTGTGGTCGCCCGGGGCATCGCGCGCGCCGCCTGCGCGGTCGCGGCCGTCCGGATCGCTCTCTCCGGCTCCAAGCCGCCCGACCTGGCGCGCCTCGACGCCGCCAATTCGAGCTGGCGAAGCCCGCGCTGAAGCCTCGTTTTCGCGCGTCTCTCCTCGTTCATCGAAGGTGACGGCCTGCGAAGAAGGGTGTTACCTTGCGCAGGGATGCGCGTGTTTCGGCTCAGTGTCCTCGCAGCGGTCGGCGCGTTCGCGACGATGCTTCCTGGCCTCGAAGGCACGGCACAGGCCGACGAGCCCGTGTCCGCGCTCGAGCCGCGCCTCATGAACGAGACCGGCGAGAACACGACGGTCATCGACGCGTTCGACAAGGACGACCCGTTCGACGCGAACCTCCTCCTCACGCTGCGCCAGCAGTGGAAGTCCGCGAGCATCCGCCGCGAGACGTCGCTCTCGCAGGGCGCGCTCTCCAGCGGCGGCTTCGTCTCGCGCAACGAGAACGTTGCGAGCTACAGCCAGAGCGTCACCACCCTCGAGATCGGCGCCGACATCGGGATCTTCCGCGACCTTGCGCTGTCGTTCCGCCTGCCGCTCGTCCTCGCCAACTCGCAGGAGCTCGGCGACCTCGACGGCTCGTCCAGGAATCCCCAGCGGCTCCAGGACACCACGGGAGATCAGCTCTTCAACGTCCCGTTCAAGAGCCCGACGCGCAGCGGCGTGGACTGGTTCGGCGTCGCGCTGAACTACGGCATCCTCAATCAGGTGCGCGACCCGTCGTACCCGACCTGGGTCATCGGAGCCGAGTCGCGGTTCTCGGTCGGCCCGCGCCTGCACGCCTGCAACGACAACGCGCCCATCCGGTGCCCGGACCCGGCGAACCCGAGCGGCCCGAGCCGCGACCCCGGCATCTCGCGCGGCATGACGACGCTCGCGCTGCACACCATCTTCTCGCGGCGCTTCGGCTACCTCGAGCCTTACCTCGGCTTCCGTGGTCAGGTGGAGCTGCCCCAGTCGAACAGCGACTTCGGCGCGACGAGCGACGTCGCGGGCACGCTCCTCAGCCGACCGCCGCTGCTCGGCACGTTCACGATCGGCACCGAGGTCTTCCCGTTCGAGAACCGCGAGGCCTTCCAGCGCCTCGGCTTCGACTTCAAGGTGCGCGGCACCTACCACTCGCCGGGCCGCGACTACTCGGAGCTCTTCGACGCGCTCGGCTCGTCGCAGGCTCGCTCGCTTCGCAGTCCGAACCCGGGCGCGTACCGCGCGAGCGACACCAACTTCGGCAGCGTCGTCGATCCGAACGCAGCGAAGGTCTACTTCACCGGCATCACCGACCAGCAGGCGTTTGGCTCGTTCGGCGGAGCGATGGCCGTCACCTGGCAAGCGGGCGAGTACGTGAAGTTCACCGGCGGCCTCGGGCTCACGTACGCGCAGAGCCACCTCATCACCTCTGCAGACGCCTGCAATCCCGATCTCGGCAACGGCGACGCCGGCAAGGCAGGGCCTTGTCGCTCCGGCGCCGTGAGCGGCGGCGGCGGAAACGCGACGGGCATCCCCAACCCGAACCATCGCCCCGTCATCGACCTGCCTGGGCGCCGCTTCTCGGTCGACGACACGACGATCGTCGACCTGTGGCTCAGCGGCGTCGTGATGTTCTGATCGTGGGCTCGTCTCGATCGCGCCGTCTCGCCTTCGCGCTCGGCGCGTTGGCGCTCGTCACGGCCTCGGCGCGCGGCGCGTCCGCGCAGGGCGCGGAAGGCCCGACGGCTCCGGGCGAACCGGGCGATCTGGGGGCCGACCTCCCGGCCGTCCCGCCGCGCGCTGCCGAGCGCTCGATCGTCGTGTGGCCCACGCTGACCCCGGCCGGTGACGACGCCGGACAGTCCGCGCTGCACAAGCCCTCGCCGGCGGACGGCACCCTCGCGGCGCGCTCGCAGGAGCTCGACGTCACGCTGCGCGACGCCGTCCAGGATCTCGGCTTCACGCTCGACGTCGCGGATCAGGGCCCGACCCTCGCGCGCACGCGCGACCTCGACCTCATCGAACGCGCCGGAAAATCGAGCTCGCGTGGCGGACCGCAGGATCCCGGAACATGGGTCGTGAGCGCGCGGCTCGAGCCCGCCGGCGGCGACACGTTCCTCCTCCGCATCGTCGCGGTCCCGCCGAAGGGCAAGCAGCTCCGCGTGCGCGTCGAGAAGGTCTCGTCCGCCGACGTCTCCGTGCGCGGCCTCGTTCTCCTCCGCGATCTGCTCTCGGCCCCCAACGGCGGCCCGCCCGACACCGGGCCGAAGCCGCAGGAGTCGAACGCCTCCGGGCTCATGCCGCCCCTCCGCTCGCAGGGTCGCGCGGTGCTCGCCGCGAACGCCGCGCTCTTCGGCGCCTTCACCGCATACAGCGTCCAGCGCGCAAGCGGCTCGGAGGACCCGCGTCTCCTCTACCCGCTGCTCGCGCTCGGCACCGGCATCGGGCTCGGTGGCGCACTGCTCGTCGCCGAGGAGTGGGACGTCGGCACGGGCGACGCGTGGCTCCTCGCAGGCTCGGGATGGTGGGGCGCCGCGGCCGGCGTCTTCATCGCGAACGGGCGTCACGTGCAGCCGCTGACCGATCGCTACGCATGGGGTGTCGGAGGCGGTCTCATCGGTCTCTCGCTGGGCACGCTCGCCCTCACGCGAGGGAAGGCCGACGAAGGGGACGCGGTGCTCGTGACCTCGGGCGCATCGCTCGGTCTCGGGTTCGGCGCGCTCGCCGAGTTCTTCTACGTGGGCGATATCGAAAGCCGCACGCCCTATACGGGCGCGGGTTACGGCACCGCGATCGGCCTCGTCACGGCCGGCACGCTCTCGACGTTCGTCACCGTCTCGTCCTCGCGCGTGATGCTCGTCGATCTCGGCGCAGGGCTCGGCGCGGCCGCGGGCGCCGCTCTCGCGAGCCCGCTCCTCTTCGAGGACGTCACGCCCGAAAAGACGCGCGGCTTCATCGGCGCCACGGCCGGTGGCCTCCTCGCTGGCGGCAGCATCGCGTGGTTCCTGACGCGCGAGCGGTCTGCTCCGCCTGCTGCTCCGCCTGCGGCCCCGGCCACCGGCTTCCACGCGACGCCGTTCGGCGGCACGATCGGTAGCTCGGCGACGCGCGAGGGAAGCGTTCCGGCCTACGGGCTCGGCCTCCGCGGCAGCTGGTGAGCGAGCCTACTTCGTGAGCACGAGGACCTGCCCGGGTCCATCGAGACCTGACCGCGGTCGTATCGGCACCGGACTCGTCGTGCGCCTCCGAGCACGACGGTGGGCACGTCCTCCTCGACGAGCGCGCGCCGCTCGCCGCTCGCCGCATTCCTTCCGCACGACGCTCGCCGAAAACCCGGCGTTTCGCTACTTGTTACCGCCGCCGCGCGGCCGCGGCAGGTTGTACTCGCCGAGGCGCGAGACGAGCGTGCGCCGCGAGATGCCGAGGAGCTGCGCGGCCTTCGTCTGGTTGCCGGCGCAGCGCTCGAGCGCCTCGGCGATGCGCTGGCGCTCGAACGTGGCGAGGTCCTGACGGAGGCGCGCGCCCGCGGCGGCGTCGCCGACGTGCTCGCCCGCGGGCACCGCGTTCGGGTCGATCGAGTCGCCGGCGGAGAGGAGCACGGCGCGCTCGATCGCGTTCTTCAGCTCGCGAACGTTGCCCGGCCACTCGTAGCTCTCGAGGCGCGCGATGGCGTCGCGACCGAGGTCGAGCAGCGGACGACCGGCGTCGGCGCAGGCCTTGGTGAGCAGGACGCGGGCGATGCCCTCGATCTCCGACTGCCGCTCGCGGAGCGGCGGGATGTCGATGGTGATGCCGTTGAGCCGGAAGTAGAGGTCCTCGCGGAAGGCTCCCTCGGCGACGAGCGCGCGGAGGTCGCGGTTCGTCGAGGCGATGAAGCGGAGGTCGACCTCGCGCGCGAGGGTCGTGCCGATGCGCTGCACCTCGCGCCGCTCGAGGACGCGAACGAGCTTCGCCTGGATGCCGAGCGGGAGCTCCGCGACCTCGTCGAGGAAGAACGTGCCGCCGTCGGCGGTCTCGAAGAGGCCCGGTCTGTCCGCTTCTCCGAAGAGCTCGCGCTCGAGCAACGGCTCGGTGAGCGAGGCGCCGTCGACGCGGACGAAGGGACCACCGGCGCGGCGCGAGGAGCGGTGAATCCGCTCGGCGATGACCTCCTTGCCGGTGCCCGTTTCGCCGAGCACGAGGACGTGGATGTTGCCGGCGGCGACGAGACGGACGAGGCGCTCGACGCGCTGCATCGGAGACTCGTTCGAGCGAGCGCCGGGAGGCGCGATCGTCTGCGAGGGAGCGGACGCGAGCTTCTGCGTGAACGTGGGCGCCGAGGGCGGTGCGAGCGGCATGCGCGCGACGGGCGCAGCACCGCGAACACCGGAGGCGCGGGCCGCGGCCGAGGCGTCGCCGCCCTGGATGACGATGACGACCTGACCGAGCTCGATGATCTCACCCGGAGCGACGGGGATCTGCGCCCCGGAGGGTGCCATGCGACCCGCGATGCGCGTGCCGTTCTGGCTGCCTGCGTCCTCGACCTTGGTGATCGCGCCGAGGTGCATGATGGCGTGCTTGCGCGAGACCGACGAGTGATCGATGCGCACGTCGCAGGACGTCGAGCGCCCGATCGTCAGCGTGCCGCTCGCGGGGAGCGGGCGCGTCAGCGAGCCGCCGTCCCAGAATGCGGAGATGCGCGGCTGGTTCTCTCGCTCTGCGTCCGAGCGGACGTCCGCGGTGAGGTCCGTCAATGCACTCGGATCGGTTCCTTCGTGATCACCGGACGACATCTTTGCCTCGAGTACAGCATACGTCATGGTCGCCTCTGCGTTCTGGCTTCGAGTCGTGCAGCTAGCTTGCCAGGCGACGGCGAAGGCGCGGATTGCGCAACGTCGAGCGAGCTGCGCCGAGCCCTGCGCAATCCGGGCAACCCACCGCGCGAGACGCGAAGCACGAAAGGCTGGCCGCTCCGCTGGCCGGTGCGCAAGGGCGTCAGCGACCTGGATCTGGTGGCAGACCACCAGGGACCACGCGGCACGACACGGCCGCCGTGGATCAGCGGTTCACCTGTTTCCGGCGACCTGGGTGCAGTTGGTTCCGCCAACCCGTGAATTTTCCACGACTCTACATTGGCACACATGTAGCAGTTGGGGGCCATGGACCGTCGCCACTCGCTTGGACTCCTCGGACTCACGGCCGGAGCCCTCCTCCTCGGGCTCCTCTCCACGGCGGCCTGCTCGGCCCCCGCCGCCGACGAGCCCGCGCGCGGCACCACCTCGAGCGTCACCGAGCGGCCGTTCGATCGCAACGCCGTCCTCGACGACAAGTCGATGCGCGATGCCGAGACGCTCACGGTCTCGGACGTCCAGAAGTTCCTCGACAAGACCCCGTGGGGCACGCGCTCCGCGCTCGCGCGGTACACCGAGGGCGGCAAGTCGGCCGCCACCATCATGGTCGACGCCGCGAAGGCGCACGGCATCAACCCGCTCGAGATGCTGGTCCGCGTCCAGATGGAGCAGGGCCTCGTCTACAAGACGACCGCGCCCGCGACGACGATCTCGCTCGCGTTCGGCTGCGGCTGTCCGCACAGCTCGGTCTGCAACGACAGCTATCGCGGCTTCGCGAACCAGGCGGAGTGCGCCGCGGGCACGATGCGCCGCACGATGGACAAGGCGCTCACCGCCTCCGGCACCGTCAGCGGCTGGAGCCGTGGCAAGGCGAAGGCGACGGAGGACGGCCTCACCATCGTTCCGAAGAACGCCGTGACGGCTGCACTCTACACGTATACGCCGTGGGTCGGAGAGGCCGGCGGCGGCAAGAAGGGCGTCGGCGGCGTCAGCCTGCACGCGCAGGTGTGGGATCGCTTCGCCGAGTCCGTGAGCTACGGCGCGTGGGCCGTCGAGAGCGCCGGTAGCGCGGACAATGCCGATGCAGGCAACGCGGACGCGACGACCGCCGAGCCGACCCCGGAGCCCGCGCCGGTCGATCCGGATCCCGCGCCCGAGGCGGACGCAGGAACCACGACGGGCGAGCCAGATGCCGGCCCGACCGGCGAAGGCGCGAGCCCCGACGCCGGCCCCACGGGCGAGGGCAACACGACGAACGGCAACACGAACGGCCCGCCCGCGGACGGCTCCGAGGACGACGCGATCATCGGCGAAGGCAGCACGCCGCCCTCGTCGAACTCCGCTCCGCCGTCGACGAGAACGAAGACGCCGTCGAAGCCCGAGGAGCTCCCCGAGGCAGAAGAGGGCGAGCTCGCCTCGAAGAAGAAGGCGGACGCGGGCGGCTGCTCGACGACCGGTCACGAGGGCGGGTCGCCCGACGGCCTCCTCATCGCGGGCGCCGCGGCCCTCGCGATCGTCACGTCACGCCGCCGCCGGCGCTGAGCGACCTTCGGGAGCCCTCAGCCAAAGGCCGCTCGTGTCGTGTGAGTCACACGACCTGAGCGACCTTCGGGAGCGACTACTTCCCTGCCCCCAGCGCGCGGAAAGCGGCCTCCGCGTCGACGCTGCCTCGGACGTGGCGTGCGCCCTTGCCCTCGAAGGCGACGGCGCCGTTCGCGATCCCCGCGTACATCTCCTGGAAGAGCCCGGCGACGTTCGCGCTGAAGCCGAAGCTCGTGAACGCGGGGACGACGGCCTCGAGCGGCGCGGCGTCGACCTCGACCGGCTTGCCGACGATCTTGCCGAGCACCGTCGCGAGATCTCGCGCCGAGTAGTCGCGAGGTCCGGCAAGCTCGATGATCTCCGTCTTGCCGGTGGGCGGCTCGAGGGGCGCCTTGGCGGCGACGAGCCCGATGTCCTTCGTGGAGACCATCGGGACGACGAGGTCCGGCGGGAGGAACGACGGGAGCTTGCCGTGCGCCGCTGCGCCGAGGACGCTCCCCCAGTTCTCGAGGAAGTACGCGGCGCGGATGAACGTCGTCTTCGCGGGCGTCCTGGCAAGGCGCTCCTCGCCGAATTGGAGGGTCCGGATGGGCCCCGTCCCCGCCTCGTGCTGGGCGCCGCTCGACGACAGGAAGACGACGTGCGGGACCTTGCTTCGCTCGACGGCGGTGGCGATCGCCTCGACGGTGGCGCGCCTCTCCTCGATGAAGTCCGGCGAGCTCACGTCGGGGGGTGACAGGAGGTAGGCGGCGGTCGCGCCCTCGAGGGCCTTCGTGAGCGCATCCGCGTCGTCGACGGACGCGATGGCGACCTCGGCCCCGCGTGCCTTCCAGGCCTCGCCCTTCGTGGCGTCGCGGACGATGACGCGGACCTTCTTGCCCTGCTCGAGAAGCGCGTTCGCGACGATCGAGCCCGTATTTCCAGATGCTCCGGCGATGACGTACATGAGAAACCTCCTGGGGACGCCGCTCAACCTAGGCCCGGGATCGTCATGCGCCCACTCGATGGTAAGTATATTCATCATGCAGGCGCCGAATCTCGAGGGCATCGACCTCAACCTGCTCGTGGCGCTGCGGGCGCTCCTGGCCGAGCGGCACGTGACGAGGGCCGCGGCGCGCGTCGGGCTCTCGCAGCCGGCGATGAGCCACGCGCTGTCGCGGCTGCGCGAGCTCCTCGGCGACGCGCTGCTCGTGCGAACGCCGAGCGGGATGCAGCCGACGGCGCGCGCCGAGGCGATGGCGGTTCCGCTCGAGCAGGCGCTCGAGGACATCGGGCGCATGCTCGCGTCACCGGCACCGTTCGACCCTGCGCGCTCGACGCGCGTGTTCCGCATCGCGACGAACGACTACATGGAGCTCGTGCTCTTTCCGCGGTTGCTCGCGCGGCTGTGGAGCGAGGCGCCGGGGGTCGACGTGCGGGTGAGGAACATCGGGTCGCGGGCGAACGAGGAGCTCGCTGCGGCGCGCATCGATCTGGCGATGGGCGTCGTCGTGCAGTTCGGCGATCCACATCCGCCGCCGGCGATCCGCTTGCAGCGTCTCGTGTCGGATCGATTCGTCTGCGTGGTGCGTGACGGTCATCCGACGGTGAAGAAGAGGCTGTCGCTGGACGAGTTCGTCGCGCTGCCGCATGCGCTCGTGGCGCCACGGGGAGAGTCGGGAAGCATCGTCGACACGGCGCTCGCGGGGCTCGGGAAGAAGCGACGCGTCGCGGTGGAGGTCCCGCACTTCCTCGTGGCGCCGCATGTCGTGCGTGAGACGGACGTGGTGCTCACGCTCGCGGCGCGGGTCGCGAACAGCCTCGGGCCGCTGCTCGGGCTGCGCCAGCTCGCGCCGCCGATCGAGCTCGAGGGGTTCGCGATGTCGATGGCGTGGCACGAGCGCCAGCACGCCGACCCGGCGCACGTGTGGCTGCGGGGGTTGTTCGGGGCGGTGGCGAAATCGCTCTAGCTACGAGGAGACGACGCTGCGGGCGAAGGGGACGAGGTGCTCGTTGACGGCAGCGGGCTCCTCGAGCGCGGACATGTGACCGGCGCCTTCGATCATGACGAGGCGGGAGCTCGGGATGGCGCGGGCGATGTTCTCGGCCTTGTCGGGTGTGGTGGCGCGGTCTTCGCGGCCGCACATGACGAGGGTCGGGACGCGGACGCGCTCGATCTTGGTGAGGATGTCGGTGCGATGGACGACGACGGCGAGCGCGGCGCGTGCGACGCCTTCACGATCGAAGCCCATGGTCCGGCGGTAGGAGGCGTCGACGAGGTCCTTGCGCTCGCGGAGCGTGCGTGGCCCGAAGAGCTCGGGCGCGACCTTGTTGAGGTAGAGGCTGTACGGCATCCCGACGCGGCGATGCAGGGCGACGAAGGCGCGGTAGCGGACGCGCTCGGCGAGCGTCTGCTTCTCGGCGCTGGTGTCGAGGAGGACGAGGCCGGCGACCTTGGCAGGGTGCTGGAGGGCGAGGCGCATGCCGACCATTCCGCCCCAGGAGAGGCCGATGACGAGCGCGCGTGGGATGTCGAGATCGCCGAAGGCGTCGAGGAGGGCGTCGGAGTGCTCCTCCATGGTGAACTTGGGCGGGGGCTCGCTCTTTCCGTGTCCGGGTCCATCGATGACGATGACGCGCCCGAGTGCCGAGAGCGCCTCGATCTGACCGCGCCAGCTCCCGCCGTCGAAGAGGAGACCGTGGAGGAGCACCATGGCGGGATCTCCTGCGTGCCTGGTCGTTCCGTGTTCGTCGTAGAAGAGGCGACCGAGCCGAGTGCGCACGTAAGGCATGGGCGGGGGGGCGATTGTGCCACGCCGAAGGCGTGTTGGCATGAGCGTGATCGAACGAGCACCGCAAAAGCGCCAAGGAGTGGCCGAGGGAGGACTTGCGGCGGTCGCTCCGGATAATTATCGCCGTATCTCAAGATGAAGCTTCGACCGCCCCTCCAGCTCGAGATGAAGGCGATGCTCGAGGCGCACGAACCAGCTCCTGGGGCGCCTCACCGGGAAGGTGCGACGACGCACGGCGGCCCGATCGTCGACCATCCGTCGTCGGCGCCGCGCTTCGACGGCTGGCGTGGCCCGGTCGTCAGTCTGCCGACGCGCGAGCCATGGCGACCACGGCGACCGCACACCTGGCTGCACGACGAAGGCTGGCGCATCCACGGGTTGCTCCACCCCGCCGAGCTCCCGGCGGCGGCGCGGCGCGCGTAGCCTCTCGCACGTCGAGCGCGCACCGCGTGGCGCGCATCGCTCGCCTTGGGGGAATCCGCTAGGTACAGCGTCATTCCATCGGCGCATGCGCCTGCGCTCCATCGCGCGTCGACGTTGCGCTAGCGTGGGCCGACCGCGTTGCAGCGAGGCGCGCGGGGGGAGTCTGCCGATGTCGAGACATGCTTCGTTCGCGTTCGTGGTGGCAATGCTGGGCGGGCTCGCCGCGTGTGGCAGCTTCGACAGCAGCGATCCGAGCGCGCCGACCAACACTCCCGACTCCGGCGGCCCGACCGCCGACAGCGGGCTCGATGCCGTCGGGGGCGAGGCCGCACGCGGCATCACGCTCACCGCCGGCGAAGCGGGCAAGACCGTGTTCGTCATGCAGGGCAAGACGGCGACCGCCGCCGTCAAGCTCGTGAGGCGCAACGGTTCGGTCGGCCCGGTCGCCGTCACGGTGAAGAACCTGCCGACAGGCGTGACCGCCGACGCGCTCACGATTGCCGCGGGTGCGAACGACGCAACCCTCACCCTCCACGCCGCCTCGACCGCGCCGCAGGGCCTCACGTCGCTCGACATCGCCGCCGTCGAGTCCGTAGCGAACGGCGCGTCGGCCACCGCGAAGCTCGACGCCTTCGTCCGCGGCCTCTCCGGCACCCTCGACACGACGTTCGGGACAGAAGGCGTCTTCAAGAACGTGTTCGCCTCCGGCACCAGCGGCGCCTCGGACGCACGCATCTTGAAGAACGGGTCGATCGTGATCAGCGGACACCGCACGAACACCTTCACGCTCGTTCGTCTCACCCCAGCCGGCGTGCTCGACACGACATTCGGCGGAGGAGCTGGCAGGGCGAACATAGGTGGCGGACAGGGAGAGCTCCTCCTCGACGTGCACGAGGGGGCAAGCACTGCGGACAGCTTCATCTCCGCGCTCGCCGTCGGCGCCATCACGCCTAGCCTCATGCGCTCGAGTCTCGACGGTCTGGCCGCCACGGCCTTCGGCGGGACAGGACAGGTCCCCGTCGTGCTCGGGCTCGGAAATGCATCGGGCGTGCAGACGATTGCCTCGCCCGACGGAACCGCGCTCGTCCTCTCGAACCACTTCGGGACGACCAAGGCCGGCGTCGTCTCCCGGTGGAAACCAGACGGTACCCTCGACACGGCCTACGGTAGCGCCGGGACGTGTCAGCTCACAGGTAGCGGCACCGCCGGCGAGGTCTCGGGGACCTCGCGAATGTTCCCCCAGCCGAGCGGCGGCGTACGTGTCGCCCTCTCGCTCGGGAGTGCGGGAGGAGCGATGAAGGGGTGCTCGGCGAGCGGCGCGGTCGACACGAGCCTCGGCACCGTGCCCGACTACTTCCGGGCGGTCCCCGGATCGATCGACGCGACGCCGTATTTCGACGGAGGCATCCTGTTTCTCGGGGGCTCCGCGTGGGGCAGGGTCAATGCCGCGTTCCTCGTCGATACCGGCCTGGGAAACTTCGGCAGTGTGACAACCACTCCGGAGATACCGAGTGCCGTCTCGGTCGTGGGCCAAACGGACGGTAGCGTGATCGTCGCGGGAACCGGCGTGGCGACGGGTACTTTTGTCGTGATGCGCTTCAAGGCTACCGGAATCCGCGATCCGGACTTCGCGACCGCGGGAGTCGCGACGATCACGGTCGCCACCAACAACGCGACGATGACGAGGATGGTTGCGCAGCCCGACGGCCGCCTCCTCCTCCTCGGACGCGACGACGACATGTTCGACGGCGTCATCGCACGCATCTGGCCCTGAGGCCCTGACCTACACAAGCACGAAGCCCCCGCAGCGTCTCCGCTGCGAGGGCCTCATCGTCACGCGAAAGCGCGGACGTAACAGCTCTCACGCGCTCAGGGGAAGATCTCGCGCTCCTTGTAGACCGCCTCGATCCGCGCCAGCGCGATCGCATACGCCGCGATGCGGCGGTCGACCTTGTTCTGGCGCGCGAAGTCGGCGACCTCGCGGTAGGCGCGGGTCATCGCCTTCTCGAGCTTCGCGTCGACCTCTTCCTCCGTCCAGCTCTCCGAGCGCTTGTTCTGCACCCACTCGTAGTAGCTGACGGTGACGCCGCCGGAGTTCGCGAGGACGTCCGGGATGATGTCGACGCCGCGATCGAGAAGGACCTTCTCGCCCGCCGGGTTACACGGACCGTTCGCGCCCTCGACGACCATCTTGCAGTCGATCCACTTCGCTTCGCTCTCGCCGATCTGATTCTCGAGCGCGCAGGGAGCGAAGATGTCGACCTTCTGCTTGAAGAACTCCTCGCGGGTGATCGGCTTGCCGCCGGGGTACCCGGCGATCGAGCCGTGCTGCTCGACCCAGTCCTGCAGCTTGTGGGCGTTGAAGCCCTCCGGGTTCAGCAGGTAGCCCGAGTGATCGCCCACGGCGACCGTCGAGACACCGAGCCGCGACAGGATGACGGCGAGGTGAGAGCCGACGTTGCCGAAGCCCTGCACCGACATCGTCGAGCCTTCGAGGTCGAACGCCTTCTCCTTCGCCCACTCGACGATGCAGAAGACGGCGCCCTGGCCGGTGGCCTTCGCACGACCGAGCGTGCCGCCGCTCGCGACGGGCTTGCCGGTGACGACGCCCTTGACGGTCTGCTTGTTCGCAGCGCCGACCATGTTCGAATACGTGTCCATCATCCACGCCATCGTCTGGCTGTTCGTGCCGACGTCCGGCGCGGGGATGTCGTACTCGGGGCCGATGTTCTCGCCGAGCGCGTGCGTGAAGCGGCGCGTGATGCGCTGCAGCTCGCCCTTCGAGACCGAGTGCGGGTCGAACTTGATGCCGCCCTTGCCGCCGCCGTACGGGATGCGCATGAGCGCGCACTTCCACGTCATCATCGCAGCGAGCGCCTTCACGTCGTCGAGCGTGACCGACGGGTGAAAGCGCATGCCGCCCTTGAACGGGCCGAGCAGGTTGTTGTGCTGGACGCGGTAGCCCTTGAAGAGACGGACCTCACCGTTGTCCATCTTCACTGGGAAGTTGATGATGAGCTCGTTCTTCGGCTGGCTCAGGATCGTGCGAACGAACTCCTGGAGGTTGATCGTCTTGGCAGCACGATCGAGGTAGTCCTGGACCACCTTGAAGAAGTCGTACTCCTTGATGATGGTGCGCGACGAACCGGGGGCCAGCGGGATCGCGCTGGGCGTCGGCGCCGACGACGTACGGAGCGTTTCAGACGGGGGATCGGACGGTGTCATCGCCGCCTTACTTAGCCCATTTGGACGCGAGCACCGCGCGAAAACCTTTCGCCGCAGCGCGTCGTTACGTCCTATTTATAGGACGCGCCGTGTTCGTCACTCACGCATGAGTCACGACACTCAGTGGAGCCGCGGCAAGAACCAGATCGTGTAGAGGAACGTGACGGCGCTCGTCACGAGCAGCGCGTCCACGCGATCGAGGATCCCGCCGTGGCCCGGCACGATGGCTCCCGAGTCCTTCACACCGGTCGAGCGCTTGAGGACCGACTCGCCCAGATCTCCGGCCTGGCCGAGCGCTCCCGCGATCAGGGCGAGCACGATGCCGTGCACGAGCGGCAGCGACGGCAGGAACCAGAAGTGGGCGAGCATCGCCCCGAAGACGCTGCCGGCAAGCCCGCCGATCGCGCCTTCGACGGTCTTCTTGGGCGAGACCGCCTCGTAGAGCTTGTGCTTGCCCAGGAAACGACCCGCAAAGTACCCGCCGGTGTCACCGAACCAGGCGAACATGATCGTGAGGACGACGTATCCCGGTCCGTCCGCGCCGAGGTCTCGCCGGAGGACGGCGAGCAGCGTGAGCGGGATCCCGATGTAGAGCGGGCCGAAGCCCATGGCGCTCGCGCGCAGCGCGGCCGTACGCATGTCGCCGAGCCGCACGAGCGTGAGGAGCGGCCCGGCGAGCGGCACCGCGACGATCATCGTCAAGAGGACGCGGGTGTCACCGTCCGCGACGTACGTGGCGAGCGAAGCCACGGCCGACATGCCAACGCCCATCAGCTGAGCTTTCCGGTCGCCCGGATGCGTCATGTTGAAGAGCTCCCACGCGCCGATCAGCGTCGCGGGAAGGACGAGCAGGTAAAAGCCCCAGGGCGCGCCCCGGTAGAGGAGCCAGATGATGAGCGGCGCGCCGACGGCCGCGGTCGCGATGCGGACCGCGAGGTTCGAGTTCGCCTTCTTCGCGTCGTCCTTGCCTGCAGGTTTTGCAGCAGCCGCTCCGGCCAGGGGATCGGACGCGGGCACGTTCGTATCGGACGACGTCACCTTCGGAGAGCTAGCACGGTCGCCGCCGTTCGTCCTGCCACTGCGGATGGGCTTGCCGATCTAGCCGACGAGGCGAAGCACGGGCGGCGCGGTGCCGTCCGACTCCGGCACCGCGGGCTTGCCCACGAGACCGAAGCGGCGCTCGCGACGCTGATAGCTAGCGACCGCCTCGTAGAGATCCACCTCGGCGAAGTCGGGCCAGAGCACGTCGGCGAAGTGGAGCTCCGCGTAGGCGAGACCGTAGAGGAGAAAATTCGAGATGCGACGCTCGCCGCCGGTGCGGATGACGAGGTCGGGGTCGCCGACACGAAGGCTCGGCATGCGACCGTGGAGGGCCTCGGCGGTCACGTCCTCGGGGCGGAGCTTGCCGTTCGCGACCTCCGTCGCGAGCTCGCGTGCGGCCGCCGCGATCTCCTCGCGACCTCCGTAGCTCAGCGCGAGCGTGAGCGTCATCTGACCCTGCGTCTCGCTCTCCTTGCGGAGCGGATCGAGCACGGCGCGCACGATGCCCGGAAGGCGACCGAGATTGCCGACGGCGTTCAGGCGAATGCCGTTGTGCAGCAGCTCGTCACGCTCGGTGAGGAGGAAGTCGCGCAGCAGCAGCATCAGCGTGTCGACCTCCTCGTCGGGACGCTCCCAGTTCTGCTCGCTGAACGCGTAGAGCGTCAGCGCCTTCAGGCCGAGACGACGGGCGGCACGGACGATACGCCGGACGGCGCGCGAGCCCTCGCGGTGTCCTTCGGCTCGCGGACTGCCACGGAGCTGAGCCCAGCGTCCGTTGCCGTCCATGATGATGCCGACGTGGGAAGGAAGATTGCGCGCTTCGACGAGCGTGTTCACGGAGGTGGCGTTGGGTACCATGATGGGCATTCGCTCGCAAAGACGTCCGACGCCCGTCTGTCATTCAGCCGCTCGCAGCCACGTCGCGACCGGTCGGGCACCGCTGGATCCCCGAGCTGGTACGACACTTCCCCACCTCAACCGTCCTGGGTTGAGGTTGCACGGGTAGTCAGTGTGTAATTACAGCCACTTGGCCGTGCCCTTGACGCCGGCTCGGCCTGTGCGTGAACGGCGTCGATGGCCCGCCGCCTTCTCCTCTTTCCTCTCCTCCTCGCGGCACAGGTCCTCGCGGCAGGGGCAGGCTGCGCGAGCCCGGCGTCGAACGACGGTGCCGACGAGACGGCCGAGGCCGCGCCCACTGCGCTCGGCTCGGACGCCTACCGGATCTACGGAGACCTCGCTCGTGAGTCCGGAGCCGCGCCCTCTCCCGGCTCGGTCACCGTGCTCGGTCTCCGTGGCCTCTCCTACGACGGGGACGTCCACGATACGCGCTACGCACACGCCTTCGACGACACCCTCGTCGTCCTACGCGCGGACGGGAGCGTGGAGCGTTTCCCCGCGTCGACTCATCCCTTCGAGCTCGAGGGAGTTCCCGGCGTTCCCGATGTCGACGGTGACCGCGTCGCGGACGTCGGAATGATCCGCCCCGGCGTGTACGACGTCGCGGGGCGTGACCGGACGATCGCGGGCGCCGCCTCCTACGCCGTCACCCGCCACGCGAGCACCGCAAGCAGCGCGGGCAAGCTCCCCGGATGGCGAGACACCGATCACGACGGCGTGCTCACGGAGGCCGAGCGTGCCGCCTCGGAGCATCGCAGCGACGGGCTCACCGACGTCCTGTTCCACCAGGGCGAAGGCGGAGCACCCGCGGCCGTCGGCTGTCAGGTCCTCCCGAAGACGGCGATCGGCGCATTCACCGCGGCCGTCGGCGGCCCGCGCGCACGCTTTCGCTATGTGCTCGTCGAGATGAGCGGCCGCGACCCGAGCCGTCTTCCGCGCTGACTCGGCCTCGAGCGACCTGCGCGACGCCTGACGGCTGGCCTTCGCCCCATCGCGCCACTCTGGTACGAAGGCGTTCATGATCGGAACGAAGGTCACGGTCCGCCTCCGGATGGGCGCTCACGACGCGCACTATGCCGGCGAGCTCGTCGACGGCGCGCGCATGCTCGCTCTGTTCGGCGATGTCGCCACCGAGCTGCTCATCCGTCTCGACGGCGACGAGGGGCTCTTCCGCGCCTACGAGACCGTCGAGTTCCTCGCGCCGGTGTTCACCGGCGACTACATCGAGGCGACCGGCGAGCTCGTCAAGATCGGCAACACCAGCCGGCAGATCCGGTTCGAAGCGCGCAAGGTGATCGCCAACGTGCGCGAGCGCGGGATGGCGCCGAGCGCCGCCGACGTGCTCCCCGACCCCGTCGTGGTCTGCCGCGCGATCGGCACGTGCGTCACGCCGAAGGACATGCAGCGCAGGGAGAAGGGCCTCTACATGCCCGCCCTCCCCATGGGCGAGCCCCCCGGTCCCGGCCCCGTCGTCACTCCGGCCTCCGAGGGCGGCGGGCCGCGCACGCTGCCCACGCTCGAGAAGCATGCGCCCGAGATCATCCTCACGGCGGCGATCGTCGGCGCGGAGATCACGCGCGAGCACACGAAGTACCTCCCCATCACGCCGCAGGAGATCGCCGACGAGGCCGCGCGCTGCCGCGAGGCCGGCGTCGCCGTCATCCACCTCCACGTCCGCGAGGACGACGGCACCCCCACCCAGTCGAAGGATCGCTTCGCCGAGACGATCGAGCGCATCCGCGCGAAGACCGATTGCATCATCCAGGTCTCGACCGGCGGCGCCGTCGGGATGTCGTTCGAAGAGCGCGTCGGGCCGCTCGCGTGCAAGCCGGAGATGGCCACGCTCAACTGTGGCTCGCTCAACTTCGGCGACGACGTGTTCATCAACACGCGCCCGCAGATCAAGGACATCGCCGAGCGCCTCGTCGCGTCGGGCGCCGTCGCCGAGCTCGAGTGCTACGAGGTCGGTCACGTCGAGGAGGCCCTCGCGCTCGCGGAGAAGGGCATCATCCGGCGGCCGCTCCACTTCCAGTTCGTGCTCGGCGTGCCGGGGGGGATCAGCGCGAGCGAGCGGAACATCCGCTTCATGGCGTCGCTCATCCCCGACGACGCCTCGTGGGCCGTCGCCGCGGTCGGCCGCTTCCAGCAGCCGATGACCGAGCTCGCGATGCGCCTCGGCGGGCACGCGCGCGTCGGTCTCGAGGACAACATCTACCTCTCGAAGGGCGTGCTCTCCGAAGGAAGCGCGCCGCTCGTCGCGCGCGCCGCCGCGTATGCGAAGAGCATCGGGCGGACGCCGGTCGACCCGGCGCGTGCACGCGCGCTGCTCCTCGCGAAGGCGCCGGCGTGATCGCGACACGCACCCTCGTCGCGGACGGGCTCACGCCCGTCTCTGCCTACGCGGCGCTCCGCGAGGCCGACGCGGAGGGCGCGTCCTTCCTGCTCGAGAGCGTCGTCGGCGGTGAGCGCTGGGGGCGCTTCTCCATCCTCGGCTACCGCCCGACCTACGAGGCCATCCTCGATCGCACGGGCTGGAAGCTTCGGCCGGGCTCCGGCGCTCGTCCCGGCTCGTTGCCGCCGGACGTGAAGCTACCCGGCGCACCGGTCCCGCTCTCGCTCGCCGATGCACAGGACGCCCTCCGCGCCATCGAGCCGCTCTTTCGTTCGCTTGGCGCCGATCAGGCCGGCACGACCGAGCTCGAGAGCCAGGCCGCGCGCTTTGCCGCGGCGCACGTCGGGTATCTCGCATGGGACGTCGTCCACCTCATCGAGAAGGTCCCGCCCGGCGATCAGGCGACGTGGGACCGCCACTTCCTCCCGCTTGCGCGCTTCCTCGGCGGCGCGACGATCGTCGTCTTCGACGCGCTCGCCCAGACGGTGACGATCGCCGCGGCCTCGGAGGAGGCGATCGAGCGCACGCTGCTCGATCTCTCGCGCGCGCCACGTCTCTCGAACCTCGCGCCGCCGGACCGCTCGCACATCCCGAGCGACGTCACGGTCGACCTCGACGACGACGCCTACAAGGCGCGCGTTCTCCAGGCGCAGGAGTACATCGCCGCCGGCGACGCGTTCCAGATCGTCCTCGCGCGCACGTTCTCGGTGCCCCGCGCAGGCCGCGACGCCTTCGACGTCTACCGTGCGATGCGGCTGCTCAATCCGTCGCCGTACATGTACTTCCTCGATCTGCCGCCCGCGCCCGGCGAGACGCACCGCACGCGCATCGCGGGCGCGAGCCCGGAGACGATGGTGCGGCTCGAGGGCGGCACGATGACCGTGCGCCCGCTCGCCGGAACGCGGCGCCGCGGCAAGACCCCCGAGGAGGACCTCGCGCTCGAGAAGGAGCTGCTCGCCGACCCGAAGGAGCGCGCCGAGCACGTCATGCTCATCGACCTCGGGCGCAATGACGTCGGGCGCGTCGCCGAGATCGGCTCCGTCGAGCTCGTCAAGCGCATGGAGGTCGAGCGCTTCTCGCACGTGATGCACATCGTCAGCGAGGTGCGCGGCAAGGTGCCGGAGAGCACGCCGCCTCTCGAGGTGGTGCGCGCGGCCTTCCCCGCCGGCACGCTGTCGGGCGCCCCGAAGATCCGCGCGATGCAGATCATCCGCGAGCTCGAGGCCCGGCCTCGGGGGATCTACGGCGGCGCGATCGGGTACGTCGCCACGACGCACGACCTCGACTTCGCGATCGCCATCCGGACCATGGTCGAGAAGGGCGACACCTTCGAGGTCACCGCAGGCGCGGGGGTCGTCGAGGCGAGCGACCCCCAGGCCGAGGCGGACGAGACGCGCTCGAAGGCGCGCGCCGTTCTATGTGCAATCGAGGCAGCGCCTCGCGACACGGGCACTCAGCCGAAATAAGCCTTCACGGACTTGTCCGTGAGGACGCGGAACGACTTCACGTTCATGTAGACGCCGACGCTCACGAGGGCCGCGTAGAGCAGCGCCGAGAATGACATCGTCTGCACGAAGGTCCAGCCCATCTTCGCGGCGCTGATCGACCCGAACAGGGTGCCGAGGCCCGTGAGGATGACGAGGAGCACGCGCGTGAGCGACGACTTCGCGAGAAGCCGGCGGCCGATGAACCACGTGAGCAGGATCGAGAAGACGAACGAGAAGGCCGTCCCGATGAGCGAGAAGAAGCCGATGCCGTTGGTCCACAGCGACACCGCCGCGCCAAACACGGCGTACCCGTAATAGCTATTCGTGAGCCCTTCGATCTTCTGCGTCGCGGTCATGTGGCCTCCCTGCGCGGTGCTTCTGCTCTCGAAAGTACTACGTCGGCGCAGCGTCGCGCTTCCTTCGACGGTCGATCGACGATGATCATTCCAAAGCTCGTACGCGGCACCATCGATTAAGTTCCCTGCGACCCCACGGAACAACGCGAAAGCCGCGGAGTTTCTCGTCTTTTTCCGAAAGGTGGGCAACGGTCTCACGTCCGGTCGGTCCGACCGATCATCCAGAGCCCACACGACCTAGCATCGAGGGCCATGGCGCTCTTCCCGAAGTGCTCGTTCGAGGTGCTCGTGACCGGCGGCGTCCTCCGCGCGGGCACCCGGGTGGAAGGAGTGCTGGTCGTCACCGCCCCCGAGCCCATCCCGCGGGCCGAGAGCATCGAGCTCGTCTTCGAGAGCGTCGCCTGGGCCGGCTACGGCGGAGGGAAGAACCGGAGCGTCGACCGACGGGTGATGTTTCGCGCGCCGCTCCACGTCGACGTTCCCGCCGGCCTGCTGGCCGCAGGCACTCATCGCTTTCCCTACACCATCGATCTGCCGTCCTGGCTGCCGCCGGCGTTCGGCGGAAACGACTGCGCCATCGAGCACACGCTGGAGGCGCGTGTGGATGTCGACTGGGCGATCGATCCCGTCGTGAAGCTGCGCCCCGCGATCGAGCTCGCGCCGCGAGAGGGCACGCGCCTCCCGATCACGACGCGCTCGCCCGGCAATTTCCACGAGAGCATCGTCCTCGAGGTGACGCTCGCGTCGAGCGTCATCGCGCACGACGAGCCGCTCACCGGACAGATCGCTCTTCGCAGCGGGCACGACGCCCGCTTCGACGCGATCGAGCTGCAGATGGCCGGCGCCGCGCGGATCGTCATGGGCCTCAAGGACCGCCGCCTCGGAGGCGGCAGCATGATCCGCATTCCCGCCCAGGCGCTTCGCTCCGGCGAGGCGGTACCGTTCCAGTTCCCGCCGAATGCTCACCTGCCGCCTTCCTTCAGGAGCTCGTTCATCGATCACGAGGTGCTCCTCACGGTGAAGATCGACATCCCCTGGGCCGCGGATCCGTCGTTCCCGCTGATGCTCGACGTGCTCCCGCCGGGCTCGACGCTCCACGGAGGCGCGGGCGCGAGCATCGTCGGGGGAGAGCGCCTGCGGCGGATCGCGAGCGTGATGGCCGAGAGCACCGGGCTACGCGAGGGTCATGCGCCGACGTTCGTCGAAGGCGACGTCGCCGGTCCGATTCACGTGCGCATCAGCGACGCGCCACGCGACGGGCGCCTCGGCATCGACATCGACATCGTCTTCCCGGACGTCGAGCTCGGGATCGAGTTCCGGCCGCTCGGGTTGCTCGAGGGGCTTCGCGGCTCGCCCCTGTTGCCGCCCGCCGTCGCCATCGGCTACCTGCTGCGATGCGGAAGCGGTGACGGCCGTCCGGCGGTCGACGACGCTGTCCTCTCCGGATTCGTCGGCGTTCTGCTCGGTGACGTCGCCCAGCACGAGTCGCTCCGCCTCTCCGACCACCACCTCGGCATCCACGTGCCGATCCCGAACGACGAGCTGCCCCGAATGGTCGAGATCGCGCGGGCGGCGCACGCCAAGGCGACCGCCATCGTCGACGCGATCGCCCGGCTTCCCTTCCCCGAAGCGCTCGCGGCGGCGCGACCGGCGTGGCTCGCGACGGCCGCCGAGCAGAACGCGTTCCTCGTTCCCACCGGCCCCTCGCTGCACGGGCTCGCGTTCCGCGCGCGGGTGCTCGACGGAGAGGAACGGACGATCGGCGCATCCGTCCGTACGAAGTGGACGAAGCAGGGCCCGACCACTCATGTCGACGTCGACCTCCGGGGGGCACCGCTGCCGAAGGTCGCGTGGGCCGACCTCGAGAACGAGACGCCGAGCGAGCGGATGCGCGCCGTGCGTGCGCTCTTTCCGTCGGCTCGCGTGATGGCGCAGGGCAACGGCGCCACGCTCGACCGTCCCGAGTGGACGCCCGACCCACGCGCGCTGCTCGCGGCGATCGAGACGTTCTTCGAGTGGGTGCTCGAGGCCCGCGGCGAGCGACGCCAGGACCTGCCGTATCGCTAGGGCTCTTCGTAGTGGGGACCTCCGGTCCCCCTCGTCGCTCCGCTCCGAGCCTCCCCCAGGGAGAATCGGCGCGGCGCGCCGACCGGCGTGCAAGGCACGCCGTTTCGTCGCTCACTGACCGCGGATCTTCTTCTTGAGCGCCGCCAGCTCGTCGTCGACCTCGCGCTCTTCGTGGTGGGGACCTCCGGTCATAGG
>Ga0335397_10002471_pt1 | contig 25145 bp, 24 predicted proteins | sample MAT04_FD_205740 | JGI IMG/M metagenome (GOLD analysis project Ga0335397, IMG submission 205740) | Freshwater microbial communities from Lake Fryxell liftoff mats and glacier meltwater in Antarctica - MAT-04 (spades assembly) (version 2) ... | reverse complement strand
CCCTACCTGGGTGGGCTGGAAGTCCTGCGCGCGTGATCCGCTAGAATTCGCGGCTTCGCCCAAGGCGAGACCACCTTCGGAGAGATGGCAGAGTGGTCGAATGCACCGGATTCGAAATCCGGCGTACAGGTCTTCCTGTACCGAGGGTTCGAATCCCTCTCTCTCCGCCAACACCTCAGGGCCCTTGTAATTCTTTGACTTACAACGGTTTTGTCCTTTTTGGCTTCCATGGTGTTGACCACATGCTCTCACCACATGTGGGCCTGGGGGTGGTCGGGTCAGTGACGCCGAAGCAAGCCCCCAGGCACGCCCCACACGGCAAGCAGCCCAAGGTGTGCACACCGCCATGGGCGACGTCGCACTTGCAGTTCGAGTCGCGGCCCGCCGACCTCGCGCAGGGCCGCTGCGCGCGCCGGTTCAGGCCGCCTGCGCTTCGTGCTGGACGGGCTTGATCTTGGTCAGCGCGCGTCGCGCGCTCTTCTGCGTGTGCCACAGGTCATAGGCAGTCTGCATGCCCAGCCAGGCACTCGCCCGGCCGCCGTGATCGACGCCCAGCCAGCGCTCCAGGCGCAGGGCCATTTCGGGTGAGATACCGGCCCTTGCGTTCAGGACCCGAGAGAACGCAGCCCGGGTCACGCCCAACTGCGCGGCCGCATCGGTCACGCTCAGGCCCAGCGCCGGCAGCACGTCGTCGCGCAGGGTTTCGCCAGGGTGTGCATGGTGGTCATCTTGCGTGCTCTCTCAGTGGCAGTCCTGGTAGTCGACGATGGCTGCATGGTCGCTCTCAAATTTGAGCGTCAAACGCCAGTTTCCGTTCACCCACACGGACCAATGGCCGGCGAGTTCGCCTTTCAGCGGGTGCAGCTTCCAGCCTGGCAGGTTCATGTCACCGGGCGCCGCAGCTTGGTTCAACTGCGCGAGCTGACGCCGCAGCCTTGGGGCGTGCGTCGGTTGAATGCCGGCCTTGCTGCCGGGCTGACAGTCCTGGAACGGTTTCGCGGCCGAGGGCACGCGCAACCTCGTCGTCAATCCAGAAGCCCGCGCCCAAGGGGATCATGCCCATGAACGACAGGCCTTGATTCGCCGCCAACCGCTGCGCCGCGCCGACATTGGCCCCAACGCCCAGATCGGCATGCACGGTGCCGTGCCGTTCCCTGAACGTGACCGCGACTTCACCGAAGTCCGATTCCGTTTCGGCGATGGGCCTGAGCATGCGGCCTGCCGTGTCGTCGCGTGTGGCGACAGTCATCGCGATGCGCACTGCGGCGCCTTCGGCGGAATCGACCCACGGGTGGTCGGGTATCGCGAAAGCAATGTGCAAGGGCGGCGTCGCGCCGCAGTGCGCTTCAACCACCTTGCGGTTGAAGATCATGGTCAAGCTGTTCGTGGTGATCAGCCCGAAGCGCCGCACGGCACCGTTACGCACCAGGCTGGCGGCATGGTCCCACCAATACATGACGAAGTCGGCCGTGTCAGGCACTGCGGCGGCCGTGCCCCGCAACGCCTCCACATACCCATCCCCCAGCGCCTCCCGCATGCGCTTGTTGCCGATAAACGGCGGATTCCCCACGATGAAGTCCGCCGCCGGCCACTCGGCCGCGCGCGGGTTCAGGTAGCGCCACTGCGGCACCAACGCCGTCTCGTCGGGCACCGACTCGCCGGTGACGGGGTGGGTCTTGTAGGTCTTGCCGTCCCAGCGCTGCACCAGCGCGCCTGCGGCATTGCGCATCGGCTCCTGGCCGTCGTAGGCCAGCACGGCGTCGCGGTGTTCGATGTTGCCGTAGTCGTGGATCACGGGCTCGGCCACGGTGGCGCTGCCGGTGGCGCGCAGATGCCATTGCAGGTAGCCGATCCACAGCACCAGCTCGGCCAGCGCGGCGGCGCGTTCGTTGATCTCGATGCCCAGCAATTGCTTGGGCGTCACCGTCTCGCCTTCCAGCCCCAGCTTGCCCTGGGTGTCGCCCAATTCGTCGAGCTGGTTGAAAACCTCGCCCTCCAGGCGCTTCAGATGTTCCAGCGTGACGTACAGAAAGTTGCCGCTGCCGCAGGCCGGGTCGAGCACGCGTGTGGTGCACAGCTGGTGGTGGAAGCGGCGCAGCTCGGCGCGCGCATCGGCCATCTTGTCTTCGCGCTTCTTACCTTCCAGGGCATTGGCCTCGGTGGCCAGCAGCAGCGCCGCGGCCTGGGCGTTGGCCCAGTCGGCACGCAGCGGTTCCACCACGGTGGGCAGCACCAGGCGTTCGACGTAGGCCCGCGGTGTGTAGTGCGCACCCAGCGCGTGGCGTTCGGCGGGGTCCAGCGCACGCTCGAGCAGCGTGCCGATGATGGCTGGCTCGACCTCGCGCCAGTTCGATTCGGCCGCGTCCAGCAGGCCGTTGACGAGCCGCGTGGACAGCGGCAGCACGTACGCGTCGGCGCTTGAGCCCTTGAAGAGCTTGCCATTGAAGCGCAACACGGGCTTGGCCAGCGGCACGCTGAAGCCGCCGCGGTCCATGTCGGTCCACAGCGCGCGCAGCATGTGCCGCAAAGCCGCGGGGTCTTCGCGGTGCTGACGCAGCAGGTGGACAAATGCACCTTCGCCGTTGGCGGCCTTGGGCAGCAGGCCCACGTCCTCGGCGAACATGCTGAACAGGCAGCGCGTCAGGAAGGCCGCCACGTGCTCGGAACCGTGACCCTCGGCCTCGAGGTCGCGCGACAGCAGCGCCAGCTTGGTGGCCACGTCGCGGGTGACCTCGGCGCTGACCCGGCTGGGGTCCAGACCCATCGGGTCCAGCCAGAGGCTGCGCAGGCGCTGGCGCATGGCCGGCTCGCGCAGGCGGGCCAGCGGCAGGCGGTGGCTGCGGGGGTCGGGGAAGGGGGTGTAGGTGGCGCCGCTGCGCGTGAACTCGGCATACAGCTCGATGACGTTGCCCACGTCCACCACGATGACGAAGGGCGGGCGACCGTCCCCGGCCGGCAGCGCGCGGGCGTAGTTCTCGGCCTGGGTGCGGGCACGCAGCAGCGCGTCGTCGAAGCCCTTGGTGCCGGTGCCGGCCTTCACCTTCTTGGCTTCCAGCACGAAGGCGCCGCGGCGGTAGCAGTCGATGAAGCCGAAGCTCTGCTGGCCGTCGCCGTGAGCGAAGGTGATGCGGCGCTCGAAGACGTAGGCGTTTTCGCCCGTGTCGTCGCTGGCCGGTTCGGGCAGCGGCACGTCCAGCAGCCCGCACAGTTCGGTGATGAAGAGCTGGTAGTTCGCGCGCTCGGTGCCGGTGACTTTCGACCAGCGCGCTATGAACGTCTCGGTATCGTCCTGTTCTCCCATGGATCGATCATAGGATGCGGCGGTTTGGGGCCAGCGACGCGCCGTCGCCGCGCCCTGCGGCACTGCCGACCTGCGGAAGAAGCACAATCCTGGCCGCGATGAAACTTCGCCTCAATCTCAAGCACAAGCTGCTGATGGCCGCGCTGGCGGCCGGCGTCGCGGGCTGCGCCACGCGTGCCGTGGACGTTCCACCCGCGCCCGCCAGCCCGGCCGAGTTCATGGCCTGGGAGTGCGCGCGCATCGACGACGAGAGCGACCTCGTGCAGCAGCGCGCCACCGACGTGGCCTGGTCGCTGGACGAGCGCGTGGGCAACAACATCCTGGCCCTGGGCGTCGGCGTGACGGTGTTCTGGCCGGCGCTGTTCGCGATGCGGCCAGACGGCCTGGAGGCCGCCGACCTGGCGCGCCTGAAGGGCCGCTACGAAGCGCTGGCCACCGCGTCGCGCAACAAGGGCTGCCCGCCGCCGGCCGAAGGCCTGTCGGCAGCGCGCGCCGCTGCGCTGCCGCTGGCAGTGGGCGAACGGCTGGTCTACGAGGACCGCCCTGAAGCCCGCGGCCCGGCGCGCGAATGGAAGCTGGCGGTCAGCGCGCTGCGCCGCGGCGAGACCGAGTACCGCGACGTCGAGCCCGGACCGGCGCCGGGCCTGGGCGACGGCCTGTGGCTCCAGGACCGCGCCGGCAACATCGCCCGGGCGCCTGCGGGCGCGCTGCTGTGGCCGCGGCTGCTGCACGGCGAGATGACGCTGGGCGCCGTGACCGCCGGTGAACTGCTGGTGGCCGGCGACCCGCTGGCCCGCGCCCGCATGCGCGGCCAGGTGGTGGCGGTGGGCCCGCAGACAGTGGCCGGCCGGCGCTTCGACGCCGCCGTGATCGAGCTCTTCGGCGACGCCCAGCAAGGCGACGCCAGCACGCGTGTCGACGGCGCCATCGTCATCGACCGCGTCAGCGGCGTGCTGCTGCGGCTGGACCTGCGCAGCGCCGCGGGCGGCTTCTCGCTGCAGCGCCGGCTGGTGCGCATCGAGCCCGCCGGCTGACACAGATCTTTACCGCCCGCGCACGGGGCGGATACCCTGGCGGCGCAGCATCCTTTCCATCGTCAACCCACCTAGGAAGAGACAGATGGACACCCGCACCGCCCCCACCACAACGACCCCCCCGCGCCATTCGCAACGCCCGCTGCGCATGCTGGTCGCCACGGTCACCCTGGCCTTCATCGGCACGCTGGCGCAAACCGCGATGGCACAGCCCGCCGGCGGCCCCGGCATGGGCCCCCATGGCGGCCCGGGCATGGGCATGATGGAACACGGCGGCCCGGGCATGGGCCAGCACGGCAAACACGGCATGCGCATGGACGGCAGCCGCTGGATGGGCCGCATGCTCGACATCGTCGGCGCCAGCCCCGAGCAGCGCGCGCAGATCAAGAAGATCACCGAAACCGCGCAGGCCGATCGGCGTGCCCAGCACGAAGCCGGGCGCAAGCTGCACGAACAGAACCAGGCGCTGTTCACCCAGCCCACGGTCGACGCGCGTGCTGCCGAGGCGCTGCGCCAGCAGATGCTGGCGCAGCACGACCAGGCCAGCAAGCGCAAGTTGCAGATGCGGCTGGACGTGGCCGCCGTGCTGACGCCCGAGCAGCGCAAGACGCTGGCCGACCGCATGGCGCAGCGGCGCTCGATGATGGAACGCCACCGCGCCGAACGTGGCGCGCTGGACGGCCAGCCGGCGCGCTGATGCGCAGCCCGCGTTGCTGAGCCCGCCGCGGTGGCGGGGCCGGGTTATGCTGGCTCCGCCACCGTCTTCGTTGGCGAACCCCTCCACCGCACCCACTGCAGGCCCTGACCGATGAGCCGTCTGCTGTTGATCGACGACGACACCCGTCTCACCGACATGGTGGGCGGTTATCTGCGCCAGAACGGTTTCGAGGTCGACACCGCGGCCACACTGGCGGCCGGCCGTGAACAGCTCAGGCAAACGCAGCACGATGCGCTGCTGCTCGACCTGATGCTGCCCGACGGCGACGGGCTGGACTTCACGCGTGAACTGCGCGGCCAGCCGCGCACGCGCCGCCTGCCACTGCTGATGCTGACGGCACGCGGCGAGCCGATGGACCGCATCGTCGGCCTGGAACTCGGCGCCGACGACTACCTGCCCAAGCCCTTCGAACCGCGTGAACTGCTGGCACGCGTGAAGGCGCTGCTGCGCCGTGCCGCGCCCGACGCCGGCGACGACGAGCTGCTGCGTTTCGGTCGACTGGAAGTCGACCTCGGCGCGCGCCAGGCGCGGCTGGGCGGTGAGGTCTGCGACCTCACCAGCCACCAGTTCGACCTGCTCACCGTGCTGGCGCGCAGCCCTGGGCGCGTGCTCTCGCGCGACCAGATCATGGACGCGCTGAAGGGCCACCCGCTCGAGGCCTTCGACCGCAGCATCGACGTGCACGTCTCGCGTATCCGCGCCGTCATCGAGGACGACCCGAAGGACCCGAAACGGGTGCTGACGGTGCGCGGCAGCGGCTACGTGTTCGCGAAGAAGCAGGACATGGAGTAGTGCCCCCGAGCTCACTTCGTTCGCTACCCCCCGGGGGGGCTCTTGCAGCGGCCCGGCAGAGCCGGTTCCGCGCAAGGCCTTGGTCCGTCCCGTCGCTGCGGCGCGGCTGATGCGCTCGCTCTACCTTCGCATCTACCTCACCGTCGTCGCCGCGCTGGCGCTGTTCGCGGTGGTCTCGGGCTGGGTGGTGCAGCGCCACTTCGAGGGCCAACGCGAAGAGCAGCGGGTGGTGATGCAGGACGCGCTGCGTGAACGCGCCGAGGCCTGGGGCGACCTGCTGCAGCGCGCCATGCCGTCGGCCGACGCCTCCGCCGCCGAGCAGGTGGCGGCGCTGCGCGAGTGGTCGCAGCGCCTGCGCCTGCCGATGGCGCTGGACGATGCGCAGGGCACGCGCCTGGGCGCCTCGGACAGCTACGCTCGGCGCGAGGCCGACAGCACCGGGCCGGGGGGCCTGCCCGGTGGGCGTGTCCAGCCGATCCGCTTCGACGACGGCCGCACGCTGTGGGTGCCACGCACGACGGGCGGGCGCCGTCCCGGCGGCGCCCGCCCGGGCGGCGATGGCCGCCCGCCCTGGCCGGCGGCGCCACGCCCCTGGCCCGATGGCCTGGGCATGGTGCTGCTGCTGGTGGTGCTCTTCGTGGCCGTCGCCGGCGGCGCCTTCCCGGTGGTGCGCCGACTGACACGCCGGCTCGAGGCGCTGAAGCAGGGTGTCGAGGCCTTCGGTGCCGGTGCGTTGCACCAGCGTGTGGCCGAAGATGGCCGCGACGAGGTGGCCGCCGTCGGCGCCAGCTTCAACCGTGCCGCGGCGCGCATCGAGGCGCTGCTGTGTTCGCACCAGAGCCTGCTGGCCAACGCCAGCCACGAACTGCGTTCACCGCTGGCGCGCTTGAAGATGGCGGTGGCGATGATCGAGGACGCGCAGCCCGCGCAGCGGGAGGCCCTGCGCAGCGAGATCCACACCGACATCGCCGAACTCGACGCGCTGGTCGAAGAGGTGCTGCTGGCCAGCCGCCTGGACGCCAGCGCGTCGCTGGAGCCGCACGTCACCGTGGGCCTGCTCGGCCTGGCGGCCGAGGAGGCAGCACGCGTCGGCGCCACTGCACAAGGCGCCGACCTGCAGCTGAAGGGCGACGAACGCCTGCTGCGCCGCGCCGTGCGCAACCTGCTGGAGAACGCACGCCGCTACGGCGGCGGCGAGATCGAGGTGCAGGTGGGACCGCGCGCCGGCGGCGGCGCCGAACTGCGCGTCTGCGACCGCGGCCCGGGCGTGCCCGAGGCCTACCGCGAACGCATCTTCGAAGCCTTCTTCCGTCTGCCCGGACATGCCGAGCGTGAAGGCGGCGTCGGTCTCGGCCTGAGCCTGGTGCGGCAGATCGCCGAACGCCACGGCGGGCGTGTGCGCTGCGAGGCGCGTGCAGACGGCGGCAGCTGCTTCGTGCTCGAACTGCCGGGCTGAAAGACCTGCGCTAGATCGCGGCGTCGGGCTCGCGGCGCTCGACCTGGCGGCGCAACACCCAGACCATGAAGGCGCTCAGCGCCACGCCGGCGACCACCAGGCCGCAGGTGGCCGCGAACCAGTAGCCCGGTGCACCCTGCAGCCCGGCCGGCACGCGCCCCGAGACGTTGAAGGCCAGCTGATAGCCCCCGCCCAGCCCCACGCCCCACAGCGCCGCGACGTAGATCAGCACCGGCACGGTGGCGATCTTGTAGGCGCGCAGCACAAACGCGGCGACGGTCTGCGCCGCGTCGGCGATGTGGAACACCACCAGCCAGGCCACCAGCGGCAGCGCCGCGGCCAGCACGGCGCCGTCGTGGGTGTAGAAGCCCAGCACGGGCTCGCGGAACACGAACACCGTGCCGCCCATCAGCGTGGCCACGCCGATACCCACCAGCAGGCCGTGCCAACCCAGGCGGCGTGCGTCGCGCACGTCGCCGGCGCCGATGCGCTGGGCCACCAGCGTGCCGGTGGCGTTGGCCAGCGCCAGCGGCATCATGAACAGCAGCGACACCATGTTGGCGACGATCTGGTGCCCGGCCACCGGCGTGGTGCCCAGGCGCGAGATGAAGATGGCCATGAACGCAAAACCCGTCACCTCGACCAGGATGGACAGCCCCAGCGGCACGCCCAGCCGCAATTGCGCCAGCAGCGCCGCCCGGTGGGGCGGGTGCAGGCCGTGGCCGGTGAGGCGGAAGCGGGCGTAGAAGGGGTCGCGCCGCACCAGTGCGGCGGCGGCAAGCACCTGCGCCCACATCGCGATGCAGGTGGCGATGCCGCAGCCCGTGACGCCCAGCGCCGGGATGCCCAGCGACGGCAGGCCGAACACCAGCGCCCACGACAGCGGCACCTTCAGCGCCAGCCCGGCCACCTGCAGCACCATCACCGCCTTGGGCCGCGACACCGCGGTGTTGAAGGCGCGGTAGACCGTGAACAGCAGCGAGGCCGGCAGCGAAAAGGCCAGCGCCAGCAGGTAGCCGCGCACCTTCTCGGCGACCTCGGGGCCTGAACGCGCCAGCGCCAGGAAGGGGTAGGGAAAGACCAGCAGCGCACTGCCCAGCAGCGACAGCGCCAGCGCGATCCACAGCGCCTGGTGCACCTGGTGCCCGGCCTCGCCGTCGCGGCCGGCGCCGTGCAGCTGGCCGACGATGGGCGCCAGCGCCAGCACCACGCCCATGAAGCCGATGAAAACCGTGATGTAGGCCGCCGAGCCGACCGCCAGCGCGGCCAGGTCGGTGGCCGAGGCGCGGGCGACGAAAAGCGTGTCGATGGTGCCGAAGGCCAGCACCGCGATCTGACCGATGAACACCGGCCAGGCCAAGGGCGCGATGCGCCTGGCGCTGTCGACCCAGTTGCCGCGCGGGTGCGCCACCCGCACTGCGGCGGCTGCAGCCGTGGCGGCCGCCGGGCCAGGCGGCGGGCTCAAACCGGGCCGGCCTGGGGCGCGGCCGGTGTGAAGATCTCGGGCGGCGGGTGGTCGACGCCGCTGGCGCGCTGCGCACGCTCGGCGTAGCGGTTGAAGCGCCAGGCCGTGCTCTCCATCGTGATGCGGCGCCACACGCTGCGCTTCTCGGCCGGCGTGTAGGCCGGCCAGTGCTGCACTTCCTCGAAGCTGCGGCCGCAGCCCTTGCACACCTCGTCACCCTGGCTCGTCGAACAGATGGCGATACAGGGCGCGTCGGGCGTGCTGGCGTACCACGCCAGCCAGGCGTCGGCGGCCTTCTTGGGCATGCTGGCCTCGTCGCACAGCGTCTCCCGGTAGTACACCATCAGCGCGTAGACCTCGGCCAGCGCACGCACCTCGGCGCAGGCGGTGATGCCGTCGGGCGAGGGCGATCTTTCGCGCCACCAGTTGATGGCGGCCTCGATGTCGGTGATGTGGATGCCGGTGGTCATGGGGGCGTGGAGTGTACCCACGGGCCGCCGCCGGCGCAGGCGTGCAAGTTGGCGGCTCAGGCGCCGATCGTGCGGGGCGGTGGTGTTGCCGCCGCGCGCCGGCGCAGCCCCGGGCTGACGCGGTAGCGCTCGCCGCGGTAGTGGTGGTCCAGCGTGTCGAGCAGCGCCACCACCTCGGACACGCTCCAGCGCGCCAGGAACTCGAACGGCCCCGCCGGGTAGTTCACGCCCAGCTTCATCGCCGCGTCGGCGCCCTCGGCCGTGCACACGCCCTGCAGCACGGTATCGGCGGCCTCGTTGATCAGCATCGCCAGCGTGCGCGCCACCACCAGGCCGGGCGTATCGGCCAGCGCCAGCGGCGTGTGGCCCAGCGCCGCCAGCCAGGCCGGCGCCTGGCTGCGCCAGCGGGCGTCGGCTTGTTCGGCCAGCGCGTAGGCCAGCGCCGAGCCGGGTGCGCTGGGGGGCTGGGGGCGGTCGAACACAGCCAGCCGGGCCACACCGGTGGCGGCGGCCACTTCGGTGGCGGTGCGGCCGTCGGTCAGCACCAGGCGCGCGCCGTCGATTTCCACGCCTGTCCAGTCGCTGGCGCGCAGCCGCGCCGGGCCCCAGCCCTGCGCCGCCAGTGCCACGGTCGCCGCCTGCTCCAGCTGGTCTGCGATGCTGCCTTCGCCGTGCACGGTGACCTCGCGCGCCGTCGCCGGCGCTTCGTGCAGCGCCACCGGCAGCGCCGTGCCACCGTCGTCGGGGTGGCGGTAGAAACCTTGCCCGCTCTTGCGGCCCAGCAGGCCGCCGGCCACCATCTCGCGCTGCAGTGCGCTGGGCTGGTAGCGCTTGTCGAAGAAGTTGGCCTCGTGGACCGAGTTCGTGACCGCGAAGTTGGTGTCGTGGCCGATCAGGTCCATCAGCTCGCAAGGCCCCATGCGGAAGCCGGCGGCGCGCAGGCAGGCGTCCAGCACCGCCGGCGTGGCGGCCTGTTCCTGCAGCAGGGCCAGCGTCTCGGCGTAGTAGGGCCGTGCGATGCGGTTGACGATGAAGCCCGGCGTGCTGCGGGTGTGCACCGGCTGTTTGCCCCAGGCGCGGCTCAGTTCGAAGATGGCTTCGGCCACGGCGCTGTCGGTCTGCAGCCCCGACACCACCTCCACCAGCTTCATCAGCGGCACCGGGTTGAAGAAGTGCATGCCGACGACGCGGCCCGGGTGCGCCAGGCCGCCGGCGATGGCGGTGACCGAGATCGAACTGGTATTGGTGGCCAGCACGCAGCCGGCGTCGACGAAACCCTCGAGCTGGCGGAAGAGGGCGCGCTTGGCCGCCAGGTCCTCGACGATGGCCTCGACCACCAGCGCCACGCCGGCCGCGGCATCCAAGGTGCTTGCGGCCTGGATGCGCGCCAGCGTGGCCTGCGCGGCCGTGGCATCGAGCCGGCCCTTGGCCACAAGGCCTTCGAAGGTGGCGGCCAGGCGCTCGCGCGCCGCGGCGGCTGCGCCTTCACGCGTGTCGTAGAGCCGCACCGCGTGCCCGGCCTGCGCCGCCACCTGCGCGATGCCGGTGCCCATGATGCCGGCGCCGACCACGAACACCGGTGCGCCCTGCAGTTGCATGGCGTTGGGGGCTGGGCTGGCGCTGTGCATCGCGGTTTTCCTTGTGGCGCGGCGGCACTGCGCCGCCCGGCTGCAAGCTTAAGGCCGCGCCTTCAGCCCAGGCGCAGGCGGGCCGTCCGGGCAAGCGATCGGCACTCAGCGCCTGGTCGCGATGCGCCCGGCCAGCGCCTGGCAGCCGGCGGCGTGCTGCTCGGCACCCTCGGTGTTGCCCGGGTCCAGCATCGGCAGCAAGGCCGCCAGCGGGTTCACCAGCGCCAACAGCAGCGCCGCGCCGACCTTGCCGGTGAGCGGGCTGCGCGCCAGCGTGACGGTTGGCGCGGAGATGGGGCCGGTGAGGCGCAGCGGCGTGCGCAGCGCCAGCGGGCTGAAGTCACGCGGCGCGACGACGACCCGCAGGTCCATCTTCTCGGTGGCCAGAGACAGCGAGCCGTCCATCCAAAGCACGGAGTCGGAGGCGTCCACGACCAGCGTGCGGGGCTGCAGCACGCCGTTTTGCACCACCAGATCGGCGACCGCGCAGGGCACGGGCAGCGACTTGTCGCCGCGCAGCAGCACGCCGAGCGCCTGCGCCAGATCGAGCCCTGCGGCCTCTACCGCCAGGTGCGACAGCGTGCCACCGCCCAGGCTGGTGCGCACGTTGCCTTGCAGGCTGGCCAGGATCTCCGCCGTCGAGCGACCCTGGCCCTGCAGCGTGGCGTTGCCGTTCAGGCGGCCCGTCAACCACGGCGGCTCGCCCTCCTTGCGGGCCAGCCGCAGCCAGCGCTGCAGCTGCACGGCGGACCAGCGCACGTCGGCCTTCCACAGCGCGGTGTCGCTGCGGCCGTCGAGCTGCACGCGGCCGGTCAGGGCGCCCTCGGCGGTGCGTGCGTCCAGCTCGGCGATCTCGAGCACACCGTCCTTCAGCAGCAGGTGGGCGCGCAGCGGCCGCAGCGGCTCCAGCTTGGGTGTGTCGAGGTTGAGCTCGTCGAGCTTGATGCGCACATCGGCGTCCATCACGCGCAGCGCGGCCAGATCGAAGGGCCGTGTCGGCAGCACCTTGCCACCGCCGCGCGCGGCGGCGCCTTCCACCGGCGTGCCCACCGCGGGCCCCAGGTCGGCCAGCAGCAGGCGCGGGCCGCTGAGCTCGCCCGTCAGGACGGGCCTGCCCGGGCCGGCCTGGTAGGCGAAGGTGCCGCGCACACGGCTGCCGCCGACGGTGGCCTGGGCCACCTGCGCCAGCCAGGTGACGCCGCGGCGCTGCAGCTCACCTTCGGCGACGAAGGGCGCGGTGGTGGGCAGCGTCACGCGCAGCGGGTCGCCCACCGCGGCCAGCGAAGGGCCCCGCAGGCGGAAGTGGCCGTTCAGCCCGCCCCCTTGCAGCAGGCCGGTGGTGGTGCCTTCGAAGGCCAGCGTGGCGCGGCCCAGCGTGGCTTGCACCTTCAGCGCCACGGGTTCGGGGGCGTCTTCGTCGGCCAGGAAAGGCAGCAGGCCGCCCGACTGCAGTTCCAGCTTCAGCGGCAGGCGCTCGTAACGGCCGCCGGCGCTGAGCGTGAAGCGGGACGGCGCGGCGTCGGGCGCGCTGCCTTCGGCCAGCGTCAGCTTGGCCTCGACCGCGGTGCCGTTCGCTGCGTCGGTGTAATGCAGCGTGCCGTCCGCCACGCCCAGGCGGCCGAATTGCGGCAGCGGCGCGGCGGTTGGTGACGAGGCGCTCGGCGCCGGGCCGAACTGCCAGGACACGCGGCCGTCGGCATGGCGTTCGGCATGGGCGTCCAGGCGGGTCGCGTCCAGGCGGCGTATGCGCAGCGCCGCGGCGCCGGGTTCGCGCCAGGCGTCCCAGAGTGCGCCCCAGCCGAGTTCGAGCGAAACGTCCTGCCCGTCCAGCAGGTGCGGTGTGCTGCTCCAGTCGGGCGCGCCTATCACCAGTCGCGAAGCCTGCAGGCGCAAGCCGCCCAGGAAACGCACGCTGAAGGCGCCCCCGTCCGGCGCCAGCGCCACGGACCGGCCCAGGCGGCTGGCGAGCGTGCGCTCCAGCGGCGCGCGCAAGAAGGGCCAGCCAGCGACCTCGCCCAGCGCGAAGGCGGCCAGCAGCGCCACGGGAAGCGCGAGCGTCAATGCCCAGAGGCGCCGATGACGTGTCGGCGCCGGGGGCGGGGCCAGCAGCAGCGGCTCGGTGGACGCGGCTGCGGCAGGGACGACAGGGGCAGGTGGTGTATCGATGTGATCCATCGTGCCCAAGGCCGCCCGCGGCCGCCAGCGGCCCGCGCCCCGCCGGACTGTAGGACGGCAGGCCGGCGTGGCGGCGTGGCGGCCTGCGGCGAGGGCGCCCGCCGGCAGCGTCAGGCAGCGTCAGGCAGCGTCAGGCAGCGTCAGACAGTGTCAGGCAGCGCCTTACAGCGTCACACAGCGCACAGACGGCTGAGGTCGCGGCCGCCAGCATGCCGCCGTGCCGCCCTGCGCACGCCCATCGCGGACCCCTGCCGCAGGCCACGATGTCCGAAACGCGCGACGAGCACCACTTCACCGCCCAGGCCGCCTGGCAGCTGGCCCGCGGCGTCGGCACGGCCTGGCTGGCCGACGGCGTGCTCAGCATGGGCGCGGCGCTGGCCTACTACACGCTGTTTTCGCTGGCGCCCTTGCTGTTGATCGTGGTCTCGGTCGCCGGGCTGGTGTTCGGCGGCGACGCCGCACGCGGCGAGATCCAGGCCCAGCTCAGCGCCCTGATGGGTGTACGCGGCGCCGGCGCCGTGCAGGACCTGCTGGCCAGCCTGGACCAACCCGCCGAAGGCCGCGCCGCGGCCGCGTTGGGCGTGCTGCTGCTGCTGGTGGGTGCCACCACCGTGTTCGCCGAACTGCAGGACGCGCTGGACCGCATCTGGCGCGTGCCGGCACGCCCCGGCGCCAGTGGCTGGGTGGCGCTGCTGCGCCAGCGCCTGCTGTCCTTCGGCCTCATCCTGGCCATCGGCTTCCTGCTCACCGTCTCGCTGGTGCTGAGCGCGGGCCTGGCGACGCTGCAGCGCTGGTGGAACCCGATGTTCGGCCCCTGGCTAGACAGCGCCGCGCTGGTCAATGCCGTGGTCGGCTTTGCGCTGGTGGCCGCGCTCTTCGCGGGCATCTACAAGGTGATGCCGCGTGCGCCGGTGGCCTGGCGCGACGTCTGGACCGGCGCGCTCTTCACCGCCGTGCTGTTCACGCTGGGCAAGATGGCCATCGGCTGGTATGTCGGCCGCAGCGGGGCGGTGTCGGGCTTCGGCGCCGCGGGCTCGCTGGTGGTGGTGCTGCTGTGGGTCTACTGGTCGGCGCAGATCTTCCTGCTGGGCGCCGAGTTCACCTGGGTGTACGCGAACCTGTTCGGCTCGCGGCGGCCGCGCACCACTCTGCCAGCTGGGCCAGCACCTGGCGTGTAGCGGCCTGGGCCGCACGCACGCCGCCGGCGCTGTCGGCCGTGGCAGCGGGCACGGTGGCGCTGAAGTCGCGGCTGCCCAGCACCTGGCGCGCGGCGCCGTCGACCAGCGTGGCGCGCAGGGTCAGCGTCACCGTGCTGGCGCCGCCTTCGAAGTCCTGCCGCAGGCGCAGCAGCTCGGTGTCCAGCCGCAGCGTGCTGGCCGCCGCACTCGGTGCCGAGACCACCGCGGCGTAGGCGCCGCTGCGCTGCAGCGCGGCCACCAGCAGCGGCGCCAGCAAACGCGCCGGCGTGTCGACCCAGACGCTCTGCGCATAGGCCTCCAGCTGCTGCGGCTGACGCATATAAACGATGCGAGCGCTGTCGTAGCCGGCGGCGGCCTGCAGCGCACTGACGGCCAGCGTCGGCGCCGAGGCCGCGGCCGCGGCGGGCTGCGCGCCGGCCTCGGTGCCGGCTTCCAGTGTGTAGGTGATGGGCGGTGCGGCGGGCTTGGGCAGCAGGTTGCCGCAGCCGGCCAGCAGCATGGCCAGCAGGGTGGTGGCCAGCAACGCGGCCGTGGTGCCGGTGCGCAGGCCGCGTGGCAGCAGACCTCGAGGCAGCAGACGGCGGGCGCTCATCGCGCCACTACCGCGGTCTCGCCGGGTGCCGCGGCGGCCGGGGATCCTCGACCCACCTCGCCTGGCCCGGCCGGCGTTTCGCCGCGGCCGAGCAGCAGGCTGCTCGGGCTGCGTTCGGTCTGCTCGCTCAGGCGCCGCAGCGACACCGACAGCGTGCTCATCTCGCCCATCAGCCGCTGCAGTTCGGGCAGGGCCTCGGCGCTGAAGCGCTGCAGGTCGGCGCCCACGGCCACCACCGTCTGGCCGGCGCGCTGACTGGCCAGCGTGGTCTCCTTGCCCATCGTTTCCAGCGCGTCGGCGCCGCGGCCGACACGTTCGACTACGGGGCCGGCCTGCGTGGCCACACGCGCGGCCTGGTCGAAGGCCCGCGCGGCGCTGACGAGGCCGCGGTCCATCGTGTCCTTGCGCGCGGCCAGCGTGTGCGTGACGGCGGCAATGTCGGCCAGCGCGCTGCTGAAGGCGGCGCGGTTGGCCTCGCTGAGCACGGCGTCGATGGTGCCCGAGGTGCGGTCGAGCTTGGCCAGCACGCCGGTGAGCACGTTCTCCAGGCGCGCGCTCAACGAAGGTTTGGTGGTGATCACCGGATAGGCCTCGCCGGGTGTCGGCCCCAGCGGCGCCGCGTCCTGCGCGCCGCCGCTGAGTTCGACATAGGCGATGCCCGTCAGCCCCTGCGTCTTCAGCATCGCCAGCGTGTCGGTCTTGATCGGCGTGTCGCGCTCGATGGCGAAGAGCAGCCGCACACGTTCGGGGTTGGTGGCGTCGAGCTGGATGTCGCGCACCTGGCCGACGTCGACGCCATTGAACTTCACCGGCGCGTTGATGTTCAGCCCGGCCACCGACTCGTCGACGATGGCGAGGTAGAGCGCCACCTTCTTCTGCCACGCGCCGCCCGAGGCCAGCCACAGCGCGCCGGCGATCAACGCGGCGCCGAGGGTCAGCACGAAGGCGCCGACGAGGGCGTAGTTCACCTTGGTTTCCATGCGGGGGCTTCCTGAAGTCTGCGTTGGGCGGCGGCGTCGACCACGCCGGCCTGCTGGCGTGCCGCGCGCGAACGCGGGCCGTCGAAATAGGCGCGCACGGTGGGGTTCGCCTGCTGCGCCAGCTCGGCCATCGGCGCGCAGGCCTGCACGCGGCCTTCGGCCAGCACGGCCACGCGGTCGCTCACCTGCCACAGCGTGTCGAGGTCGTGCGTGACCATCACCACCGTGAGGCCGAAACCGTCGCGCAGCCGGCGCACGAGCTGGTCGACGCCGTCGGCGCTGACCGGGTCGAGCCCGGCCGTGGGTTCGTCGAGGAAAAGCAGCTCGGGGTCGAGTGCCAGCGCCCGCGCCAGCGAGGCACGCTTGAGCATGCCGCCACTCAGTTCGGCGGGCATCAGCGCGCCGACCTCGGGCGCCAGCCCGGCGAGCGCCAGCTTGGCGGCGGCGATCTCGTCGATCAGCGCGTCGTCCAGCGGCGTGTGCTCGCGCAGCGGCAGGCCGATGTTCTGCAGCACCGTCAGCGCCGCGAACAGCCCGCCGTGCTGGAACATCACGCCCCAGCGCTGGCGCAGGGCCAGCGCGGCGGCGTCGTCCGTTGTCATGAGGTCAACATCCAGCACACTGATGCGGCCGGCGTCGGGCTTGTGCAGCAGGATCATCTCGCGCAGCAGCGTCGACTTGCCCGAACCGCTGCCGCCCACGAGCGCAAAGATCTCGGCGCGCCGCACCTGCAGGCTGAGGCCTTCGTGCACGACGTGGGCGCCGAAACGTGTGTGCACGTCCTGCAGCTCGATGACGGTTTCATCGCTCACAGGTCGAGCAGGCTGAAGACGACCGAGAACGCGGCGTCGGCGACGATCACCAGGAAGATCGCCTGTACGACGCTGCGCGTGGTGTGCAGGCCCACGCTGTCGGCGCCGCCGCGGGTGCGCAGGCCCTGGAAGCAGCCCACCAGCGCGATGATGCCGGCGAACACCGGCGCCTTGGCCAGGCCCACCAGGTAGCTGCTCAGGCTGACCGCCTTCTCGAAACGTTCGATGAACTCGACGGGACTCACACCCAGCTGCATCTGCGCCATCAGCATGCCGCCCAGCACGCCCAGCACGTCGGCGAACACCGTCAGCAGCGGCAGCGCGATGACGAGTGCGATCACCTTCGGCAGCACCAGCAGTTCGAGCGGCGCCACGCCCAGCGTGCGCAGCGCGTCGATCTCTTCGGTGACGGCCATGGTGCCGATCTGCGCCGCGTAAGCGCTGCCCGAGCGCCCGGCGACGATGATGGCGGTGATCAGCGGCGCGAACTCGCGCAGCATCGACACGCCCACCAGGTCGGCGACGAAGATGTTGGCGCCGTAGCGCCGCAGCTGCTCGGCGCCCTGGTAGGCGACGACGATGCCGAGCAGGAAGGACAGCAGGCCGACGATGGGCAGCGCGTCCAGGCCCGCGCTGCGCACGTTGAACAGCACCGGGCGCCAGCGCAGGCGGCTGGGCTGCACCAGCGCGCGGCCGAAAGTCAACGCCGTCTCGCCGACGAAGCTGAGAAGCGCCCAGCCTTCCTCGGCGACGGCGGCGCTGCGGCGACCCAGGCCTTCGAGGACTGTCGGCGGTGGCTTGGGCGGGAACTTTGGCGACCCGGGTGGCGCGACGGGCGGCAGCACCGTCAGCGCCAGCAGGCCTTCGAACGCGGGCTGCAGGCCTTGGAGCGTGACACTGCAGCCGGCGTCGGTCAGGCGCCGCAGCAGTTTCTGCAGCAGCCAGGCGCCGCCGGTGTCGAGCGCCGTCAGCGCCGCCGCGTCGGCCACCACGGGCCCCGCGGGGGGTGTCTGCAGGCTGGCGATCTGCGCCGGCAGGCCGCCCAGGCCCTGCGCGTTCCAGCGGCCGGCCAGGCGCAGCCCGCCGGGCGTCGGGGCCAGGCTGGCAAGCGCGTCGGGGCCGGAGGCGGGGTCGGGCAACATGAGGGTCGGTCGATGCTGTCGGCGCGGCGGGCGCCCGTCTGTGCGCTGCATGACATTCGGGGCGCGTGCCCTTTGCTTGTGCGGTACGCACCGCCGCAGCGCGGCTGTGCCCCCGCGTGATGCCGGCCCCGGCACCCCACAGGGGCGTCGCGGGCGCGGACCCGCGTGCACCGAAGTTGCGAACGCCCGCTGCAACGAGACCCGCCGCCCCCTGCGCCGCCGGGCCAGCACGCGCGCAGCCTGGAGCCCGGCACGGGCCGCCCCCGCGCAACCCGATGATCAACGCCGGTGCCATCGCCACCGCGGGCCTGGTGGGCGGCGCCACGCCGGCGGCGCGGTTGAAACGCGTGCTGTCGGCGTTGTCGGCCCACGCCTTCCGGGCGCTGGAAGTCGAGCGACCGGCGCTGATGATCCGCCTGCTGCACGACCTGCTGCTGGGCCTGGGCCAGACGGCCGTGCGGCTGACGGCCGAAGTGGCGGCGCTGGAGACCTGAAGGGCGCCGCCGCTGCGGTATGTTCGCTGCCGTACCGTCGGCGTCATCCGCAGCGCGTATAAGGTGAGGGATGATCGAGTCCATCTTGCTCACCACGGCGCGTGTTTCCACCTTCGACGGTGACCGTGCGCTCACTGGCGCCAGCGGGTTTTTCTTCGAACGCGACGAACGCCTGTTCCTGGTGACGAGCCGGCATGTCGTGATCGACAAGCCGACCAAACATTACCCGAGCCGGCTCGAGGTGGAACTGCACACCGACGGGGCCAACCTCACGCGCTCCATCGGCCTGTCGGTGCTGCTGTACCGTGACGGCAAGAGCATCTGGCGCCAGGGCCGCGACGAGGGCGGCGACATCGACGTGGCGGTGATCGAGCTCGAACGCGAGGCGCTGCCGCCGCAGGTGGCGCTGCGCTGCTTCACGCCGGCGCACCTGCAGGGCACGCTGGAAGACGTGGAGGTCGGCACGCCCTTGCTCGTGGTGGGCTTTCCGCTCGGCTTCCACGACGCGCTGCACCACCTGCCGGTAGTGCGCCAGGCGGCCATCGCCTCGTCCTTCGGGCTGCGCTTCCAGGGCCAGGGTTTTTTCCTCACCGACGCGCGCACCCACCGCGGCACCAGCGGCGCACCGGTCGTGATGCGGGCGCCCGAGATCGAGGGGCCGCTGCCATGGAAGCTGCTCGGCGTGCATTCGTCGCGCATGGATATGGGCAGCCGCGACCTCAAGCAGGACGAGTCGCTGGGCCTGAACTGCGCCTGGTATGCCGACATCCTGATGACGCTGACCAGCCCTGGGGCGACGATGGCCGTACCGACGGCCGTGGCGGTGGCGGTCGCCGACAATGAAGACGCAGACGCAGACGCAGACGCGGCGCAGGGCTGAGCGGCGGTCTGGCCAGCGCGGCGCCATCCCTAAAATCAGTTCTTTCCAGAACCCGAGCAGGCCCCCGACCCCATGCAAGAGACCCATCACGCCCACATCGTCGCCATCCGGACCGGCGGCGTCGTTCACGGCCACCAGCTGCGCATCGACGGCGGCGGTACCGGTCTGTCCAAGTTCTTCGGCAGCGGCCGCTATGGCAGCCCCGAGAAGGCGCGCCGCGCCGCCGAGCGCGAGGCCCGCGCCCTGGGCCTGCCCAAGGCGCGCGAGCGCGGCGGCAGCGAACAGGGCCGCGTGCTGCGCACCAGCACGACCAAGGCCGCCGGCATCCGCTTCGTCTGGACGCCGGCCACGACGCTGCCGGTGCTGCGGGTCGTGGCCAGCTGGACCGACCGCCGTGGCGAGGCCCGCAACACCTCGTACTCGGTCGAGCGCAACGGCCTCGAAGGTGCGCTGGACAAGGCGCTCAAGGCTCGCACCTCCTGCGGTGCATCGATGCCCGACCGCAGCGCGCTGCTGCGTCTGTTGCGGCGTGCCTTCCGCACGGGCCCTGGTGCGGCAGGCTGAGGGCCTGCGCGGCGGGCCTCCCGTCCTTGAACCTGCGCGCGCCGCGGGTTTAGCTGGGCTTGGCGCCGCGCTCGGCCCAGAATGCGCCCGGGGGTCGACAGACCGGGCAGTCATCGCGGGCAAGGCCCGCGCCGTGACGACGACCGGCGAGCACCCGAAACCGACGGGAGATGTACTGCCATGGTGTCGTTGATTCGCGCGCCGGCCGACGGCGACCCCGGAGGACGGCGCGACGGCTTGCGCAACGGCGCCCGGGTGCCGCTGCTCGCGCTTTGCGCGGAACTCGACGCGCAGCACATCGAACGCCTGGAGGCGCTGTGCGCCGAACTGCGCCCGGTGAACCGCGGCGCCGCGCTGTTCCGCCAGGGCGACCCGATGACCGCCCTGTTCGAGGTGCACGCCGGCTGTTTCAAGACCGGCGTCACCGACGTGCAGGGGCGCACGCAAGTGACGGGCTTTCACCTGCCGGGCGATCTGCTGGGGCTGGACGCCATCGGCGGCGACCACCACAGCGCCGACGCCGTGGCGCTGGAGGACGGCATGGTCTGCGTCATCCCCTTCGAACCGCTGAACCTGCTGCTGCGCGAGTTTGCGCCGCTGCAGCACGAGTTCCACAAGCTGATGAGCCGCGAGATCACGCGCGACCAGGCCATGATGCTGGTGCTGGGCACGCTCAGCGCCGAAGGCCGCATCGCCGCCTTCCTGCTCGACCTGACGCGGCGCCTGCACGCGCGTGGCTTCTCGGCCACCTCGCTGCTGCTGCGCATGACGCGCGAAGAGATCGGCAGCTACCTCGGGCTGCAGCTCGAGACCGTGAGCCGCACCTTCTCGAAGCTGGCGCAAGGCGGCGTGCTGGAGATCCACAACCGCGACCTGCACGTGCGCGATGTCGCGGCGCTGGAGCGCCTGGTGCAGGGCGGCGCACGCTGAGGGTGCGAGGGTCTTTCTTCATCCCCGCTCGCCAAGCCCAAAGACGCCCGCTCGTCGTTGCAAATGCGCGCCACAGCCCGAGCTATGGCTGTGCTTTGCGCCGAGATCGAAAGCCTTTGGACGTACCGCTCGGGCACGCCCGAAAAACTCTCACACCCTGAGGGTGGCGGCCGCCGACGGCGCTTCAGCCGGCGGCCTTGAAGGCGGGACGGTAGGCCACGGTGCCGGCGGGCAGCGTGTCGGCCGTGCCCGGCATGGCCAGCGCCATGAAGTGGCCGGCCGGCACGCCCGGCAGCAACGAGCCCGGCTGCGGTGCGAAACCGAAGCGGCCAAAGTAGGCCGGGTCGCCCAGCACCACGCAGCCGGCCGCGCCGCGTTCGGCCAGGCGGCGCAGCCCGCTGCGCACCAGCGCGCTGCCGACACCGCGCCGCTGCCAGCGCGGTGCCACCGACAGGGGCCCGAGCCCCAGCCAGCCGCCTATGCGGCCGTCGAAGCCGACTGGCGGGGAGGCGGCGTGGATGATCGGCGCGCCGTCCTGGCTTGCCACCAGCGACAGGCTCAGCGCGTCGGCCGCGCGCCGGCGGCGCACGATCAGGTGCTCGGTCTGCTGGCCGAAGGGATGGTCGGCGACGGCCGCGCGGGTGAGGGCGTCAATGGCCTCGACGTCGGCGGCGTCTTCGTCGCGCAGGCTGAAGATCAGCTCGGGGCTCATGGTGGGAGGGTGGGTTTTGTGGGCGACGGGGCGGCGGTGGCAGGGGCGCCAGCGCGCCCGGGAGATCGATGCTGCCGGCGCCGTAATTGCGTCTTTCGATGAAGGTATGGTTTCCGTCGAGTCAGTGTGCAGCGCGGCGGCGAAGTTCGCCTGTGGTGGCCGTCGAGGCCCCGCGTACGACGCGGCGCTAGCCTTCATGCACCCGGTCGACGCGCTGCTGACCTGACGCATCTTCGCCGGGCGTGTCGGCCGGCGTTCGTATTGCATCCGGTCTCGACCAGCGCTGCTGCAGCGGCGCCGAGCCGGACTCGATGAACAGCCGCTTGATCATGGGAAACCGCGCGCGCACCTGCCGCTCGACATCGGCGATCGCCAGTGCCGCGTCGGCTGCGGCGGTGCCTTCATCGAAGTCGAGGTCCATCGTCACCAGCGCATCGTCCGGGCCCACGTACATCGACAAGACACGCCCGACGTCGCGCACCCGGGGCACGGTCAGTGCCATGCTGCGGATGGCGCGGGCGGTCTCCGGACGGATGCCTTCGCCGATGAGCAGATCGCGCGATTGCCAGGTGAGGAAGGTCGCCACCACCGCCAGCAGGACCCCGATGAGCAGCGAGGCTGCGCCATCCAGTGCCGGCATGTCGAAGCGATGGCTGAGCCAGATGCCGAGCGCGGCGATCGCCAGGCCTACGAGGGCCGCCGAGTCCTCGGCCAGCACGGTGTAAGTGGTCGGGTCCTTGCTCCGGTGTATCGCCTGCCAGAACGGGTCGACACCGGCTTGTTTCAGGAACTGGCGCAGCGCGATGCCGAAGCTGATGCCTTCGAACACCGCCGCAGCGCCGAGCACCACGTAATTCCAGGTCGGATCGTGCAAGGGCTGCGGATGGCGAATGTGCTGCACCCCTTCGTAGAACGAGACACCGCCGCCAAGACCGAAGATCAGCACCGCGACGATCAGGCTCCAGAAGTACAGTTCCTTGCCGTGCCCGAAGGGGTGCTCCGGCGTGGCCGGTCGCTGGCTGAGGCGGATGCCGACGAGCAGCAGCATGCCGTTGAAGGTGTCGACCGACGAATGAATGCCCTCCGAGAGCATGGCCGAACTGCCGGTGATGCCGGCTACGCCGAGTTTGGTCGCCGCGATGGCAATGTTGGCCGCGATCGCACCATAGATCGCGAGTTTCGAGCCCGTCACGACGAAGGGCCGGGTGCAACGTGCAGGGGGGGCACCCCATTGGCCGCTAGACCCATCCGGCCCGCCGCAATCGGCGATAGACCAGGACACAACCCAGCGCGGTCGCGGCGACGGCCATGGGATAGCCGGCCTGCCACTTCAACTCCGGCATCCATTCGAAGTTCATGCCGTACAGGCTGAAGATGACGGTGGGTATGGCCAGGATCGCGCCCCAGCCCGCCAGGCGCTTGACGACCTCGTTCTGGTTGTTCGCCACCAGCGCCAGATTCACCTGCATGGCCGTGGTCAGCATGTCGCGCATGCCGTCGATGAGACCCGCCAGCCGCGAGACGTGATCCTGGATGTCCCGGAAGTAGGCGCGCAACTCCTTCGGGATCAGGTCCTCGTGCAGGCGCATCAGTTCGGAGCTGATCTCCGCCAGCGGCAGCGCGGCATTGCGCAACTCGAGCAGATTGCGCTTCAGGGCGTAAAGCCGCTCGATCACGAGCCTGTCGAAGTGGTCCTTGAAGATGTCGGTCTCGATGGCATCGAAGTCCTTCTCGAACTGGGCCACGACAGGCTGGTAGTTGTCGGCCACGAAGTCGAGCACCGCATACAGGGCGAATCCCGGCCCCTTGTGCAGGCCCTTGGTGCCGTCCTCGCAGCGCTGCAGCACCTGCGCGTAGCTCGCCGAGGCGCCGTGACGCACCGACACCAGGAAGTTCGTACCGACGAAGAGGTGGGTCTCGCCGTAGACCACATGGCCTGCGTCCAGCTGGGCCGTCTTCAGCACGATGAAGAGCGAGTTGCTGTAGGCCTCGATCTTGGGCCGCTGGTGGGCGTGATGGGCGTCCTCGATGGCCAGTTCGTGCAGGCCGAACTGTTGCTGGACCCTGCGCAGTTGCGTGTCGTCCGGCTCGTGCATGCCGAGCCACGCGAAGGTGCCGGCCTGCTTGATGGCTTCGCTGATGTCGTCGATGGCGATGTCCCCCATGCGCTTGCCATCGCGATAGACCACGCTGTCTACGATGGATGTCATCGCCTTGGCCCCTCGTGAGTTCCTGCGCCTGTCGACTGCACTTTCGATTGGCTCACCAGGATCGCCCTCGGTCGGTGCGATGGCGAACCGTGTGTGGCTCGTCATGGAAGGCCGCGTGGCCGACGCGGCCGGCATTGGCGGGCGTGGCGCGGGCGGCTGTTTCCAGGCCGATGATGCCGCCGGTGCCGGACCCGGACCACGCGTACCGGATTGCACGGGCAGCCCTGGGCCCGCGCCCCGCTTCAGTAGGACTTCGGCAGTCCGAGGATGTGTTCGGCGACGTAGCTGAAGATCATGTTGGTCGAGATCGGCGCGACCTGGTACAGGCGCGTCTCGCGGAACTTGCGCTCGATGTCGTATTCGCAGGCGAAGCCGAAGCCACCGTGGGTCTGCAGGCAGACATTGGCCGCTTCCCAGCTGGCCTTGGCGGCCAGGTGTTTGGCCATGTTGGCGGCCGCGCCCGCGTTCTGGTGCGCATCGATCTTCTCGCAGGCCTTCCAGCGCATCAGGTTCGCCGCCTCAAGCTCGATGTAGGCTTCAGCGATCGGGAATTGAACGCCCTGGTTCTGGCCGATCTTGCGGTTGAAGACAATGCGCTCGTTGGCGTACCTGGTTGCCCGATCGATGAACCAGTAGCCGTCGCCGATGCATTCGGCAGCGATCAGCGTGCGCTCGGCATTGAGTCCGTCCAGCAGCACCTTGAAGCCCTTGCCCTCAGGCCCGAGCAGGTTCTCCTCGGGGATCTCGAGCTTGTCGAAGAACAGCTCGTTGGTCTCGTGGTTGACCATGTTGAGGATAGGCTGGACCGTCAGTCCGTTGCCAATGGCCTGCTTGAGGTCGACCAGGAAGCAGCTCAGACCCTCCGAACGCTTCTGAACCTCGGCCAGCGGCGTGGTGCGCGCAAGCAGGATCATCATGTCGCTGTGCTGGATGCGCGAGATCCAGACCTTCTGGCCGTTGACGACCCAGCGGCCGTCCTTCCTCACCGCCATGGTCTTGAGCCGGGTCGTATCGCTGCCGGTGGTCGGCTCGGTCACGGCCATCGACTGGATGCGCAATGCACCGGCGGCGATGGCTGGCAGGTACTTCTGCCGCTGCGCTTCGGTGCCGCTGCGAACGATGGCGTTCATCACATACATCTGGCCATGGCAGGCGCCGGCGTTGCCGCCGCAGCGGTTGATCTCTTCCATGATCACGGAGGCCTCGGCCATCGACAGGCCCGAGCCGCCGTAATCGGCAGGGATCAGCGCGGCCATCCAGCCGGCCTGGGTCAGCGCGTCGACGAATTCTTCCGGATAGGCGCGCTGCCCGTCGACCCTGCGGAAGTATTCGTCCGGGAACTGCTTGCACAGCTGTCGCACGGCGTCGCGGATCTCCGGGTACGGGTCGGGTTCGTTGAGCATGTTCAGTTCCCGGAAGCTCTTACAGGGGATGCGTTCGAATGACTCGATTTGTCGCGCCCCGAAATCACGCCGACGCATTTGCCGTGGTCAACACAGGGCATGAAACCACAAGAGATTCTGGACCACCTCGATCGTTGTGAACTGTGGCCCGCCGGTGCCGGCGCAGCCGAACTCGATTTCGATCGCGC
>Ga0335397_10002469_pt1 | contig 25161 bp, 27 predicted proteins | sample MAT04_FD_205740 | JGI IMG/M metagenome (GOLD analysis project Ga0335397, IMG submission 205740) | Freshwater microbial communities from Lake Fryxell liftoff mats and glacier meltwater in Antarctica - MAT-04 (spades assembly) (version 2) ... | reverse complement strand
CTCGGGATCGAGACCCAGCGCCGTCTCCGCGATCCTCGTCACGCGACCCTCGCCGGCGCGGGTGCCGCGACGAGCTTCCCCGACCCGAGCGCGAGACGATCCCACGTCCAGAGCGCGAGCCGGTACAGGAGCTCTTCCTCAAGCGCGAGTACCTGAAGTTCGTCAACATCGTGGGGCGGTGCACGGAGTCGGTCGCCGAGGTTGAAGCCGTGGAAGGCGAGGTCCGCTCATGGGCGCTCCCCGAAACGGTCTCGTGTCCGTTTCTCCCGCCGATCGTGTTCGAGTACACCGAGCCATCACCGATCGGGCCGGCTGTGCTGCAGCGCGCAGTGCCGCAGGCTGCGCCTGGAGGTCCGAGCACGCCCTCGCCGCCGCTCGCAGCCCCTCGGCGCACCACGATGATGGACGTCGACGGCGACTCCGTCGCGGACGTCGTGCAGGCCATCGATGCTGCCGGGCAGACCCCCGAGCTCGACCTGACCCGGCGAACCCTCTGGGACACGAGGCTCGAGTACCAGGCTTTGGCACTCAGCTCGCCGTCGATCAGCCATGACCACGTTCCTCGGTTCATCCGTCGGCCTGACCCTTCCAGGACAGTACACGACCGACGCCCGCACGACGCTACTCTGGCGCCCCACCGATCCGCCACCGCCGACCGCGATGTCATCGGTCAACATCTACCGCACGCGCGTCAGCGGATATGGCACGCACGACCCCTACGGCAACCTCATCACGGCCATCACGGCGAGCAAACCCCTCGGAGCATGCAAGTCACTCGAATACGGCTACGACCCCTATTTTCTGCGGCCCGGGGCGATCACCGAATACACGGGGGGCGGCTGCGGGAGTGCTGACTATCTGCACTCGTTCCTCTTCTACGATCCTGGGTTTGGAGTCGTCACGAGCGCGTGGACCGCGGCACCGTGCAGACGGCGGACTACGACGGGTTCGGTCGACTCGTCCGCGTCTCGGGACCGCTTGCCGACATCCCTGGCGAGACCTGGCGAGACCCAGCTCGACATGCAGCTCGAGTACACCGAAAAGGCGGACGGTTCGCACATCCAGATCGTCCATGTCACGCGCGGCCAGGCCCCTTGGCTCGAGACCTATCAGTACCTCGACGGCTATGGCCGGCCCATTCCTGACGCTGCGTAACAGCGAGGGCGCGGGCTACATCGCCTCGGGACTCGCGCGGAAGACCATGCGCGGCGACGCGATGACCGTCTATCGTCCGTGGCGCTGGGTCGGGGACCCTCTTGACTATCCCATCGGCGTTCCGGAGGTCGAGGCCGCCACGTTCGTGCGGGATGCACTGGGCCGCGTCTCGACGGTGATCCGCAACAACGAGCTCGAAGGGGTCACCTACCGCCATGCGCTGTCGTCCGAACACTGGGACGCGGAGGACCTCGACAGCGCCCGAAGTCACTATGCGACCCCGACCCGTACGTTCGTCGACGGGCACGGCCGTGTGGAGAAGACGCAGCGTGATGCGAAGGTCGCAGGTGTCGCGGATACTCTGATCACGGCCTATGGCTACACCGCGACCGGCGAGATGAACGGCATCAAGCAATCGCACGCCGCGGGTGTCGAGACGGGTGACTACAGCGGTCGAAACGTCGCTCGCGGGAATTGGGGTGACTACGCCCGTCGAATCGGCTCGGAGTCGGCAATCCGATTCACCCCGCAAGCGAATCGGGGTGACTACGAGCACCGAGGTGCTCCCTCTGGCGGTCGACGTTGGGCCGCTCAGGCCCGTAGTCGTCGCATGCTCGCACCAACCGTGGTGCCCGCGTGAACGCGAACATTGCCTGGCGTCGGAAGGTGCTCAGCCCGAACGGGTATCCCCCACGAGAGTGGCGGGATTGGGAGGATCATCAGAGGCACGGCTTCGACTGCGTGCATCCCCCGGGACAAGGGAGAGAGTTGCTGACACCGTTGCTGCGCCTGCAAGAAGGGACATTTCTTCGTCGTGCTTGCCGACCAAGACCATATCTTCTTCGAGTATCAGCCGAAGCATACCGGCGCGGCCGTCTGCGAGATGTTTCGCGGCTACTCCGGCTACATCCAGGCCGATGCCTGCGCCATCTACAACGCGCTCTACCGCGGCGAGGGGCGTACGGATCCGGACGACCCGGCCCCCACGGAGGTCGGCTGTTGGGCTCATGCCAGACGACGGGTCTGGGAGGCCGCCACCGTCGTCAAAGATGACGCGTCGCGGGAGGCGCTGCTGCGCATCCACGCGCTCTTCGAGCTCGAACAACAGTGGGCAGACCTCGCCCCTGCGCAGCGGCACGCGAGGAGGCAGCTCGCCTCGCGAGCGCTCATCGACGACTTCTTTGCCTGGGCGAAGGAGCAGTACGCGCGCGTCAAGGACGCACGCGGCCTCGTCGCGACGGCGTTCGGCTACGCCGTCAGGCAAGAGGCTGGGCTCCGCCGTTTTCTCGACGACGGCCGACTGCCCATGACGAACAACCACTCCGAGCGCGCCCTGCGATTTATTTGCGGCGGACGAAAAGTCTGGCTCTTCTTCGGCTCCAACGACCACGCCGGGGCCGCCGCGAATCTCTTCTCTCTCATCGCCTCGTGCAAGCTGCACGACATCGACGCGGAGACCTACCTGGCCGAGATCATCCACGTCCTGCCGTTCTGGCCGCGCGACCGCTACCTCGAGCTCGCGCCCAGGTACTGGCGCGCCACGCGCGCGCGCCTCTGCCCCAAAGAGATCGCTCGCGAAGTAGGCGTCATCACCGTCCCGCCGCGCGAGTCGGACGCGCGAGAGTAGCTGCCGGCGGGCACGGTGGGGCGTCACGTCCACGAGTCTGCGTCACCGTGAGCACCCCGTCCAGGACGGGGTCCGTGCAGGGGATACACCTATCAGCCTTACGGCGCCGCCGAGTCCGACCATCGGCCAGAGAGATGGAGCTCGTTCCGCGAGGAGCATCGATTTACCGGCAAGGAGGACGACATCGAGGTCGGGCTCACCTACTTCGGCGAGCGCTACTACCACGCACACCTCGGCCGATGGTTGAGCCCCGACCCGCTCACGATCCATGCCGCGGGCGCCGACCTCAATCCCTAGCACCTACGTCAGCGGCCGCTCCTTCAACGCCGTCGACCCCTTCGGCCTCAACGGCCAGTGCACAGAGAACCCCGGCTGCAACGGCGGAAGCACGAATGTCGGCGGCGACCCGAAAGGATGGGGAGATGCCCTCGAGAGCGCGGGCAAGTGGATCGGAGGCGCAGCAAGCGACGTCGCCGATGGACTCTCCGATGCCGCGAGCGCGATCGGTTCGCTCTTCGGCGGAGGTGGCGGTCCATCGGCACCGAAGATCGTGCGCATCACCCAGAACATCAAGTCCGCGCAGCGCGTTCTCACCTACCCGATGCTCGGCGTCGGCCAGTATTTTGGTGAGCAGATCAGCGAGATCGCAGCCAATGCGATGAAGCCTGGCGCCTCCTTCACCGCGGGCGGCTTCGCGATAAAAGCCGCAGGTGAAGCGATCAACCAACTCGGCGCCATCACGGGCCCCATCACCGGCTCCCTCGTCACCAGCAGCACCGCGTTGCTCCCGCAGGCGACGCCCGGCGATGTCGGACCAAGCGCCGGCAGGCTCGTCGTGCAAGGCGCCGCCCTGTTCCTCGGCGGAAAGATCGGCGGCGCAGCAGGGGGAACGGGCGGCGCGAGAGCGGTCGGGGCGGCCATCGAGGCCGCGGAGCTGAGTGCCGCAGAGGGAGGGCTCGGCAGCGGCCGTGCTTACTCCGTTGCGTTCGAGACGACGCTTGAGGAAGCGGGGGCTGGCACAAGGGCTGCGCACTTCAAGGCGGCGAACGCGGCGCTCTCGGAGTCGCTGAGCGCCGAGACGTTGCAGGACTTGGGCGTGTCCGTGCCCAAGTCGAACGCGGGGACGATCCTCGGCGAATCACCCCAAGGGATGGACCTGGCACCACGTGCCGGATCAGCCGGGCGTGATGCAACTGGTCCCGCGAGCCATGCATCAAGGTTCGACGTGGCAGCCTCTACTCCATCCTGGCGGCGTAGGCGGATTCGAACTCTGGGGAGTCGACTTTTGAAGAAGAGGAGCGACCGATGAATTCGCTGCGCGACGTGGTCATGCGGCTTCAAGGAGCCGATGAGAACGAACTGTCGATGAAGACGATATGTGTTGATGAGCCGTGGACGGCGCAGGCAGAAGCACGCGTCGTTCAGCTCGACGAGGAGAGTCGGTTACCAGCGGACACACAGGCGGGGGGCCACAAGTATTTCCTGGAAGCGTCCGTGGCCCGTGAGGTGCTCGACGTGCTGCGGAGCCGCCCAACCAAGTCCTCGACTGAGGACGCGTGCAAATTGCTCATTCACTACGCCGAGAATGACGCGTACCCAGACTGGGTCTACCGGTGAATGCTTCGGGCACGAGCCGCGTGCTCTGGCAGTACCTCGTGTGCCTCTGCCTCGCCTTCGGGATCGAGCTGTCGCCGCTCCGCGCTTCAGCGGCCGCGATCCACGTGCTCGGCGCCGTGATCGGGGAGGCCGCGCTTACCGCTACGATGGTTGCCGGAGTGCCCGTTCCGCGACGACGGGAAATCGATGAGACGCGCTCCGGCGTCTCGGTGTCGCACCGCGCCGAGGTCCACTTCAACTACGACAACGAGGGCAAGCCCCACGAAGCCCACACTTCCTGTGGCACCGCAGTCGGGCGATACGAGCGCGCACCGCGTCGGGAACCGCCCTTGGTGGGGGCGCGGGCCGCGGGAGCGATCTACGACGCCCCTGCCAGCTCGATCGCCGCAGAGGGCGGCACGGTCGAGTTGTTCCACGGAACAACTCAGGCCGGCGCCAAATCCATCATGTCGGAGGGACTCCAGCCGGTTTCCCGCAACACGGCTCCCTTCCCCTCCGGCTCGTTCTTTACGCATGCCGGCGAAGGCGGGCAGGTCGGCGCATTCCAATGGGCGGCGAGCCGAGCAACCGGGTTGCCCGGCGGTGCTCCTACCGTGCTTCGCGGGACGATGCCGCAGGCAGTGTTTGACAGCCTCAGCAGTCAGGGCCTGATTCGAACTGGGCCCACGTGGGCGAAGTCCGGGCGCATGCCGGGTCCTGGCGGAGCGCCCCAGAGTTCGTTCCGAAGCTGCCGAGACGTCATGGCCCTTCCCGGCGACTGAGCGTCGACTACGCGCGGAGGCTCACTTCGGGCCGGGGTTGATCTCGCCGCCGCCCGGCTTGCAGCCGTCGGCCGACTCCTGGATCGCGGCGAGCGCCTGGATGAAGCCCGCGGGATCGCCGTTGCCGACGTTCCAGAAATGGCAGGGAGCGGGGACGTTGCCGCACGCGTTCGTGAGCGTGCCGACGGTGGCCCCGTGGAGCGGCGCGTTGCCGCCCGTCGCGATCTTCTCGAGGTTCGCGAACGTCGCGCCCTCCATGCCGATCACGTAGGTGCGGATCTTCTCCGCCTTGAAGTGATCGTCGATGATGCCGGAGAGCGTCGTGAGGTTCGTGTTGCAGCCCTGCGGGTCGCCGTCGGTGACGAAGATGCCGATCGTGACGTGCCCCGGGCGCTTGTTCGCCTTCGTGAACTTCGTGAGCCCGCGGAGCGCGGCCTCCATGGGCGTCCCTCCGCCGGGGACGGTGCCGTTCAGCACTCCGTCGAAGGTGTTGCTCGGCAGGGTCGTGTACCCGACCGCAGGCATCGCCGGCGTGTCGTAGGGGGTGCCGGCGGAGCAGCTCAGGTTGTCGTCGCCGGAGAAGAACTGGAGAGCGGCGCCCTGGTCCTTGGACGCCGGGGAGTTCAGGTAGCCCGAGAGCGCGTTGATCGCCTTGCACCACTTCGAGTTCTTGGTCTCGCCGATGTTGCAGTCGCCCGGCGCGCCGTTTCCGACCGGGTCGCCCATGCTCCCGGACTTGTCGAACACGATGTACATGTCGACCGGCGCGAAGCAGCTCCCGCTGTCGGCACCGCCGCTCGAGCCGCTGGTGCCGCCCTCGGTGCCGCCGCTCGTGCCGAAGCCGCCGTTGCTCGTCCCGCCGCTCGCGCCGCTCGCGCCGCTCGTGCCGCTGCTACCGCTCGACCCGAAGCCGGAGTCTTCGCCCGAGCCGCCGCACGCGACGGCAAGGGCAACGATGCTGCAGGACACGACCGCGAAGCTCGCGAGACCGGCAGAGGACTTCATAAAGAGGAGAGTATCTCAGGCTCGGCCGAGCGCCACCCTGTCGTCCGAGGTGCTCAGTCGTCGCCGAGGGTCGATTTGCCCGAGGCGATGACCTCGTACGTCGAGAGCTCGAGCTCCTCGCCGCGGTACGCGAACGAGGCGCCCGTCGTGCTGCGCATCACGAGCAGGCGCTCGGAGCCCGCCGAGGCGTACTCCGCGAGGATCACCGAGTCGCCCACGTCCGGGGCGCCCACGCCGATGCGCTTCGGGCGGAGCGGCAGGCGCCGCACGCGATCGAAGCGGATGCCCGCGTGCTCCACCGAGCTCGGAGGCTCGCCGCCGACCAGCACCGCGCCCGGGTCGAGCGGAGCCATCCAGAACACCGACTCACGCGGATGCGGGCGCACGTAGATGGCGCAGTCGTGCCCCGCATCGGGCGCGACGAAGAGCGCCGCGATCGGCGCCTCCTCCGAGAGCACCACGCCGCCCGCCAGCCAGGCCTCCTCGCCCGTGATGCGCAGGATCACGTCGCCGAGCTGACACGGGAAGCCCTCGAGATGCGCCGACGGGCCCTCGACCTTCCGCTTCGGCCCGCGCTTCGCCGCCTTCTTCGCGTCCTCGGTCGACGAGGTCGCGGACGCCCCGTCGCCGTCGCCGTCCTTCGCCTCCCCCGCCCCGTCGCCCTCACCCGGCGCGCGCTTCGGCTCGCTGCCCTCCTGGCGACGCGACAGCCAGCGCCCCACCGCGACTGCCCCGCTGGTGCCTGCGATGATCAGGCCAGCGAGGAGAAGGCTCACGGACGCGCCTCGGCCGCGCCCGCGCCATCGCCCGCGTCGCCGGCGAGCGCCGCCTGGAACGCCCTCGCGCGCGCGACCACGTCCGCCAGCGTCGCGCCCGGCAAGAAGAGGTCTCCGATCACCGCGCACGCATCGGCGTACGGCGCGAGCTCGGGGATGCGCGAGAGCGTGATCCCCCCGATCGCGACGAGCGGAACACCGGCCGCGCGCGTGATGGCCGACGCCTGGCGCAGCCCCTCGAGCCCCACCGACGGATCGGCGTTCGACTTGGTGGCCGTGTCGAAGATGGGGCCGTACGCGATGTACGTCGGCTTGAACGCGAGGGCCTTCTCGAGCTGCACGAGATCGTGCGTCGAGATGCCGACCTTGAGCTGCGGCGCGATGCGGTGGACGAGCTCATAGGGCAGGTCCTCCTGGCCGATGTGCACCGCATCGCAGCCCGCGAGCGCGGCCAGATCGGCGCGATCGTTCGCGACCAGCGGCACCCCGAGCTGACGGCACATCGGACCGAGCGCCCGGAGGATGGCGAGGATCTCTCGCGCGCTCACGTCCTTCGCGCGGACCTGGAGCGCGGCCGGCCGCACCTCGACCAGGGCACGGCCGTAGGCGATCGGATCCATCCCGCGCGCCGCGAGCAGCTTCGTATCAACGATGGCGTAGAGCCCCTTCATGATGGCGGCGCGATCTCCTCGATGTCATTGAAGCGCCCCCCGGCTCGTCTCAGTGCACGCCAGCTACTTCCTGATCGGCCAGACGTCAACGTGCGCGGCGCCCGAGACCCGGCCGCGCTCGTCGATGGGAGCCGCCTCGGCCCCCTCTTCGCCATGGACGGTAACCACGTCACCACGCCCTAGCCCGGACCATGCCGCGGTCGCGGCGGCGCCGGGTCCCTCCTCGGCGGCGTCGCGGTCGAGGCGCCTGAGCCGGAGGCGTTCGCCGGTCTCGGCGCACGCGAAGACCTCGGCTTTCCCCTTGGTTCGCAGCAGCTCGGAGATGACACGAAGGTGGAGCCGCGGCGCCGCGCCGACGTGGTCGAGCTCGTCCGCGAGACGCCGCTCGTCACGGCGGACGACGAGATAGCTGAAGGTGAGCCGCTGCCAGCGAAGCCCGGCCGCGCGCGCGAGCGGGACGACCCACGGCGGCAGATCGACCGGGAGGTCCTCGTGGCACCAGTCGTTCTCCGACGCCATGACCGGGCAGTGCTTCGCATGCAGGCACGGCGCGAACACCGTCGTGCCGCGATCGACGAGGGCATCGCGCACCGCGTGAAGGTGCCGCGTGCGCCACTTCAGCGCGGGCTCGACGACGACGAGCGCGCCGCCGGGTGCGACAACGCGCGCGAGCAGGTCGGCCACGAGCGCCGCATGCTTGGCGACGCGCTCCTTTGGCTCCATCGCGACGTCGAGCTCGCTGAGGACCTGGCCGAGGACCACGAGGTCGGCCTCGGGCAGCTTCATCCCGACGGCGAGCCGCTCCTTGCGGGTGTGCAGCGTGAGGGCCGGGGCATGCGGGCCGGGGCGCGCGGCGGCCTCACGCGCGATGGCCTCCGCGGCGGCGAGAGCGTCGGCGTCCTCGTCGACGAGGAGCGCGTCGATGGGGGGCGACTCCACGCCGGCCCCGGCGAGCGCGCGGGCGATTCCCCAGGTCATGGCGCCGAGGCCCGCGCCCAGGTCGACGATGCGAAGCGGACGCCCCTCCGGCAGCGCGAGGGCTCCCGAGGCCACGAGCTCACGGACCGCGCCTGCGCCCTTTGGCACGTCACGCGCGAACGAGAACGCGAGCCGCGCCTCGAGCGGTACGGCGACGCGCGCGCCGTCGCCCGCGAGCCCGGCGTTGTACGCCCGCGACAGCTCCACGAGCTTGGGGGCGAGCTTGGTGACCTCGGACGTGACGGGGGCGCCACGGCGCGCAAGGACGGCGTCGATCACCTGCTGCCAGGCACTCTCGAGCGGACGGACCATAGGGCGGGGCATGGGCGCCGGAGGCTACCGCTTGCGCAAGGGCGCCGCGGGGGCGTTAATGGTCCGGCTCCCTTGCTTTCCGCGTTTTTTTTCCGCGTTCTGCGCGTCCCGAAGGTCCTTGACCAGGGCTGGCCGTACGCTACAACAATTCATCAGTTGGTGAAGTGACAATGAATCGTCCTCCTTCTTCGTCCCGCGGGAGCGGAGCCAACGGCGCCGGTGCTTCCAAGGCGGCCGCCACGCCGAAGGCGCACAAGCCCGTCGCCGAGGGTCGCGCCGAAGGCCAGTGCGGTCCCGAGGAGCACGCGCGGCGCGCACGGCAGACGACGGTGAGCGACGACCAGCTCGACCGCGCGGCGGCGATCTTCCGCGCCGCCGGCGACCTCTCCCGCCTCAAGCTGCTCTACCGACTGTGCGACGGCGAGTGGTGCGTCACCGAGCTCGCCGACGCCGCGGGCGTCGGCCTCTCGACCGTCTCGCAGCAGCTTCGCCTCCTGCGCTCCGAGCGCATCGTCTCGCGCCGACGCGCCGGGAAGCACATCTTCTATTCGCTTGCTGACTCGCACGTCAGCGATCTCATCCAGAGCGCGATCGAGCACGCCGCCGAGGGGCACGTGCACGAGCACAAACACGACGACTGATCACACCCCGAGGAGGAACCCATGACCGAGCACAAGACGCACGAGGGCCACGATCACCAGCACGGTCCCGGCTGCGGCCACAAGACGGTCGAGCACGACGGCCATCAGGACTTCCTCCACGACGGCCACCTGCACCACGCCCACGCGGGCCACGTCGACGAGCACGCGCTACCGGTCGGCGGCGCGAACCCTGCGGCCTGCACGCCTGAGCACGGCTCCTGCAGCCACGCGAAGGATCACGTCCACGGCCCCGCGTGCGGCCACGACGCGATCGCGCACGGTGATCACACCGACTACGTCGTCGACGGCCACTTGCACCACGCGCACACCGGGCACTGCGACGACCACGGCCCCGTGAAGATCACCGCGTAGTGCGGCCCGCTCTGCGCGTCACGGGATAGGCCGCATCCTCGCGCATCCCAGGCGTGACATCGGCGCCGTCTGCGGCGCCGTTCGCCGAAGGCGAATCACGCCGGAAAGTCCACATCGCGGGGAGGCTCGCGAAGCGAGGGGCGGAGCCCCACCTGTCAGAACATTCCGCCGCCCTGCGTCGCCGAAGTCACAACTGCCGCCGCCCCACACCCCTGGTACTTCGTCATGCGGCGGCGTTGAGCAACCTCCCTGCCAACGCGGTTTGCGCAGTTTTCCGCGCATTGTGTGCAAGGCATGTAACGTTTTGTTGACACTATCCGGGCCGTGAGTGTCCGGAATTCGGACACCACGTCTTGTGGTAGACGGAAGCGATGACCCGCGCTGGAGCTCTCCTCGTCGTCCTCGCGTCCCTCGGCTCCGTGGGCTGCGGGACTCCCCCGCCCGTCTCGCAGGTCCCGGACGCGCGCGCCGCGCTCCAGCGCCTCCACGCCACGCAGGACTGCGGGCTCGGCATCCACGCGAGCGCGAAGATCGACCACTTCGGCAAGGGCGGTCGCGTCCGCGGCGATCTGCTCATGTTCGCGCTCTGGCCCGCGCGCCTGCGCATGGACGTCGTCGGGCCGATGAACAGCGGCGTCGTCGCGACGCTCGCCGCCGACGCGACGAAGTTCACGCTCGCCGACATGCGCGAGAAGCGCTTCCTCTACGGCCCTGCGAGCGCCTGCAACATCGCGCGCCTCACCACGGTGCCGATGCCCGGCCACGTGCTCGTCTCGCTCCTCCGCGGCGAGGCGCCCGTCCTCAAGCACGAGCCGCAGGCCGCGACCGTCGCGTGGAGCGGCGGCGGCTACTACGTCGTCACCATCCAGAGCTCACGCAACGCCCAGGAGATCCTCCACATCGCGCCGCACCCGAGCGACTTCGCGCTCCCGTGGGAGAAGCAGCGCATGCGCGTCGTCGACGTCGAGGTGAAGCAGGAGGGCATCGTGCTCTACCACGCGGCCATGGACGACCACCGCCCGGCCACGATGAGCAAGCCCCAGGTCGACGCGGAGGGCATCGACCCGCCCATCGCCGTGAGCGGGCCCGTCTGCCAGGCCGAGCTGCCGCGCCGCATCCACGTCGAGGTTCCGGGGAAGGACGAGGACGTCCTCTTCCGCTACGAGGACGTCACGTGGAACCCGCCCCTCACAGACGGCCTCTTCACACAGACGCCGCCCGCCGGCATGCGCATGGAGCGCGTCACCTGCGACGACTGAGCGACCTTCGGGAGCTCGTGCCGTGTGAGTCACACGGCCTGAGCGCCGCGCCGACGAGGCCGGGCGCATCGGTGATGATCCAGCTCGCGCCGAGACGCGCGAGCTCGGCGGCCCGCGCCGGGTCGTTCACCGTCCACGCGGCGAGGCGCAGCTTCGAGCGCAGGAGCCGCTCCGCGCGCGCAGGCGTGACGAGCGACTCGTCGAGGTGCGCGGCCACGATCGCGTAGCGCAGCGCCAGCGGAAGGGCCGTCCCCGCCCGCGGCGTCTTCATGCCGACGAGGATCGCCCGCTCCACCTTCGGCGCGAGCGCGACCAGCGCGAGGACCGAGAGCGGATCGAACGACGAGAACACCACCTCGGAGTGACGCGCCTCCTTCACGGCGGCGGCGGCCTTCTGCACGAGGAGCATCCGGTCGGGAACGTTGCCGAGCATCGACATCGGCGCCACGTCCGCCTTGATCTCGACGTTGACGATGCGCCCGCGCATCGCGTCGAGCACCTCGACGAGCCGCGGAATGCGGAGGCCTCCGCCGATCGTCGGCAGCGCCGCGTAGGCGACGCGATCCACGGCGCGCACGTCCCTGCCCTCCGTCGCGCGCGCGAGCGTCGTGTCGTGGAAGACGACGGCGACGCCGTCGGACGTGAGACGCACGTCGAGCTCGATGCCGTCCGCGCCTTCGTCGATGGCCCGCGAGAACGCCTCGAGCGTGTTCTCCGCGGGCCAGCCCTCCCCGCGACCGCCGCGATGACCGAGAACGACGACGGAGCTCAGGCCGTGTGCCTCACACGGCACGAGCTTACGATGGGCGCTCAGACGGCGAGCTCCTCGGCGATCTCGTTCATGAGCTTCCGCGCCTTCTCTGCCTGGTCGGCGGGCAGCGAGATGGCCCCGACGACGGGATGGCCGCCTCCGCCGTGACGCTCGCAGATGGCGGCGATGTTGTGACGGCGAGGCACGGGAGACCACGGGTTGTAGCCGATCGAGATCTTGCACTTCGACGGCGAGACGCTGAGCGCGACCGAGTACGCGCTGTCCGGCCAGAGCGAGTAGGTGACGAACTTCGCGGCCACATCGACGACCACCGAGCTGAGGTCGACGATGACGACGTCCCCCTTCACGGTCGCGTGCTTCTTCACGAGCTCGACGTACGCCTCGTGCTGGGCGGCCAGCGGCGTGAAGGCGGCCTCGATGTCGGCCCCGCGCGCGATCTCCTCGAGAGGCTCCTCGAGCAGCCGCGGCACCATCGTCTGGAGGAAGGCGTCGCCGCCCTGGTGCTCGACCACCGTCATCAGGTGGAGGACGGGCTCCGACCGCGCCACGGCCATCGCCGCGCTGGGGAACCCGGCCGTGTCGATCATGTCCGCCCAGCGAATGAGCGCGGTCTCGTTCGACACGTCGAGGCCGAACTGCGCCTTGCCGATGTCGGCGATGAGCTTCGTGCACGAGCCGTACGTCCCGTCGTGGAACATCGTGCGGCGCGAGCCCTGCTGCGAGCGCTCCTCGTAGGTCTCGCGGTCGGCCGGCGACGGGAACGCGCTGACGTGGTGATCGAAGTACCAGGTCAGCTGCGGCGACGGCGAGAAGCGGAAGTCGAGCACCGCGTTCTCCTGGCCCGTGAAGATCGACGGATCGACGCCGTTCGACCCAGGGCCGTAGCCCTGCGCGCGATAGGTGAACGAGAGGGCCTCGCCTGGATGAACGTGCCGCATCAGCCGCGTGAACATCACGGCAGAGCACATTCCGTCGAAGCAGTGACCGTGCGTGGCGACGACAACGTGACGCATCGACCCCGGGATTAGCACAGTCACTGGCCGAGCGCGCCCCGACAGGAATAGCCTCGGGCGATGCGCGTCCACCATCTCGCATTCCGCACGGCCGACCTCGCGCGGCTCGAGCGCTTCTACGTGCACGCGCTCGGCCTGGCGGTGGTGCGTCGGAACGAGGCGCGCAGCGTCTGGCTCGATGCCGGGGGCTCGCTCGTGATGCTGGAGCTGGCCGAGCCCGGGGAGGCCTCCCCGGCGGCCGGTGCGATGGATCTCGTGGCCTTCGCGGTTACCCCCGAGACGCGTGCACTATGCACGGAACGACTCGCGCGCGCCGGCGTGGAGCTCGAGGGCTCGACCGACTTCACGCTCTACGTCCGCGACCCGGACGGCCGGAGGGTCGGGCTGTCGTCGTATCCCGCGCCCCTCGTGTGACGGCGCCGCGCCCGGGTCACTCGATCGAGAAGTCCGCGGCGAGCGACCCGTGGTCACTCCCGCCGAAGCCGCCCTTCGGGTCGTCGCGGTAGACCGTGGCGCTCATCGGCACATAGCGCGAGGCCTGGCCCTTCACGACGTAGATGTGGTCGATCGCCTGATCGACGCCGCCGAAGATGTACGTGCCTTGCTTGGCAGCGGGCAGATCGCTCGCGACGCGGACGAGGGCGCCGCCGAGGTCCATCGCCTTGATCGGCTCGGAGCCGGGCGTGTCGTTGAGGTCGCCGCCGAGGATGACGAGCGCGTCGGGCAGCTCCGTCCCGACCTTCGCGACGATCGCCTGCGCGGCCTTCGCCTCGGCGAGGCGGCGCGCAGGGTCGTCCGTCGCCTTCGACCGGAAGTGCGCGGCGAACATGACGACCGCCTTCGCGCCGAACGTCATGCGCACCTCGAGGAATTCGCGCGTGAAGGTCGTCTTCGTGCCGTCCGCCTGGACGAGCGGCACCTGACGGTGCGTCTTGACCTCGGTGAGCGTGCCGCGCGAGAGGACGCCGACGTCGACGCTACCGTTGCCGCCCGTCTCGCCCAGGTGCACGAGCGGGTAGGTCTTGCCCATCGACGCCAGCTTCGCGGCGAGCGCGTCGAGGCAGCCCTGCGTCTCCACCTCCTCGAGCGAGATGACGTCCGGGTCGATGAGCGCGACGGCCTTGGCGATCTGCTCGGTTCGCGCGTCGAACTGCGCCTGCGTCACGAGCTCCTCGAAGGCGGTGCCGGTGCAGTCGTTGCTCTGACAGAACGCGTCGAAGTAACGGCGCACGTTGAAGTTCGCGACGCGGATGACGCCGGCCCCCTTCCCGCTGTCGCTCGCTGTCGACCCATCCGTGCCGCTGTCCGACTTGACGTTCGGCACGGGCGTCGGCGTGATCGCCTCGTCCGAGCATGCGGCTGCGGGCGCGAGGGCAATGAAGCCGGCGAGCAAAGCGAAAGAGAAGCGCACGTAGAGAGAAGAGCACGCCCCGCCGCCTAGCCACAACCGACGCGTCCAGGGCCGGGGAAAAGCCGGCTTCAGGGCACGCGGTGCGGGACGTGGACGCCCTTCTCCTTCGCGCAGTCGATCGCCTCCTCGTAGCCGGCGTCCGCGTGGCGGATGACGCCCATGCCCGGGTCGCTCGTGAGGACGCGCTCGAGGCGCCTGGCGGCCTCGGGCGTGCCGTCGGCGACGATGACCATGCCCGCGTGCAGGCTCATGCCCATGCCCACGCCGCCGCCGTGATGGAAGCTCACCCAGCTCGCTCCCGCCGCCGTGTTGACGAGCGCGTTCAGGATCGCCCAGTCGGCGACGGCATCGGTGCCGTCCTTCATCGCCTCGGTCTCGCGGTTCGGCGACGCGACCGAGCCGCAGTCGAGGTGATCGCGACCGATCACGATCGGAGCCTTCACCTTGCCGGTGCGCACGAGCTCGTTGAACGCGAGGCCGACCTTCGCGCGGTCGCCATAGCCGAGCCAGCAGATGCGCGCCGGCAGGCCCTGGAACTTCACGCGCTCCTTGGCGAGCTCGATCCAGCGGCGGAGGCCCGGATCGTTCGGCACCGCGTCGAGCACGGCCTGATCGGTGACGGCGATGTCCTCGGGGTCGCCCGAGAGCGCGACCCAGCGGAACGGCCCACGACCGACGCAGAACTGCGGGCGGATGTACTCTGGAACGAAGCCCGGGATGTCGAACGCGCGCTTGCAGCCCGCCTCGACCGCGCAGGCACGGATGTTGTTGCCGTAGTCGAAGACCTCGGCGCCCTTCTTCTTCATCGCGAGCATCGCGTCGACCTCTTCGGCCATGCTCGCCTTCGCCTTCTCGACGTACGCCTCGGCGTCCTCCCGGCGGAGCTCGGCCGCCTCCTCGAGGGTGAAGCCCATCGGGATGTACCCGACCAGCGGATCGTGCGCCGCCGTCTGCTCGGTGACCAGATCGGGGATGACGCCGCGCTTCACGAGCTCGGGGAAGATCTCCGCGGCGTTCGCGCAGAGGCCGATGCTCACGGGCTTGTCTTCCTTCTTCGCCAGCTCGATGCGCGCGAGCGCCTCGTCGAGGTCGTCGATGCGCTCGTCGACGTAGCGCGCCTCGAGGCGCTTCTGGATGCGCGTCGGGTCGACCTCGATCGCGAGACACGAGAGGCCTGCCATCGTCGCGGCGAGCGGCTGCGCGCCGCCCATGCCGCCGAGACCGGCGGTGAGCACCCAGGCATGGCCCGTGTGCTTCGTGCGATCGGCATAGGCCTTCTTCGCGGCGAGGAACGTCTCGTAGGTGCCCTGGAGGATCCCCTGCGAGCCGATGTAGATCCACGACCCCGCGGTCATCTGCCCGTACATCATGAGGCCCTCGGCCTCGAGCTTGCGGAAGTGCTCCCACGTGGCCCACTTGCCGACGAGGTTCGAGTTCGCGATGAGCACGCGCGGCGAGTCGGTGTGCGTGCGAAAGCGTCCGACCGCCTTGCCCGACTGGATGAGGAGTGTCTCGTCGTTCTCGAGCGAGCGGAGCTCGCGGCAGATCACGTCGAACGCGTCCCAGGAGCGCGCAGCCTTGCCCGTGCCGCCGTAGACGACGAGGTCGTCCGGACGCTCGGCGACCTCGGCATCGAGGTTGTTGTGGAGCATGCGGAGCGCGGCTTCTTGCACCCAACCCTTGCACGACAGCTCCGAACCGCGAGGCGCTGAAACCGGACGAGGACCGCTCATGCGGCGGTGTTAGCGCGGATCCACGAGCCGAGCAATCCGAGCTGGGTCAGGGCACGCGCAGTCGCTGCAGCGCTTTTTCGACGACCGCGTCGTCGACCTCTCCGTCGCGCGCGTCGGCCACGGCCTCGAGCGCCTCGCGCACGCGGTCGTCGGCAGCGGCGTCGACGGCGACACGGATGCGCTCCTTCGGTTGACCCGCGACGCGGAGCGCGAGCGCGGCGCCGACACGCTGCTCGGGTGTGGCCTGCGCGCTGTGCAGGACGGCCGCCGCCTCGTCGACCGTGGCCGCGTTGTGGCGATAGCTCGCCTCGTTCATTCCTCGTGCGAGGTGCGCCCGCCACTCGGCGACCGCGCGACCGCCACGGTCGTAGTGCGTGAAGCGCTCGGCGGAGGTCGCGGAGGCGCCGGCACGCTCCTCGATCACGCGTGCGATGGCCATCCGCCGACCGAGGTCGAGCGCGATGCCCCCCACGGCAGTGCGCTCGCCGCCGCGACGCTCGAGGACGAGCGACGACCCCGCCGCGGTGACGAAGAAGATGTCGCTGCGCGGCACGAACACCTCGCCGAACCGCTGCTTCACGAGCACGCCGTCCTCGCCGACGGTGACCTCGGGCGCCCGCAGGAGGCGCTTCAGGCCGGCGTAGACCGCGAGCGCGACCAGTGGGTAGGCGCCGATCTCGAACGTCGACCCGGAGCCGGCCGCTCCCAGGCCGCCGAGCATCGTCGCCATGCCGAAGATGTAGGCCACGAACCCGAGCAGCGGATTCAGGAGCCGACGCGTCGGCTTGGCGAGCGAGGCGTGGACTCGCCTTCCCCCCGCGCCGAAGCCGAGGGTCGCCACCACCGCTCGCGCGGAGCGCGGATCGGGCAGTCGCGCCGTGAGCCGATCGCCGTTCGTCAGCTCGATCTCCACGGTCGAGACGAAGGCCCCGAAGACCTCGCGGTCCACCACCAGCGCACCGGCGATCCGGGAGAGCGGGATCACGCGGCGCTTCGTACCGACGTGGACGACGAGCTCCGTGCGCGAGACCTCGAGCCCGCCCGCGAAGGCGTTCTGCGTGAGCGAGAGGATGTAGCTCACGATGAAGAGCGGCCATGCGAACACGACGAGGAACGAGAACACCGCGAAGAGGGCGAACGAGCCGGACGCGGAGGCAAGCGCGCCGAGGGCGCTCACCGCGTAGAGACTCTTGGCGATCCGGGAGAGCAGGCGCGGCGTGCGCACGCGCGTCCACGACAGGCCTCCGCTCGCGAACGTCCGGCTCGGAGGAGCGACCTCCTCGAGGTACGGCGGCGGCGCGTCGGCGGTCACGGCGGGGCCGAGCCCGAGGTCGCGAGCGACTCGAGCGCGAGCTTCAAGCGGATGCGATCATCGTCCGAGAGCGCGCGGGGCTGCGCGTCGTCGAGTGCCTTCGCCTCCGCGAGCCACACCCCTGCGGCCGAGCGGTCGCCGAGCGAGAGATGAACGAGACCTCGATAGAGCGCGTACTCCGCGCGGCGCTGGTTGCTCCACGAGTGGCTCTCCGGCTCGAGGCGCAGTAGCTCGCTCTTCGCCTCCGGGAGCCGACCCTTGTGAAAATCGGCCTTCGCGGTGCCCAGGCCGCCGCCGGAGCACGCCCCGAGCACGAGCGTCGACACGAGAGCCAGCGCCAGCGCGAGCCGCGAGCGCACGTCAGTGGACCTTGTCGGTGGGGGCGCGCTTGCCCGTCGGCTCGGCCGCGCGCTTGACGCGACGGCCGCCCATGCGAAGGAGCTCGTCGAGCGTGGTCCCCTGATCGACCGTGCCCCCGGCCGGCTCGAGGCCGTCGTTCAGCTCGTCGTCGTGCGGGAGGAGCGGCTCGGTGGGAAGCGGCTCGGGGATGCGCGCGCTGTGGTCCCAGCGCTCCGCCAGGTGGCGCGCCAGCCGGACGAGCAGCGGCCGCGTGCTCTCGCGCTCGACGGCGGAGAGGACGACGCAGTCGGGGTACTTCTTCGAGAGGAGCTTTCGCGCGAAGGGCGCGAGCAGATCCGCCTTGTTGAAGACGACGATGGTCGGGATGTCGTCGAGGCCGAGCTCCGCGAGCACCTTGTTCGTGGTGTCGATGTGCTCGTCCTTCGCGTCATCGCTCGCGTCGACGACGTGGAGCAACAGATCGGCGTCCGCCGCCTCCTCGAACGTCGCGCGGAACGCCGAGAAGAGGTCCTTCGGGAGGTTGCGGATGAACCCGACGGTGTCGGTGATGACGACCTCGCGATCGCCGTACCCCGCCCAGCCGACCTTGAGGTGGCGCGAGCGCGTGTCGAGCGTGGCGAAGAGCTTGTCCTCCACGAGGACCTCGGAGCCCGTGAGCGTGTTGAGCAGCGTGCTCTTGCCGGCGTTCGTGTAGCCGACCACCGCGATCGTCGGCACGCCCGTGCGGGTGCGCTTCGACCGGCGCTGCTCTCGCTGGCGAACGAGCTTCTTCAGCTGCGCCTCGAGATGGCTGACGCGCTCCTTCGCGCGACGGCGACCGATCTCGAGCTTCGTCTCGCCGGGGCCTCGACCGCCGATGCCGCCGGTGAGGCGGGAGAGCGAGTCGTCCTTCTGACCGAGGCGCGGCATGTTGTACTTCAGCTGCGCGAGCTCGACCTGCAGCTTGCCGTCCACGCTCTCCGCGCGCTGCGCGAAGATGTCGAGGATGAGCTGCGTGCGGTCGATGACCTTGAGGTCGCTCTCCTTCGCGATCGCCGACGACTGCACCGGCGTGAGATCGCGATCGAAGATCAGGACCTGCGCGTCGAGCTGCATGGCGCGGACGATCACGTCGTCGAGCTTGCCCTTGCCGAGAACGTGCTTCGGGTCGATGCGCTCGCGGACCTGGATGATCGTGTCGACCACCTCGACGCCCGCGGTGTAGGCGAGCTCGCGGAGCTCGCGGATGCCGTCGTTGGCGATGCGGACCGCGTCGCGCTCGGACTTGTCGCCGACGTGGAGGAGGATGGCCCGGCCGTCCTTGGCCTCGACCTGCCGGCCGCGCGTCTTCCGGGCGAACTCGGCCTCGAGCCCCGACATGAGCTCGGAGACGTCGACGTCGACCTGCCCGGGCGGAAGCGGGCCGACCTCGCGGTAAGGCACCTCGCCGGGCTCGGCGGGAATATTGTATGCATAGTGCAGCGACCTGATCTCGCCGCGCGGGCTGATCTGGATCGCGCACACGAGGTCGAGGCGGAGGCGCACGAGGTCGACGAGGTCGTCGCGCGTGAGCTGCTCGCCGCGCACGTGCGTGTGCACGAGGCGGAGGCCGCGGAAGCGCCCCTCGGCCGCGCGGAGGCGCCCGATGTCCGGGAGCATCAGCTTGCCGGCGTCACCGACGATGACGTAGTCGACCTCGCCCGAGCGATGGATGAGGACGCCGACCTGGCGGCCCGTCTCGACGCTCGCCTCGACCAGCGAGCGCGTGAGCTCGGGCGTCGCGATGTCGGTTGCGGGGACACGACGGCGGTAGATCCGCTCGAGGGTCTTCGTTGCGGAGGGCGAGAGGCCGGTGGTGTTGCCGTAGAGTTGGATGACCCGAACCTACAGCGGCGCGAGGCCTTATCAAGGCCTTTCGCCGCGGCGGAATGCGAAAGACGGGCTGCCCGACGGTCAGCCGCTCACTTGCACGTCGAGGTGAGCGCGGGGGCGGCCCAGCTCCAGATCGCGGAGGCGATGCGCGGGTAGTAAGTCGTGAACGAGTAACACATCTCGTCGGCCGTCTTTTCGCCGAACTTCACCTCGCCGCCGGTGGTGTTCTTCCACGCGCAGCGCGTCGTGATCACGTCGCCCGCCTTCGTGACGGCGCCGCCGCCCGTGCCGGCGCCCTTGATGTCGAGCCAGGCCTGGGTGTTGAAATCCCAGCCGTTGATGGTGCCGAGATCGGTCGCGGCCCCCGAGGCGCCGCCCGCGAAGAGCTGGGTCGACATGTCCGTCCCGAGCTTGTGCATGTGCGGCATCGAGGCGATGAGGTGGATGCCCGCGAGCTGCTGCGGAACGGTGATGGAGCACGTCCGGTCGTAGGTCGCGCCGGCCGGGATGTTGATCGTCTGCGTCCCGAAGGCGAGCACGTCGGCCTCGTACTGGCGGGGAGCCGACGTGCAGAGGTCGAAGCCGCTGTGGTCCTTCTGGCCGACGAGCGCCTGCGGGTTCGAGTAGTGCATCTGCACGACGTAGTGTGTCGCGCCCGTCGTCTTCAGCGGGAAGCCTGCCTCGGGCGGGAGCTCGAAGCCCTTCCCGCCCGGAGCCCAGCCCGTGACCATGCGCCACTGGAGCGAGCCGCCGGAGTTGCACTTCGTGGGCGTCGGCGAGACGGCCGAGTCGGACTCGAAGAGGACGACGTGATGGACGATCTTCGAGTTGTCGATGCGCGGCGAGAAGCCGACCACGTGCGTCGGCGAGGGGCGCGAGAGCTCGACGCCGTAGCAGACGTACTCGTCGCCGCTGTCCGTCGGCATCTCCCAGTCGGAGGCGGGACCGATGGGGAGGTCGGGCTTGCACGTGGTCATCACCGGCGGAGGAGGCGGCGCCACGGTGCAGTCGGTCGGCCCGACGGCAGGCGCCCCGCCCGACGTCCACGCCGTGATCGTCGCGCGGTCGGCCGCCGACAGGCGCGGGTTCGGCGGCTGCGGCATCGGCTTCGCGTCGTCGGCGATGCGCTCGGCGACGAGCTCGTAGACCTTGCGCTTCGAGTCGCTGATCGCGGGCGCATGGAGATCCGCCCAGGTGACGAGCGGCATCAGCGCGCCGAACTTCGGCGACGCCTCGTGGCAGGAGCGACAGTTCGCGGCGAGCACCTTCTCGACGTTGCAGGGGATTACTCCCGACACGCCGCCCCCTTCGACCGGCGTGACCGTTCCGCCGTCGGTGCCGCTGGCCGGGCCGATCTCGGCGCTCGTCGCGCCGCACGCGGACGCGAGGACGATTCCCCCGGCAAGCGAGGTCAGGGAGAGAAGGTTGTGCAAGCTCCGCATGGAGCAAGCATGCGCTACCCCAGCCTCACGCGCAATGAGGCTGGCGGGCTGTGAGGCGGCGAGCCTTACTTGTTGACGCGCTCGAGGTAGGCGCCGGAGGACGTGTCGATCTTGATCCACTCGCCCTCCTTGATGAAGAGGGGGACGTTGATCGTCGCGCCGGTGACGAGCGTGGCGGGCTTGCTCGCGCCGCTCGCCGTGTCGCCCTTGATGCCGGGCTCGCTCGCGACGATCTGCATCACGACGTTCGGCGGGAGGTCCACGCCGATCGCGTTGCCGTTGTAGAGCGTGACGTTGCACTGCAGGCCCTCGGCCAGGAAGCGCTTCTCGTCGCCGACCTTGTCCTTGTTGACGTAGAGCTGGTCGCCCGTGTTCGTGTCCATGAAGACGTAGCTGTCGCCCTCTTCCCACGAGTACGTCATCTTGCGGTCTTCGACGTCGGCCAGCTCGACGGACTCACCGGACTTCCAGGTCTTCTCGACGACCTTGTTGTTCGTGAGGTTCCGGACGCTGCAGCGAGTGAAGGACTGCCCCTTCCCCGGCTTGACGAACTGGTGCTCCACGACGTGGAACGGCACGCCGTCGATCTGAATTTTGAGCCCCTTGCGGATGTCGGTCGTGCTGGCCATGCGGGGCCGGGAGTTACCACGGGGATGCACATGCCGGCAAGGCAAGCCGCCGGACGGCCTTTTAAGACCGTTCGTGCAGGGGTCGCCGGGAGAACGCAGCGTTTCGGTGCGCGCGCGCCGCGTGCTAGAGGTTCGCGCCGCATGGTCCACGAGGTCGACGAGGAGCTCCGCGAAATCAAGCGGGAGATCATCGAGTCGCGAGGGCTCGTCATCAAGACGAACAACCTCACGAACGCGCTCAGCGCCGACATCCGCTCGATCGCGAAGCGGCAGCAGGGCTACGAGCGGCGGATCACCTGGAGCAGCGCGACCTCGTACGTGGTCTTCGTGCTGGTCGTCTTCGCGGCGCTCAAGCTCGCGATGGACGCGCGCATCGACCAGCTGAAGGGCGAGAGCGAGCAGCGCGTGAAGGACCTCGCGCACCTCAAGGACGAGCTCAATCGCTCGAACGAGCGCGAGACGGCCCGGCAGACCGCCGACGAGCGCGCGGCAAAGTTCTACGAGCTGGTGCGGCAGGGCAAGCGCACCGACCTCATCGCCCAGTGGGAGCAGATGAAGGGCCAGCCGCTCAGCAAGGCCGAGGCGGCGATGTTCGGCGACGCCGTCGAGCGCGCGAAGAACGAGCTCGCCGGGCAGCTCTACCAGCAGGGCATGGACAAGGTGCGCGTCCAGCGCTGGCAGGAGGCCGCCTCCGCGTTCGAGGAGTCGATCAAGTACCGCGAGGACGCGGCGATCGGCCCGAGCGTTCGCCTCGGCCTCGCCGAGTCGTACCGCCACCTGAATCGCCAGAAGGAAGCGATCCCGATCCTCACGCAGCTCGCGGAGAACGCGGTCGACAAGGAAGTCCACGACGACGCGCTCTACCTCCTCGCGTGGTGCCAGATGGACGTGCAGGCGTGGAACGACGCGAAGAACACGTGGCGCACGCTGATCCGCCGCTTCCCCGAGTCGAAGTTCACGGCGGAAGCAAAGCTCCAGCTCGCGCAGCTCCAGCTCACGCACTAGATGGCTGAGCGCGATTCTCGTCCCTCGAATCGCACTCGGCCATTTAGCTTCACCCTTGCGGGCTCCGCCCCCCGCCACTTCGTGTCGGGACCCCCGCGTTTCGCCTTCGGCGACCGGCGTGCTTCGCACGCCGAGCGAGAGTCGCTCGAAGTGCGAGACCGCCGGCATTGCCGGACACGTCTCTCAGTCGGTCAGGGGACGAGGATGGCCTGCGCGGCGAGCAGCGCGGCCGAGACCGGAAGCGCGCGCGCCAGGACCGCGGCGACGCGAGGCGCGCTTCGGGCCGAGGCGACCCACGCGAGGAACGCCGCCATGCCGCCGACGTAACCGACGGTGAGCGCCCGCCAGTAGAAGCCCGCGTGCTCGCTCCAGATGACGAGCGCCGGGTCGGGTTCCTTGAAGATCAGCGACTGCGCGACGCGCACGAGCGCATAGAGAGCGGCTGCGGTCGTGCACGCCGCGACGACCGACAGACCGGCGCGGACCTGCCAGCTCTCGCGCGCCGGCTCGCTCACTCCGCCGCTCCGGCCTCGGCCAGGCTCACCGCATGCTCCCTGACCCGCGGGCATTCGGGGTCGGGACCGATGCCGCCGTTCGCGTACTCCGAGACCACCTTGCAGCCGCCCTTGCACACCGTGCGAAGCGTGCATGATGCACACGGTTCAGCGGGCGACGACGAGTAGACGCGGTACTGCGCGAGCCCGGGCTCGCCGGCCCACCCCTTCGCGAGCTGCTCCACGTGCAGGTCGGTGGGCGCGGTGAAGCTGCACGGCGCGACACGACCGTCGACACGCGTGGAGGCGAGGAGATCACCCGCCTCGCATCCGAGCACACCCCAGCGCGCGAGCTCCGAAGGGCGCGATGCGAGGTCGGGATCCGCCGAGAGGAACGGGACGAGCGCGCAGTCGATGCGGATCCTCACGCGGCCCTCGTGCTCCGCCGCGAGCTCGCGGAGCAGCGGACCGACGCCCCGCGCCTGCTCGGGGGAGAGGCGCTTCGCGAGGTAGTCGAGCGCGCGAGCACGGCCCTGCGGCTTGTAGCGGAGGAGCTGCACCTCGGTGGCGCCGAGCGAGGCGGCGCGACGGATCGTCTCCTTCGTGCGGTCGAACGTGCCGCTCGTGAGCACGACGTTCACGCCGACGACCACGCCGGTGCCCGCGAGCTTCGTGATGGCAGCCTCGGCGGCAGCAGCGCCGTCGAAGCCGCGGACGCTCTCGTACGCCTCGCTCGCGCCGTCGTAGCTCACGTTCACCTGCGCGAACGCTCTCAGCTGCTCGAGCTTTCGCGCGCCGAGGCCGAGGCCGCTCGTCGTGACCACCGGTGAGAGGCCGCGCGCGCGCGCGGCACGTGCGAGCTCGCCGAGGTCGTCGCGCAGGGTCGGCTCGCCTCCGCCGAACGCGACGGTGAATACGCCCGCCTTTGCGAGCGCATCGAACGCGCGCTCGATCGTCTCGGCGGGCGGCTCGACGCCGTCGGGATGCGCGTCGAGGTAGCACCCCTCGCAGCCCGCGGCGCACCGCGAGGTGACCGCGAGGTGCACCTCGATGGGCGGGCTCGCCTTCGCCTCGGCGCCCTCTCGCCAGGCGCGGCCGCCGTCGAGCCCGAGCGCGCGCACACCGTCGCGGTCGAGGGCGACGAGCGCGGGCGTCGTCTCCGCCTTCACCCAGGCGCCCCAGGGCTCGTAGCGGACGATCACGTCCCCTCCCCGTCTTCGGTCTCGTCGTCGTCGTCGTTGCGGCTCGCCTCGCCGACGACGGTGACGGGCTCGACCTTCATGGCGGCGAGCACGGCGGCGAACACGGCTCCACCGACGGCGGCCCCGAGAAACAGCGTGTCGATCACGCTCCCGACGCTGGAGCAGTTGGCCCCGTGACCGACGCGGAGGGCGCGCACGCTCGCCTCGCAGAGGACGCCCTCGCCCTCGCACGCCGCCGGCTCCTCGTTCTTGCCTGTCGCCTCTTGCTCGTTCGTCAAAGCCCGAACCCTTCCAGCAGCGTCACGTCGATCCCCTCGAGCACCAGAAACGCCGCGGCCATCGCCGCCAGCGCACACAGCGTAGCGCGCCCGCCCCTCGCGCCCCGCGTCTGCGTGCCTGCGGCAGCCCAGGCGCGCGCCAGGAAGAGGACCGGTACGAGCACGACGCCGAACCATAGGAACGGCTTGCTCGTCTCCGCTTCGTATCCCGATGCGAGGAGGCCGCCGCCGATCGCGACGTACGCCGCGTAGGCGAGCGCTATCTTCCACATCGACGCAAGGGCCGCGCGAACACGCCCCGCCGAGCCACGCCTCATGGCGACGAGCAGCGCACGCGCCGCGAGGAGGATCAGCGCGAGGAGCGCGGCAATCGATGCAACATGCAAGCTTCGGCGACGGACCGCACGGCGCACGTCGCTCGCGAGCCTCGGATCGGCACGCGTCGCCGCGAGGCGCACGGCAGCCTCGGCCCCCGCGAGATCGCC
>Ga0335397_10002461_pt1 | contig 25198 bp, 20 predicted proteins | sample MAT04_FD_205740 | JGI IMG/M metagenome (GOLD analysis project Ga0335397, IMG submission 205740) | Freshwater microbial communities from Lake Fryxell liftoff mats and glacier meltwater in Antarctica - MAT-04 (spades assembly) (version 2) ... | reverse complement strand
AGCCGCGGCTCGCCGACATGCTGGACGGGCAGGTCGTGGCGTTCCAGATCGATCAGGAGGGGGCACGCGACCCCCTCGGTCGGTTCGGCGACCTCAACGGCGGGGGGTGGAGCGTCGTCGTCACCGGGGCGGCGCGCCGGCTCCCGCCCCCGGACGGCCTCACCCGCCTGCACCGGGCCGCCCCCGGAGCGATCGGTCGGACAGGGGGGACGGCGGTCGGCATACCCTGCGGGGAGGTCCGGGGCATCCGGACCGATCAGCGGTCGGGTTCGGACAGGGCGTGACCCCCTTCGTCGGCACCGGCCACACCTCGACGGGAGCAGTCCCATGAGCCCCCCGCCACGGGAGATCATCGACCACGTCGTGGGCGCTGCCAGCCGGGCCCCGAGCGTGCACAACACGCAACCGTGGCGCTTCGAGGTCGCGGGCGGCGTGCTGGACCTGTACGCCGACCGCAGCCGCCAGCTGCCCGTGCTCGACCCCGACGGCCGGCAGCTGCACCTGTCCTGCGGTGCGGCCCTGCAGCACGCCAAAGTCGGCGCTCGCGCGCTGGGGGTCGATGCGCGGGTGCAGCTCCTGCCGGACCCGGACCAGCCCGACCACCTCGCCCGGCTCGACCTCGCGCTCGGTGCGCCCCCGACCACCGACGAGGTCGAGCTGGCGGACGCGGCCCTGCGGCGCAGCACCCACCGCAGCCCGTTCGCGCCGACCGAGGTCCCCGAGGCGGTGCTCGAGGTGCTGCGCTCCGCCGTCGACGCCGAGGGCGCCGGTCTGCGCACCGTGCGCGACGAGGGCGACCTGGTGTTGCTGACCGTGCTCCTCTCCCACGCCGACGAGGAGGAGGCGCGCGACCCGGCCTACCGCGAGGAGCTGGCCAGGTGGGCCGACCTGCAGGGTGAACCGGACCAGGGCATCCCCTCGGAGGCGCTCGACCCGAGCTCGGGACGGGGGTCCTCCCTGGCGCTGCGCCAGTTCAGCACCACGCCCGCACAGGCGGAGTCCGACGACCCCCCCTCGGCTGAGCACCCCGACGTCGTGGTCGTCGTGACCCACGCCGATGCGCCGTACGACTGGCTCACCGCCGGTCAGGCGCTCGGTGCGCTGCTGCTCGAAGCCGCCAGGAACGGCGTGCTGGCACAGCCGCTCGGGCAGGTGACCGACAAGGACGCCTACCGGCTGCGGCTGCGGCACGAGCTCGGGCTGGCCGGCGTGCCCCAGATGGCGCTGCGCCTCGGCTTCGCGCAGAGCGCGACGGGCCGCACCGGACGACGTAGCGTGGACGCCATCCTGCAGCCCGTGGAGGAGCGCTCGTGACCGGTCCCGCCAGCTCTGCTGCCCAGGTGCAGGGCGCGGTGGTGAAGGTCTTCCTGCTCGACGACCACGAGGTCGTGCGCTGCGGGGTGAAGAGCCTGTTCGACGCCGAGCCGGACATGGAGGTCGTCGGCGAGGCCGGGACCGCCGCCGAGGCGCTGGCCCGGGTGCCGGCCGTCCGCCCGGACGTCGCCGTCCTCGACGTGCGCCTGCCCGACGGCGACGGCGTCAGCGTCTGCCGCGAGCTCCGGTCGCAGATGCCCGGCCTCGCCTGCCTGATGCTGACGTCGTTCTCGGACGACGAGGCCCTGTTCGACGCGATCCTGGCCGGAGCGGCCGGCTACGTCCTGAAGCAGATCCGGGGCTCGGACCTCATCGGGGCCGTGCGGACCGTCGCGGCCGGCGGGTCGCTGCTCGACCCGCGGGCGACCGCCGCCGTGCTCGAGCGGATGCGCTCGCCCAAGGCCGACGACCCGCTCAAGGACCTCACCGAGCAGGAGCGCCGGATCCTCGAGCTCATCGGGGAGGGGCTGACCAACCGGGAGATCGGCGCACGCATCTTCCTGGCCGAGAAGACGGTCAAGAACTACGTGAGCAACCTGCTCGCCAAGCTCGGACTGCAGCGCCGCACCCAGGTGGCGGTCCTGGCGACCAACCTGCACCAGTCGAGCACCGGGTCCCGGCGCCCGGCCTCCAGCTGACGACGGCGCGACCACCGTCCCCCGGTCAGAGGGTCGAGGTGGACGAAGGAGGGGACGTGCCCCAAGACGTCTCGCTGGGCGGGCTGCCGCACTTCCGGCTGGACGACCTGCTGAGCGAGGTCCAGGGCCGCCTCTCCGCGGTCATCGGGGCACGCGACCGGCTGCGCCGGCTGCTCGAGGCCGTCCTCGCCGTGGGGGAGAACCTCGACCTGCAGGGCGTGCTGCGCCGCATCGCCGAGGCGGCCGCGGACCTGGGCGACGCCCAGTACGCCGCACTCGGGGTCATCGGCGGCGACGGACGCAGCCTGTCGCAGTTCGTGGTCGTCGGGATCGACGACGAGATGGCCCAGAGGATCGGTGAGCTGCCGGCGGGGCATGGCGTGCTCGGCAAGCTAATCGACGACCCCCGTCCGCTGCGGCTGCACGACCTGGCCGAGCACGCCTCGTCGTTCGGCTTCCCCGCGGGCCACCCGCCGATGCGCAGCTTCCTGGGCGTGCCCATCCGCGTCCGCGACGTCGTCTTCGGCAACCTCTACCTCACCGAGAAGCGCGGTGGCGGCGACTTCGACGAGGACGACGAGATCATCGTCCAGGCCCTTGCCGCGGCGGCCGGTGTCGCGATCCAGAACGCCCGGCTCTACGCCGAGGCCGAGCTCCGCAACAAGATGGTGGAGGCCTCCAGCGAGGTCTCCACGGCGCTGCTGTCCGGCCGGGACCCGGAAGACGTGCTGGCGCTCATCGCCCAGCGGGCGCGCGAGGTCACCGGCGCCCGGTTGGCCTTCGCGGCGCTCCCGATCGGCGACGACCGGCTGCTCGTGGAGGTCGCCGACGGAGAGGGCGCCGAGCAGATGCGCGGCCGCCTGCTGACGGGCTCGCAGACGGTTCTCGGGAAGGTGATCGACGACGAGCAGTCCGCGGTGTTCGAGGAGCCGACGCTGCTCGACGGGGCGGTGAGCCTGGGCGTGCCCCTGGCCGGCCCGAGCGGTGGCGCTCGGGGGGTGCTGGCCATCAGCGGCATCCCGACGGCCAAGCAGGAGATCTCCCGCCGTGCGGTCACCAGCTTCGCCGCGCAGGCGTCGGTGGCCCTGGAGCTGGCCGAGCGACGCCGAGCGCTCGAGCGCTTCGCGGTGTTCGAGGACCGGGATCGGATCGCCCGCGACCTCCACGACCTGGTGATCCAACGGCTGTTCGCGACCGGCATGCAGCTCGAGGGGGCGATCCGTCTCATCGCGGTCCGTCCCGACGAGGCGGGCAAGCGCGTGCTGTCGGCCGTCGAGGACCTCGACGCCACGATCAAGGAGCTGCGCTCGACGATCTACGGGCTGCAGGTCCCGGCCGGCCAGTCGGTGTCGCTGCGCTCGCAGGTCCTCCAGGTCGTCGACGCCGGGACCGAGCAGCTGGGCTTCGCGCCCTCCCTCCGGATGGAGGGGCTGCTCGACACGCTGGTCCCGGACGAGCTGGCGGTCCAGGTGCTGGCCTCGTTGCGCGAGGCGCTGAGCAACGCCGCCCGGCACGCTGAGGCCAGTCGGGTCGAGGTGCGCCTTGCCGTCGACGAGGTCTCGCTCGTGCTCGAGGTCGGCGACGACGGCAAGGGGATCCCGAGCGGAGGCCGGCGCAGCGGTCTGGCCAACCTCGCGGCCCGCGCGGCGCAGCTCGGCGGCGAGCTGGAGCTGCATGCGCCCGCAGCCGGTGGGACCCGCCTGCTGTGGTCGGTCCCGCTCGACGCCTGACGCTGCTGCCACGGCACGCCTACAGGGCCGCATGGCGCAAGCGCTTGTCGACCGCGATCACGAGCGACGCCAGAATCGCAGCCAGCAGGATGCGGGCCCAGGCCCCGGGGTCGATCGGGGCCGTCTGGAACAGGTCGTTCAGGGCGGGGACGTAGGTGAAGCAGAGCTGGGCGAGGATCTGGAGGCAGACGCCGCCGATGACCCACCGGTTGCTCAGCAGGCCGAGCCGCCAGGCCGCGCGGCTCAGCGACCGGCAGCTGAACAGGTAGAGGATCTGGATCGCCACGACCGCATGGACCGCTGCGGTCCGGGCCTCCGGCAGCGTGGCGCCGGACCCGCGCTCAGCCTGGAAGACCCACCACGACCCGGCGACGACCAGCGCGGACACCAGCAGGACCCTGATCACCAGGGCCCGGGTCAGCAGCGGCCGGTCGGGGTCTCGCGGGGGCCGGGTCATGACGTCGGCCTCCTTGGGCTCGAAGGCGAGCATCAGGCCGAGCAGCACGGCGGTCGTCATGTTGATCCACAGGATCTGCGTGGGCAGGATCGGCAGCTGCTGGCCGAGCAGGATCGCGACCAGGACGATCATTCCCTCGCCCACGTTGGTGGGCAGGGTCCAGACGATGAACTTCGTGAGGTTGTCGAAGACCCCGCGGCCCTCCTCGACCGCCGCCTCGATCGTCGCGAAGTCGTCGTCGGTCAGCACCATGTCGGCCGCCTCCTTGGCCACCTCGGTGCCCGAGTGCCCCATGGCGATGCCGATGTCGGCCTGCCGCAGCGCCGGTGCGTCGTTGACGCCGTCACCGGTCATGGCGATGACGTGCCGCCGGGCCTGCATCGCCTTGACCAGCCGCAGCTTCTGGGCGGGGGAGACGCGGGCGAACACCGAGGCCCGCTCGACGGCGTCCGGGTAGTCGTCGTCCGGCAGCGCCTCGAGCTCCCCGCCGGTCAGCACGTCGTGCGGCCCGACGGGGTCGTGGAGCAGTCCGAGCTGGCCGGCGATGGCGGTGGCCGTGCGGGCGTGGTCGCCGGTGATCATCTTCACGGTGATGCCGGCGGTGTGGAAGGTCTGGACGGCACTCGCCGCAGCCTCTCGTGGCGGGTCGAGCATCGCCTGCAGACCGGTCAGCACCAGCCGGCCCTGGAGGTCGTGCTCGTCGACGGCCTCGGCGCCGTCCACCCGGGCGTACGCAGTGCCGAGCACGCGCAGGCCGTCGGCGGCGAGCTGCTCGGTGACGTGCAGGGCCGCGGCGCGGTCGACCGGTCGTACACCGCCGCCGGCGCCCAGCTCGCTGGTGCACATGGCGATCACCCGCTCGGCGGCGCCCTTGACCAGGACGACGTGGCCGCCGTCCTCGTCGTCCCGGTGCACGGTCGCCATGTACTGGCGCTCCGAGCTGAAGGGCGTGGTCGCGACCCGGGGCCAGCTCACCGCCAGCTCCTCGGCGTGGATGCCGGCCTTGGCGCCGACCGCCAGCAGCGCGCCCTCGGTGGGGTCGCCGACGATCCCGTGCGCTTCCTCGTCGAGGACAAGGGTGGCGTCGTTGCAGCCGACCCCGACCGTGAGCGACCAGCGCAGTGCCTGGTCGTCCGTCGAGGACACCGCCTCGCCGTCCACCCCGTGCACCTGACCGTCGGGGGCGTAGCCGGACCCGGACACCGTGAACAGGCGGTCGGGCGTCCAGACGGTGCGTACGGTCATCTGGTTCTGGGTCAGGGTCCCGGTCTTGTCCGAGCAGACCACCGTGGTGCTGCCGAGGGTCTCCACCGCGGGCAGGCGTCGGATGACCGCCCGCCGGCGAGCCATCCGGGAGACCCCGATCGCGAGGGTGATCGTCACCGCGGCGGGCAGGCCCTCGGGGATCGCTCCCACCGCGAGCGCGACGGAGGCGGTGACCATCTCGTCGACGGGCCTCCCGCGCAGCAGGCCGATGACGAAGGTGAAGGCGGCCAGCCCCAGGATCCACACCGTCAGCAGCGTGCTGAATGCCGCGAGCTTGCGGGTCAGCGGCGTCGCCAGGGTGTCGGCCGAGCCGACGAGGCGGTGGATCTCCCCGAGCTGGGTCTGCGCGCCGGTCGCCACGACGATGCCGGCTCCGGACCCGGCGGTCACGAGAGTGCCGCTGTAGAGCATGTTCCGCCGGTCCGCGACGGTCGTGTGGTGGGGCAGGACCACCTCGTCCTTCTCCGAGGGGAGCGACTCGCCGGTCAGCGCCGACTCGTCAACGGCGAGCTCGGCCTCGCGGACCAGCCTGAGGTCGGCCGGCACCTTGTCGCCGGCGTCGACGACGACGAGGTCGCCGGGCACCACCTCGCTCGCCTCGACGGTGGCCTCGACGCCGTCGCGCACGACCCGCGCGCTCGTGCGGACCATCGAGCGCAGGGCGTCCAGGGCCTGCTCCGCCTTGGACTCCTGCAGGAATCCCACCAGCGCGTTGACCAGGACCACACCGAGGATGACGGCCGAGTCGACGACCTCGTCGAGGGCGAAGGTGACCGCGGCGGCCATGAGGAGCACGTAGATCAGTGGGTGGTGGAACTGCCGCAGGACCCGCCGGACCAGACCTGCGCCCGCAGTCGCGGGGAGCGTGTTGGTGCCGTGCTCCACCAGGAACCGGGCAGCTTGGTCAGGCGACAGGCCGCGCTGCCTGTCGGTCTGGAGACGCCGCACGACCTCGTCGACCTCGACGCCGTGGTGGGTCACCGACAGGTCGGTGGTGGTCATGCCCCAGTCTCGACCGCGCCGGGTGCCCCCCACCAGGTACGAAGGTCCTCTGGTGGTGGAGAGTGAGCCGCAGTCGAGGGGGAAGCGGGCCGGACGTGCGGGAGATCGTCGTGGGGGTCGAGGACTCAGAGGGGTCCCAGGCCGCTCTGGACCAGGCGCTGCTGCAGGCAGAGCTCACCGGTCGGCCGGTCCTGGCGGTCAACGCCTGGACCTACCCGGTGTGGGGCGGTGGCGTCCCCGGCGTGGGCTACGAGGTGCTCCAGCCCCCGCTCGACAGCGCACGCGCTGCCCAGCAGCTGGTGGACGGGCTGGTCGAGGACGCTCTGGCCCGCCGCGCCCCGGACCCTGGGCTGGTCGTCCGCACCCAGGTGGAGCAGGGCGACCCGGGCCGTGTGCTGGTCGCGCTGTCCGACCAGGCCGGCCTGCTGCTGGTGGGCGGTCGGGCGCATGGCGCGGTGCTGAGCACGTTGCTCGGGTCCGCCACGACGTACGCCCTGCACCGTGCCACCTGCCCGGTCATGGTCGTGCCGCACGAGGCGCCCACGCTCGTGGACCCGGCTCGCGTGGTGGTCGGCCTCGACGACTCGGCCAGCTCCCGCTCGGCCCTGCGGTGGGGTCTGGACGCGGCGCGCCGGCACGGCTGCCCGCTCGTCGTCGTCCACGCGTGGGTGCTCGCGGCCCCGCCGGGTCGGGACTGGGCGCAGCACCTCCCGTTGCCCGAGCAGAGCGAGGCGTGGACGCGGGAGTGGTTCGAGCGCGAGCTCGCCGAGGTCCTGCCGGACCGGCGGGGTGTCGAGGTGCGGATGGCGCTGGTCAACGGCGGGCCCTCGCACGTCCTGCTCGATGTGGCCGGGGCCGACGACCTGCTCGTGCTGGGATCCCGCGGGCGGGGCGGCTTCGCCAGCCTGGTGCTCGGCTCGGTCGCGACGCAGTGCGCCCAGCACGCCCGCGGCGTCGCCGTGGTGGTCCGCGAGCACGAGGAGCGGCTCGAGCCCTGAGGTCTCAGCTCACGACGAAGCGGTCAGCTCAGGGCGTAGCGGTCAGGTCGGTGCACTGCCGGCGGCTGTCCTTGTCCTGGCGCGCGGCCTCCGCGGCGCTGCCCTCGAGCAGCACCGGCGCGCCGCTGCGGATCACCGCCGGCGTCCACTGCGACCCGGTGACCGTGCGGCCCTGAAGGGTCAGGGTCAGCACGCCGGTCTTGGCTCCCTCACCGGGGCGCGCGTAGAAGATGAAGTTGCCGAGCCCGTAGTCGACGTAGGCGTCGCCGAGATAGCCGCCGCCGAGCAGGACGTGCGCGTGGGAGCCGACGACGACATCGGCGCCGGCGTCGACCAGGGCGCGGGCCAGCGTCTGCTGCCGCGGCAGCGGGCACGCGTCGCGCTCGCGCCCCCAGTGCAGGTAGACCACGACGACGTCGGCCTCCGCCCGGGCCTTCGCCACCTGGTCGACCAGGCGCTGCTCCCGCTTGGCCGAGGCGAGCCCCAGCTTGCCCGGGCCGGCGGTCCATGGCTCGATGAGGCTGCCGTCCAGCACCTGCGTGGCGCCGATGACCGCGATCCGCTGCCCGTCGACGACTGCGACGTGCGGGGCGTACGCCTGGTCCTCGTCAGCGCCGATCCCGATCGTCGGCAGCCCGGTCGCGGCTGAGGCGGCGAGGGTGTCGCGCAGCCCCTGCTGGCCGAAGTCAAGCCCGTGGTTGTTGGCCAGGTTGACGACGTCGACCCCGGCGTCCTTGAGGACGGTCAGGGTCTCGGCAGGGGCACGGAAGGCGTACTGCTTGCCCACCCGCTCACCGCGCTCGGTGATGGCGGCCTCCATGTTGACCACCGTGACGTCGGCCGCGGCGAGGGTGTCGCCGAGGGTCGGCAGACCGGCCCGCAGCGCGGCGCCCGACTCGGCCTCGGCGTGGACGTCCCCGGCGAAGGCGAGCGTGATCGGGCGCGGCGGGGGCTTGGGGGAGGGGACCGGCTGCTCGACCGGCGGCTCCGCGGCGTCGGGCGGCTCGGGCGCGGTCTGCGGGTCGGCGTCCGCCGACCCCGCGGCGGGGCGGACGGCGTCCGCACCGGAGTCGCCGCGTGCGGCGGTCACAAGCGCGGCGACCATGGCCAGCGATGCCGTCACGGCGGCGACGACCGGTAGCCGACGCGGGCGACGGCGCCGGACGGGGGCGTGGGGGTCGCGGCGGGAGGGGTGGGCCAGCGGCGCGCGGTCACCCGGGTCCTGGCTCAGCAGGGCTCCGTTCGTCGTCGGTCGGGGCAGTGCAGTCGGACCAGTGTGCGGTGGTGCGGACTCCACTTCTACCGGAGGCAGGTGAACGGCGCAGGGCAGCGGCGCGCGTGTCGCGCAGCCCGGTCAGGTCATGACGCGGCGGCGGCGGCGCAGCGTCCGGGCCGTGAGGACGACGAGCGCGAGCAGCACGACGCCGAGCACGGCGTACGACACCGGCTGCAGGTACTGGCCGACCTCGTCCCACCGGACGCCGAGCCGGTAGCCGGCGTAGAGGAACAGCGCGTTCCACACCCCGCTGCCGAGGACGGTCAGCACCGTGAAGCGCGCCAGCGGCATCCGGGTGATGCCCGCCGGCACGGACACGATCGACCGCAGCAGCGGCACGACCCGCGCGAGCAGGACGACCTTGCTGCCGTGGCGGTCGAAGAAGCGCTCGCCACGGCGCAGGTCGGTCTGGGTGAACAAGACGAACCACCGCTTGCCGGCCAGGTCGTGGAGGCGGTCGTAGCCGACCAGCGCCCCGACCGCGTAGAGGACGTACGCCCCCGCCAGCGAGCCGGCGGTGGCGGCGACCCAGGCGAGCGGGCCGTTGAGGACGCCCTGGGAGACGCTGAAGCCGGCGAAGGCCAGGACCACCTCGGACGGCAACGGAGGGAAGACGTTCTCCAGCAGGATCAGCACCCCGACGCCCAGGGCGCCGATGCTCTGGATGACGTCGACGACCCAGCCGGCGACGGCTCCCAGGTCGGGCGTCGCCGCGGACTCGTGCACGGCTACGGCACGGCCGAGGGTCCGGCCAGCTGCTCGTCAGGCACGTCGCGGGTGGCCCGCAGGCTGGTGAAGGTCACCAGCGCGAGGATCGCGATGATCACGCCGAGCGAGGCGAGTGTCGGGATCTCCGGCACCCAGGTCCAGATGCCGTGGGCCCAGTGCAGGACCAGCTTCACGCCGATGAAGGCCAGGATGGCCGCCAGGCCGTAGCCCAGGTGGACCAGCTTGGACAGCGCGCCTTGCAGGACGAAGTACAGCGCCCGCAGCCCGAGCAGCGCGAAGGCGTTGGTGACGAAGACCAGGTACGGGTCGCCGGTGATGCCGTAGACCGCGGGCACCGAGTCGACGGCGAAGACGATGTCGGTGGCGAACACGGCCATGACGACCAGGGCGAACGGCGTCGCCATCCGCACGCCGTTCTCCTTCACGAACAGCCGCGGCCCGCGATAGTCGTTGGTGACGGGCACGAACCGGCGCAGCAGCCGGACCGACCGCATGGTGTCGATGTCGACCGCGTGCCCCTGCCCCTGCCGCTGGTCGCGCAGGATCTTGACGGCCGTCGCGAGCAGGACCGCCCCGAACAGCAGGAAGGCGAACGACAGGTTGTCCAGGGCAGCCGCACCAAGCGCGATGAAGATGCCGCGCAGGACCAGCGCCCCGACGATCCCGTAGAGGAGCACCCGCTGCTGCAGCGCGGCCGGCACGGCGAAGGCCGCCAGCAGCAGCATGAAGACGAACAGGTTGTCGACCGACAGCGACTTCTCGACGAGGTAGCCGGTGAGGTACTCGACCCCGGTCTGCGAGCCGTAGCGCGACCAGATCCAGGCGCCGAACGACAGCGGCAGCGCGACGTAGAAGATCGACCAGCCAGTCGCCTCCTTCATGGAGACCTCATGCGGCTTGCGGGTGACGATGAAGTCGAGCACGAGCAGACCGACGATGCCGGCGAGCGTGACCGCCCACAGCGTGGGCGTCGCGATCGTCTCGAGCACGGGGGTCTGTGCAAGCAACACGGGCAGGGTTCTCCTCGGACGGATCCGAGGTCTCCTTCACCCGCGAGCGGGCGACCGTCCGAGGCCGTCGTGGGACGAGCCGTAGTGACCGGAGCGGTGCTTGGGAAGTACTCCCCTCGGAGGAAAGCGTACAGGCCCTCTGTTACCCCCGCACGGGTCTGGCATGCCGAGGTGGCCGGACCCATGCGTGAGCTCGGCCTCAGAGGCTGGTGCTGCTCCCGCTCACCTCGGGCTCGCTGGGCGTGGACTCCTCGGCAGGAGCCTGTCCGAGCGGCGCGCCGTGGTGGCCGCCGTGGTCACGGCCCGGGCCGTGGACCTGGTCGAGCGACGCCGTCAGCCGCTCCTCCAGGGCCGCGGCGGCGACGCCGGTGAGTCCGTGGCCTGCCGGTGGGACGAGGTTCGCCGCGTCGGCTGGGACCAGGCCGTGCCGGACCTGGCAGGAGCCTGTGAGCCCACGGGCGTATCGGGCCCGAACCGCCCGCCTCTTCGCAACGGCAGCACCAACCCCTCGGGAGCAGCCGTGAAGCGTCGCACCGTCACCACCGCCCTGTCCGCCTTCGGGCTGCTGGTCGTGCCGGTCGCGCCTGCGCAGGCCCACCCCGGGGACGGGTCGGTCCATCGCCACGGCGGCTACGTCCACTACGTCGACGTCTTCGTCTCTGAAGGCATCTGCGGCATCGACATGGGCGGTTGGTATCTCCAGGCCGAGCACCTCGTCGTCGAGCGGGTCGACCCCCGGCTCGGGCCGCTCGGGTACGTGCGGACCGCCCGGGTGGGCTACACCAACCTCGAGAACGGCAAGCACGTCTCGCTCAGCGGGTCACGGCGGGACCGGCTCACCGAGAAGCAACTCTGCCGGATCCTCGTCCGCCGCCTCGACCTCTGACCACTCAGGCCCACTTCCCCTGCGATCTCCGACGGCACAACCGCCGGAGACGTACGAGATCGCAGGGGCGTCCTGCTCTCGCCAACATGGCCCTTTTGCTGTTTGACAAAGTTGTCAAGTGAGCGGACTGTGGTCGTCATGCCCTTCACCGCCGGACGTCCGGTCACCGAGGCCAAGGCCGACCTGTTCAAGGCCCTCGGCCATCCCATGCGCGTCCGGGTGCTCGAGCTGCTGGCCGAGGGGGAGCGGACCATGGGCGAGCTCGCCGCCGAGTCCGGCACTGAGCTGTCCCACCTGTCGCAGCACGTCAGCGTGCTGCGCCGGGCCGGGGTCGTCGACAGCCAGCGGGTCAGGACGACTGTCCTGTGCACGCTGCGTGACCCGCAGACGGCCGAGCTGCTGGCGGTCGCCCGCCGGCTGATCAGCACCAACCTGCGCCACGGCCAGGCCCTGCTTGCCGCGCTCGACGACGCGGACGACGCCGTGTCGCTCGCCGACGCCCCGCGTCCCACGTCATGAGCACCGTGGCGGGCTGGGACGTCGAGCGGCTGACCGCGCTGCTGCCGCGACGGGCCGACTACGCCGGTCTGCGCCGCTCGTGGCCGCGGGACCTGGCGGCGGGGGCAACCGTCGGGGTCGTGGCGCTGCCCCTCGCGCTGGCCTTCGGCGTCGCGACCGGTGTCGGCGCGGCCCCGGGGCTCGTGACCGCCGTCGTCGCCGGCGCCGTCGCGGCGGTGTTCGGCGGCTCGCACCTGCAGGTCTCCGGTCCGACCGGCGCGATGACCGTCGTGCTCGTCCCGCTGGTCGCCGCGCAGGGCCCCTCGGTCGTGCTCCCGGTCGCGATCCTGGCCGGGCTGATCGTCATCGCCGCTGCGGTGCTGCGGCTGGGCCGGCTGCTGGCGTACGTGCCGTGGCCGCTGATCGAGGGCTTCACCGTCGGGATCGCCGTCGTCATCGCCGCGCAGCAGGTTCCGAGTGCGCTCGGCGTCGAGCCGCCGGACGTCGAGAACGCCGCTGGGGCGGCCGCGGTCGCCATCGCCCGCTTCGCAGCTAGCCCGGACTGGACGGTGCTCGCGCTGCTGGGGCTGGCGATCCTGCTGACCGCAGGGCTGCCACGACTGCACCGGTCGCTGCCCGCGAGCCTGCTGGCCGTCCTCGCGGTCACCGTGGTCGCCGAGGCCGCGGGGTCAGAGGTCGCCCGCATCGGGGCCCTGCCGTCGTCCCTCCCGGTCCCGTCCCTGCCTGACCTGTCCGGCGCGGTCGGCCTGCTCGGGCCAGCCCTGGTCATCGCCTTCCTCGCCGGCCTGGAGAGCCTGCTGTCGGCGCGGGTCGCCGACGGGATGAGCGATGCCGAGCGCCACGACCCGGACCGCGAGCTGTTCGGCCAGGGCCTGGCCAACGTCGCCTCCGGCCTGTGCGGCGGGATGCCCGCGACCGGCGCCATCGCGCGGACGGCCGTCAACGCCCGGGCCGGAGCCCACACCCGCGTCGCCGCGCTGTCCCACTCGGCGGTCCTGGCCGCCATCGTCTACCTGGCGTCCGGGCTGGTGAGCAGCATCCCGCTCGTTGCCCTGGCCGGGGTGCTCATGGTCACGGCGTACCGGATGGTCGAGCGCCACAACGTCCTCTCCGTCCTGCACTCCACGCGCAGCGACGCGGCCGTGTTCGCCGTCACCGCCGTCGTCACGGTCGCCTTCGACCTGGTCAAGGCGGTCGAGGCCGGCCTGCTGCTCGCCGCCGTATTGGCCCTGGTCCACCTAGCCGGCACGGCGCAGGCCGTGCCTGAGCCGCTCACCGCGGACGGCATCGACACCGACGTCGAGCACGCACTGCTGGCCTCGCATGTCCTGACCTATCGGCTGGACGGGCCGCTGTTCTTCGCCGCTTCGGCGCGCTTCCTGTCCGAGCTCACCGCAACGGCCGACGTCCGGGTCGTGATCCTGCGTCTGAGCGGCGTCGGGATGCTCGACGCGACCGGCGCCCGGGCGCTGGGCGAGATCGTCGGGCAGCTCGCCGACCGCGGGATCACCGTGCTGCTCAAGGGCGCCAGCCCCGGACACACCAGACTGCTCGCGGCCGTCGGCACCCTCGCGCCCGTGCTCGCACAGCACCACGTCTTCGACGACCTGCCGGCCGCCGTCGCCCATGCCCGCAAGCACGTCGCGCGGCTCGGCCACGACGGACCCGTCCCGGCGGCGCCGGCTGCCTGATCGCGTAGGTCAGTCGTACAAGTGCTCGATCTCGTCGGCGTACCGGTCGTGCACGCCGCGCCGCTTGAGCTTCATGGTCGGCGTCAGCACCCCGGTGTCGGGCAGCCACTCCTCGCCGAGCAGCGCGAACCGCTTGATCCGCTCCGCCTGGGAGAAGCGCCCGTTGACGGCCTCGAGCTGCTCGGCGACCTCGGCATGCAGATCCGCGTCGGCCGCAAGAGCGGCAAGATCCGAGCCCTGCTTGCCGTGGCGCGCGGCCCAGGCGGGGGCGGCGTCCGGGTCCAGGACCAGCAACGCCGACAGGTACGGCCGGCCGTCGCCGACGACGCACGCCTGGCCGACCAGCGGGATGGTCTTGAGCGCCGCCTCGAGGTTGGCCGGCGAGACGTTCTTGCCGCCCGCCGTGATGATCAGCTCCTTCTTGCGGTCGACGATGCGCAGATAGCCCTCCTCGTCGAGCACGCCGATGTCCCCGGTGTGCAGCCAGCCGTCGTCGTCGAGCGCCTCCGCCGTGCGCTCGGCGTCGTCGAGGTAGCCGCGGAAGACGATCTCGCCGCGGCACAGGACCTCGCCGTCCTCGGCGATCTTCAGCTCCACCCCTGGCACGGGCCGCCCGACGGTGCCGGGCTTGACCCGGTGGACGTCCAGCGTCATCGCGCCGGTGTTCTCCGACATCCCGTAGACCTCGGCGAACGGCACCCCGAGGCCGCGAAAGAACTCGATGACCTCTACCGGGATCGGCGCCGCCCCGGTGATGGCGAACTGCGCGGCGTCGAGCCCGACCAGTCCGCGTACGCCGGCGAACGTGGAGTCGACGGCCTGCCAGAGCTGGGCCAGGTCCTCCGGCAGCGACTCGTCGGCGGCGCGCTTGGCGGCGACCTGCTTGCCCACGTCGAGCCCGTACGCGAACCGCTGTCCGGCCTCCTCTCCCTGGGCGCGCACGGCGGCCTCGATGCCGGCCTTGAGCTTCTCCCACACGCGCGGCGGGCCGAAGATCAGGTGCGGGCGGGTCTGTCCCAGGTAGGCGCCGAGCTCCGCCAGGTCCGGGCAGGTCGTGACCTCGCAGCCGCGGTGAACGGCGGCGTAGTGCGTGACGACCCGCTCGGCGACGTGCGCCATGGGCAGGAACGACAGCCGCCGCTCGTGCTCCCCACCGGGCAGCGTCATGTCCCAGAGCTGGTCCGCCGCGGCGACCTGGTGCAGCAGGTTGCGGTGGTCGATCATGACGCCCTTGGGCGGCCCGGTTGTGCCCGAGGTGTAGATAACGGTGGCCAGGTCCTCCTGCTGGACCGCCTGCGCAGCCTCGGCCAGGTCGAGGCCCGTCGTCGCCAGCAGGTCGTCGAAGGTGCTGTCGCCGCCGGCTGCGCCCACGACCACGACGTGCTCGAGGTGGGGCAGCTGGTCCCGCACCTGCTGGACGCGGGGGAGCAGGTCCGGCTCGACGACGACCACCCGGGCGCGGCTGTGCCCGACGGCGTAGGCGACCTGCTCCGGCGAGGAGGAGTTGTAGATCGAGATCGGTGTGGCCCGCAACGCGACTGCGGCAAGGTCGGCGACGTGGAACTCCGGCCGGTTGCGGAGCATGAGCACCACCCGGTCGCCGGGTCCGACGCCGAGCGCGCGCAGCCCGGCTGCTGCCCGCGCGACGCGGTCGGCGTGCTCGCCCCATGTCGATGTGCGCCATGACTCGCCCTCTCGCCAGCGCAGAGCCGACCGGTCCCCCCGTTCCCGTGCGTTGGCGAGCAGCCAGTCGATCGCGTTCGAGGGCTCGACCGAGAGCTCGGAGCCGGTGCTGGTCGTCGGAGCAGCGGTCGGGGTCATGGCACCTCCGGAGGCGACTGTGAGCGAGATCACGCTACTGCCTCACGGGTGCGCAGCCCAGTGGTGTCGCGACGTGTCGAAGGCCGCCCCGGAGGGCCGGCATCCAGATCGATCTCGATCCGGGTGGTGGTCGCACGGTCGCCTCGTCAGGCCAGGTATCGGCCGGGGCGGTGGTTGAGCGCGATCACGGCGTTGAGCAGTCCGGCTCCGACGAGGGACACCAGGACCGTCCCGGCCGGCGCGACGAAGGCCGCGGCGAGCACGACGGTGGCGTCGAGGGAGAGCTGCACCCAGCCGGCACGCCAGCCCAGCCGCTCCTGGGCCAGCAGGGCGACGACGCCGAAGCCCCCGAGGCTGGTGCCGTGCCGGAACAGCACGAGCAGTCCGACACCGATGACGATGTTGCCGACGAGCGTTCCGTAGACCGGAGACACGGACGCGAGCGCGAGCGCGTGCGGGTGAAGGAACGAGAACGCCGCCACCGCGGCCACCGCCACCACGGAGCGGGTGGTGAAGGCGATCCCCAGGCGTGCGGCGGCCAGCACGAGGAAGGGCACCGACACCAGGGCGTAGACGACCGCGAAGGGCGCCGGCAGGGCGCGGTCGGCGAGCAGGGCCAACCCGGGCGTGCCGCCGGTGACGGCGCCGGCGGCACCGACGAGGTAGATGCCGAGAGAGACCATGAAGGTGCCGGTCGTCACCGCCAGGACGTCCTCGAGCACGGTGTGGCGAGGGGGCGCAAGGGCGGTGGTCATGGCCTCAAGGCTGCCAACGATCGGGCAGCGGCGCAAACGAGCCCCGCGACACTGCGCAGAAGTGGTGCTCTTGGTGGGCGTCAGGTGACATTATGCGCAGGTGGACCGCCTCGACGCCCGGATACTTCTCGCCTTGGACGACGACCCCGACGCGACCAGCCTGGCGCTCGCTCGCCGGCTCGGGGTCGCCCGCAACACGCTGTACGCGCGCCTGCAGCGGCTCCGGTCGTCCGGCGCCCTGCGCGAGCACAGCCGGCGCGTCGACCCGGCGCATCTCGGGCGACCGCTGGTCGCCTTCGTGTCTGTAGAGCTGAGCCAGGCGTCGGTGGAGGGTGCGACCGGGGCGCTGTGCGAGGTGCCCGAGGTCGTCGAGGTGCATGCCACCACCGGAGAGGCCGACCTGCTGCTGAAGGTCGTCGCGCGGGACACCGCCGATCTGCATCGCCTCACCGGGGTGCTCATCGCCGTGGCCGGGGTGGTGCGCATGAGCACCGTCGTGTCGCTGCACGAGCAGATGCCCCTGCGCCTGCGGGCTCTGCTCGAGTCGCTCGCCGCCCCGTGAGGCACGAGCCGCATCGAGCCCGACGAGGACATCGGGCAGCAGCAGGCTGAGGACTCCCCGCCCGACCTCGCGTGCCCGGCTCAGGAGACGGCGTCATGCGGCGGCGGCCAGTCCACGGCGGTGGTGATCTCCTCGGTCGCCTTGCCGAGGATGCGGCTCCTACTCGGCAGCCTTGCAGCGCGATGTCCGTGACGTGCCGGAGTAGATCCCGTACAACGGGTGCATGTCGCCGTCGGCTGCCGCTGCGCAGGTCTCGCTCACCGGCTGGCTCGCGTACGTCGTTGCGCTGGCGGTCGTCGTGTCAGCGGTCCTGTCCCTGCTCGCGGTCCGGTTCGCCACGCGGGAGGCGCAGCGGACCCGTGAACACGCCGCTGCGGCCGCCGCCGAGGCCCGCGTGGAGGCGGCGTGGGAGCGGCGGCTGCAGTACGAGCTGGGTGTGCTGGCCGACATGTCCCGACAGCACGGCATCACCGGCCTGCAGCACCTCGGCGGCTACGTCCGCTCGCTCATCCGGGCCGACTCGCCCGACGAGGACCTCCCGCTCCTGCGGGTGCTCGAGGACGTGTTCCCGACCCACGTGGGCGGCGAGAAGTCCCGAGACATCGAGGAGCAGATCGAGGGGGAGGGCCTGGCCGCCCGCGGGACCCGCGACAGGCGGCGCGCCCGCGTCGTCGGCCGGGAGATCGAGGACGCGATCGACCGGCGGATGGCGTTGTGATCAGCGGACTCGGCGCCAGGCGACCACGTCCCACCCGGAGGGCTCACGGCTTCCGCAGCGAGTCGGGCGCTCCGGCCAGCAGGCTCCTCCTGTTCGCCCCCGGCGCACCGCGGGAGGGCTGCGTCGAGGAGCTGGCCGAGATCGGCGCTTAGGTCGCGAGCCGAACGATGTCGAGTGGGATGAGCTCTTCACGCGAAACGATCGGTACCCCCGGAGATGGTCCTGGCCGACGGGGAGGTCTGACGCTGGTGCTGCGCGACTATCGTGTAGAGCAGATGGCCGACGTGCTGCCGACCGGGGCGCCGTACGACCCCATCTCCCCGGTGCTGGCCGACGCGGTCCGGGACGCCCTGGGTGTTCGGCCGTACGCGCGACGATGGGCCGCGACCGGCTGTGGCGCTGGCCACCGGCGGCAACGACCGTTCCGACGCCCAGGAGGGCCTGTGACCGACCCCCGCCCGGCCGACGAGCACTGGCTGAGCACCGCCGTGGACCTCGCCGTCGCCAACGTTGCGGACGGCGGGGGGCCCTTCGGCGCGGTCGTCGTGCGCAACGGCGAGCTGCTCGCCCGCGGTCAGAACCGGGTCACCCGCGACAACGACCCGACGGCGCACGCCGAGGTCCAGGCGATCCGGGCCGCCTGCGTGCGGCTGGGGGACTTCGCGCTCGCCGGGTGCGTGCTCTACACCTCCTGCGAGCCGTGCCCGCTGTGCCTGGCTGCGGCGCTGTGGGCGCGCGTGGACCGCGTCGTCTACGCCGCCGATCGGCACGACGCGGCCCGCGCCGGCTTCGACGACCGCGCCTTCTACGAGCTGTTCGCGCAAGACCGGGCAGTGTGGCCGACGCGCGTCGAGTCCGTCGGCCTGCCGAGCGCGGTATCGCCGTTCGACGCGTGGCTCGAGCAGGCGGGACGCACGGACTACTGAGCCCAGAAGCGACCGTCTGATCGCAATGTCGGCTACCGCTCTGCCAACCCCGGCGCCATGGTCTCCCGGAGCGGCACCCCGACCTCCGGGCTGTCCAGGGCGGCCTCGTGCCCTTCCTCGGCACTGCGCACCTGCATCGCCTTCCCCAGCAGCACGCCGAACACGATCTTGCTCACGACGTCGGCGATGGTGAACAGGTAGTGCCGGGTCACCGCCCCCTCGGCGCTGAAGCTGATTGCGGGCACCAGGTAGGCGATCGGGTAGAGCCCCCAGCTGAAGAAGAAGAGCCAGCCGATGTTCTTCACCGTCCGGCCGACCCGCGGCGACAGGTGGGGCAGCTGCCGACGGATCTCGCGGAAGACCAGGTAGGAGAACCACAGGTACGGCAGGGTCGAGATCGCGCCCCAGACGAGCATGGTCACCGGCAGCCCGTCGCGGCCCTGGTACTCGTACAGCTGGCCGATGTAGCCGGTGACGACCATCAGCGCACCGCCGACCACCAGCTGGGTGCGCAGCCGGTAGACCGCCGAGCGGGTCAGGTGGAACACGAACAGCAGCTGCACCAGCAGCAGCGGGACGTCAATGAGCCAGTTCAGGTAGCGGTAGGAGTGGCTGAAGGTCACTCCCTCGGCGATCGCGTAGCGGCCGGTCGAGCTGTCGAGCTCCATCGCCTGGACCCAGCTGATCTCCAGTCGCAGCAGCAGGAAGGCGGCGCTGACCATCACGACCGCGGACAGCTGAGCGGCCGGTCGGTAGCGCAGCGCCACCTTGCTCGTGCTCTGCAGGAAGAAGACCAGCGCGGCGAGGTGCGCGGCCACGCCCACCGTGAAAACGCTGGTGATCAGGTCGTGCTGCAGCGGCGTGAACTGCAGGTAGTTCTCCATGTTGGGCGGCAAAGCAGACCTCCGGGGTCAGGGGAGTCGGGCGTGGGCTGCGGCGGTCAGGCCACTTCTAGCCGGTCGTCCCTGGACAAGGCGCGGAGCCGACCGAGGTCGACGATGCTCCAGCCCACCTTCGACAGGATCGGCAGCAGGACGAACAGCGCGGTGTCCGTGCCGTCCCCGAACACCCCCAGGCCGGACGGCCCGAGCAGCCAGATCACCGGGTAGCCGGTCCAGAGCACCGCCAGCAGCACCGACACGTCCTTGTGCACGGCCGCCATCTCCGGTGGCTGCTGCAGGGCGACCCGGCGCAGGGGTACGGCGACGAGGTAGAAGATCACCAGCAGCGCGACGACACCGGCGCCGTAGAAGGCGTAGCGCGCCGTCGTGTCCTCCTGCAGGTCGGCGAGCAGCCCACACGTGATCATGAAGACGTCGACGATGACGAGGGCTGCCACCAGGTCCCAGCGCTTCCTCGGCAGCGCGTGCATGGCGGTCAGCGACAGTGCCACGAGCAGCAGCGGCGTGCTGACCAACCAGTCGGCGTAACGCGCCCAGTACGTCGTCTGCCCGGCGACCTCGGTCTGGCCCCCGCCCAGCGCCATGACGGCGTACCAGAGGCCGGACCACAGCGGGATGGCCGCCGCCACGGCGTACTCAAGGCGCGGGAGGCCGCGCGGGTCGCGGCTCCAGGCGACGAACAGGGCCGCGCCGGCGGCCATGACGGCGACGTAGGACCACAGCAGCAGGGTGCTCACAGCGGGACTCCAGGGGCAAGGGATCATCTGGGTCCTTCACCCCGGACCGCGAGGCAAACCGGGCTGGACGCGACGGTCCGATGACGGTCGGCGGGCAGGTGGCCCAACGAGCCGTGATTGACCGACCACACCCTGCTCGGGCTGCAGGTCTTGCCGCCAAGCAAGCGAAGTATGGCCCTCCCGAGGCGACGGCCGACCAGAATGTGCTGTCATCACCGATTCGGAGCGTTACCTTCAACACGCCAAGGGTAGTCAAGTCCGGATTTTCCCGGCAGGCCGGCGGCAGCCCAGATCCGTGCCAGTCGTCGGTGCCACGGCCCCGTTCCGCCCTCCCAGGAGCCCAGCATCGTGCGCTACGCCGTCGCCGTCCTCGCCCTGGTCGTGGCAGCCCAGTACGCCGTGATCGCGCTCGCGATCGTTCCTCGACTGGCCCGGCTGGCTGCCACCGGAGGGGCCGCAGTCCGTGTGGCGCGCTGGGGCGCGACGGCCTTCTTCGCAGGGTGCTCCTTGACCCACCTCGGCATCGCGGCGCAGGCCCTGCTGTTCCCGGGCCACCTGTCTGCTGCTGGGGGCATCTCCGGTGCCGTCTATGGGTGGATGCTGATCCACCACGTGCTTCCGCACGTCGGACAGGTCGTCGGCGGAGGCCTGTTCATCGTGATCGCCCAGCGCCGGCTGACCCTGACGCTGATGACCAAGCAGGAGGCGGTCGAGCTGCGCGAGCTCGAGCTGCACCTGCGGTCGGTGTTCGACCGGGCTCCCGTCGGAGTGGCGTTGCTCGGGCTCGACCTGGCAGCAGGCAGGGTCGGTGAGGTCCTACGGGTGAACCCGGCCCTGTGCCGCCTGGTCGGTTACGACGAGGCGGCGCTGCGCGAGGGCGCACTCTGGGGACTTCTCACCCATCCGACCGACCGGGACCGCGCCCAGGAAGCAATACGCAGTCTGCTCGCCGGTGCGGCCAAAGCTGAGCTTGAGTTGCGCTACCGGCACCGGGACGGCCACGAGATCTGGGTCAACGTCGAGGCGTCCCTGACGCACGAGGCGTCCGGTGCCCCGCTGCACTGCGTCGTCCAGGTCCGTGACATCACCGACGACCGGCGCCGCGAGGCCCAGCTCAGGCACCTCGCCGAGCACGACTCCCTCACGGGGCTGTTCAACCGAAGGAGATTCGGCGAGGAGCTCGACCGGGTGGTGGCCACGGTCCGCCGCTTCGGCGAGCAGGCCGCCCTGCTCGTCATCGACCTCGACCACTTCAAGTACGTGAACGACACCCACGGCCATGCCGCCGGTGATGCGCTGCTCGTCACGGTCGCCCGGGTGCTGTCCGCACGGCTGCGCGACACCGACGTCCTCGGCCGGCTCGGCGGCGACGAGTTCGGCGTCCTCCTGCCACACACCTCCGAGGAGGGTGCGGCCACGCTCGCGGAGGCCCTGCAGCAGGCGCTCCGCGCCGAGGCCCAGATCGACGTGCCCGGCCGGACCGTGCGGGCAGCCGCCTCGATCGGGGTCAGCCTGATCCGGGCAGGTGACGACGCCGACGCGGACCGGCTGCTCGCCCAGGCCGACATCGCGATGTACGAGGCGAAGGAGACCGGGCGCGACCGGGTCGTCGCCGTCGAGGCCGGCACCCACGGCACGGCGCGGATGCGCGCCCGCCTCACCTGGACCGAGCGGATCCGAGACGCCCTCGCAGACGACGGCTTCGCCCTGTGGGAGCAGCCGATCCTCAACCTGGCCACGGGGGTCTGCGACCGGTCTGAGCTGCTCCTGCGGATGGTCGACCCGCTGGACGGCAGCCTGATCCCACCGAGCCACTTCCTCTACATCGCCGAGCGGTTCGGTCAGATCCAGGCGATCGACGGCTGGGTCTTCGCGCGGGCCATCCGGCTGCTCGAGCTCCGGGACCTCGCCGGTGACACCCGCAGCCTGGAGATCAACCTGTCCGGCGCCTCGTTGACCGACGAGGCCCTGATCGAGGAGATCACCGACCGCCTGCGCGGGACGACCTTCGATCCCTCGCGGCTCATCGTCGAGGTCACCGAGACCGCGGCGGTCGGCAACGTCGACGTCGGGCGCAAGCTCGCCCAACGCCTCGCCGACGCCGGCTGCAGGTTTGCCTTGGACGACTTCGGCAGCGGCTTCGGCTCGTTCTTCTACCTCAAGCACCTGCACTTCGACGGCGTCAAGATCGACGGCGAGTTCGTCAAGGACCTACCCGAGTCCGCCACCGACCTCCTCACGCTGGACGCCATCGTGAGCATCGCGCACGGCCTGCACAAGGAGGTCACTGCCGAGTTCGTCCAGAACGACGAGACGCTCGCGCTGCTGCGCGGCCTCGGCGTCGGCTACGCGCAGGGCTACCACATCGCCAAGCCCGTCCCGGTACCCGAGTTCGCACCGGTGCCCTCGACCTGAGGCAGCCCCCTCAACTCGGGGGCCATCATCTGCCGATGCGTGCAAGCGGCACGTAGCGCTGTCAGGACCGCGCCCCTTGGACGATCCGAGCCACACACCGCCCGTCTCAGCCACGGGCGACCCTTGCGGCGCTGTTGGGGCGGTTGGCTGCCGTGGTCGACGTCGAGACCTGCAAGGGGCCCGACGGCGACCACGTCGTTGAGCTCGCGTGCTCAGCTACCGGGCCCGACGCCTGGTCGGCGCCTGGGTCCGACCCTGCAACCCGGGCGTGCTGGTGGACCCGCGCACCCCAGGCCCCGTCCACGGGCGCACCGACCACGGACTGGCCCACGAACGCCGGTTCGATTCGCTCGGCGAGGTCCGACGGGTCCTGACCCCCGCCGACGGGAGCGTGTGCTCCACGAAGGTCCTTGCTGACGACGCCGCTCGCTGCCTCGCGGAGCGCCCGCCGTCGCCGACTGCGGGCGCCTCAGGTCGTGACGGGTGCCGCCTCCTGGCGCGCATCGGGCACGCCGATGGCGACCGGGCCCCACGCCTCGTCCTGCGCGTACTGGTCGATGGAGAAGTTCCAGACCTCGATGCTGCGGCCCGAGCGCACCTGGAACAGCATCATCGCGCGCTGGTCGACCGAGCCGGCCGTCAGGCTGCCCTTGATGTTGACCAGGCACGCGACGAGGTCCCGTGCGATCTCGCCGCACTCGAGGAGCTCGCCCCTGAAGGTGCCGCCGCTGCGCTCGAAGAGCTGCATGAAGTAGCCCAGCGTGGCGTCAATGCCCCGGTAGTCGCCGGCTACGCTGCTGCGGCCGGGTACGTGCCAGACGATCTCGGGGTCGAGCAGTTCCTTGAGGGTGTCCAGGTCGCCATCGGCGAACGCAGCGAAGCCCTTTCGGATGTTGGCGATGTTGTCGATCATGCTGGTCTCCTTCGGCGTACGGACGAAAAGGTGTGTGCCGGACGCTAGACCGCAGGCTGCGCCCGCGGCCATCGGCAGAAGTGACTAGCAGCGGTCACGGGGATGTCCGCAGATGCCGCATGTCGAGCTGCTGGGTCGCGTTCCGACTCGGACTTCTGCGGGTTGGAAGCCCGACAACCCACTCCACCGGGGCGGACCACGCCGCCGCGTCCGCGAACGCAAGGACTGCCCGCCCTCGAGGCGGGCCGCATCCTCGCGGGCCGTGACAGCCTGATGCCGCCGATCATTGCTGGGCCGCGCTGCTGCCACCGGGCCAAGGCCTCCTGCGTCTCTCGAGCCGCCACCTCAGGTTGTCTCACGCTCACGACTCGCGCGGTTGCCGCCCGTCGTCGTCGCTGAACCGGTCTCCGGGAGCGAGTTGATCGACGATCCGGTCGAGCTTCCAGCGACGGAAGGCCGTGGCCTCGGGCTTGGGTGGAATGAGCAGCCGACCCTCGGCGCACAGCCGGTCGGCCTCGTCGAGCGCCCTGCCGTAATGAAGCAGGGACTCCCGCCGCTCCGTCGGCAGCGTCAGTGTCAGCGTCCATGTCGGTGCGCCGCTCGACTCGGCAGCGAGGGCCTGCGCGCGCAGAGCGGTCCGGAAGTCGGCGAGGTCGGCGGCCAGCCCGGTCAGCCGCCGGGCGGTGTCGACCAGGGCGGGATCGGGATGCGCCGCCTGTGCTGCCGACGCGGCGTCCGGCCCGGCTGCTGTCTGGGCGACGAGCGCCATCTCGCGCAGCAGGTCCTCGATGTGGGCTCGTGCGGACACGAACAGCGCGCTGTTGAGGTCGAGCCGCACGTGGCGCGGGTTGCTGCCTTGCTGCCCGGATGCCGAGCCGTCGTGCGTCGGGGCGTCGAGGCCGGCCGCTGCGTCGGCCATGTCGTCCCACCTGTCCAGCAGCTCGTCCTCGCTGCGCAGCGCCGGCTCGCCGGCGCTGCGCTGGCCGCGCTCGAGGGAGAACCAGACGACCTTTCCCGAGACACCTGCCCCTGACGGGGCCACACCCCAGTCGGCCGCCAGCGCCTGCACCATCGTGAGGCCCCGGCCGGAGGTGGCGCCCTGGGCCAGCACACCCGCGACCGGCGGCACGGGCGACTCGTCTCGCACCTCCACCCGCAAACGTTGGCCGTGGAGGTGCAGCGTCAGGTCGACGGCGCCCTGGGTGTGCAGCATGGCGTTGATGACCAGCTCGTGCGTCAGCAGCACCGTGTCCTCGACGAGGTCGGGCGCTCCCGCGTCCTCCAGCACCTTCCGCACGATCCGCCGGGCCCGCCCGGCGGCGTGCTCGTCGCGCGCCAGGTTGACGTGGGCGGCGGGTCCTCGCGCGGAACCGCCGGCCGTGACCGGCGACTCCAGCGCGAGCAGGACCAGGTCGTCTGAGAGGGATCGGGAGAACTCGTCCAGCTGCCACAGCAGCCGGTCCACGCCGTCGTTCAGGTTCCCCTCGGCGAGGTCGCCCACGCCGTCGACGAGGGGAAAGAAGTCTCCAGCACTGGTGCGCGCCTCGACCAGCCCGTCGCTGAAGAACAGGACGCGCTCACCCGCCTCGAGCCGGTACTCCTCGACGGTCGGGGACGGACCCAGACCCAACGGGACGGTCGGTGGGCTCGAGGCGAGCTCAGCGAACGAGCCGTCCCGGCGGACCAGCATCGGCGCCGGGTGCCCGCAGTTGGCCAGCCGGAGCACACCCTGGTCGGTCAGCTCGGCGAACACCGCCGTCACGAAGTCCTCGTCCGACAGCACGCGTGACGTGCTGCGGTCGACGCTCGCGACAACGTCCAGCAGCGACTCGTGGTCCTCGGCCGAGTCGCGGAACGCTGCGACGGTGCGCGC
>Ga0335397_10002460_pt1 | contig 25200 bp, 17 predicted proteins | sample MAT04_FD_205740 | JGI IMG/M metagenome (GOLD analysis project Ga0335397, IMG submission 205740) | Freshwater microbial communities from Lake Fryxell liftoff mats and glacier meltwater in Antarctica - MAT-04 (spades assembly) (version 2) ... | reverse complement strand
CGCCCCCTAAATCCCCCAATTCTGGGGGACTTCCGAGCCTTTCAAAGTCCCCCAGAATTGGGGGATTTAGGGGGCTAGAAAGCTAACGCATCCCATTGGGACTTTATTTCAATGCAGATCCCTTAGCCCGGAATTTCAATTCCGGGTGGGTGTTGCGAGTGGTGCAAGATCTCAGCTATGCCACTCTTGCAACTGATTTAGGATTGCTATAGAGCTAGAATGGCAGAGATAAGGTCGCATCTAGTCTTAAGGTTCTGAGGTCAGTGATTCAGTAAGTAATAAATCAAGCCCATGATAGCAAGAGTAGTACTCAGCGGTATCTGTACAGTCTTAACCCTATATGTTGCAGTTCGGTCTGAAAATGAGAAGATTCGCACTAGTTCTGCCTTCGCTGCCTCTTGCTTGGTGAGTTTCACTGCCACTAGCTTAATTTTAGAACGCAGCAGACGGCGCAAAGAGCGAATGAATAACGTCTCTCTGCATATTGACATGCTCAGGCAAATGAATCGTGAGCAACGGTTACTGCTTGAAGACCGAACTCCTATAGTGTGCCAGGGCTGTTCTCATTATCACGGGCATAGCTATGGCGGGGAGCAGTTAATTTGTGCGATGCATCCCTATGGCGTTGACCAAGATGAATGTGGCGATCGCCAAGAGTCATAGGGACAAAGATGCGCTATTGTTAACGCCAATTGACGTAGGAGAGAATGGATTTTGAAGCCTGGCGAACAACCTTCTTTTTTTACCAATGACGATCTAAAGAGCACCTCTTTTCGCTACCAAGATCAGCCGGGATTGTGGATGAGCCAAGAAGCGTTGACGCAATGGAAGGCGAGGGTTGCAGACTATCAGGATGAGGTGCGGTATAGTCCTGCTCAGGAGCAAGGTTTACTGTTTGATGTTGTGATTCCGACTGTTAAGGCAGATGCGATCGATCCTTTCTCGCTGTACCTATATAACTTTTTCTTTTTTGAACAACCAGCGCATAAACATCCGGGTAAGCCCAGCCTGTATTTTGTTATTGATGTGCGGGTACCGTTGTTGCTGTATGTGGGCGAAACAGCGAAGGCAAACCAGCGCTGGAAAGGGGTACATGACTGCAAGCGCTATGTTTTAAATTACCGCGATCTCCATACTAAGTACGGTATTGAAACCGCTATTAATACTGCATTTTACTGGGATATTCCGGCAGAGGTACGTCCTCGGCAGCAGTTAGAATCGGCTTTAATTGAGCGGTGGCGATCGCCTTTTAACAAAGAAAATTGGAGCTTTTGGGGAACGCCTTTTGTGGGCGGAAAGATGACATAGAACTAGAAGAATAATAGGTTTGGTCGTTTATTGTGATTTTTTGGCGGAGGGGCGAAGCATTTGGGGCGTTGCTGAATTGCAGGATGAATTGCAAAAGCCGCCCTCACCCTAGCCCTCTCCCAAAAGGAGAGGGAACAGGAATTCTGGCTCCCTTCTCCTTGGGGAGAAGGGTTAGGGATGAGGGCAAATCCTCCCTGGGTTCGGCAACGCCGCATTTGGATTTAGGATGCGTTTCTAGAATATTGATGCAAATGCTTCGCCCCTATAGAATATTTGCTGTAATCTGAGTGTGGTAGCCCTGGATACAAAAGCCGATTGAGAGTTTAATCACCGGGATAATGATTAGAAAAGCTGTTAAGTTATATGAGAAACTATTAAGCAATATGTACTTCAAGATATCAGGAAAATTTCATGGGTAACGTCCAGGCAACTTTTAAGGCTACGGAAAAAGCTTTTCACGTTGAAGGATATGAAAAGATTGACTTCAGCTTGCTGTATGTGGATGGTGCCTTTGCAGTTGAAAACGCTGAGATTGCAGAGAGCTACCGTCAGTTGGGGCGCTGTTTAATGGTCGTAGATCAAGCGGTCTACGGTCTGTATGGTGAGCAGATGCAGGCTTATTTCAAGCATTATGAAATTGACTTAACAGTCTTTCCAGTCACCATTAAGGAAACCGATAAGACGCTACGAACGTTTGAACGAATCGTCGATGCGTTTGCAGATTTTGGACTGGTGCGTAAGGAGCCTGTTTTAGTCGTTGGCGGCGGTTTGACTACTGATGTGGCGGGCTTTGCCTGTGCTACTTACCGACGGCGTACCAATTATATTCGAGTCCCCACGACGCTGATTGGGCTAATTGATGCGAGCGTTGCCATCAAAGTAGCGGTTAATCATGGCAAGTTGAAAAATCGACTGGGTGCTTATCACGCTTCTCAAAAGGTAATTTTAGACTTTTCATTTTTGAAAACACTGCCAGTCGATCAAGTACGTAACGGCATGGCAGAATTGATTAAGATTGCTGTGGTTGCCAACAGCGAAATTTTTGAATTGTTAGAAGAGTATGGCGAAGCTCTTTTGCAGACTCGATTCGGCTATTTAAACGGGACGCCTGATCTGCGGGAAGTGGCTCACAAGGTTACATATGACGCAATCAAGACCATGTTGAATTTAGAAGTGCCCAATCTGCACGAGCTAGATTTAGACCGTGTGATTGCTTACGGTCATACTTGGAGTCCTACTTTGGAGCTAACGCCAGAGATTCCTATGTTTCATGGTCATGGTGTCAACATTGATATGGCATTCTCGGCAACCATTGCCCAGCAGCGAGGCTATATTTCGATGCTGGCTCGCGATCGCATCTTGGGATTAATGAGCCGCATTGGTTTGGCGATCGATAGCCCTTATCTGACGCCTGAGTTGTTGTGGAAAGCAACAGAATCGATTAGCCGAACGCGGGATGGATTGGTGCGTGCGGCAGTTCCTCGACCCATCGGTAGCTGTTCTTTTATTAATGATCTGACAAGGGCTGATTTAGATCAAAATCTAGAAGCTCACAAAGAAATTTGTCGTGATTATCCTCGTGGTGGAGATGGTGAAGATATGTACATTTCATTGCCTACTAGCGTTCCGATCGCAGCAGGGATGCAAGCATGATGTTGGCTCCTAGATCTGTGACACCGCTGAGTATTTTAGCGACAAAACTAGAGTATTTTAGGCAGCAAATAGAATCATTAGAAAGTGTTGATGAAACTCTAAAATCTGAACTGCGGCAGGTTTGTGCGCTTGCCAGTGGACTAGATCCTTACCTCAGTTACTGCACAACTCCAGAGTCTTCGGCTCTGGCATCTCTGGTGAGGAGCACTCAGTCGGAAAATTGGAGTCAGCGGTCTTTAGATGGTGAGACTATGCAGCCGTTAGAGCAGGAAATGCTCTCAGGGCATGTAGAAGGTCAAACTCTCAAATTTTTTGTGCATTTAACCGGGGCGAGGCGGGTACTAGAAATCGGCATGTTTACTGGCTATTCTGCCCTCGCGATGGCTGAAGCTCTCCCTGATGATGGCGAGGTGATTGCCTGCGAGGTAGATGCTTTTGTCGCAGAGTTTGCTCAACAGTGCTTCAAGAAGTCTCCTAGTGGTCATAAAATTGTGGTCAAAGTTGCACCAGCGCTGGTGACCCTCAAACAGTTGGTTGATGCGGGTGAAACGTTTGAATTAGTCTTTATTGATGCCGATAAGGCGGGATATGTAGACTATTTGAATTTATTATTAGGCACTGATCTTTTGGCACCTAACGGTTTAATTTGTGTCGATAATACTTTGATGCAGGGGCAGCCTTATCTTCTGGGCGAGGCTACGGCTAATGGTATGGCGATCGCCACTTTCAATCAGGCAGTTGTAGATGATCCTCGAATAGAGCAAGTGTTGCTGCCTTTGCGAGACGGTCTTACCCTGATTCGGCGAATATAGGTGACGTTCCTATGCTGACCTTTGAGTAGCTCGGTGTAGGAACGTCACTTTCTTAGAACTCTTATTACAGTATTCCCTATTGTTTTTCACTATGGTCTTCGATTATGGTCTTTGATAGATCCGGTAGCGGGCGGCTACAGACCTCAGTGAAAATAGTGGTAAAAACAGTGGCAACTCTAAGTCTGCTGCTGTTGGTACTCCCTTTAAATATCGCTTTAACGGCGATCGCCTTGCTCAGGTCACTTCTATTCATACCGTTTCAGTCTAGGAGAGTTGCACCTCATCCTAGAACGATTTTGATCAGTGGTGGCAAGATGACGAAGGCGTTGCAGCTAGCGCGATCGTTTCATGGAGCGGGTCATCGAGTTATCTTAATCGAATCACACAAATATTGGTTAACTGGGCATCGTTTCTCTAGGTCAGTTGCTCGGTTTTATACTGTACCTAGTCCGCAGGCAAAGGATTATATTGACGCGCTTCTAGAGATTGTCGAAAAAGAAGGAATTGATGTTTATGTCCCGGTCTGTAGCCCTGTGGCGAGTTATTACGATGCTCTTGCTAAGCAGGTACTAACACCCTACTGTGAAGTTATCCATGTTGATCCAGAGATGGTTCAGCAATTGGATAATAAATATGAGTTCTCGGCGATCGCATCATCGTTAGGTCTGGGCGTGCCTGAGTCATATTGTATTACCCAGCCGCAGCAAGTGTTGGACTTTGATTTTTCTAAAACGCATCATCAATATATTCTCAAAAGCATTCCGTACGATTCTGTGCGGCGGTTAGATCTGACTAAACTTCCTTGTCATACCCTTGCAGAGACGGCGGCATTTGCCAACGCTTTGCCCATCTCTGAGAGTAACCCCTGGATTATGCAAGCGTTTATTCGGGGGCAAGAGTACTGCACTCATAGCACCGTGCGCGATGGGGAACTAAGGCTGCATTGTTGCTGCAAGTCGTCAGCATTTCAAATTAATTATGAAATGGTCGATCATCCAGAAATCGAAGAGTGGGTCAGACGGTTTGTGGGTGGTCTGAACTTAACAGGGCAAGTTTCCTTTGATTTTATTCAAGCCGATGATGGATGCATTTATGCGATCGAGTGTAACCCTCGTACCCATTCAGCTATTACGATGTTCTACAATCACGCTGATGTGGCAAAGGCTTATTTAGAGCGCGGGTCTACTGTCATTCAACCGCTTAAATCAAGTCGTCCTACCTACTGGATTTACCATGAAATTTGGCGATTGGTGACGCACTTGGGATCTCCGGTTGAAGTGGGACGGCGGCTGCAAATCATTGCGGGCGGCAAAGATGCCATTTTTGACTGGTCTGATCCACTCCCGTTTTTAATGGTTCATCATGTGCAGATACCTTGGCTTTTACTAGAAAACCTGCGGCAGCTTAAGGGCTGGATTCGGATTGATTTTAACATTGGTAAACTTGTCGAGATGGCGGGAGATTAATGATGCCGATACTGCGCGTTTTGCATTTGGTGGGGTCTGCTGCTAACGATTTTTACTGCGATTTATCGCGCCTTTATGCCCAAGATTGTTTAGAGTCTACTGTCAATACGGCACTTTATGAATTTCATATTGCCTACATTACGCCCGATCGCCAATGGCGGTTCCCCACCTCTCTGAGTCGAGACGCGATCGCCGTTGCCGAGCCGATGTCATTGGCTGAAGCCGTTCAGGTTCTGACCCTACTTAAAATTGATGTGATGCTGCCACAAATGTTTTGTATTCCTGGCATGACCTCTTATCGGGCTTTGTTCGATTTGCTCAACATTCCTTACGTCGGCAATACTCCTGATGTCATGGCGCTGACTGCTAATAAAGCCAGGACAAAAACGATTGTGGCAGCGGCTGGTGTTAATGTGCCCCAAGGAGAATTACTGCGCCCTGGCAATTGTCCTCAAATTCTTCCTCCAGCAGTCGTCAAGCCTGTAAATGCAGATAATTCTTTAGGGGTCGTTTTGGTCAGAAATTCCTCTGACTACGACACTGCTCTAAAGACTGCCTTTACTTATGCCGATGAGATCCTGGTCGAGACGTTTGTTGAACTGGGTAGAGAAGTGAGATGCGGCATCATTGTTGAGCAGGGTCAGCTTATTTGCTTACCCTTGGAAGAGTACCGTATGGATAAAGATCGGCAGCCTATTCGGAGTTATGAAAATAAGATCAGTCATGATGAGGCGGGTGGCTTAGGTAAAGTTGCCAAAGACAACATTGATGCCTGGATCGTTGATCTGAGTGATCCTGTGACGGAACGGGTTTGGGAAGCCGCCAGAAAATGTCATATTGCCCTGGGCTGTCAGCACTATAGTCTTTTTGATTTCCGCATCGACCCTAGCGGACAGCCTTGGTTTCTAGAGGCAGGGCTATATTGCTCTTTTGCACAGAAGAGTGTGATTTCTACAATGGCGAAAGATGCCGGAATTTCTCTAGATCAGCTTTTTCAGACTATGTTAAAAAGCTGTTTGTAACCAAAGGTTTCGATCTCCCTAAATCCTCTTGGTCAGGGGGATTGAGACTTTTGGATCAGTTTCCTGCTTATTGAGGAGGGTTAGTGGATGTCTGAAAAGTCGTAGATGTGACATCCGAGAGTGAGGGCGCGGCATTCGGACGACCATTTTTCGGTGTGTCCAAGAACTTTTTGACCGAATGCCACGCTCCTACAGATGATTGACGATACTTTTCAGACATCCTCTAAAGTCCCCAGTCATTCCTTGATGATTTGGCGTTGCTGAAACCAGGGATGATTTGCCCTCATCCCCAACCCTTCTCCCCAAGGAGAAAGGAGCTAGAATTCCTGTTCCCTCTCCTTCTGGGGGGCTAGGGTGAGGGCGGCTTTTGCGATTCATCCTGCAATTCAGCAACGCCGATGATTTCTCTAGCCGTGCCCTTACAGACTGATATCGCATCGACAACTTTTCAAACATCCTCTTAGGGAGGATCTAGGCATAGAGGGTAGTTCAGCCATATTTCATTTCATTCGCAAACAGTTTCTAAGCAATGCACTTTGAATTCTGATCAATAGCCGCCCTGACCTTCTAGCTCCTCTAAAAATTTCTGCACCACCCCAATCATGACGGCGGGCAGTTCTAGCTGAGGCGTTAGCCCCACATCCTCTAAGATTTCTAAGAATCGAACCGCTTGCGGATTGAGCCTAGCCAGTTTTTCGCCAATTGTATAGTCGGTGAGCTGGGATTGTTTGCCCCAAATGATGGCAGTGGGAATCGTTAGCCCCGGCATAAATTCTGCCAAGTCAAAGCATAAGTCGCCCCGGACAAACGAAAGGGCGGTTAGTTCGGCATCGGGAAGCTGGGCAGAGGTCAGGTAGGCATCGATCATTTCTTGGGAGATGCGGTTGGGGCGGGCAAATTGGCGATTGGCTAAAAAGCCGCGAATTCCGGAGTTGGTGGCGATCGCTGCACTGTAAAACAATCGATCAAAGATCGGAATGCTGACCAGCTTGGCAAAGAAACCACTTTTATAATCTTTGCCAAAATCTGCCAAGCCCGAAGGAGCGCAAAGAATGAGAGATTTAAAAAGATGAGGATGGGCGATCGCCACTTGAATCATTAACCCAGCCGTGAGCGAAGATGCCACGACTGTTACCGCTTCTCCGGCACAAGTTTGCTCTAAAAACTCTCGCAGCGTCATCAGATAATCTTGAATCTGGTAATTCCGCTTGAGGTGTTCCGATCGCCCCCAGCCCAATAAATCAGGCGCTAAAATTCGGTACTCAAAGGCAAATGCTGGGTAAACCTTCGACCATTCATACGCCGAAGACCCCCCGCCAAAGCCGTGCAGAAACACTAAGGTCGATCGCTTTTCCGGGGCTTCATTGGGCAAGCGCCAGGGTGCCGTTTCGGCGGTGTAATAGACTAGCGTGCCCAGACTGGTGACGATGCTGTGTTGAGAAAAACCAGGAGGTTGGAACATGTTGGAACATGAAAGAACGATCAATATTTGCTTGCAGTTTAGCAAACTTGCTGGGGCATAACTCATCTTGAGGATGATAGCCAAAAGCCACCGAGACAGACGCTATAGGACAAATTTGGCGATCGCCACTGCCGCCCCATTTTCTGCCACCGTGGGCGCAACCCAATCTGCTACTGCCTTCACGTCGTTGGGTGCGTCGCCCATTGCCACGCCCACTCCAGCATATTGAATCATTTCTAGATCATTAAAATTATCGCCCAACGTCATTACCTGAGCAGGCTGTAGCCCTAGCATTTCTTCGGCAACGTAACGAACTGCCGCCCCTTTATTGACTTGGGGATGGGTTGCCTCTAAAAAGGTCGCAACAGATTTGGTGAAATAGAACTCGTCGGGAGTGTAGCGGGTTTGCAAGCCCAGCAGCAATTGATCAATTAAGGCTGGGTCATCGCAAAGTGCCAAAATTTTGGTGGGTTCTGTCGCTAGGGTTGTGCGCAAGTCTCCCACTGGAATGGGCTGAATGAGGGAGCGCTGAACGTATTCTTTCGTCCCATCGGTTATTTCGCGCACATAAAGCTCGTCGTTGATGTAGAAATGCACTGAAATTTTGTGCCGCAGGTCGGGATGCTCAAAATAATCTAAAAGCTGTTCTGCTCCGAAACTCGAAACGGTGAGGTTTTGGTGGATTTCCTCGGTAGCAGGATCTTTGATGAACGCGCCTTGATAGCTCATTAAGGGCAGCGTAGAACCTAGCTCTTGATAGAAGGGTAGGGCAGAACGGTACATCCGTCCTGTGGCGATCGCCACCTGCACACCCTTTGCCTGGGCTGATTGCACGGCTTGGATGACGGCGGGTTGAATTTGATTCGTTTTACCGACGATCGTGCCATCTAAATCTAGAACAATGAGTCGAATGTCGTTTCCCATGCTTTTCTCCCAATCACCTCAATCACCCTATCACTTGCCATGCTTTCATGGCTGTATCGTGGAGGGGTCATCGATCGCTCACGATGACCCGCCGGGGGGATTGCGCGATCGCTCCGATGATTCGGTAAACTGGATGTTCTGAAGACTTTTTTATAGGTTCACGCAACATGGTTTGGCCTTTTAAACCTCGATACCGTAAACAAATTGCTCGCATTGAAATTACAGGGGCGATCGGCAGCGCCACCCGTAAGCGAGTTCTAGAAGCCCTAAAGACCATTGAAGAACGAAAATTTCCGGCGCTGTTGCTGCGAATTGATAGCCCCGGTGGCACGGTGGGAGATTCACAAGAGATTTATAGTGCCCTGAAGCGATTGCGCGAAAAAATTAAAATTGTTGCTAGCTTTGGCAATATTTCTGCCTCCGGTGGGGTTTATATTGGCGTCGGAGCCGAGCACATTGTGGCAAACCCTGGAACCATTACGGGCAGCATTGGCGTAATTCTGCGGGGCAACAACCTAGAGCGGTTGCTAGAGAAAATTGGCGTGTCTTTCAAGGTGATTAAGTCGGGTCCCTACAAAGATATTCTTTCGTTTGACCGAGAGTTAACCGCCCCTGAGCAAACCATTCTGCAAGAACTGATTGATGTTAGCTATCAACAGTTTGTCCAGACCGTTGCTGAAGGCAGGAACTTAGCGGTAGAAACCGTCAAAAGCTTTGCAGATGGGCGAATTTTTACGGGGCAACAGGCGCTAGAACTGGGAGTGGTCGATCGCTTAGGCTCGGAAGAAGACGCGCGCTGTTGGGCCGCTGAACTAGCAGGGCTTGACCCTGAGAAGGCACAATGTTTCACTTTAGAGGAGCCGAAAAGCTTTGGTAGTCGATTTTTACCGGGTCGCAGTCAATTAACTTTCGCCTTAAGCAGTTCTCCGGGGCTAAAATCAGGGGCAGACTGGTTAGAATTTGAACTGGCTACCAGCGGATTACCGCTTTGGCTCTATCGACCTTAGATCGACTTTAGGCTGTCTGAGTCTAAGATTGAGAATACTATTTTTAAGTAAACTGGGCTGTTTGCCCCTTTAGTAAACATCCCTTTAGTAAGCACTGGAGGATTTGACCGTGGGTTGGCGAGTGATGGCAATTCGGGGGGCAACGACTGTCCCAGAAAATTCGGTTGAGGCAATTCGAGATGCGGTTAGAGAACTATTAGATGAGTTGGAATCCTATAATTCGATTGACCCCGATGACATCATTAGCGCCACTTTTTCGGCAACTCGTGATTTAGATGCAATTTTTCCGGCGGCGATCGCCCGTGAGCGCCTCCATTGGCAAAATGTGCCGTTGTTGGATGTCCAGCAAATGCACGTCGAGGGCAGCCTAGTGCGCTGCATTCGGTTTTTAATTCACATCAATACTCCGGTGCTGGTAAAAATTCATCACCCTTACTTAAGGCACGCCAGACACCTGCGCCCCGATTGGAGTATGGCAGAGATTGGGGCGCGATCTGATTGAGCGAGCTTCTCGTGCTTCAGGGGTTGCTCTTAAACAACTTGACGATCGCCCTGATCAAAACGTCTGGCTCTATAGGCTTTGCCAGATGTTGCTGAAAACCTGCTTGCAGGGCTTGTTGCTGGTCAAACTCTGAGGCATAGGCAGTGAGGGCGATCGCCTTGATTTGCCCGCCCTGCTGAGGAGATAATGCTCTGATCTGCTTTATTAGCGTATATCCATCCATATCGGGCATGCCAATGTCGCTCACCAAAATGTCTGGCTGAAACTGAGCTAACGCCTCTAATGCCTTCGGTGCACTGGCAAATGTCATCACTTCTGCACCCGCCTGCTCTAGCGAAAAAGTAACGACATTGCGCATATCGGGTTCATCATCAACGACTAACACCCGAATTCCTAAAAGCGGGGTGGCGGTAGAGGGAAAAGATGGCTTTTGGGATTCAAAATTCTGCCCTTTTGCAATTTCTGATAACGGTAACTTGACCGTGAAGGTTGTGCCCTGCCCTTCTCCAAGGCTGTGGGCTTGAACTTTACCGCTGTGCAGTTCAATCAGGTGATGCACGATCGCCAACCCCAAACCCAATCCGCCGAATCTACGAGTGGTGGCGCCATCCTCTTGACGGAAGTATTCAAAGATATGGGGCAAGAACTTCGGGCTAATGCCTTTTCCGGTATCTGCCACTGTAATCTGAGCGTGATTGTCAACGGCAGTTAAACAGACTTCCACGCGCCCGCCTTCTGGTGTGAACTTAACCGCATTAGAAACCAAATTCCAAATCACCTGCTGCAAGCGTCTATCATCACCCAAAACCTGTCCAATCTCAGGATCTAACTCGGTTTGAATATTAATAGATTTGGCTTTGGCTGCCAAACTGACGGTTTCGATCGCCGCTTCGACCGTGAATGCCAAGTTGACTGGATAAATATTCAGACTAAGCTTGCCTTGCAGAATCCGCGAAACATCGAGTAAATCTTCGATTAGTTCGGTTTGCAATTTGGCATTGCGTTCAATTGTATCTAAAGCTTGTACCGTTTTAGATGCGTCTAGGGTGCCCGATTGCAGCAGTTTAGTCCAACCCAAAATGGGGTTGAGGGGCGATCGCAGTTCGTGGGACAGCACTGCCAAAAACTCATCTTTAATCCGATTAGCGGTTTCGGCTGCTTCACGCGCGGCTTGTTCTTGTTGCACAACCCGTTCACGATCGCGTTCAAGCTGTACGCGATCGCTAATATCACTAGCGACGCCAACTAAACCAACGACTGCTCCCGACTCATCGCGGTAAGGAGATTTCAAGCTCAAAAATGTCCGAATGCCATCAGGAGATTCTTCAAGCACTTCTGTTTGTCCGGCTTCCATGATTCGCTGATCATTTGCCATTACTCTGGCAGCATCTTCCAGGTCGGGGTAGAGATCGCTATCGCGAGAGCCAATCACCTCAGACGCCGATTTGCCTAACACCTCAAGCGTGGCGGGGTTGGCATAAATAATCCGTCCTTGGCGATCTTTGACAAAAATTGGCGTCGGCGCTGACTCGTTAACTACACTCAAAATGGCGTTCTTTTGCCGCAGTTCTTCTTCAACTCGCTTGCGATCGGTAATATCTAACGAAATACCCGTTGCCCGGAGCGGTTGATTCTCGGCATCATAAAGCGTGTTGCCAATTGACATAAACCAACATAAACCGCGTTCTGGATGGTGGTAGCGATATTCCACCTGGATGGGTTGTTGCTGGGCAACTGCTGCGCGAATCTGCTGGTCAACGCGATCGCGGTCTTCCTCAGCAATTAAGTTTAACCAAGTGCCATAAGCAGCAGGAATATTTGGGCTGATGCCCCACAGTTCGTAATATTCGGGCGACCAATAGACTTCGTTTGTGGGCACATTCCATTCCCACAAGCCTGCTTTGGCGAAGCGTTGGGCAGCGCTCATTTGTTCCGTTGCCTGACGCAGGATCATTTCTGATTGCTGGCGTTCTAGTTCGGTGGCAATTCGGAGTGCAAAGACCGATAACAAAGTTTTTGCTAGTTGAACCTGCTCTAGCGGTTTTCTATCCATTACTGCCAATATGCCTAAGCTGACGCCGCTGGAGTCAAAGAACGGAATTGCCACATAGCTTTCGACTGCAAGCTGACTGAGCCGGGGCGCATGGGGAAATTGGGCTTGAACTCTACGCGGGTAGCAGCAAAGTTTGCGTTGCTCAATCGTTTCCCAACCAGGAGTGCCTTGTAGCGGATATTCCAGGTTCTCTACAATTTGACCCTGGGCACAGGTGGCGATCGCTCTTAGCATTATGTCTACATCGCCTTCTACTAGACCAATGTAGACATAATCAGCACCTAAAACTTTGGCAAGGTGTTGCGTCAGGGCATAGAAAAAAGCCTCGCCTGTAACGGTCGCAACGCATTTATTAATCTCTAGCAGAGCCATATCTACTTGGGCGACTTTATGAGCTGCTAGGCGAAGCTCCAGTTCGTCTACCACTATTGCTGCCAGGTCAACCAAAGTCGCTTGCTGTTCTGCACTGAGAAGATCACGGGGCTTACTGTCAACCAGACAGAGCGTTCCGAGGTTAAAGCCGTCTTGGGTGAGGAGGGGCGCACCTGCGTAGAACCTCATACCTGGCTGATGTTGAACCAGAGGCGTGCAGGCGAAGCGATCGTCATTGAGGGTGTCGGGAATGATCAGGAGGTCGTTCGTCAATACGACAAAACTGCAAGGCGCGCTGTATCGAGGAACTTCCTGAGCGTCAAAGCCAATGCAAGACTTGAACCAGGCTCTAGATTCATCGACTAGAGAAACCAGGGCAACGGGCATATCTAGCAACCGTGCTGCCAGAGCCGTAATGCGATCGAACGCCGCTTCTGGCGGAGTATCAAGAACTTCATAGCGATAAAGTGCTGCTAACCGTTCTGTTTCGTTAGCTGGTACGGGCATCGTCAAAGTTTTCTGAGGCGACGGGTCAAGCATCTTATATTAGCTAAGGCAGTGCAATTGAGTTTAGTAGTAGAACGATAAATGGTCAATGCAGTTGAGTTTAGTAGTAGAACTGAGATCTTGCACCACTCGCAACACCCACCCGCAATTGAAATTCCGGGCTAACGCAACAAAGTCCGTTGAAACGGACTCAAGAACTTGGCAGACAGGCTTTCAACCCATTTTAATGGGTTTTGTCTATTAGCCCCGAATTCATTCGAGGGTGGGCTATTGAGAAAGGTGCAAGATCTGAGCTAACGGTAGAAGGCAGGTTTCAGGCTTCGATGTACCCCTAAATGTAGCGGTAGAATGCGGGTTTCAGGCTCTGCCACCAAAACTGTCCGGACTATTGCTCTATTGAGTCCGTTTAGTTAGAGTAGCGATGACTCTGACCAACGCTTCTGGCTCTATAGGTTTTGCCAGATGTCGGTGGAAACCTACCTGTAGGGCTTGCTGGTGGTTGAAATCTCCGGCGTAAGCGGTGAGGGCGATCGCCAAAACACTGCCTCCGCGCTCTGGAGGCAACATCCTCACTTGCTGCATCAGCATATAGCCGTCCATATCGGGCATTCCAATATCGCTGAGCAGCACATCTGGCTGAGATTGAGTTAACAGCGCAAATCCTTCGCAAGCAGTTGTGGCGGTTGTGACCCTGGCTCCTGCTTGCTCTAAAACAAATTCTACAAACTCGCGGGAGTCGGTTTCATCATCGATCACTAATACTCGAATGCCGTTTAAATCAAGCGACGGTTCAGCAGATAAGCGATCGGGCGTAACGGCAGACTGAACGGGCATCAGCGGCAGCTTGACGGTAAACGTAGCGCCTAAGCCTTCTCCTGGGCTGGTCACTTGAACGGTGCCCCCATGTAGCTCGACTAGATGACGCACGATCGCCAGCCCTAGCCCTAACCCGCCAAACTTACGTGTGGTGGCGCCATCTTCTTGCCGAAAATAGTCAAACACATAGGGTACAAATTCAGGAAGAATTCCTTTACCAGTATCGCTAACGGTGATTTGAGCTTGGTTGATACCCGGCGTTAATTGCACTTTAACGTGTCCCCCTGGCGGCGTAAACTTGACGGCATTCGACAGTAAGTTCCAGATCACTTGCTGAAGGCGGGTGGCATCGCCAGAAACTTGTCCTACTTCGGGGTCAAGGGTTACTTCTACGGTAATCGCCTTGGCAGTGGCTGCTAACTGGACTGTTTCGATCGCCGCTTGCATGATCGGGGCTAAACTGACCGATCGCACATTGAGGCTAAGTTTGCCTTGGAGAATGCGAGAGACATCAAGCAAATCTTCGATTAGTTCGGATTGCAATTTTGCGTTTCGTTCAATGGTAGCAAGGGCTTGAGCAGTCTTTGTTTCGTCTAACTTGCGGCTTTGGAGAAGCTTTGACCACCCCAAAATGGGGTTGAGGGGCGATCGCAATTCATGGGACAGCACCGCCAGAAACTCGTCTTTAATCCGGTTTGCTTGTCTTAATTGTTCGGCTTGCTGTTGTAATGAATTCGTTAAATTAGTGCGTTCTAGGGCGATCGCAATTTGGTCACAGGCGGATTGCAACAACTCAATTTCTGCTGATGTGAAGTGCGTTCGAGTCCGGCTAGCAAAGCAGAGCGTTCCTAGTAATCGACCTCGGGCAATCAACGGTTGTCCGGCATAAGCCTTAATACCCCTGGCACGGACAGCTTGAGCATTGGGATGGGTCGCAATTTGGGCTTCATTGAGAACGATTTGTCGCCGCTCTTGTGCCACCAGCCCACAAAGATAGCGACCCATTTCAACCCACTCGATCGCCTCAGCTTCTTTTTCAGAAATGCCATCGTAGTTTTTTAGATGCAGCATTAAGCGATCGTCTTTTTCTTCCACCATAAAGTTGTAGTAACAGTGGAGATCTAGCTGCGCCGAGAGTTTGGCAAACAGACTGTGGATCAGTGCGAGGGGCTGATCTGTCGAAAGTAGATCGCGGGTTGTTTCGTGTAGCAGTTGTAGCCGTTCGCCTGCCTGTCGTTGCGCAGTTTTGTCTTGTAAAATGTTGACAAATCCCTGCGGGGTACCCATTTCGTCGAGCAGGGGCATCATCAATCCACTTGCCCAAAAGCGGCTCCCATCTTTGCGCAGTTGCCAACGTTCGTTTGGGGCTTGCCCTTGGATAAGGGTGGTTTGGATCTCAAACTCGGCTCGTCCCTGTTCGTTGTCTTCGGGTGTAAAGATAATTGGACTCTGGCACCCGATCGCCTCTGCTTCGGTGTAGCCCAACAGCCGCTCTGCCCCCAAGTTCCATTTCGTGATCCAGCCCTGTAAATCCATCGTAAAAATGGCGTATTCCTTGGCGCTATCGACGATTAAGCGGAATTGCGATTCGCTTTCTCGCAGGGCATTTTCCATTTGTTTGCGGTCTTCAATATCGACACAAGAGCCGATGTAACCCAAGAATTGACCCGCTGATGTGTACCGAGGAACGGCTTCATCAATCAGCCAGCGGTACACGCCATCAAAGCGTCTTAGGCGATATTCCATCTGAAACGGTTGACGGGCATCAAAGGCAGTTACATACGTATCCAAGCACTGTAGAAAGTCGTCAGGGTGGATGTTTTCTGCCCAACCATTGCCTAATTCTTGTGCCACCGTTCGCCCCGTAAAATTTAGCCACGGGAGATTGAAATAATGACAGAGTTTATCGGTGCCCGATATCCAGAGCAGCACCGGGGCAGAATCTGCCATTTGCCGAAAGCGTTCTTCACTTTCGCGTAATATGGCTTCAGATTGTTTGCGATCGTGGATATCGGTAATCGTGCCAATCCATTCCCGAATCGAGCCATCTGGATTGAGTAACGGCAACCCTTGGGCTTCAAAGTGATGATACTCACCGCTGGCAGCGTGCCACATTCGTCCTTCAAAACTGCTAATGATACGGTTCTCAGTAGCTTGCGGCCATAGCGCCAAAACCCGCCCTCGATCGTCGGGGTGCAGCGCTTGTACCCAACCCCAGTTGCGATAGTTCTCCCAAGATTGCTCGGTGTAAGCTTCCCATTCGGGCTGGGGCGTGATCAATGCACCTTCAGCAGTAGCTGTCCAAACGATCGAGGTGAGGGTTGAAGTGAGCAGGCGATAACGCTCTTCGCTTAGGCGCAATGAGTCCTCTGCCTGTTTGCGATCGCTGATGTCTGCCCCAAAGATGGTCAACCCTTCTTGTGAAGGGTAAACCCAGTGTTCGTACCAGCGATTCCAAGATTGGTGAAAATACTCAAAATGGGCGGGCGTTTGCTCGTTAAATGCCTGGTGTAGTTCGGTATCAAATTGAGTATCAACGGTATCAGGAAATAAATCCCAAAAGCTGTGACTCATGATTGCTTCGCGCTCCATACCCACGATTTCACAGAGGCGGTCGTTAGCAAAGGTAAAACGCCAATGGCGATCGAGCTGATAAAACCCGTTATTAATCCTTGATAGAAGGGTTTCTACTTCGTTTTGCTTGGAGACTTCTGCTGTTGTCTGCTGTTCTTGTTTTTGCTGCTTAGCGCGATCGAGTTCTGTAGACAGAGTTTTTACAGCAGCTTTTAAACTTGGCGACCAGTTTTCGGCAGATCCTAACGGCGTTTGCGACCAGTCAAGCGATCGAATTAACGCTCCTATTTCTCCATCACTTGTAAAAGTGATTTCGGAAACTACCTTTTGCTGCTCCTCACTCATTCTTCTACATTCCTTTGCAAAAAATACTTGTTTTGCAGAGCTTTACTCTGATCTCGCAAGATTAAATCTGGCGAATTGCCTAACTGAGTCAGTAAGCTGTCAATTTGTCTAAGCGCTAGAGAAGAAGGGAGAGCGTGTCCATTTTCCCAACGATTGATCGTGGGAAATGTGACTCCAAGTTGAGAAGCAAATTTCCCCTGAGTTAGCTTCAAGGTTTGCCGGAGCTCTCGAACCAGGCAGCCGATCGCAGGCTGTTTAAGCCTCACATAGGTCTGATTAAAAGGCATATCGTTCAAAAATTATAAAGTTCTTCATACTGATAATCTTTGATCAGCCTTGATCAAATGACTATCTATCTTAAGAGAGATGCCACAATCGCGATCGGCTTGCATGGACGTAACGAGGTTAGGGATCTGCATTGAAATAAAGTCCCAGTGGGATGCGCTAGCTTGCTAGCCCCCTAAATCCCCCAATTTTGGGGGACTTCCGAGCCTTTCAAAGTCCCCCAATTTGGGGGATTTAGGGGGCGGATGGGGACGTTATTTCATTGCTACTCCCTTAACTTGAATTCAAGATTTGGAATTCAAGTTAACTCAGATCTTGCACCTTTCTCAATCGCCCACCCTCGAATGAATTCGGGGCTAATAGACAAAACCCATTTTAATGGGTTGAAAGCCTGTCTGCTCTTCAGTCCGTTGAAACGGACTTCGTTGCGTTAGCCCGGAATTTCAATTCCGGGTGGGTGTTGCGAGTGGTGCAAGATCTCAGTTAATGTAGCTGTTCCTAGACAAGTGAGAGGCTCTTCCCTCTTGGGACAAAGGGCTTAAGCTCCATGTCTACACCTCACTGAATTAAGAAATGCTATATAGGGCGAATATTAATTGATATAGTCCTCTCGCGTTCCTTTAGCGCGAATTGACTCACCCAAACGGCTTAAGGCATGGACGTAGGCAGCGGTGCGCAAGTCGATCGCCAATTCCTGTGCAATTTCCCAAATCCGCTCGGTTTCTTCTATCATTTTATCTTGCAGCCGTTGATTGACTTCTTCTAAGCTCCAATAGAAGCCGCTCTTGTTCTGCACCCATTCAAAATAACTCACTGTCACGCCTCCAGCATTCACCAGGATATCGGGAATCACCTGAATGCCTTTTTGCGCCAAAATTGCATCGGCTTCAGAGGTGACCGGACCATTCGCCACTTCAAAAATATACCGAGCTTGAATCAAATTCGCGTTGGCAGCCGTAATTTGGTTTTCTAGGGCAGCCGGAATCAGCACATCCACCTCTAGCTCTAACAACTCCGCATTCGTGATCACAGAATGTTCTACCGAGTTGCAAACGCTTCCTTCGCAGTAGACCGCTTTTACACTACGAGTGGCATCTTTGGCTTGCCGGACGCTGGGAATATCAAGTCCTTGGGGCGTGTAGATGCCGCCCTGAGAATCGCTGATGGCAACCACTTTGCAGCCTGCTTTAAACAACAGTTCGGCTAATACTGCGCCTGCATTGCCAAAACCTTGAACTGCGACGGTTGTACCTTGGGGCGAACGCCCAAACTTTGGCAAAAGAGTTTGGATGGTAAAGAAAGCTCCCATTGCTGTTGCCGTTTCTCTGCCTAAACTCCCTCCCATTGAGATCGGCTTGCCCGTGACTACGCCAGGGATAATTTGGCGCTGAATAATGCTGTATTGATCCATCATCCAGCCCATGATCATCGCGTTGGTGTAAACGTCGGGGGCAGGGATGTCGATGTCGGGCCCAATGAAGTCGGCGATCGCATTAATGTATCCTCGGCTCAAACTCTCTAACTCAAACCGAGATAGCTCTTTGGGGTTTAGGGTAATTCCGCCTTTTGCGCCGCCGAATGGAATATTGAGTGCCGCACATTTGAAGGTCATCCAAAAAGCCAGGGATTGCACTTCATCTAAATTGACGCCGGGATGAAATCGAATGCCGCCCTTGGTCGGTCCTCGGCTGTCGTCGTAGCGAACACGATAGCCTTGAAACACTTTCAATGAGCCATTATCCATTCGTACCGGAATGGAAACGGTGAGGCTGGCTTTGGGAAACTTCAGGCGCTCAATGGCATCTTCGGGGATGGAAACGTAGCGGAGCGCTTTTTCGAGTCTTTGGTTGGCATCAGAAAAAAGAGAAGGCATAAGGCGTAACGATCGGAGCGATCGTTGACAGGGTTAAGAGGTCTTTACTCTATTGAAATGTATTTAAAGCTACAGATTCTAAAAAATAGGCTTGACCGTTACAAAAAGCAAGCAAGATTACTCTCCAGTATAATGATCAGTATATTTACGAGTACTGTGTAACGCAGAAAGGTTAACTCGTCGGGGTGTGCATTCGATCGCTCAATATCTACCATTTAGAGGGAGTAGAGATGCTGACCCAAATTAATCATGACCAATGGCATTTGAGAGAGTTAGGAAGGGCTGCTTTAAGGCAAGTTCTTTTATGGCAATTTGTCTTATGTTTAACCGCTGGGTGCGGCGATCGGGCGTTTGCCCAAGCGGCATCTGATTCTGTGATCGACCAGATTCCTGCGTCAGCATCGGCGATCGTTAGCGATCAAGGCAGCAATCTATTTTTGGCTCAAATTTTGTATGCCGGGATAATTGTTTGGATTATCTCTCTGATGGGAAGTGGCAGAGACTAGATCAGGTTCAGCCCTCGGCAATCTAACTCTCCTGAACAAACGGGTTCTGGGAAAGAAAAATACTGCAAAATGTTGGGATGAATCTCACCAAAATGTCCAATGGTGCGCCCATTGACTTGCACTGCTGCCGCTCGATGAGAGATATAGCGCGGCTCCTGACAGTCGGTTAACTCGTAAGAGATTTTTAACGCATTTAAAAGCGTTTGTATATAGGATTTTGCAGTGGCGAAAGAGGCTCTAGAATCGAGGCTGGCAAAGCTCCAGCACAACGTCTCATAGACTTCTCCGGTCTCCGACCCTTGCAGTACTTCGCCAATTTCGTAAAGGTTAAGGGGTTTGGGCGCGCTAATGTTGTGCGAGAGGATTTCTAATAGTCCTGCTTGTAAAGTGGTGCGGGCAGCGCTGTAAGTGCGACTCTTGGCATTTTCGGTTTGGATAGCATGGGGCGAAAATAATGCCAGCATCTCTGGGTCGGTCAAGATAAAGCTTTTGACCTCCATTAAGCCCATGCGCTGTGCCCAATTTCCTACGGTGTAGCTCAGTTCTTTGAGCGGATCGGGGGTGCCTGTATGGAATCGGATTACCCCTAAATCGGCTTTAAGATTATCTAACCCCACTGCCACCATTAAGTCTCCAGCAATATCGATTTGACTTAAGATATCGGTGCGGTAGGTGGGCACCAGAATAAAGCTAGTTCCGGTGGTTTCTAGCCCCATGCGAGAGAGGTAAGTGTGCAGATCTTTTTTGGCAATGTTGGTGCCGACCATTTCGTTGAGAAAACGGGCAGAAAAGGCGATCGCCCTAGCCTGTAAATCAGGCGTAACGCTCTTTCCATCTGGATTCCCATCTGATGATTCAATGGTTACTGTTTTAACTTGTGCTCCGCAATCTAAAAAGTTGTGCGCCAAAATATTAACGACTTCGGTAACGGCTTTTGCACTTGTTCCAGTCACATCAATGAATAAACTTTGCGCTTGAGGCGTCACATTGCCGACTCCGTTGGCGTTAATGATCGGCGGCATAGATAAAACTTGCCCTGTAGCATCGCGGAGGACAGGCACGAAATCGCCTTCGGGCAACGTGTGGGCATAGAGTTTGCCTGTAGGATGCTGGGTCAAAATTTCCCTGGCAGTGAGAGCTGAATCGCTATGGATGGGCACAAACGATAGGGCGTCTTTGTGCGCAGTCGTGTATTCGATGGTTCCGGTGATGGCGGATAAATCATAGACCCCAACCGCAATCTTTTTGCGATGTCGCCCAAAAGTTTGCGTCACTTTTTCCTGAAATTGAATGAGCGCATCTAGTCCTGCCTGTCCGAAATTGACTTGCTCAACCACTAACGCGCCAATAAACGGACGGAGCGATCGCACTGAAGGATCAACCCTGACCACGCGCCCCGAATCTTCTAAAGCTGCGGGGAGCGAACCTTGCGGTATCTGCGAAGCAGCGCGCACGCTGCCGTTGTAGATATTTACGGCACGAGCAAACCCTTCTGCGGCCAATAGATCGGGGCGATCGGCAGTCACTTCTACTTCTAGGGTGTGGGGGTGCAGCGTTGCCTCTAAGCCATAGTCAAATGCCTGTTGCACTAGCTGTTGCGGCGTCACGGGAGTTAACCGCTGTAAATATTCTAAAGAGAACGAAATCGTAGGCATAGAGTTTTTTAAGGTGAATGCAAGCTAATATCAGGGCCGACCAAGTTCGATAATTTATCGACGTCGTACAAAATCATGGCGATCCGCTCTAGCCCTAATCCCCAGGCGATCGTGGATTTGCCGCCACAGCCCAACGGCTCTAACATTTCGGGGCGGAATAAGCCTGAGTTACCGACTTCTAAATATTTTTGGCTAGGGGGATGGTAGGCGTATACTTCCAAGGAAGGCTCAGTATAAGGATTATAGGTGGGCTTAAACTTGAGCTGCTGGAAGCCGAGCTGTTCATAAAAATAAGTCAGGTAGCCAATGAGAGTGCGAACGCTCAAAAGTTCGCCAATGACTACGCCTTCGATTTGGTGGAATTCGGCGAGGTGGGTGCGATCGACGTTCTCGTTTCTGAATACTTTGTCGATCGAAAAGTATTTCCCGTTCTGTCCCTTCGCTTGATATAAACGCCGAGCGGTAGATGGGGTTGTGTGTGCCCGCAAGATAGCTTTACTCGCCTCTGCTTCTGTCCATTCGTCGCCATAGCTTTGTTCGTGAATTTGTTTGACCTGCTCTACCAACTGGCGATCGGGCAAGGGCACGGTACGAGGATTGGCTAAGTAGAAAGTGTCTTGAATTTCGCGAGCGGGATGATCTTGAGGCGTAAACAGTACATCAAAATTCCAGAATGCGGATTCGACGATGCATCCCGACATTTCATCAAATCCCATGCCTAGGAAAATATCGCGGATACGCTGAATGCACTGGGTTAGAAGGGTGGCTCGACCGTAGGCAATATCGGGAACGTCGTCGTGAATGTTGTAGGGTTTAAGCTCTACGTCTTGCCATTTCCCGGAAATTAAAAGGTCACTAGTAAGAGTCGTGATTAGAGGCTTGATGTCCCAGTTTTGAAGAGTGGGGGCGATCGCCAGTGCGTAATCTACTTCCCCTGACTGCATAATCAAACCCTGTTCGGCTAACCAATGGCGATCGGCAGAATCAGCGCTGGTCAGATCTTGCAATGCTGCCTGCCGCCGCCGAAAGTTTTCTAAAACGCTGGCATCCAGAACTTCAACGACCTTGGCGCCAGCTTGCGTAATCATGTTCACGGCATTTTCTTTGCGAAGCGCCCCGTAATGGAGCCTAAACGCTAGTCCTAACTGTATTTGGAGTAGCTCAAGTTGATTGATCCCCTGCAAAAGTTTCTCTGCTAAGAGAAAGCCTATCACTTCGCCGCTCTCTCCCTTAGAAGTCAGAACCCAAGTTTCATTAGGAATCTCTTGAGCTTCCACCGACTCGTCTAGCGTCCCACCTAGCAAGAACCCTTTAACAAAATTAAAGTCCAAATCGTGCTGCTGACAAAAGAGGTGCAGACTAGGGACTTGCGACCCTTGCGGTATCTGCAAAGCAGCACGCTGCTGTAAAAGCAGGACAACCTGACGTTGCTTACCTGTAAGTTGGTTTCCGTCTATGTTCAGCATGATACTCTTATACTTTTCAAATATCCTCTTAACACTATTGACCGTTCTCTCGCTAGAATCAGTAGGGCACTTCGTATCAAGCGATCGAAGTGGGCAGCTTAGCTTGGAAAGTTTGTGGGTGGTTTGCGAGTATTTTTAGAGGGTCAAGAAATATTTTGGCTGCCAAAGTACCTAATCTTTTAGACTACTTTAACCTTTATACCTTCCACACTTTACAATTAGTAATGTAGTCATGCTGCCCCAGCTAGAAGCAAAGATTTTACTTCCTTGAAGCTAAAATCTGGTCTGTACTGGTTCTGAGAGCAGATTTCCTCTACGTGACACTTGCAGGTGGTCGCCAACAGTTTGTTGCATTTAATCTAACAGAGCAATTATGAAAGATCTCACTCGCTATCGGAATATCGGCATCTTCGCACACGTCGATGCTGGCAAAACCACCACCACTGAAAGAATCCTGAAGCTAACCGGAAAAATCCACAAAATCGGTGAGGTTCACGAGGGAGCAGCAACAACAGACTTTATGGCGCAAGAGCAAGAGCGCGGCATCACCATTCAATCGGCTGCCACTACCTGCTTTTGGAACGAGCACCAACTCAACATCATTGATACTCCGGGTCACGTCGATTTCACCATCGAAGTTTACCGCTCCTTGAAGGTGCTGGATGGTGGGGTCGGGGTTTTCTGTGGGTCGGGCGGCGTGGAGCCACAGTCTGAAACAAACTGGCGCTATGCGAACGATTCTAAAGTTGCTCGCCTCATCTACATCAACAAGCTCGATCGCACAGGCGCCGATTTTTACCGCGTTGTCAAGCAAGTTGATAAAATCTTGGGAGCTAAGCCACTGGTCATGGTATTGCCGATCGGCATTGAAGAAAAGTTCGTTGGCATGGTCGATTTGCTCACTCGCAAGGCATGGATCTGGGACGAGTCGGGCGATCCGCTAGGATTCACCGTTACAGATATCCCTGCTGACATGACCGAAATCGTTGAAACTTACCGCGAACAACTGATTGAACTGGCGGTTGAGCAAGATGATGCTGTCATGGAGCAGTATTTGGAAGGCGAAGAACCCAGCATGGAAGACATCAAGCGGTGTATTCGGAAGGGCACCCGCGACCTGAAGTTTTTCCCAACCTATTGCGGTTCATCTTTCAAAAACAAGGGCGTGCAGTTGGTACTGGATGCGGTGGTCGATTATCTGCCTAACCCTATGGAAGTTCTACCTCAGCCCGAGGTCGATCTAGAAGGGAATGAAACGGGTACGTTTGCGATCGTCGATCCTGAGAAGCCGCTGCGGGCACTGGCGTTTAAGATTATGGACGATCGCTTTGGCGCATTGACCTTTACTCGCCTCTACTCCGGCACGCTGTCTAAGGGCGACACGGTGCTGAACACCACCACGGGTAAAACCGAGCGAATCAGCCGTTTGGTAGAAATGCACGCTAACTCCCGCGAAGAAATTGAGTCGGCACAAGCAGGCGATATTATTGCGATCGTGGGTATGAAGAACGTCCGCACCGGGCACACCATTTGTGATCCCAAACATCCGGCAACGCTAGAGCCGATGGTTTTCCCAGAACCCGTCATCTCAATTTCGGTCAGACCGAAGGTGAAGGGCGGCGAAGAGAAGATGGGCGCAGCGTTGACCAAAATGGTGCAGGAAGATCCGTCCTTCCACATGATGACCGATGAGGAGAGCGGCGAAACCATTCTGAAGGGCATGGGCGAGTTGCACCTAGATATTAAGGTGGATATTCTCAAGCGTACTCACGGCGTTGAGGTCGAGGTGGGCGAGCCTCAGGTGGCTTACCGCGAGTCGATTACTAAGCGCCTCGAAGATGGCTACGTTCACAAGAAACAGTCGGGCGGTTCGGGTCAGTACGCCAAAATCAACTACATTCTGGAGCCGGGTGAACCGGGTACCGGATTCTTGTTTGAGTCAAAAGTGACGGGGGGCAGTGTTCCTAGAGAGTACTGGCCTGCGGTGCAAAAAGGCTTCGAGAGCTGTATCGATAAAGGCGTGTTGGCAGGATTTCCTTGCATGGACTTGAAGTTCACGCTCACAGAAGGGGGCTTTCACCCGGTTGACTCATCGGCGATCGCCTTTGAAATTGCTGCCAAAGCAGCCTACCGTCAAACGATGCCGAAAGCGGGCCCTCAACTGCTAGAACCGATCATGAACGTCGATGTCTTCACCCCTGATGACTACATGGGCGACGTGATTGGCGACCTCAACCGCCGCCGTGGCATGATGAAATCCCAAGAAACTGGACAGACGGGCGCGCGCATCAAAGCGGATGTGCCGCTAAGTGAAATGTTTGGCTACATTGGCGATTTGCGCACCATGACCTCTGGGCGTGGTCAGTTCTCTATGTCGTTCTCCCACTATTCACCTTGTCCCAGCAACATTGCTGAAGAGGTGATTAAGGAAGCGAAAGAGCGCCAGGCTGCGGCTGCTTCGTAACGTTTATCCGAACTGCCCTCATCCCCAACCCTTCTCCCCAATGGAGAAGGGAGCTAGAACTTAAAGTCCCTCGCCCCTAGGGAGAGGGATTTAGGGTGAGGGTTCAAAACGGGACTACATCTGATTTT
>Ga0335397_10002457_pt1 | contig 25232 bp, 24 predicted proteins | sample MAT04_FD_205740 | JGI IMG/M metagenome (GOLD analysis project Ga0335397, IMG submission 205740) | Freshwater microbial communities from Lake Fryxell liftoff mats and glacier meltwater in Antarctica - MAT-04 (spades assembly) (version 2) ... | reverse complement strand
GCATGCAGGTGCTGCGCGATTTGCGCGGCCAGGCCTTGGCTATGCCGATCCTGGTGATCACCGCCCGCGACGCCTTGGCCGACCGGGTGGCGGGGCTGGACGCCGGTGCAGACGACTACATCCTCAAGCCTTTCGAGATGGATGAACTCGCAGCGCGACTGCGTTCTGCCCTGCGCAGCCGCTCGGGCCGGGCTGACCCAGTGTTGCGCAGTGGCTCGCTGGCCTTGCACCCTGACACCAAGATGGTGACCAAAGAGGGCGCGGTGGTGGTGCTGTCAGCGCGGGAGTTTGCCCTGCTGGAACTGTTGATGCGCCGCCCCGGTATGCCGATGTCGCGCGCGCAGCTGGAAGAACGCCTGCTGGGCTGGGGCGAGGAAGTGGCCAGCAATGCGCTGGAAGTGAACATCCACAACCTGCGCCGCAAGCTGGGCGTTGACAGCATTCTGAACATCCGCGGTGTTGGCTATTTTGTGCCACGCGACGAGACCGCATGTATTCGCTAGAAAAGCGCCTCAAGCAGCGTTTGCTGCTGGCCATTGCGCTGGTGGGCCTGTTGCTGGGGGCTGTGGTGCAGGTCCAGGTGCATCGCCAGCAAGGCGAGATGCTGGACTACCAGCTCGAGCAGGTGGCCCGTGCGCTGATCCTCAGCGACCTGCAAGGCACCCAGGAGACCTGGGACGATGACCCGGCACTGCACCTGGATGTCCAAGTCTGGGGCGCTGAAGGTGTGCGCCTTTACCGCTCCAGTGATCAAATTGATGTGGACCTGGACACGCCACCGGGTCTGTCATTGGTTCGCAGCGGGCCACAACGCGATGCTGTGACGGTGAAAGTGTTCACACTCAGCAACGCTAAGCGCACGGTGCAGGTCATGCATGCCAAGTCTTTGCGTGACGAACTGCGCTTAAACGCCGTGCTGCAAGTGCTGCTGCCAGTGATGCTGGTCATGCTAATAGCCGCTTTTCTGATGAACGTCACGCTTAAGCAAGGGCTGTCACCCATTCGTGAACTTGACGACGAGCTGAGCCGACGTGATTCAGCGTCCCTGGCGCCGGTCAATTTGCCGCATGCGCCGACTGAACTCGCCAGCGTAGTGACCACGCTCAACGGCCTGCTGCAGCAACTCGATACCAGCCTGCAGGCGCACAGGCGATTCATTGCCAACGCAGCGCATGAGCTGCGCACGCCCATCACCGCCTTGCGTCTGGAGGTGGACAACCTGATGCGCGGGCAGGATGCAGCGCAGATGCTGCAGACTGGTGGTCGGTTAAAACTGGTCGCCCAGAGAGCGCAGCACCTTTTGCAGCAAATGCTCACCCTGGCACGGCTCGAAGGACGTACCCGACCCAAGCTGGGGGGAAAAGTGAATTTGCAACAACTGGTGCAGCAGGCCATGGTGGACCTGTCGGTGCTGGGCAGCCAGCGTGGCATCGAGTTTGAACTGGCGGCAAGCGGCGTGCCAGAGATGCTCGGTGACCCGGACGACCTGCGCCTGCTGCTGGACAACCTGCTCGGCAACGCCTTGAAGTTTTCACCGCCCAACAACGTGGTCGAGGTCAGCATTGAGCAGCAAGGCCCACAAGTGACCCTGCTGGTGCGCGATCACGGCCCTGGCATTGCGCCTGAGCTACGCGAGCGCATGCTGCTGCCTTTTGTGCGGGTGGATACCGCCGTTGAAGGTGCTGGCCTGGGGCTGGCGATTGCGCTTGAAGTGGTGCAGAACCACGGCGCCAGCCTCAGTTTTGAAGACCCGCCAGACGGCTCAGGCCTGGTCGTCCGGGTGGTTTTTGCGGCTCAGATGTCGGCCAGCAAAGGGTAGGGCGCAGCCGCCAAGGTCAGTGCCGGCCCGCCGACACCGCCCAGGTGCACATTACCGGCTTCAAACGCGCTGATCTGCATCGACACAATCGCATCAAAACCACCTGAAGGCGCTGTTGCCGCCTGTGCTACGGTGCCACAGGGCTGGCCTTCGTCAGTGTTCAGGAACACCTCATCACCGGCCTGCATCGGTGCGTCAGCGTGCGCCAGGTAGGCGCGACGCTTCAACGTGCCGCGAAACTGGCTGCGCGCCACCACCTCCTGGCCCGGGTAGCAGCCCTTTTGGAAGTTCACGCCACCCACCGACTCGTAATTGAGCATCTGCGGCACATAGGCTTCATAGATGGGGTGCGTCAGCGTGACGATGCCGCTGCGCACCTCGCTCCAGGCCCACAGTTCAGCCGACATGGCTTCGCCTGCTGGGGCAGGGTGGCCAGCGGGAGCTACCCACAGCGCACGTGCTACACCATCTGCCGGGTAAAGGTTGATCAAAGATACTTCATCAAAATCGGCTCTAGCCCAAGTGCTATCTGCGTAAGCAGCTATATTTGATGTAGCACTCTGCAGAGCAGCGCCAGCCAGACCATACAGCGCAAAGTCGTCGCTGGCGTCAGTCAGCTTGACTTTGGCGCGCAGCACAAACATCGACAAGCGCTTGAGCGTGGTGGCCAGAATGTCGCGGCTGCACACCAGCAGGATATCCGTCTCAGAGCGTTTGAAGCCGGTAAAACTGGCCTGCAGGCGGCCTTTGGCGTTGCAAAAACCGGCCAGGCGGGCCTGATTTTGTTTTAGCAGCACAAAGTCCTGGGTGAACTGGTTGTGCAGAAATTTGGCGGCATCGTCGCCTTGTGCACGTATCAGCCCTAAATGTGTCAGCGGGGCCACGCCGTGGAGTTGGTTTTGCATGCCGCGCATTATCATCCGGGGTTCCATTTGACGAAGGCAGCAGGGTTGTGCGACGACTTTTTGGCATTATTTTGGTGATGATTTTGGCCGCAGGCGGCACAGGGTTTTGGTGGATCAACCAGACCTTGGGCTTGCGCACGCCGGTGGTTGACTTGTCCATCGAGCCCGGCACCAGTGCGCGCGGCGTGGCGCAAGACGCCATAGATGCTGGCGTATTGACCTCGCCGCAACTGTTGTACTGGTGGTTTCGCCTTTCTGGCGACGCGCGCCAAATCAGGGCGGGCAGCTACGAATTGCAGGGCGATGTGACGCCGCGCAGCCTGCTGAGAAAACTGGTGCGCGGCGAAGAAGCCCTGCGCGCGGTGACCCTGGTGGAGGGACTGACGTTCCAGCAATTCCGCCAGATACTCCAAAAAGCAGAGCAGCTTACCCCCGATACACAAGGGCTAACGCCTGATTTGATCATGCAAAAGCTGGGGCGCCCGGGCATCCCGCCTGAGGGGCGTTTTTACCCAGACACCTACACCTACACCAAAGGCAGTAGCGACTTGGCGGTGTTGCAACGCGCTTTGCATGCCATGGACAAGCATCTGGACACCGCCTGGCAAAGCCGTCAGAGCGACGTCGCCCTGAAAACACCCGACCAACTGTTGATATTGGCCAGCATCATCGAAAAGGAAACCGGCCGCGCCAGTGACCAGCCGATGATTGCCTCGGTCTTCAACAACCGGCTGCGCATTGGCATGATGCTGCAGACCGACCCCACGGTGATCTACGGCTTGGGCGACAAGTTTGACGGCAACCTGCGCCGCCGTGACCTGCTGGCCGACACGCCGTGGAATACCTACACGCGCGCTGGCCTGCCACCCACACCGATTTCGATGCCCGGCAAAGCAGCGCTGCTGGCCGCTGCCCAACCGGTCAAAAGCCGCGCACTGTACTTTGTCGCCAAGGGCGACGGCAGTAGCCAGTTCAGTGACTCACTTGACGCACATAACCGGGCTGTCAACCAATATCAGCTTGGGCGATAAGCTCTTACCTTAATAGCAATTTTTATGTCACAGCGCGGACTTTTTATCAGTTTTGAAGGCATCGACGGGGCCGGCAAGTCCACCCATCTCGGCGCCCTGGCGCGCGCTTTTGAGGCGCAGGGCAGGGTGGTCACCCTCACCCGCGAGCCTGGCGGCACGCCGCTGGCCGAAAAATTACGCGCCATCATCCTCAACGACGCCATGGACGCGCTCACCGAGGCCGTGCTGGTGTTTGCCGCCCGCCGTGATCACCTGCAGCAGCTGATCGAACCCGCGCTGGCGCGCGGTGAGGTGGTCATCAGCGACCGCTTTACCGATGCCACCTTTGCCTACCAAGGCAGCGGGCGCGGTTACGACTGGCAAACGCTCTTGTATTTAGAGCGCTTGGTGCAGACTGTACAAGGGCTAGAGGGTGATTTTGTTCGTCAACCTGACCTCACCTTGTGGTTTGAACTGGACCCCGAGATTGCCGCGCAGCGGCTGGCGGGTGCGCGCGTGCCAGACAAATTTGAGTCGCAAAGCGCGGCTTTTTTTGACCGCGTCAGCCATGGCTACGCGCGGCGTCTTCAGGCCGACCCCAGCCGCTTCGCCCGCATCGCCGCTGACAACCCGCGTGAAGCGGTGTGGCTGGCGGTCTTGCAAGCCGTGCAGCAAAAAGGCTGGCTGGTGTGAGCGCATCCGCGACGCCTGCCGCGTCGACCCGCCCCAACGCTCTGGCGCCATGGATCGCCGAACAGGCGCAGAGCCTGCTGGCCCAGCGTGGCCACGCCTGGCTGCTGGCTGGGCCGTCGGGTTTGGGTCAATACGCGTTGGCGCTGGCACTGGCGCGCGCCTGGTTGTGCGATCAGCCCACGCCCCAGGGTGCCTGCGGCGTGTGCGCCAGTTGCCACGCCATTGACGTGCGTGCCCATGCTGATCTGTGTGTGTTGATGCCCGAGACCGTGTTGCTGGACCTTGGCTGGCCCTTGAGCGAAAAAGCGCAGTCTGAGATTGATAGCAAGAAGCGCAAGCCCAGCAAAGAGATCCGTGTCGAAGCCATGCGTGACACGGTCGAGTTTGCGCAGCGTACCAGCGCCCGTGGCCGCGGCAAGGCAGTGCTGGTGTTTCCGGCAGAACGTATGAACGTGTTCACCGCCAACGCACTGCTGAAAACCCTGGAAGAGCCTGCAGGTGATGTGAAATTTGTGCTGGCCACCGATGCCGCCCACCTGTTGCTGCCGACCATCCGCAGCCGTTGCCTGGGCCACACCATGACCTGGCCCGACCCAGCCAGTGCGCTGCATTGGCTGCAGTCGCAAGGAGTGGCAGCCGCACAGGCCAACGTGCTGCTGCGCGCCGCCGGTGGCCGCCCGGCCGACGCGCTGCAGATGGCGCCGGTGGGTGAGCGCTGGAGTTTGCTGCCCAAGGCGGTGCAGCGCGGTGATGTCAGTGTGTTCAAGGACTGGACACCGGCACAAACCGTTGATGCCCTGCACAAGCTGTGTCACGACCTGCTGGCCGTCAAAGCCGATGCGCAGCCGCGCTTTTTTGCAGCGGCTGATCTGCCCAAGGGCGGCTCCTGGCAGAGTTTGACCGCCTGGGCTAAATCACTGGGTGACACGCGTCGCACGGTTGAGCACCCCTTCAACCCTGGCCTGATGCAGGAGGCGCTTCTCAGCCAGGCGCAATTGGCTCTAAACTCCAGACCATGAACGCCACTGCTAACCACTCACCAGGCACACCACGACCCAGCGTGATCCAACTGGCCATCAAGGAAAAATCTGCGCTGTATGCGGCCTATATTCCCTTGTTCACCGAGGGTGGCATGTTCATCCCCACCATCCGCGACTACCAGCTGGGCGATTCGGTGTATGTGTTGATCTCGCTGCCTGATGAGCCGCAGCGCTACCCGATTGCCGGCAAAGTTGCCTGGGTGTCGCCTGCCAAAGCATCACACGGCCGCACCCAAGGTGTTGGCATCCGTTTCCCCAAAGACGACAACGCCCGCATGCTCAAGCTCAAGATCGAAGAGATTTTGGGCGGGCAACTGGCCTCTGATCGCCAGACGCAAACCATTTGAGCCTGTTCGCCCGGCTGTGGGGCGGTTTTTCATCTTTGCACAAGCATGTTTACAGACTCCCATTGCCATTTGAATTTTCCTGAACTGGTCAGCAATTTGCCAACCATTTTGCAGGCCATGTCGCAGGCACGGGTGACGCGCGCCTTGTGCATCTGCACCACGCTGGAGGAGTTTGAAGCCGTGCACCAGATCGCCCTTGCGCATCCCAATCTGTGGGCCACCGCCGGCGTTCACCCCGACAACGAGGGAGTGCAGGAACCCGCGCTGGACGATTTGCTGCGCTTGGGGCAATTGCCGCGCGTGGTGGGCATTGGCGAGACCGGGCTGGACTACTACCGCCTCAATGGCCGCAGCGTGGCCGACATGCACTGGCAGCGCGAACGTTTTCGCCTGCACATCCGCGCCGCACAGCAACTGGGCAAACCGCTGGTGATCCACACCCGCAGTGCGTCGGAAGACACCTTGCTGGTTTTGCGCGAGGAGGGCGAAGACGGCTCCTCGGGCAGCGCCGGTGGCGTTTTTCACTGCTTTACCGAAGACTGGAGCGTTGCCAAAGCGGCGCTGGAGCTGGGTTTTTACATTTCGTTCTCAGGCATCCTGACGTTCAAAAGCGCGCAAACTATTCGGAATGTGGCAGCGCAAGTGCCGCTAGACCGCCTGCTAATCGAGACCGACAGCCCGTATTTGGCGCCCATGCCGTATCGGGGTAAAACCAACAATCCGTCTTATGTTCCCTTTGTCGCCCAAAAGCTCGCTGAGTTGCGCGGTGTCAGCATTGAAGAAATTGCCAGCGTGACCAGCCACAACTTCGATAGCCTTTTCAAAGGAGTCAGCACATGAAATCCTCTAATCTGATGTTCTTAAATCACTTTAAGAGGTTTGTTTATCTGGTTGTTTTGTTGGGAGTTTCATCCGTTCATGCGGGCTCATACGACGACTTTTTTGACGCCATCAAACAAGACGATCCCGACCAAATCACCAGCCTGTTGCGGCGTGGGTTCGATGCCAATACCGTCGACCAGGCGGGCGTGCCAGGCTTGATATTGGCGGTCAAACTGGAGTCTTTGAAAGCGGCAGAAGCATTGATCCGCTGGCCGCAAACCAAAGCCGAGGTGCGCAACGCCGCTGATGAGAGTCCGCTGATGCTGGCGGCCCTGGCCGGTAATGAACGCCTGTGCCGCATGTTGATCGAAAAAGATGCTGACGTGAACAAGCCAGGCTGGACGCCGCTGCATTACGCCGCTACCAAAGGCCACCTGGCTGTGATGAGCATGCTGCTCGATGAAAACGCCTATATCGATGCCGCGTCACCGAACGGCAGCACACCGCTGATGATGGCCGCGCACTACGGCACGCCACAGGCCGTCAAGCTTCTGCTGGAGGCCGGCGCAGACCCCATGCTGAAAAACGATCTGGGCCTGAATGCTCTGGATTTCGCACATAAGGCCAACCGGGAAGACTCCGCGCAAATCATTTCCGCGTTTGTGCGTGCCAGCCATTCACGTGGGACCTGGTGAACGACTGCATCGTAGTAGATACGATGTATATTATGTTAAGTTAAACGTTCGCAAGTGTTTGGCAAGTTGTCTTTGAAAACTACAGCGGTAGTCATCCGCCGAAGTAAATTTGTGTCTATCTCAGGAACTAAAGATGTACGCAGCCAGCGCATTAAAAATGGTCGTGAAACGGTTTTTTGATCTTTTGCTGGCCTTGGCGACCGCTATTTTTTTGGCCATTCCGGTATTGCTGGTGGCGCTGGCGGTGCGGCTGACTTCTGCGGGGCCGGTTTTGTGGCTGACCTTTGTCAAGGTGTTGCCCCGTGATGGAGTGTCGCACTGACGATCGGATGATTAACCATCCCCCGGCAAAGCCGGGGACTTTCAAACTTGTGAGCCGCTCAAAGCGGCTAAACGGGGACGCTTAAGGCGCTGGGCAACGTGGTAGCCAAACGCTGGCGCGCTTTGCAGTACGGGCCGGTGTTCAGGCTCGATGCGCTGAGGTCTTGGGCTACGGGTTGGCTCAGGCCACGTGCCACCGCATCTTGGCAACTGTGGTCCGCACACTGAGGATCTGTTCCAGAAAGAGGCTCACGGTGGTCAGGGGTGGGTAGGTTCGGCTGCGGCAATTGGGCTGTGTTGTGCAATCAGTGCGCTGAGTTGTTCGGCGCTCAACAAGTCACTCAGCGCCTGGCCACCGGTTTTGGGCTTCGGGTAGTGCCATTGGGGCTAGAGGCCATTTTAGGTAATCAATGCTCTGACGCCGGGGTGCTGGACAGTACTTCTTCCAGCACCGTCAAACCTTCAGCGACGCGCAGGGCCCCAGCCAGGCGCAGCGGACGCATGCCGTCGGCAATAGCCTGGCGCTTCAGAGCAGCAGCATCGGGTTCACGGGTGATCTGTGCCTTGAAGGCCTCCGACACCACCAGCAGTTCATACAAACCCATGCGTCCCCTGAAGCCCGTCATGCGGCAATCGACACAACCCACCGGCTTGAACGGTTTGTAAGCGCCACTGAGCTGCCAGGGCTTGACCGCCTGCTCCAGCGTCTCGCGAGAGGTTGCCGCATCGGGCGCCTTGCACAACGGACACAGTGTGCGCACCAGCCGCTGTGCCAGCACGCCCAGCAAGGTGGCGTTGATCAAGTAAGCGGGCACACCCAGCTCCATTAGCCGGGTAATGGCCGATGGCGCGTCGTTGGTGTGCAGGGTCGAGAAAACCAGGTGCCCGGTCAACGCTGCCTGCACCGCCATCTCGGCGGTGGCATGGTCACGGATCTCGCCGACCATGATGATGTCGGGGTCCTGGCGCATCAAGGCGCGCAAGCCTTCGGGGAAGCCAAAGTCAAGCTGCGTCTGCACCTGGGTCTGGTTGAAAGACGCCTCAATCATCTCGATGGGGTCTTCCACCGTGCTCACGTTCACCGCTTCGGTGGCCACCCGTTTCAGGGTCGAGTACAGCGTGGTGGTTTTGCCCGAACCCGTGGGGCCGGTCACCAGAATGATACCGTTGGGGCGTTTCACCAGCGCCTCCCAGCGCTCGGCATCGTGCCGTGAAAAACCCAGGGCATCGAGCTCTTTGACGGTGGTTTCCGGGTCAAAAATCCGCATCACCATCTTTTCGCCAAAAGCCGTGGGCAGGGTGGAAATACGCATTTCTACCTCGGCACCGCCGGGGTTGCGCGTTTTGATGCGGCCATCCTGCGGACGGCGTTTTTCCACCACATCCATTCGGCTGAGCAGTTTGATGCGCGCTGTCATGGCGGTCAGCACGCCCATCGGCATCTGATACACCGGGTGCAAGACACCGTCGATGCGAAAGCGGATCACACCCTGCTCACGCCTGGGCTCCAGATGGATGTCACTGGCGCGCTGGTCAAAGGCGTATTGCCACAGCCAGTCCACCACCTGCACCACGCTCTGGTCATTGGCATCGAGTTGTTTGTTGGTTTTGCCCAGCTCCACCAGTTGCTCAAAACTCGACCCGACGTTACTGCCCGCCTTGGCTGCTGCGCGCACCGACTTGGCCAGGGCAAAAAACTCCACGGTGTAGCGATGAATATCCTGCGGGTTGGCCACCACACGGCGCACGCTGCGCCGGGCCTGCCGTTCCACCTCACCGACCCAGTCGGTCAGGAAAGGCTCGGCGGTGGCTATCACCACTTCTTGCGCAGTCACCTGCACCGGCAAAATTTTGTGCCGCTCGGCGTAGGCCGGGCTCATGGTGTCGGCCACCTTGCCCACATCCACCTTCAGCGGGTCAATGCGCAAATAAGCCAGTTTCACGTGCCCGGCCAGCCACTGGGTGAGTGACTCCAGGTCCATCGGCTTGTCATCCACCGCGCGGCGTACTGCCACGCTGGCCAGTCGCAGCAGCGGATGCTGCGCACTTTCGGCCTGCGCGCAGCGGGTGTGAATGCGCTGCGCTTCCTGCGCGGTGATGGTGCCGTCGGCTTTGAGCCATTGCACCAGGCTGCGCCAGTCCAGCGGGCCGGTGTGGGGCTCAGAGCGGTGTTTGGTAGATAGCGAAGGCGTCACGGCAGCATCGGTTTGAACACCCGCACCCACTTGGTGGCGGGCAGACCCCAGCGGGCCTCAATAACGGCGGCACGCGCTACCAACACCTCGCGCTTGGGACGGCTCGGTGTGTGCTGGGCCAGCACCACGGTATTGCCTTCGCGGGTGGGTTTGAAGGCCCACACGGCATCCTTGCCAAAAGCTGCTGACATTTTTTCAACGCTGCGCTCAAAGCTGGATGCCCGGCCAAACAGATTCACCGTCATACAGCCTTCGGGCGCGAGCAGACGGCGGCAATGGTTGTAAAACGGCAGGCTGTCGAGCACGGGCGCGGCGGCTTCCCGGTCATACAAGTCCACCTGCAGCGCGTCCACCGTGCCCCACCATTTGGGGTTGAGAATTTCCAGCGCGACATCTGCTAGCACCACACGCATCATCGGGTTGTCGGCTGGCAGCTTGAAGTGGTTGCGGCACATGGCAAGAACTTGCGGGTTCAGCTCAATCGCGGTGGTTTTACTGTGAAGCTCTTTGGCACAGAACTTGGTAAGCGAGCCGGCACCCAAACCCAGTTGCATGGCTTGGCGGTCCTTTACCGAATCGGGTTCGACAAGCAGCAGCCAAGCCATCATGCGCTGCACATATTCATGAACCAGGCCAATGGCGTCTTCCAGGTACATCGAGCCCTGAATCCACTCGCTGCCCAAGTGCAGGTGCCGAATGTTGTCATCGTCCGAAAAGTTGACTTCCGGTAAATTGAGGCTGCGTTTTTTCAAGATGCCTGATTATCCCCATTCAAACCGATAAGATGCAGCCTTTTGACTTGGAAAGGCGATCCGATGAAGCTTGAAACCTTGGCCGTTCACGCTGGCTACGCACCAGACCCCACCACCCATGCTGCAGCAGTGCCGATCTACCAGACGGTGGCCTACGCTTTTGACGACACGCAGCATGGCGCTGACCTGTTTGACCTGAAGGTGGCAGGCAACATCTACAGCCGCATCATGAACCCCACCTGCGGGGTGCTGGAGGCGCGGGTGGCCGCACTTGAAGGTGGTGTGGGCGCGCTCGCGGTGGCATCCGGCATGTCGGCCATCAGTTACGCGATCCAGACCATCGCCGAAACCGGGGACAACATCGTCTCGGCCTCCACGCTGTACGGCGGCACCTACAACCTGTTTGCCCATACCTTCCCACAAATTGGGATTCAGGTGCGTTTTGCCGACTACCGTGACCCAACCTCGTTTGCGGCCTTGATTGATGACAAAACCAAAGCGATTTATTGCGAATCCATTGGCAACCCGCTGGGCAACGTGACAGACCTGGCCGCGCTGGCCGAAGTGGCCCACGCCCATGGCATTCCGCTGATTGTGGACAACACCGTTCCCAGCCCGGCCTTGTGCCGCCCATTTGAGCATGGTGCCGACATCGTGGTGCACTCGGTTACCAAATACCTGGGCGGCCACGGCACCACCATTGGCGGCGTGATTGTGGACTCCGGCAAGTTCCCCTGGGCACAACACGCCAAACGCTTCAAGCGCCTCAACGAGCCGGATGTGAGCTACCACGGCGTGGTCTACACCGAAGCTTTTGGCCCGGCAGCCTACATTGGCCGCGCCCGTGTGGTGCCACTGCGCAACATGGGTGCCGCACTGAGCGCCATGGCGGCGTTTCAGCTGTTGCAGGGGATCGAGACATTGGCCCTGCGAATGGACCGCATCTGCGACAACGCCTTGAAAGTCGCCACTTACCTGCAGGCACACGACAAGGTCAGCTGGGTCAACTATGCCGCCTTGCCTGACCACCCGGACCAAGCGCTAGTTGAGAAGTACATGGGCGGACGCGCCTCGGGCATCATCAGTTTTGGGTTGAAGGCAGCCGACAGCCTGGAGGCAGGTTCGCGTTTTCAGGATGCCTTGAAACTCTTTACCAGGCTGGTGAACATTGGCGATGCCAAATCACTGGCCTGCCATCCGGCCTCCACCACACACCGGCAACTCAACCCACAAGAGCTGGCCAAAGCAGGCGTTAAACCCGATATGGTCCGCCTGTCTCTGGGCATTGAGCATATTGATGATCTGACGGCCGACCTGGAGCAGGCCCTGGCCGCCGTTTGACACTGACAACAACGGGCGGTGAGCGGGCGGTTAAGTGCCAGGCCGGCTGGCCGCCCGGTCACCGACAAAGCTGAAGGCGAAATTCAGTGCCTCCTCCAAAGAGTCGTCGATGGCGCTGCGCTCGGATTCGGTCAGGTAAAACATCATGTCAACGTCGTGGCGCAGATAGCGCGCGGGTAAGCGGTTGAGTGCAACACAAGCTACATCGGCCAGCATGTCAACGCTGAAAGCCGGGTAAGCGCGCGCTTTGCCGGCCACCGCCTTAAACACAACCGGTTCGAAAAAGTTGTGGACTTGCTCAAAGTTGATGATCGTGGGCATGATAAGTGGAAGTTTTTTTGGTCGATCAGGGCATCTGCTCAGGCGCGGTTACCAACTGATGAGGCACTTTTTAACTGTACATGAATTTAGCTTGGGCAAGTGATGCTTACGAGCTACAAAACATGTAGCAAGCCGACAATTTGCGATATAGTCGTTGTCTTTAAGCTGAGGCTACCTGGGCTCGCGGGTCTGTGTGTTTGGCGGGTAGTGTCACAGTCGGTATAAATTCAATGCCCCAAGGAGAAGCACCATGAGTACAAAAGAAAATGCTGCCATCGGCCAGTTGCTGAGTTTGCTTGAATCGCGTTACGCCATTCGCGTGCTGTGGGCACTCAAGGACGGTCACCCCCAGACTTTCCGTCTGCTGCAAGACAGCGTGGGAGGCATCACCCCCAACACCTTGAACACCCGTATCAAGGAAATGCGCGAAGCTGGCCTGGTTGACCATGGCAGCAGTGGTTACCTGGTAACCCCCCTGGGCGCCGATCTACTCAAGCGCATGGGCGATCTCTCGGCCTTCGCCACGAAATGGGTGGCTGCACAGGCCAAAAGCAAGGTCTGATCAGGCACTTCGTCGTTTTTACAACTTTTTTTCAAGCACACAATTTCCATGATCACGACCCCCTCTGGACTGCAATACGAAGACAACGTCGAAGGCACGGGTGATGTCGCCGCTGAAGGCCAGCGCGTCACCGTTCACTACACTGGCTGGTTGTTTATGGACGGCGTGCAAGGCACCAAATTCGATTCCAGCAAAGACCGTGGCACACCTTTCGTCTTTAACCTGGGTGCTGGCTCGGTGATCCGTGGCTGGGATGAAGGCGTGGCAGGCATGCAGGTTGGCGGCACCCGCACGCTGATCATTCCACCTGGTTTGGGTTACGGCGCACGCGGTGCCGGTGGTGTGATTCCGCCACAAGCTACACTCAAATTTGAAGTCGAGCTTTTGAAATTGTCTTGATCAGCGCCGTTTTCTGACATCTGGGCACCTGAAACAGGTGCCCGTTTTGTTTCTGCCACCCACGCGTCACGCCGAACCCACGCCAGAAAAAAATTTGGTGGCTAGCTCTTGAAAACCGGAGCCATGCCGCCAACTCTCTGCATCGTTATTTCACAACCCGTCTGACCGCATGTCTGATTCAGCACACCAACCTACCCCTGCGGACCCCTCCGCCATCCCCACTCCAGGGGCTTATACCCAAAACATCCAGGAAACTACTGTAGCCATGGCCAACTATGAAGCAGAGGCGCTGACCAAATGTCAGACCGATCTGGCGGACTTACAAGCAAAGAGCGCCGAGCTGGCCGACCAGTTTCTGCGCGCCAAAGCGGATGTCGAAAACGCCCGTCGTCGCGCAGAGGACGAAGTCTCAAAAGCCCGCAAGTTCGCTCTGGAAGGATTTGCCGACAGCTTGTTGCCGGTGCTCGATAGTTTGGAAGCAGGCCTGGGCATCAAAGAAGCCACACGGGAACAAATCCGTGAAGGGGCTGAAGCCACTTTGCGTCAGTTGCTGGCGGCGCTGGAGCGCAACAAAGTCATCGTGGTCAACCCAGCTTCAGGTGACAAGTTTGATCCGCATCAGCATCAGGCAATCAGCGTGGTGCCTTCCGAGCAGGAAGCCAACACTGTGGTCACTGTGCTGCAAAAAGGCTACTTGATTTCCGAGCGTGTGTTGCGCCCGGCGCTGGTGACGGTCTCTGCACCCAAATAAAGCATTTATTCAGCTTGAAATTAAACAAGCTGTCCACAAGTTATAAACATCTGACTATTTAGGAGTTCATCATGGGAAGAATCATCGGTATCGATCTGGGCACCACCAACAGCTGCGTCGCCATCATGGAGGGTAACACCCCCAAGGTGATTGAAAACGCCGAAGGTGCGCGCACCACCCCGTCGATCATTGCGTATCAAGAAGACGGCGAAGTACTGGTAGGCGCCTCCGCCAAGCGCCAGGCGGTGACCAACCCCAGAAACACGCTGTACGCCGTGAAGCGCCTGATTGGCCGCAAGTTCACTGAAAAAGAAGTGCAAAAGGACATCGACCTGATGCCCTACAAGATTGCCGCTGCCGACAACGGTGACGCTTGGGTGGAAGTCCGTGGCAACCGCATGGCACCGCAGCAGATCAGTGCTGACGTGCTGCGCAAGATGAAAAAGACTGCCGAAGACTACCTCGGAGAGCCTGTGACTGAGGCAGTGATTACCGTACCGGCCTATTTCAACGACGCTCAGCGCCAGGCGACCAAAGATGCTGGCCGAATTGCTGGTCTGGAAGTCAAGCGCATCATCAACGAGCCTACCGCAGCTGCCTTGGCCTTTGGCCTGGACAAAAACGAAAAGGGCGACCGCAAGATCGCGGTGTATGACTTGGGTGGTGGCACCTTTGACATCTCCATCATCGAAATCGCCGACGTTGATGGGGAAAAGCAGTTTGAAGTGCTCTCTACCAACGGCGACACATTCCTGGGTGGTGAAGACTTTGACCAACGCATCATCGACTTCGTCATTGCCGAGTTCAAAAAGGATCAAGGCGTAGACCTGGGCAAAGACGTGCTGGCCTTGCAGCGTTTGAAAGAAGCCGCTGAGAAGGCCAAGATCGAACTCTCCAGCAGCGCGCAGACTGACATCAACTTGCCATATGTCACCGCTGATGCCTCTGGTCCGAAACACCTGAACATCAAGCTGACCCGCGCCAAGCTCGAATCGCTGGTGGACGAGCTGATTGAACGCACTATTGCACCTTGCCGCACCGCCATGAAAGACGCTGGCGTGAGCGCGGGTGATATTCATGACGTAATTTTGGTCGGCGGCATGTCCCGCATGCCCAAGGTGCAGGAAAAGGTCAAGGAACTGTTTGGTAAAGAGCCCCGCAAAGACGTGAACCCCGATGAAGCTGTGGCCGTGGGTGCCGCCATTCAGGGACAGGTGCTGTCGGGCGATCGCACCGACGTGTTGTTGCTGGATGTGACACCTTTGAGCCTGGGCATTGAAACCCTGGGGGGTGTCATGACCAAGATGATCACCAAGAACACCACCATTCCGACCAAGTTTGCGCAGACCTTCTCGACCGCTGACGATAACCAGCCGGCCGTGACCATCAAGGTGTTCCAGGGTGAGCGTGAAATTGCTGCCGGCAACAAGTTGCTGGGTGAATTCAACCTCGAAGGCATTCCACCGTCACCACGTGGTTTGCCACAGATCGAAGTGTCTTTTGACATCGACGCCAATGGCATCCTGCATGTGGGCGCCAAAGACAAGGGCACTGGCAAGGAAAACAAAATCACCATCAAGGCCAACTCCGGTCTGTCTGAAGCCGAGATTCAGCAAATGGTGAAAGACGCCGAGCTTAACGCCGCAGATGACAAGAAAAAACTTGAACTGGTCCAAGCCAGAAACACCGCCGAAGCTAGCATGCACAGCGTGAAAAAGAGCTTGACTGAGTACGGCGACAAGATTGATGCGTCTGAAAAAGAAAAGATTGAAGCCGCCATGAAAGAGCTTGAAGGGGCCCTCAAGGGTGAAAATAAGGCAGCCATCGAAGAAAAGAGCACCGCACTCATGACGGTCAGCCAGAAGCTCGGCGAGAAGATGTACGCTGACATGCAAGCCAAGGAAGCAGCGGCGGCCCAACCTGACGCTGCAGCTGGTCAATCCACCGGTCCGCAAGGCGGCAGTGCGGCACAAGACGACAATGTGGTCGATGCAGAAGTGAAAGAAGTCAAGAAGCCCTAAACGTTTGAGGCTTCCCACTCCTTTTTGCAAAGGCAACATGCGCCGCGTTGATCACCGCAAGGGTTCAACGCGGCGTTTGTATTGAAACCAGGCACGAGTAGACCATGTCAAAACGAGATTACTACGAAGTTCTAGGCGTTCCCAAAAACGCCTCGGAAGATGAGATCAAAAAGGCTTATCGCAAACATGCGATGAAGCACCACCCTGACCGCAACCAAGGCGACTCTGCCAAAGTGGCCGAGGAAAAGTTCAAGGAATCCAAGGAAGCCTATGAAATGCTGTCCGACGCGCAAAAGCGCGCCGCCTACGACCAGCATGGCTTTGCCGGGGTAGACCCGAACATGCGCGGCGGCCCCGGCGGCGCGGAAGCCTACGGTGGCTTTGCCGAAGCCTTTGGTGATATTTTTGGCGACATGTTTGGCCAGCAGCGCGGTGGTCGCCCAGGCGGTGGCCGCCAGGTCTTTCGTGGCAGCGACCTGAGTTACGCCATGGAAGTCACACTGGAAGAAGCGGCCAAAGGCAAAGACGCACAGATCCGCATTCCAAGCTGGGACAACTGCGACACCTGCCATGGCACAGGCGCCAAGCCCGGCACCCAAGTCAAATCATGTGGCACCTGCAGTGGCACCGGTTCCGTGCAGATGCGCCAGGGCTTTTTCAGCGTGCAGCAAACCTGCCCTACTTGCCGCGGTACCGGTAAGGTGATTCCGGAGCCTTGCGCTGCTTGCCATGGCCAGGGCAAGATCAAGAAGCAAAAGACGTTGGAAGTCAAAATCCCGGCCGGTATTGACGGCGGCATGCGTATTCGCAGCGCGGGTAACGGCGAGCCCGGTACCAACGGCGGCCCACCGGGTGACCTGTACATCGAGATTCGCCTCAAGAAACACGACATCTTTGAGCGTGACGGCGACGATCTGCATTGCTCGGTGCCCATCAGCATCGTCACCGCCACATTGGGCGGTGAGATTGATGTGCCCACCCTGGCGGGCAAGGCAGCCATTGACATCCCCGAAGGCACCCAGACTGGCAAGCAGTTCAGGTTGCGAGGCAAAGGTATCAAGGGCGTGCGCTCCAGCTACCCAGGGGATCTTTATTGCCACATCCTGATCGAGACACCGGTCAAGCTCACAGAGCACCAGCGCAAGCTGCTGCGTGAACTCGATGAGTCGCTGAAAAACGGCGGCGGCAAACACTCGCCCACAGGTGACAGCTGGACGGATCGGCTAAAGAGCTTTTTCAGCTGACCTCAGACGCCAACACCGCGCATAGCGCGCAAAATCATGCCACGCAGTGCAACCCACTGGCGTGGTATTTTTTTGCCTTCACACTCAGCAGGAGTTATTGACATGAGCGTTACTATTACTTTTCTAGGCGGCGCCGGTACCGTGACTGGCTCGAAATACCTGGTGCGCCATGATGGCAAAAGCCTGCTGGTGGACTGCGGACTGTTTCAGGGCTACAAACAATTGCGCCTGCGCAACTGGACGCCGTTGCCGGTGGCCCCCGATCAGATCAACGCCGTGCTGCTCACCCATGCCCACTTGGACCACAGCGGCTACCTGCCACTGCTGGTGAAAGAAGGTTTTACCGGACACGTCTACACCACCACAGGCACCCGCGACTTGTGCAAGATCTTGCTACCCGACAGTGGCCACATTCAGGAAGAAGACGCTGCATTTGCCAACCGCCACAAGCTCTCGAAACACGAAACTGCCCTACCCCTGTACACCCGCCAGGATGCATTGGATACGCTGCCCTTCATCAAAACCGTGGAATTTGGCAAAACCTGCTCGCCACTGCCGGGCTGGAAAGCCACGTTTTCACCCGCGGGCCATATTCTGGGTGCCAGCAGCATTCTGCTGGAGGTGGCTGGGCGGCGCATTCTTTTCTCAGGCGACCTGGGTCGGCCAGACGACCTGATCATGAGCCCGCCAGACGATGCACCACAGGCTGATACGGTGTTGATCGAATCCACCTATGGCGACCGCATCCACCCGGTGGAAGACATCTTGTCAGAGCTGGCACCTGCGCTGGCGCGGGTGGCCAAGCGCGGCGGTGTGGCGGTGGTGCCGGTTTTCGCGGTCGGGCGCGCTCAGGCGTTGTTGCATGCCATTCATCTGCTCAAGCTCAAGGGCGACTTGCCCACCTCGCTGCCGGTGTTTCTGGACAGCCCGATGGCTGTGAACACCACCCATTTGTTCGAGAGCCACCCCGGCGAACACCGCCTGAGCACGCAAGACAGTCGGGCCCTCACCCACAGCGCCACCATGATCAACAGCACCGATGAATCCAAGGCCCTGGCCAGCCGCCACGGGCCGATGGTGATCCTTTCCGCCAGCGGCATGGCCACCGGCGGGCGCGTGCTACACCACCTGGCGCATTACGCGGGCGACCACCGCAACATGATCATCCTGACCGGCTTCCAGGCACCGGGAACGCGCGGTGCCACCATCGCCAGCGGTGCAAAAACCGTGCGCATCCACGGTCGTGATGTGGAGGTCAAGGCGGAGGTGGTGCAACTGCAATCTGCCTCAGCGCATGCAGATGCCAACCAATTGTTGACCTGGTTGCGGACGATGCCCCAAGCGCCAGACCAGGTCTACATCGTGCATGGTGAAGCCGGGCCCGCCGATGCGTTTCGCTGCCGCATCAACCGCGAACTGGGCTGGCGCGCCACGGTGCCCGAGGCCGGTTCCACCTGGCCGACCTGAGCCAGCCGCACCTCAGTTACCCGGGTTCTTGATCCAGTTGCTGATGGTCTCCGCCGCCTGCGCCTCCATGCCAACGAAGCCGTGGTAGTGAAAGGCTTCACAAGCGTCACCTGTCGGGTTGCTGCCACCGTCCACTTCGATGTACTTCTTCATCGGAGCACGCTCCAGCCTGCTGATCAATCGTTGTGCGGCGTACGCTGGGGTGATGCGGCAGCCGTCCTGTTTGTGCTGAAAGACCAACGTTGGAACCATGATTTTTTCCAGCGCGATATCTGAAACAGACCCGCCAACCTGCTGCCCGGTGACTGTGGAGCTCAACACCACACCGGCAATCGATGTGCCCAAGGCAACAGCATTGGACGCCGCGCTGAGCGTGCCTTGACTGGTGCCAACCAGCCAAATCGGTGCCGGGCTGCGCTGGCGGATGGCATCGATGATGGCGCGCACGTCTGCTGCATGTTCGGCAGACTGGCGAAACGCTGGCGTCATTTTGCGGGCATCGTCCGGGTTGCCCACCAGCGCGACGTTCAGGCCCGCTTTGGCAAACTCCTCGCGTGAGCGGATCAAAAAATTACCAGACTGGGGAATACCATCGCGCAATCCAATGCCACCCCCACCGCCCGAAAACAGCAACACTGTTGCCACCGCGCTGTCGCGCGGCATCCACCAATAACTGGTACTGACACCCGCACGGGGCACCAGCACCATGAGCTTGTCCTGGGCCCATGCCGTCGTACAAAGCAACCCCACCAGCACACTGGCCAGCAGACGCCGCTGCCACGGAAGTGACATGACCAGGCCTCGGGTCAGAACGCTTCCAGCGCCAGCGCGGTCACGCAGTCGGCGCCTTCCACAATGCTGTCGCGCAGCCCGGGTACCTTGGTCAGGATGTGATCGGCGTAAAAACGCGCGGTGGTGATCTTGGCTTGCATGAAAGCGGTGTCTTCACCCCGCTGCAAAGCCTCATGTGCCACCAGCAGGGCGCGGCCCATCTGCCAGCCTGCCATGAAATTGCCCGCCAGCATCAAATACGGCACGCTGCCCGCATACACCGCGTTGGGGCTGGCCTTGGCATTGGCTGCCATGAAGTTCACCACATCGACAAATGCCAGGCGCGCCGCCGCCAGACGTTTGGCCATGGCCAGGGCGTCCGGCGTGGCTAATGCCGTCAAGGCGGCTTCTGTGGTTTCCACCTGCAGTGCCAGCGCCTTTGCCGTTTGCCCGCCGTCGCGGGCGGTTTTGCGGCCAACCAAGTCATTGGCCTGGATGGCGGTAGTGCCTTCGTAAATGGTCAGGATTTTTGAGTCACGGTAATACTGGGCGCAGCCGGTTTCTTCAATGAAACCCATGCCGCCATGTACCTGTACCCCCAGCGAGGTCACTTCTTGGCTCATCTCGGTACTGAAACCCTTGATCAGCGGCACCATGAATTCGTAAATAGTCTCGTTTTGCTGCGCCACTTCCGCGTCTTGGCAATGGTGCGCGACGTCATACGCCGCTGCCGCCACACTGGAGAGCGCGCGGCAGCCTTCGGTGTAGGCGCGCATGGTCATCAGCATGCGTTTCACATCCGGGTGGTGAATGATCGGGCCAGCCGCTGGCAGCGAACCGTCCACCGGGCGGCTTTGGATGCGGTCTGTGGCAAACTGCACTGCCTTTTGGTAGGCGCGCTCGGCAATCGCAATGCCTTGCACGCCAACGCCGTAACGCGCGGCGTTCATCATGATGAACATGTATTCCAGGCCGCGGTTTTCCTGACCCACCAGGTAACCCAACGCGCCACCGTTGTCGCCATACTGCAGCACGCAGGTTGGGCTGGCTTTGATGCCCAGCTTGTGCTCAATACTGACGCAATGCACATCGTTACGCGCACCCAGCGTGCCGTCGGCGTTGACCATGAATTTGGGCACCACAAACAGGCTGATGCCCTTGACCCCGGCCGGTGCGCCATTCACCCGCGCCAGCACCAGGTGAATGATGTTTTCTGCCAGCTCATGCTCGCCCCAGGTGATAAAGATCTTGGTACCCGCAATTTTGTAAGTGCCATCGGGCTGGGGCTCGGCGCGGGTGCGCACCGCTGCCAGGTCACTGCCCGCTTGTGGCTCGGTCAGGTCCATGGTGCCGGTCCACTGGCCGCTGACGAGCTTTTCGAGGTAAACAGCATTGAGCTCCGGCGAGCCCGCGGTCAGCAAAGCCTCAATCGCGCCGTCGGTCAGCAGCGGCAGCAGGGCAAAGCTCATGTTGGCAGCGTTCTGCATTTCACCCACCGATGCGCCAATGGTCTTGGGCAGGCCCTGGCCACCAAACGCCACCGGGTGCTGCAAGCCTTGCCAACCAGCTTCTGCAAACTGCTGAAAAGCTTCCTTGAAACCGGGCGTGGCGGTAACCACACCGTCTTTCCAGCTGGTAGGGTTCTGGTCACCCGCCCAGTTCAGGGGTGCAAGCACGCCCTCGTTGAACTTGGCCGCTTCTTCCAACACCGCCTGAGCGGTGTCGAAGCCTGCGTCTTCCATACCGGGCAGCTGTTGAATCTGATCAATACCGGCCAGGTATTTGATGTTGAAAAGCATGTCTTTCAGGGGGGCGGCGTAACTCATGATCTGTCTCCAAAAACGTTGAAGTGGGCAAGTGCTTTGTAGCGGCTGCCTGGCATAAAAAAAAGGGCATCACGCGGATGCCCTGGTTTGCGGTTGGCCTTACAGGGCGGCAACCAGTTCGGGCACCGCGGTGAACAGATCAGCCTCCAGACCGTAATCGGCCACGCTGAAGATCGGTGCCTCGGGGTCTTTGTTGATGGCCACAATCACCTTGGAGTCCTTCATGCCGGCCAGGTGCTGGATGGCCCCGCTGATACCTGCAGCAATGTACAGCTGGGGGGCCACGATCTTGCCGGTCTGGCCCACTTGCCAGTCATTTGGTGCGTAACCGGCATCCACCGCTGCACGGCTGGCACCAATTGCAGCACCGAGCTTGTCGGCCAGCGGGATCATGACCGCATTGAACTTCTCTTGCGACCCCAGCGCACGGCCACCGCTGACGATGACCTTGGCGGCGGTGAGTTCGGGCCGGTCGTTTTTGGCGATCTCACTGCCCATATAACTGGTTTTGCCAGCCACCGCCGCAGGCGCTATTACTTCAATAGCTGCTGGCCCTTGTGCTGATTGGGTTGCAGCATCAAAAGCCGTGGTACGCACGGTCATCACCTTGACCGCATCCACACTTTGTATGGTGGCCATGGCATTGCCAGCGTAGATCGGGCGCTCAAAGGTGTCGGCGCTGATGACTTTGGTCATGTCGGAGATCTGCGCCACATCAAGCAGCGCCGCCACACGCGGTGCAATGTTTTTGCCCGATGCGGTGGAGGCAAACAGAATATGGCTGTAACCGGCAGCGATTGGCAGCACCTGGGCGGCCACGTTTTCAGCTACGCCGTGGGCCAGCGTGTCTGCATCCACATGCAGCACCTTGGCCACACCAGCGACCTGGGCAGCAGCAGTGGCAACGGTGGCAGCGTTGAGGCCAGCCACCAGCACATGCACATCACCGCCCAGCTGGCTGGCTGCGGTGATGGTGTTCAGGCTGGCGGGCTTGAGGGACGTGTTGTCGTGTTCGGCAATAACGAGAATGGTCATGGGGAGCCCTTTAATCAGATAACTTTTGCTTCGTTTTTGAGCTTGTCAACCAGCGTCGCCACATCAGGCACCTTGATACCGGCGCTGCGCTTGGGCGGCTCGGTGACTTTCAGGGTTTTGATGCGCGGCGTCAGGTCAACACCCAGGTCTTCGGCCTTGATCACGTCCAGCGGTTTTTTCTTCGCCTTCATGATGTTGGGCAGGGTGACGTAGCGCGGCTCGTTGAGGCGCAGGTCAGCCGTCATCACCGCTGGCAAAGTGACACTGAGGGTTTCAGAGCCGCCGTCAATCTCTCGGGTGATGCTGGCTTTGCCGTCCACCACTTCAATCTTGCTGGCGCAGGTGACTTGCGGCAAGTCAGCCAGGGCGGCGAGCATCTGGCCAGTCTGATTGCAGTCGTCGTCAATGGCTTGCTTACCCACAATAACCAGGCCAGGTTGTTCCTTGTCCATCACCGCCTTGAGCAATTTGGCCACGGCCAGGGGTTGCAGTTCAACAACAGTTTCCACCAAGATGGCACGGTCTGCACCGATAGCCATGGCGGTGCGCAGGGTCTCCTGGCACTGGGTCACACCGCACGATATGGCAATGATCTCAGTTGCCACGCCTTTTTCCTTCAGGCGCACGGCTTCTTCGATGGCAATTTCGTCAAACGGGTTCATGCTCATTTTGACGTTGGCAATGTCTACACCGGTGTTGTCCGACTTGACCCGGACCTTCACGTTGTAGTCCACCACGCGTTTGACTGCAACCAGGACTTTCATAAAAACGTCTCTCCAAAGTAATAATTAAATGCTCATGAAACACCGTGAGCGCGCCTGACAGATTGACGTGTACGTCAACGCAATCATTCTATGCGGCCCGACTTGTCAGGTTGGTCGCCATGACGACAATCCAGGAAAAATCCATTAAAAAGAACGATCGTGCTTTTTAATTATAGCCAGGGTACTGCAGACTCATGTCACCAACCGCTGGTGAATGACACGCTGCGGGAAGGGGATTTCTACCTGGTTAACACGCAGCAGCCGCAAGATCTCCACATTGACCAGTGAGCGCAGGTTGTCGCTGCCGTTCTCAGGATCGCTGATCCAGTAGCCGAGCCTGAAATCCAGACCGTCAGCACCAAAATTCATCAGCGCCACCGACGGGGCGGGCTCTTTGAGCACCCGCGTCTGCGAGATGGCCGCCTGCATCAGCAGCCGGGTGACCAAGTCCACATCACTGTCATACCCCACCGACACATTGGTGGCCTGCCAGACTCTCGGGTCGGCCAGCGACAGGTTTTCCACCCGGTTGGTGATCAGCATCTCATTGGGGACGATGGATTCGCGCCCGCTCAGAGAGCGGATCACCGTGTAGCGTGCATTGATCTCGGTAATGACGCCACTGAAGTTGTCTACCTGCACCGTGTCACCAATGCGCATGCTGCGCTCGGCCAGAATCACAAAGCCCGAGACATAGTTGGCCGCCAGCTTCTGCAGGCCAAAGCCGATGCCCACCCCGATAGCGCCACCCAGCACCGACAAGGCAGTCAGGTCAATACCCACCGCCGACAGCGCCATCAGCAGCCCGACGAACATCAACAGGGCTCGCACCGCGTTGCTGATGGCCTTGCGCAGGCTCAATGCGCTGCCGGTGGCTTTGCGCAGCAGCTTGGCCTCAATGGCCGCCGAAATCCATAAGGTGATGATCAGCACCAACCCTGCCGTGAGAGAGCCTTCAATGATCTTGCGCACCGACAGCGTGGCACCGCCAACCGTCCAGTGGATATCGTCAAGCTCGTTCATTACCAGCGGTAACAGACCGCTCACCCACAGCACCATCGCCAGCCAGGCCACCCAGGAAATGGTGCGCTCCAGAAAGCGGATGAAAAGTGTCTCGGTGAAGGCCGCCTGCAGCACCTTGACGCCCAGGCGGATCACCAGCAGCGACAGCAGCACGGGGATGGCAATTTTGAACGCCGCCAGCGGCACCCAGGTGGCCAGCAGCCTGCGCGCCACATAAGACAACACCAGCCACAGCGCCGGAAACAGCACACCGTCAATGACGCGTTTGCCAAAGGTGATGGAATTGGCCTCGCGGCCAGCAAAAGCTTTCGCCGCTGCGCTGGCCAACAACCAAGCCAGCAGCGCACTGGCCGCCAGCGCCGCCAGTTCTATCAGGGTGCTGGGCTGCGCCAGCGCCGACAACCAGGTCTGCAAATCGCCAGATGGCGCCTCAGACATCGGCCATAACCCGGATATGCGCCTCCACGCTGCGTGCCAGCGCACTCATCACATAACCACCTTCCAGGCAGCTGATCACGCGGCCCTTGGCGTGGCGCCGTGCCACATCCATGATGCGGGTGGTCATCCAGGCGTAGTCACTTTCAACCAGGCCGAGCTGGCCCATGTCGTCCTCGCGATGCGCATCGAAACCGGCGCTGATCACAATCAGCTCGGGCTCGAACTCTTCCAGGCGCGGCATCCAGGCGGCTTCGATCATTTCGCGGATATCCATGCCTTTGGTGTAGGCCGGCACCGGCAAGTTGACCAGATTCGAGGCATCAGAGTGCGCCCAGTCCAGCGGGTAAAACGGGTGCTGGTAAAAGCTCACCATCAGGATGCGGTCGTCTCCTTTGACAATGTCTTCGGTGCCATTGCCGTGGTGCACGTCAAAGTCAACAATCGCCACACGCTTCAGGTTGTGGCGCTCCAGCGCGTACTTGGCGGCAATCGCCACGTTGTTGAAGAAACAAAACCCTCCCGCCTTGTCGCGGCAGGCATGGTGGCCGGGTGGGCGCACGGCGCAAAACGCGGTGTTCATCTCGCCCGCCAGCACCGCGTCCACCGCGTCGGTGGCGGCACCGGCAGCATGCAGCGCCGCTGTCCAGGTGTGGATGTTGATGCTGGTGTC
>Ga0335397_10002455_pt1 | contig 25248 bp, 24 predicted proteins | sample MAT04_FD_205740 | JGI IMG/M metagenome (GOLD analysis project Ga0335397, IMG submission 205740) | Freshwater microbial communities from Lake Fryxell liftoff mats and glacier meltwater in Antarctica - MAT-04 (spades assembly) (version 2) ... | reverse complement strand
ACCCTTCCACTAAGAACTCAGGAAATCACAGCGGTCGCGCAGAGAACGATCATTGCGCAGAAATTCGCATGGTGTTTGCGAGACATGAATCAAATTGCATGCCAAACCCAAAATCTGCGAGAAAAATCCTCGTTCACGGGCCGTTCGCGGCAAATTCCGCAACTCGCCTGCGATAAATGCAGCACGGCTGCTGCAAGTTCAGGCAGCGGTGCGGAATTTTTGGTCGGCCCTGCCACAAAATTCAGCCAGGACACTTGGGCGGTTGCTTCACCAAGTCGGACTGGCAGCCTTCGATGGGCGGCCCAATGACGCTGCCCTTTCACGACCCCACCGCTCTCGCCGGTTTAGGCGGATTGGATCTGATCGCCAAACAACTGGTGGAAGGCTATTTGATCGGCCAGCATCAAAGTCCGTTCAAAGGCTCCAGCGTCGAGTTCGTCGAACACCGGCCGTATTACCCTGGCGACGAAATCCGGCACATCGACTGGCGGGCGTATGCCAAGACCGGCAAATACTATGTCAAGGAATATGAGGAAGAGACCAACCTCCGCTGCCAGCTCCTCGTCGATTGTTCCGGCAGCATGGCGTTTCGCGGTCGGACACTGAGCAAATACGATTACGCCCGGCAACTCGCCGCCGCCCTGACGTATCTGCTGCTCGCCCAGCGCGATGCCTGCGGGCTGATCACGTTTCATACGGAAATCGCCGATCGCCTGGAACCCGCAACCCAACCGCTGACCTTTCAGCACATCACGCGGATGCTGGCGGCTAGGAAACCGGGCGCGGAAACGGGGCTGGCCCGCGTGTTAGAGCAGATTCATCCGACCGTTAAACGCCGGGGATTGATCGTGCTCCTCAGCGATTGTTTCGATCACCTCGATTCCCTGATGCAAGGTTTGCAGCCGTTCCGCGGCGCTCGCCACGAAGTTCTCGTCTTTCACATCACGGCCCCCGAAGAAGACGAGTTCCCCTATTCCCGGCCCACACAGTTCCGCAATCTCGAACGTGCAGACCAGCGACTGTTAATCGACCCGCATCGCTTCCGGCAACGGTATCTGGATCGCTATCGACAGTTCTGCGCGGACCTGGAAACTCGCTGCGGAGCCGCAGGCATCGGTTATCTCAAGCTGAGTACCGCGACCCCGTACCACGTCGCGCTGGGGGCGTATCTGGCATCCAGAAAGTGAATGTCCAGCGCCAACGCCTGTTTGACGTTGGGTGGCCGGGGCTGGACTGAGGCTTAGCGAAGGAAGCCCCGGTTCGGCGAGCGGCGCGGCGTAAGCCCGCCGTATGTGTAGTATGAAGACCGGGGCTTCGCGAAGCGCTCCAGCCCCGGCCATCCCCTGCGAAATGTGTCATGTTGTAAAAAAAGCGGTGGCCCTGGTGAATGAGGATTCTCGCTTCATTCGCGGTACATCGCCACATATGATGTCCGGCATGCCACTCCTCGCACAACTGCCGCACGAACTCGCGCCGCCTGCCGACGGCGGAATTGGCTTCTGGTTCTCGTTGCACATGCTGCTCTTGTGGGGCACGGCGAGCCTGCTGACGATTTCCTACGGCCTGTTCTGGCTGTGGATGATGATTCAATGCCTCCGTTCGGAACCCGACAAGTATTTTTGGATCTGGCTGCTGATCGTCGCCCCGTTCCCTGGCGCGATTGTCTATGCCGTCGTCCGTCATTATCCATCACTGGAACGGGAGTCAGCCGGGGTTCTGGGCAAATGGACACGGGGCAAAGAGTTGGCTCGGCTGCAAGCCGCCGCCGAGCAAATCGGCAACGCCCACCAATACGTGCAATGGGGCGACGCGCTGCGTGAGGTCGGCCGGTGGGATGGGGCACGCGCTGCGTATCAGCAGGCGCTGAAAAAGGAACCCGCCAATCTGCCAGCTCTGTGGGGGGCGTCCCTTGTCGCGCAACATCATCAGCAGTGGGCCGATGTCGAGCGCTGGACCCGCAGTATTCTTGATCGCGATCCCCAATACAAATTCGGCGATGTCTCGCTCCTCGCAGCGATTTCGCTCGCCGAGCAGGGAAAAGCCGCCGAGGCACGCGCTCATCTCGAACAGCACACCAAACGCTGGCGGCAACCCGAGGCGATGTACCGCCTGGCCGAGCTGTGTCATGCCGCCGGCGACGACAACGCCGCACGCGACCACCTGCGCGCAATGCTGCAAGACCTGAACGCCTCGCCCCCCGCCATCGCGCGGAAGTACGGCCGCTGGAAAAGCCGCGCGAAGAAACTGCTGAAAACGCTGCCGTCTTAGCCCCCGGCGAGTCGCCGGGGGCCGATTGATGATACGGTGTCCCAGTACACGGGCCACGTGTGAGCAAAAGCCCCCCCCTTCACTGACGGGGGGCTAAGACTGATCAGGAATCCAAAGGAAAGCCATGAATCAAACGCTGAATCGCCGCGATATGATCCGCGGATCGGCAGCAGTGACCATCGGGACGCTGGCGACAACCTGTCAGTCGACCGTCGCCGCCGAGCCTAAAGCCGATCCGTTTCGCTACTGCCTCAACACCAGCACCATTCGCGGGCAGAATCTGGGGATTGTCGCCGAGGTCGATCTCGCGGCGAAGGCCGGTTACGATGGCATCGAACCGTGGATTCGCGAACTCGATGACTACGTCCAGCAAGGGGGTTCGCTGCCCGATCTTCGTAAGCGCATCGCCGATGCCGGGCTGAAGGTCGAGAGCGCCATCGGCTTCGCGGCGTTTCTGCATGAAAACGCGGCCGAACGACAGAAGGGACTCGAAGAAGCCAAACGGTCGATGGAACTCGTCCTCGCGATCGGCGGCTCACGCCTCGCCGCGCCGCCGGTGGGCGTGACCGACAAGACCGGCCTCGATCTGCTGCAACTCGCCGCGCGGTATCGGGCGCTGTGTGAACTCGGGCAGAGTGCTGGCTGCGCTCCGCAACTCGAACTGTGGGGCTTTTCGCAGACACTCTGCCGGTTAGGTGAAGTCGCGTTCGTCGGCATCGAAGCGGCCCATCCCGCCGCCTGCTTCCTCTTGGACATCTACCACATCCATAAAGGTGGCTCGGACTTCCTCGGCCTGGAGTTCTTCCCCACCGACCGCATGCATGTGTTGCATGTGAACGATTACCCCGCCGCACCGCCGCGCGCCGAAATCACCGACGCCCACCGCGTCTACCCCGGCGACGGCGTCGCCCCCAACCGCCAGATCTACCGCCTGCTCCGCGACCGCGGCTTCCGCGGCGCCCTCTCGCTGGAACTCTTCAACCGCGACTACTGGCAACAAGACGCCGGTTTGGTGGTGGAAACAGGCTTAAGGAAGATGAAGGAGACGGTGGCGATGGCGCTGAGTTAGCAGGTTTTTGTGGTCTTCGATGCGTCCCGCAAAATCAATGACGTAATAGGGCAATTGACCTTTGATCACAATGAAGTTATGATCATTACTGCTCTGAAAAGTATGGTAAAAATTTCGCGCAGTCAGCGATATCTATAGAATATCAACCGACTGATCCAGGGGCATGATGCAGAGGTGATAAAAATGCAACGAATACGATTGACGATTCAACACAATCCAAATGATCCTGCCGACGATTTGCGATATGCCGCTCGAGTTCGGGCTGCTTTATGGGCACATTCACCAGTTGAAATCGATCCTGACAGCCGTGCGCATGGTACTCATAGAGACGAATCAAAAAACGCCTATTTTGAATTTGCGACTGACCTGCCGAACGAAGTTGAACGTGTACTAATCGAGTATGGTCACTCTAGTCGCGTAAATTTTTCCATCGTGGACAATAATATCGGCGAGGAATGTCAGAATTGCGGGAACATTGTGGGGCCCATTATGCCAACTGTCTGCCCCAATTGCCATCATCGAGATATCGATCCATGCCCTCAATGTGGAAATGAAGTTTCTCGACAGGAGTACGAAAACATCTCCGGCGATGTCTTCAAATGTCCAAGATGCGGTGAGCGAGTCCGACTGCACATTAACCCGGATTTGTGGAAGGTCGATAGAACATTAAATGAGCCTGTCGTGGTCGTCGAAGCCGTTGAGAAAATTGAGGTGTGAACACGATGGATATCGACAACGAAGGGCATATCCGCGTTTCGCCTCGTGAGATATGTGATCGCATTCACGATACATACAAGCTAATCAACAACGTACTGATCCCAGGTACGCCAGTTGCATTTCCAACACACGAGAGCTACTGCGATTTTCTAAACTCATGTGCCGACACTTTAGGGATCCATCCTCGCAATCTTCTGGTACGTGGGAGCACAAAGCTCGGGTTTAGCGTATCACCCAACCGTGATTCAATTTGGGTTGCTATGCGTCCTGATTCAGATCTTGATTTCGCGATCGTCGACCCGGATTATTACCATTACCTTGACCGCGAAATCCGAATGTATGAACGTGATCCTGCAAACAGGGCGTTTAGCGGACCACAGTTTAAAAAGTCTGTCTCACGTCAAAAGCAGCGTGCTTTTTACACCTGCCGTTATTTTGACCTTCCTGATATTCCATGTGTGGCGGATCACAATTCAAGGCTGAAATCGCTGTCAGTTGAAGTATATTGTGGTTTACCACGTCCAATAGACGCATTCGTATTTCGAGACTGGTGGAGTCTATACTCTCGGTGGGAGTATGACTTGAAAGATCTCCGCAAGGCATTAAGCGGAGGCGCACCCCGAGGTGGCGACGAGCCTCGCCCATATGAAGACACGCTGTGAATATCACTGCGGGCGACACTGCTTGCTGTTTCGGCTACCTGTGTCACCTGCGATCCGATGTTACTCGTCAGGTCTGACGGAAGCTCAGCCTCTATTTCAGTTGATCACAGTGCCTGATCGATGTCTCTCACGAGGCACTCCCAGCTCCGCTCACTCCGCGGTGGTGACGCGGGTCAAAATGTAGAGGTCAATCGTCTCGGGTTCGGAATCGTCGAAGCCGGAGGAGATTCGCAACTCGTCGTCGACGTAGTTGTTCCACAGCTCGCCGGTCACGCCAATCGGGCCGGGAACAGGGAGCGTTCCATACAGCCCGGCGTCGACCACCTGCACCAGCGCGGAAAGGCCGACGGTGGTCGGAATTGTGCCGAGTCGGACCGCATTCGCCGCGAACTCCAGGTCGACCGTGTTGAGCCGAGACGCCGGCTCCGTAGACTCGCTGGCGGGACGCAGAATCTGATACTCGCCTTTGAGGTAATTCTGTAACGGGATGTTGAAGCCGAAGATCACCAGCACGAACTCGGAGACGTTGTAGTAGTAGCCCTCTTCAACCACTTGGAAAATCCGCTCGCGCGGTTGCTGCAAACGCAGAAAACCGAGGTCCAGCTGAAACGAGATGTCGGGATCGTCGTACCACAGGTTTCTCCAAGGCACCTGCGTGAGCTCGACTTCATTGACGGGCCGGTTGGCGATGAACCAGGCTTCCAGCTGTGCGACCAGAGGATCCAACTCATCACGAATTTCCGCGATGTTGTCCGTCCGCGTCGTGTTCGCCGAGGTGATGTCGATGATCTGCTGGCGGACCAGCTTCAACTCGTCCGGCAACCCGGCGGGCTGCGCCCAGCTGACCTGGCTGCTCGCAAAGACGAGGACAATTCCCAAAAATGTGATCCGTCGATTCATTTCAGTCACGCCTTTTGTTTCCATGTATGAAGATAATTCCAGACCAGCTTGATTCTAGTCAGGGTGTCAACCAGCGGGTGAGACAGGTAGCCGCCGTGTGCCACTGGCTCTGCCCAATACTGTCCGGGAAGGTTGTGGCATGATCCGTCACGAGGAAACGTCGTCGCACATCGTCGCCGTCGGATGCAGCCACCCCCGCGTGGTCGGAGCAGGTCATCGGGGGCAATTCTGTTTCATCAAGGCCCAAGCGTTCACCCGCTTGAGGCACCGTGCATCTTGCAGGGATGTTTTGTGAAGTCCAATTCGGTCGTATCCTGGACGATCAACACCACGGGATGCACACGCTAACGGCGATTTGTGGCTGCCAAGATCGCTCCCTGCAATTCAAGCTGATCTATTCTGTATTAACACTGGCGCAAAACCCCCGTGCCGAGATCGGGAAATCGACGGAAATCATTCTCCAACTGATGGATCCGTCATCGTGGCTCGACCGCACCTTACTCCCGAGGCATTCGCGTAATATCAGATCGCATCAACATCACGCCAGCGAGTGAAACACCATCCCGGTCAGCAATTTCGGGTAAAAATACGTGCTTTTCGGGGGCATCGTTTCGCGATTGCTGGCGATTTCCTCGACTTGCTCGATGGTCGCCGGAGGCACGAGGCAACCGAGTTGGCACTCTTTCTTCCCGACCGCGGCTGTCACTTCCGCAAGTTGATGCACGTACGTGCAAACCGGCTGGGCCGATGGAATCGCGTGCATCACCAAATGGCCCAGTACCAATTTATGCAGCAAACTCACGCCGAGCGATTGCCATTCCGCCCCATGATCAGCGGCGAGCGATGTCATGGGACTCGCATCGGTCACGCGGGCGAAACACCACATCTGATCGGCGGCGGTCCCGAATCCGAACACGTTCTGGCCGCCATCCATCTCGACATGTTCCCAGGCTTCCTGCGCGGCTTTTTCGCCGGTGCCGAGGACTTGAATCTCGAAATGCGATTTGAGTGCCTCTTGCAACTGCGGCATCGTGACCTCGCCCATACCGGTGACCAGTCGATGCGTGGGCAGCACTTGCAAACCGGGGTCTTGCATGCCGACGCACATCATCAACACGAAGTTCGGCGGCGCGTTGTCATCGTCGAGTTTTCCATCGGCTTTTAGCTGGCGGCGATAATTGAGCGATGTTTCATAGCGATGATGACCGTCGGCGATGTAGATCGGCTTGTCGCGCATGCCGGCCCGCGCGGCGTTGATCACCGCGGGATCGCTGACGACCCACATCCGATGTTTCACACCCAGATGGTCGACAGCCTGCAACGCCGTGAGTGACAGGCAATGTTCATCCAACTGGTGCTGAACCGATTGCGCGGCATCGGGGTAAAGCCCGAAGACGGGGGAGAGATTCGCCTGACACGCCTGGAAAAGTTTCAACCGGTCGAGCTTCGGGCCGGACAGAGTTTGCTCGTGCGGAAAGACCTGCCCGCCGAATTCTTCGAGCCGCAGTTTGCCGAAGAATCCCTTCCGGATGTACGTCTTCCCTTCCCATTCAAATTCCTGGTGATAGACGTACAACACGTCCTCATGTTCCTGCAGCAGCACGCGGTCGGTGCGCCAGTGCTTCCAGAAATCGGCCGCGCGGCGGTAACGGGCATCGGGATCGGTGTCGCCCGGCTCCGCACGGTTCAATTCGAGCCGAATCACATTGCAGGGATGCAGCTTATAGAACGAATTCTGCAATTCCGCGTCGATCACATCATACGGAGGGCAAACGACATCAGAGAGATCGCCCACTTGCCCCAGATCGTACCGCCAGCCGCGCAGCGGATTGATATCAACCATGATTTGCTACCTGTTTCCTGATCAAGACATTCCCATTAAAGCCGGGGGCATGATATCGAGTTCCACACGCGATGCACAACGCTTCTGCGAAGCGTCGCTAACGGGGTCGCGCGTGGGTGATGAAAGCCTGTACGCGGGCCAGGTCTTTGATGCCGGGAGACGATTCCACACCGCTGGCGACATCAACCCCCCACGGTTGCACTGCTTCGATCCCCGCCACGACGTTATCGGGCGTCAGGCCTCCGGCGAGGATCAGCTTCGGCCAACGATAGGCATATTTGTCAGCCAGCACATTCCAGGGAGGAGTGTGACCCGAGCCGCCATATGTTCCTTCGATCTTGGCATCAATCAGGCAGCCGAATAGCTCAACCTGCAACCGCTGGCACTCGGCGAGGTAATGCGACAAATCCGCCAAGTCGCCGCCCATACGCCAGGCACGGATCAATGGGATAGCTGGCAAAAGTTGATACAGTGCCGCGAGAAACTCCGGCGGCTCATCCCCATGCAGTTGAACCATCGTCAAACCGCAACTGGTGACGCGATCCGTGATTTCCGTGACTTCGTGATTGACGAAGACCCCCACGGCGGCAATCGTCGGCGGCAATTCGGCTGTCATCTGCCGAGCGAGTTTGTCAGACACGCAGCGCACCGATTTCGCATAGAAATTGAAGCCGATCGCATCGGGCGACAACTCCGCCACGCGCTGAGCCGTGGTGACATCTCGAATCCCGCAGATTTTAATCCACATCACATGACATTTCGCTGACAGAATGACTCAGGCCCAAACCATCTGGCTGTTCATTGTAGGGTTTGCTGAGTCATCGAGGCGAACCGGTTTTGCGTGTCCCATCAATCCGGTTCGCCTTGTCGAAGCCCTCGGTAAACCCTACATATTCTCATCGGACCGTGCCACGACTTGTCCTCAAGTCGTGCTCGATCAAGCACACGACTTGAAGACAAGTCGTGGCACGAAAAATCATTCCGTTGTGACACCCCCATCATCCGGCCGCAGCGGCTACCTTCTCCCTCCAGGGGAGAAGGGAATTCAATTCATCACAAGCATCCCCCCTGACACAGATCTCTTGCCCATGATAAACTCTTTCACAGAGTTTTTGGTAGTGGGACACTTTGAACTGAAATGGACTTGGGTGGCTGGGGCGCTCTGGCGCTGACCATGACCATCGACGCGCATGGCCCCAGTTTCCACTCGATTCTGGGGCCATGTACGTCGCTCTCGGTAGGGAAGCGTGAGAGCGCCCCAGCCACCCCACTCTGAAGTTTTCAAAGTGTCCCACAGACTTTTTCTGCGGAGCGCTGCCGACTTGTCGAATTCTTCACTCCCACCACCGCAGCCCGATCCGCCGCCACCGGCGCGCAGCGAGCCGTCGTTTTTGTGGTTGCGGCGCGGCGATCAGGCATTTCTCGGCGGGACGTTGTGCGTGTTGACGGTCCTGCTCGGCATTCACGCCGCGCGAATTCAGGGGTGGACGTGGCGCGGCAAACCGGCGACCGTGTTGACGGCCGACGGGTATCTCTACACGCTGGACATCAACCAGGCGACGTGGGTGGAGTGGGCCCAACTCGACGGCATCGGCGAAACGCTTGCCCGCCGCATCGTGCAGGATCGGCTCGAACAAGGGCCGTTCACCACCATCGAGGATGTCAACCGCGTGAAAGGCATCGGCGACAAAACCATGGACCGCATCCGCCCCCATTTACGCAGTTCCATCACCAGCACCGCCGACCAGCGCGGCGTGGAATCGGTGGAGTCGATTCCCTGAGTGGGGCGTGCGAATTCGCAAGCGATGCTAACTCGTGAAACAGTTCCTTTGACTGGCATTGGTTGCAGAGATTTCAATCGTGTGACATGGGTTTGACGATATACTATATGTGGTATACAATATGTCGTCGTCGAAAATTGTTGATCGACACACACCCAAACCGCTGATTTGGTTGCACGGAAGCGTCAAGACACCGCCGTTCACGCCCCAAGGTCGCCAGGAAGCGGGAATGTTGCTGCGTTTGCTGCAAGTCGGGGAGCGGTTAGGTATGCCTCAAGCGGAACCGTTGCCGGTTGTCGGCGCTCGGTGTGGTGCGTTGCGAGTGCGCGACGCCGAGCAGAATTGGCGAATCATGTATCGGATCGATGTGGACGCGGTGCTGGTCCTGGATGTTTATGCCAAGAAGACCCGAAAAATTCCTGATGAAGTTCTGACCCGATGCCAACAGCGTCTCAAGCATTACGACGCGGTTGTTCGCTCTTCCAAAGGCAAACCGTAGTCAAGTTAGGAACACACTGATGAACGCATCCAAGCGCAAATCGCTCGAAGGGGCTGGTTGGAAACTGGGCGATGCCGCGGATTTTCTGGAGATGAGCGACGAGGAACGGCAACTCCTGGACGCACGGATTGAACTGGCTTTGGCGATTCGTCGGCAGCGTGAAGTTCTGCATTTATCTCAGAAAGAACTGGGAGTGCGGCTTAAGACCAGCCAGCCGCGCGTGGCCCGAATTGAACGTGCCGCAGCAGATGTGTCGTTGGATCAACTCGTCCGCGCATTCACGGCGGCTGGCGGCAAGATTTTAGTCAAATCGGCTTTGTCGCAAACCGGGAAAGGCCGAAAGAGGCAGCCCGCGCGGGACACGCTCATCCTGGAAGTGGCGACATCGAAGTAAACACGGAATTGAGACGAGTTGAACTGCCATGTCCGATTTGCTGGAATTTCGCGAATTGCCCCCGGCGAGTGTGCAGGCTGCGCATGATCTGCGCGCGATTCCCGGCGGGTGGACCGAGCGGTCGTGGATGCTCGAAGGACGGGAATTTCGGCTGACGTTGCCGGCGGATCCCGATGCGTTTCTGGATGATCCTGCCGTGCAGGCGGCGCATGACCAAACCGAATACATGCCGTACTGGGCCTATTTGTGGCCCTCGGCCTGGCATCTCGCGAAACTGATTCTGCGGGCAAATTGGCCGGTCGAACAGCCTGTGCTCGAGATCGGGGCGGGCATTGGTCTGGCGGGGCTGGCGGCACTCGCCCGCGGGCAGCATGTCACCTTCAGCGATTACGAACCGCAAGCCGTGCAGCTCTCCTTGCATAACGCGCGGCAGAATGGACTTGCGGAACGGGCGGCGGGAGAGGTCCTCGATTGGCGCACGCCGCCGGAGCGACAGTATCCGATCATTGTCGGCTGCGAAGTGATTTACGAGGACGCCAATCACGAACCGATCTTGCGGCTCTTGCAGCGAATGCTCGCGCCGGGCGGCATCGCGTGGTTTGGCGACGGCGGTCGCTGGCGGGCGGAGCGGTTCAGCCAACTGCTGCCGCAATTCGGCTTCGCAGCGACGATCTTCGACGAGCAGGGCCGACGATTAGCGCAGCCCCGTGCCGGGAAGTTTCAATTATTCGCCGTGGAACGAAATCGCGCACCTTAGCGACGCTTCGTAGAAGCGTGGTCACCAGACAGGAAACACATGTGAATCCCCCGTCATTGAGCAACTTGAAAATCCGCCCCGCGACTCCGGACGATTGGCCCACCATTGTCGACTTCAATTCGCGACTGGCTTTCGAGACCGAAGGCAAGCAACTCAAGTCGGATGTGGTCCAGGCCGGCGTGCAGACACTGCTGAATGATGCGACGCATGGCCGCTACTTTGTGGCCGAGATCGACGGCCGACCGGTCGGGCAGATTATGCACACCCGCGAGTGGAGCGACTGGCGCAATGGCGATTTCTGGTGGCTGCAAAGTGTGTATGTGCATCCCGATTACCGCCGGCAGGGAATCTTCCGCCGGCTGATGCAGCATGTTGCCGACCTGGCACGCGCGACCCCCGGCATCGTTGGTCTGCGGCTCTATATGGCCAACGACAATGCGAACGCGCGGCAAACCTACGAGCAGTGCGGCTTCCAATTCGAGCATTACGTTGTGCTGGAACAATTGCTGTCGGCAGAGCACAACCTGCCGCGCACGAGCGAACGAAAACTCTGACAAGGTGTGGCACGCCCCTGAGGCTTTGCGAAGGGCGTGGTTCTTCTAACGATCGCCACGTCCTTCGCAAAGCCTCAGGGGCGTGCCACCCTCAATGTAACCGCTATCGATACGAATGCGTCTGGAAGTTCCAGGCGGAGGCGGCGCCGGGGACGTTGCCGCGCCAGCTAGCTTTGCGGATGGCCGGTTCATTGTCGTGAGGCGTGGGCACGGCCCGCTCGTAATCCGATTCATATCCGCCGAAACGGTCGAGCGAACTGGTCCGTGGGGGAATCACTTGCCATTCGCCTTTCGATTCCCGCGGCGCGAGCGGCGGAGCGCGATGCGGCGCAGCCGCTGAGGTCGGATTGTACGGCGCGGCATGCGGGTGCGTGTGTGTGGCCGTCGCGTGTGGAATCAGGCAGTTGTCGGTGATCATCGGGGCGGTGGGAACGGTGGCGAACATCGGGACGGTTTCTGTCACATGATGAACCGACTGATACGGGACCATGCGGGTCGTCGTCTGCGGGATGCGTTGCAGCACTTGGTACGGAACCGAGCGCGACTTCGTCTGGGGGACCATCACCGTGCGTGCGACTTTTTTTGTCACTTGCTGCGGCACCCAAACCGTTTCGACACGATCTTCATAAGTCGTGACCGGCGTGTGTTCGACGATGCACTCTTCCCGGTAGCGGGTTTCCATGACATCGCGATAGGTCGTGACTTTCTCTTCCCGCAACTCCGTCTGCACCACCGGCCGCGTGCGCTGACAATGGCATTGCACCACCGGCTGATGACAGGTGCGACAGGGATCGGCGAAGATCTGGGCCTGCACTGCGAACGGAGCCACTCCCGCCGTGCCCGACAACATCAATCCCAACCATAACCAGGTACGCATGTCCATCCGCCTCCTGATCCAGCTCGAAGCATCGCCGGATCTCAAGTTTCCATGAGGGAGCCAATCCGCCCGCATCGTTAAAATCGGCAAAGTCGACCGGACTTATGCAGGCAAACCGGGGCTTGTCAGCCAATTTTGTTGCAAGTCGCATGCTGGGAATAAGATACAACGAAAACTGGTCGCGGCGGCTAAGGATTTAACAGCATGTCGCGCAACCATGTGACATAGGGTGAAGGGGCAATATCGCACAGCCGGTTCCGATTCGCGAAAATCCTGATTTGAACGTGATCTTCGTGGCGGAACCCCTTGAGGCATTTCGACATTTGGCGTAAACTTCATAGATCAACTGTTGTTGATCTTCATCAATCAATTGCCGTTGCGCTACGGATGGACCCGTTTCTCAGGAAAGGGATCGACATGACCATCACCAGATTACGAATCTGCTGCTGCATTGCGGCATGGGGCATGGCCGCCCTGCTGATACCGGCGCGGGCGTCTGCCCAAGTCGCCGAGGCGGCCGCTGCCGCCGTGCTGGAAACCTTTCGGCCGGTCTCCGGGGCGTTGGTGATCGTGGGCGGCGGCGGATTGCCGCCGGAGATTATCGACCGGTTTCTGGAATTGGGGGACGGCGAGAAGGCCAATCTGGTGGTCGTGACCACCGCCAGCATTTACGCCGGCACGCCGGAAATGGATGCCCGGATGAACTTTTGGCGAGAAAAGTCGCTCAAGTCGTTCACGGTGTTCCATACCCGCTCGCGCGATGAAGCGAATGATCCGGAGTTCTTGAAACCGCTCGACGAAGCGACCGCCGTGTGGTTTATTGGCGGCAATCAGAACTGGTTGACCGACGCTTACCTGGGCACGCGGGCGGAAACGAAGTTTCGGGAGATTCTGGATCGCGGCGGCGTACTCGGCGGCACGTCGGCCGGCGCGGCGATTATGTCACGGATCATGATCGCCGGCGGAAAAGAGACACCGTTGTTGCGCAGCGGCTTTGGCTTCGCCTCCGCCATGATTGTCGATCAACATTTCCGTAAACGCAATCGGCAAGACAGGTTGATCGATGCTCTCCGGCAGCATCCCGGCTTGTTCGGCATGGGCATCGATGAATCGACGGCCCTTGTGATTCGCGGCAGCCTCGCCGAAGTGGTTGGGTTGTCGGATGTGACGATCACATTGCCAGCCGCCGAGGGACGGCCCGCGCGGGTGGAGTCGTTGGCACCTGGCAAGACGGCCGACTTATATGCCCTGAGCCGGGCCGCGAAATCGCGGCGGAATATCGCGACCATTACGAAGCCGGGCGTCCGCGGCGGCACGTTGATTCTGGTCGGGCAAGGAAGCACGCCCGACGAAGTCGGCCAGGAGTTTCTACTCGCCGCGGGTGGGAACGATGCCCGCATTGTCGTCGTCTGTGACGCGATGGCTGATGGTGACGAGGAACCGGAAGTCTGCCGCTGGTTGCGGTTGGCGGGGGCCACCAATGTCAAAGCGTTGCCCGCGCGAAATCGGCGCGATGTCGAGGCCCCGGAGTTTCTCGCTGAGCTGGCGGCGGCCAAAGGGATTTGGCTGAGCGACGGGCCGATTCGGCAACTCATCGACACCTACGTTGACACGCCGGCGCAATCGGCGCTGGAGCGGTTGCTGGATCAGGGGGGGGTGATCGCCGGTTCCGCCGCAGCCGCCGCGCTGCAAACGGCGGCTGTGTCCGCCTTGGCCACGCACGACGAACTCGAATCGATTTCTGAGGCGTATGAATGCGGTTTCGGCTTCTTGCCCGGCGTCGCGCTCATGGATTGTGAACCGGCTGAAAAGGCGACCGGTTTGAAGGCACGCTATCCGAATTTGATCGGCCTGGAACTGAAAGATTCAACGGCCCTGTTGGTGCGCGGATCGAAAATGCAGGTGCTGGGGAAACATGCGGTCACTGTGCGCGATCGCCGTCCGCAAGATTCTGACGATCATCCCGAATTCTCGCTGATCAAGCCGGGGGAAGCGTACGATCTGGCCGAGCGAATTCGACTGGCGGTCGGCGGAGAACCGGCCGCCGAATAGCACGGCTGAAAAAGGGGAGAACGCATGCGGGATTGGCGCTGGCTCTGTTGTTTCATCGGCATGACACCGGCGCTGGTCATGGGCGCGCCGCCGGAGTTGACGATCTCCACGCCGCTGTCGCCTCCCACCTGGGCGCTGCTGGAACGGGAAGTCTTGAAGGCGAACTCGGAGGCCTGTGCCGAGTTTTACCAGCGCTATTTTGATGACCGCGGCTGGTTGCTGTGTGTTGAACGTTGGGGCGGCGATGATGGTCCCGATGACGCCATCGAGAATTGCAACGACTGGCCGATTCTCCACGCGCTCGGCGGATCGGACGAAGTCCGGCGGATGTATTTGAAAGCCTGGGAAGGCCATCTGCGGCAGTACACAATCGCGAAAACGGTTGACGTGCCGTTCGCCCGCGACGGGATGTATTACAAAGAATTCCCCGTGATGTTCGATTGGCTGCATCACGCGGAAGGCTTGACGGTCTTTCAGATGCAGGGCCTGTCGGCTCCGCACGATGGGCAATTTCTCGCGCGGGCGAAACGCTATGCCGGGTTTTATCTCAACGAAGATGCCGGGGCGGCGAACTACGATCCGAAACAAAAGGTGATCCGCAGCTTATTCAACGGCAGCCGTGGTCCGCTGTTGCGAAAAGCGACCGGACTCGATTGGGCCGGCGATCCGATTGAAGTGGAAAACCGTTTCCAGTTGCGGCACGAGGAATCGAGCTATGCCCAGATGGTCGAGCATTTTCAGGATTACAACGACATCGTCGGCGATCACCCGCAAAATCTGCTCGCGACATCGCTGGCACTCACGGCCTACATGGCGACTGGCGAGCAAAAGTACGCCGACTGGATCATGGAATATGTGGATGCCTGGCGACAACGCACGCTCGACAACGAAGGCATCATCCCCACCAACATCGGGCTGGATGGCCGCATCGGCGGTGAGACGGACGGCAAATGGTACGGCGGCGTCTACGGGTGGGGCTTCACGGTAAAAGTTCCCGGGACCGACAAGGTGGCCCATCGCAACACCCATTACCTCGGTCTGACTGGCTTCGGGAATGCGTATCTGCTCACTGGCGACGACCGGTGGATTGACCCGTGGCGCAGAATGATCGACTTGATCAACGCGCAGGGGAAAATGGTCGATGGCACGATGCAGTACCCGCAGATGTACGGTGACGATGGCTGGTATCACTTCACGCCGCAGAAATATGCGCATGGCACGCTCGATGTCTGGTATTGGTCGCAAAATGATGCCGACCAAAAGCGCGTCGCTGACAACGGTTGGGTGACGTTCCTCAAGGGCAAGAATCCCGAATACGCTGAGCAAGTGTTACGCGGCGATCTCGATACGATCCGCCGCAAAGTGGCCGACATCCGGGCTGATACATCCACTCCGGATACGCGACTCGCGGATGACTCGATGGGACTGAACCCGGCCACGGTGGCGCATCTGTTAGAGCTGACGATGGGGGCGCTGCATCATGGCAATCGCACCTTGGTCATGCATGCTCGGCTGCGGTACTTCGATCCCGAACAGCGGCGACCCGGCTTACCGGAGGATGTCGCCGCACTGGTCGAGCGGATGTCGGCTGATTCCACCACAGTGACACTGGTGAACGTCAGCCCGCTGCATGCTCGCCGCGTGGTGCTGCAAGCCGGCGGGTATGGCGAGCATGAGTTCACATCGGTGAAAATCGGGGCTGAGAGTCGCGAAGTCGGCGGTTCTGTGCTGACGATTGAGCTGGGACCGGGGTGTGGTGCGCGGCTGGAGTTGGGGATGAAGCGGTATGCGCGGCGGCCGTCACTGGCGTGGCCTTGGTGAGTGGGGGGCTGCGAAACCGCAAGCGGTTGGTTAGCGGGTGGCGTCGGGTTGCGGTAAGCGCAGGGCTTCTTGACGGTAGCGTTCGTTTAATTCCAGATTGAACTTGGAGTGCTGATCGGTGCCGGGGACTTTGTGATAGCGGGCGTGACAGCGGTAGCAGACGAGTGCATCGCGCATCACGACGTACAAGATCATGTCGAGCAGAGCAAATGCCATGAGAATGCCGATGGAGAGTCCCGGCCGCATCCAGGCGATGGCGAGTGTGCTGAGCAGGATTCCCAAACCGACGATGCCGACGCCGAGCGCGGGGGGAAAGTCTTTCTGCCGCCACAAGTCATCGCAGCCGCAGGCGAGACAGCGCTGGGGCGTTTCGCGTTGCAGATCCCCCTCGGCGATGGAACGGGTCCACCCGCAATGCCGGCACGCGAGAATGGTGGACGAGGCATCGACCGCGCCGGTGTCGGCCCGCAGACATTTCGGACAATGAAAATCAACTTGCATGCTGTTCGGCCCTGCGGATGAAGCGCTCCACTCCGGAAACCCTGCGCGTCGCGGCTAACCGGGAAATGGCTCCGCGACATCACAACGGCTGCCGCAGTTCCGCTTGCAACAGGGCAGCCGACATCTCGCCTAAGAATACCAGAATCACCCCGGCGAACAACACGCCGGTCGCGGCTTGCGTGTTGCGGTAACGCAGAATGCGGTCGGTCATCACCGCCAATAGCAGCGGCGCGAGAATGCCCGCCAGCCACCGCAGGGCCATCCAGGTCCAGATTAGCGACCCCGCGACCGCTTCCCCGGCGTGCATCCAGGCCCAGGCCGACAAAACCAGACGCAACATCAGCGCGGCGAACCACAAATGCGTGAGCCGCCGGAGCGGTGCGAGCGACATCATCGGCGCGGTGAGATACCAATGCCCGAGCAGCATGGCAGTCGTCGCCCCACCGATCACCGCGGCTGAGGACCATAAGCTCAACACCTGTCCGAACCATTCCGCACTTGATTGCGCAGGTAATCGAGGGGCCAGGCAGATCAAACCGGCCAACGTCGCCACGAAGATGCCATACAGACAGACCGTGCCCGCCGAACGATACTCGATCCGCCAGAGTGCCGATCCAAAATACGCAAAGATTGCCGCGAGAATGGCTGCGACACGGATGCCAGTCAGATTAGTTGGCGGAGAATCAGGTCGCAGACTATGCGTTGACTCCACTGCCTCAGAACTGGGCTGAGCCGTGGCAGGGAGCGTCCGTTGTCCGGGAGATATCGCGGGCGTGAGTTGCCCCGCGGCCAGAGTGGCCAGCACGCACAGTCCGAGGGCGACCAGCGACTGAATCCGAAAAAAGCCGCTCGTGACCAGCCGTCGCGGCATCAGCAGCCACATCAGGCTCATGCCGTGCGCGAGGAGCAACGTAAACTGAGTAATCATGCTAGTATGTTAGAACATGCGGCACGCAGCGGAAAGCGAGTGGCAGTTCGTAGGGTACCGCGGGGTGTCGTTTCCAATCTTGTGTAGGGTGGGTCGAGGGCTTTGACGAGGCCCACCATTTTTGTCTCGGCGGCGGCAATCGGTGGGCCTCGCAGAGCCTCGACCCACCCTACAGGGTGAGCACAATCATTTGCGTTGATCTTCAAGCCCCGATACGCTGCAAGGCGTTGATCAGCAAAGTGATTCGTCTATTTTGCAGGAGTGTCGGCCGATGCGTCGCGGGATGTGGATTTGGTGCGGACTGTGTTGCCTGGGTTTGACGGGCTGCCCCGAGACGCCGAAACCGGCTGAGAAGGTGTCGTTGCCGCCAGCGGAAGTCGTGAAACCGCCGGTGGCACCTGTCGAACCGACATCCCCGCCGGCGACGGCGACCGAACCGGCCGTGGCGGATGACCCCGCGCTCGTCGAGGCGTTGACCGCGCAACAGGCCAAGGTCAAACAAAACGAGCATGGCCAGATCACGGCGATTGAATTCCCGGTCCCGGATGTTTCGCTCGATACCGAGGAGAAAGCCCAGGCTTTTTTCACATCGATCGCCGCGCTGAAACATCTGGAGACCATTCAGGCTGCCGGCCCGGGAATCACTGATGCGGCGGCTGAACCGCTCACAAACATGACGAGCTTGACGAGCATCAATCTGCTCAATGCGGCCATCGGTGATGCGACCGTGGAGAAACTGGCCCAGTTGCCGAACGTGTCGAGGTTGTATCTTCGCCGCACAAATCTGAGCGATGCCTCGCTGGATGCGATTGGCCGGATGAAGAATCTCAAATGGCTTGATCTGCGTTACACGAATGTCTCGGACGCGGGGATCGCCAAGTTGACCGGTTTGACGCAGTTGCGGGAACTGATGCTGCGTGGTGCGCCGAATGTGACCGATGAAGGTTTGAAATCGGTCGCGCAGCTCAAGAGCCTCGTCCGTTTGAATCTGTGGGGCGAGCGCTACAGCAATGCAGGGGTCGCTGAGCTAAAAGACATGAAAACCCTGAAAGTGCTGGAGTTCGATGACCTGCGTTTGAAAGATGACGGCCTGCTGGCATTGTCAGGCTTGACGAATCTGGAAGAGCTGTCCCTCGAACGAACCCGCGTCAAGAATGAAAGCCTGGTGGCGCTCCAGCAGTTTCCCAAGATGAAGAAACTGAATTTGCGCGACACTTTGGCGACCGACGCGGGGCTGGTGAATCTGGTCGGCTTGTCCGAATTGAAGATGCTCGACCTCAGCGAGGGAATCTTCGGCGATGAGGGAATGCCGCATTTGGCCGGGCTGGTAAATCTCGAAGATTTGAGCCTGTGGTCGACGGCGGTGACGGATGCGGGGTTGGAGCCGCTGGCGGGACTCACCAAATTGAAGAAATTGAATTTGCAGAAGACGCGCATCACAGATGGCGCGCTGGCGAAACTCGCCCCGTTCACGGAACTGACGGAACTCAATTTGTCGGAAACCGAGATCACCCCGGCGGCTCTCGACGCGATTGAGCAGTTCAAAAAGCTGGAACTGCTGAAAGTCGAGAACTGTTTTCTGCTGAGTCGCAACGCGGTGGATGCTTTGAAAGAAAAACTGCCGAACTTAAAGATCATCGGTCCGTAAGGATCAAGCGCCCTCACCCGGAGCCTGCCATGCTGGATCGGACGACGTATTTCATCCGCGAACATGTCGGCCTGTTGAAGTTCGCGAATACCTACGACATTCTCGATCCCGACACGCAAACGCCGCTGGGCATCGCGCAGGAAAAGCCCGGCACGTTGATTCATGTGGCGCGCCTGTTCCTCAATAAGCAATTGCTCCCCACGCAGATTTACGTTTACGAGGGAACTGATCCCTCAGACGGTGAGCAGTTGCTGTTCTCGATTCACCGCGGCCTGACCTTGCTGCGGTCGAAGATCGAGATTCGAGATGCGCAAGGCCAGCCGGTCGGGTATCTGCAAAGCAAATTGCTGTCGCTGGGTGGTGCATTCGGCGTGTACGACACCGCGGGCACGCTGGTGGCCAATGTGAAAGGGGACTGGAAAGGCTGGAACTTCAAGTTCCTCGATCAGGCCGATCAGGAAATCGGTACGATTTCCAAAAAGTGGGGTGGGTTGGGCAAAGAGCTGCTGACTTCCGCTGATAACTACATCATTCAATTGAAGACCGCGCCGTCGCGTGCGAAAGCGCTGCTGTTGCTGGCGGCCGGTCTCGCCGTCGACATGGTCTATGGAGAGCATTGAGTATCATGATCGAAATCGCGATTGTTTCGGCCAAACGGACACCAATCGGTAAGTTCCTTGGCACGTTGAAAGATCTGTCGGCCGTGGAATTGGCGTGCGCCGCTGGCGAGGCGGTGTTGACCGGCATTGAACGAACGGCGATTGATCAGGTCATTCTCGGCAATGTTCTCTCGGCAGGGCAGGGGATGAACATCGCGCGTCAAGTGGGCGTGAAGCTCGGCCTGCCGCTGGAGACCCCGGCGTTCAGCGTCAATCAGATGTGCGGGTCCGGCTTGACGAGCATACTGCTGGCCGCCCAAGCGATTCGTGCCGGCGAGGCGCGAGCCGTGCTGTGCGGCGGGACGGAATCGATGTCGAATGCCCCGTATCTGCTCCCGCGGGCGCGGTCCGGCTATAAACTCGGCGATGGCGTGCTGGTGGACAGCATTCTGCGGGATGGACTGGTCGACAGTTTCGATCATCGGCATATGGCCCACACGGCGGAAGTGCTGGCACGCGATTATCAGATCTCGCGGGCCGAGCAGGACGAATTCGCCGCCCGCAGCCAGTCTCTGGCGGCGGCGGCTCAGCGGAACAATGTCTTTGTCGATGAGATCACTCCAGTGGGAAAACTCACGGCCGACGAACATCCGCGCGCCGAGACGACGCCGGAGAAACTCGCCGGGCTGAAACCTTCGTTTGATCCGGCCGGCACGATCACCGCGGGCAATGCCTCGGGCATCAACGACGGGGCGGCGATCCTGCTGGTTGCCGATCTCGCCTTCGCCCGACAGCAAGGCTGGCCAGTGCTTGCCCGCTGGGACGGCGGCGCGGTGCAGGGATGCGACCCGCAGCGGATGGGGTTGGGGCCGGTGCATGCCATCCGCAAGCTGCAAAAAACCGGTGGAACGCTGGCCGATTTCGAGGCCATCGAGATCAACGAAGCTTTTGCCGCGCAGGCTTTGGCGTGTGTGCGCGAATTGAAACTCGATGTGGACCGCTTGAATGTGAACGGCGGAGCGATTGCGATTGGGCATCCAATCGGCGCGTCCGGCGCGCGGCTGGCCGTCCACTTGGCCCATCGGATTGCCTGCGGCGAAATCACGCGCGGTCTGGCGACATTATGCGTTGGTGGGGGGATGGGCATCGCCGGGGCGTTCTCGCGCGTCTGAAGAAATCACAAGGAGGTCCCGGCGTCGCCGACGCCGGGCTTTGGGCGTGATCCAGTTCAACAATGTAGAGCACTTGCTCCGCAAGTGCAAAAAACACTTGCGGAGCAAGTGTTCTACATTCTGTATCACGACCGGGCTTTGGGTGCCGGCGAACTGTACTTGTCGCAACTGACGGCATGAGCTACAGTTCCGGCGGCAGGCGGCGCTGCGGACGGGGATGTCCGGCGAGTGATGGGGAATCGGCCTGTCTCAGGGAAGGGACGGAAGCATGCCGCGATTGCACGGAACCGCCGCGTTCATCGGTCTGACGTGCGCCGCCACACTCGGCGGGCATCTGTGGATCGCACAGCACACCGTCGCGCGCCATGATCGCTTATTGAGCGAATCCCAGGCGATCCGCCCCCTTCTGGCCGACGATGTGGAAATTGTCCGAATAAGTGATTTCGATCAGACGACAATGGTCTGCATGGAACCGTCGCTGGCTGAAGGGTTTGCGGCGTATGTGGCAGAGGAAATGCCGTCGCGACTGATCCCACGTTTACTGGCGACACTCGGGCATGAGGCGCTGGCGGAAGATGTCGATGCCCCTGCGGATGCGTTGCAACCGGGCGTCACGGCTGAGCCGCCGCAGGCCTTGCGCACCGTCGCGGAGACCGAGCGGCCATTGACGAAACGTGAACGCGACGATCAGGACGCCGTCCGTGAGGTGATCGAAGAGGAAATGCCAGACACCAGCGCCGAGGAACGGGATATCTGGTTTGATGAACTGAAATCGCTGCCGGCTGAGGTGGTGCGGGATTTGTTGCAGGTTCGCCAGCAAATGCGCGTTCTCTCGCCCGATCATCCGTTATCCATGCCCTCGCAGATCACGCCGCCGACGAACACCGCTCGTGTTAGCCCGCGTGAAATTCCCGCGGAGCCAATTGCCCAATCGCGTTCCGTTTCGGCCAGCGACTGGTCAGCGAGCCGGGATGCGTTGGAAACGGCGATCCGCTGGTCGACGCATAATCTCGCGAACTCCGCGTCGATGGGGTACAAACGGTGCGAAGTGATCCTGGGGGATGCTTATGACACGGCTCTCGCAGGCGAAGCGAGTGCGGAGCGGGCAACACGAATTGGAACCGGTTGTCGACTGGCCACGCTGCGACTGGATCTGTCGCCGGGCGAACTGATCGCGACGGAGCGGCCGCTGGATGTGGCCATCGACGGCCCGGGGCTGTTGTTAGTGAAACACATGGCATCGGCCGAAACGTTTCTCACCCGCCGCGGCATGCTCACGCGGGATGACCAGGGCCAATTGTGCCTGTTGACAGACGAGATGGAATATCTGATCGAGCCGGCGATCATCGTTCCCCCGGAGGCGATGAGCATCGTGATCGTTGCGGATGGAACGGTCACGGTTCGGCTTCCCGGGCAAGAGACGGCTCAAGTCTGCGGCCGCATCACGCTCGTGAGTGTCGCTGACCCGTCGCGCCTGATCCTTGGCGGCGACGGACTATTGACCGCGCCGGAAACGATGCCGCCGCAACCAATGGAGCCGGGCGGGTCTGGTGCGGGCATTATTCGGCAGGGATTTCTGGAAGCGTCGAATGTTGATGTCGCAGAGGAAGAGTCGCTGCGCGAGACCTGGGAAACCATGCTGCGGGCGTTGCCGTTGACTAATGCCGCTCGCACCGCCGGCCAGGCGAGTCGCTTGCCGAAGTAACGGCTCAGCGCGAGGATGGCCGCTCTCGTCTGCCCCTTCAACCTTTCGGAAATTCAATCATGAGCGTTATCTCAGAATTTCGGCAATTCATTCAGCGCGGCAACGTCATCGATTTGGCGGTTGGTGTGATCATGGGGGCAGCGTTCGGAAAGATCGTGAATTCCCTGGTCGCCGATGTCATCATGCCGCCGATCGGATATTTCATCGGCGGGGTGAAGTTCACCGACCTGAAATACAAGATGCCGCCGTTGCCGGAGCTGTTGAACGCCGATCCGAAAGCCGAGCCGGCGACGATCAATTACGGCAACTTTTTGCAGATCACGTTCGACTTTCTGATCATCGCGTTTTGCGTCTTCCTGCTGGTGAAGGGAATCAACGCGCTGCAAAAGAAAAAAGAACAGGCCGCCACTCCGCCGGAGCTTTCGACGACGGAGAAACTGCTAATCGAAATTCGCGATTCGCTGAAAGCGAAATGAGTGAACCAGGGAGCTCGACGCGCTAGCGAGGAATATTGATCCAGATTCCTCGCTAGCGCTTCGGGCTCCCTAAGATTTGACCACGACGGACCTTCTTAAAGCTGCACTCAGCGCGTCGTCGGGGCGATTTTCCACAGGTGCTGATCGCTACGGACGTAGAGTGCGCCGTTGGCGACGGCCGGGGTGCAGAGGATCATTTCGCCGAGGTCGTTCGACGAGACCAGTTCGCCTTTTTCCTCTTCGATCTTCACGACCTGGCCCATCCCTTTTTCATTGAAGAAATAGAGATGCCCACCGGCGGCGACCGGGGTGGAACTGAACGGACCTTCGAGCCGCAGTTGCCATTTCGTCGAACCGTCTTTCAGATCAGAGCACAGTAGCACGTTGGTCCGGTTCAACGTGAAGAGTCGGTCCTGGTAGATGATGGGGCTGGCCGTACTCGGGCCAAGGCGGTCGACCTGCCAGACGGTTTCCGGGTTGGAACTGTTGTCGGCGAGGCGTAAGGCGGTGATGCCATGCGACGGGACATAGATCACACCATCTGAGGCCACGGAACTCGGAATCGTCGAAGCACCATCGTGATACTTCCAGACGACTTCCCCGGTCGCCGGCTGAATGGCATCGATCCCCGCGGACGATTGCAGCAGTACGACGGAGGAATCCCCGGTGGTCAGCACAACAGGCGAAGTCCAGTTGGCTTTCTTCGGTCGCGGCGATGTCCAGCGCGACAAACCGGTGGCGACATCGATCCCCAACGCCAGCGATTCGGAATCGTTCTCGACCTGGGTGACCAGTGTGTCGCCCACGATGACGGGGGACGACGCCATGCCGAGGCTGTTACTGAGGTTCGGGTAATCGAAGTTCAAGCCGCGATACCAGAGCAGGTTGCCGTCGAGATCGAGGCAAACCAGGTCGTTGCAGGAGAACAGGGCGAAGATCCGTTCGCCGTCGCTGGCCGGCGTGGAGGTCGCCGTGCCGATTTTCGGGAACGTCATCGTCCGTCCGGTGGCGACGAAATTGCGCGCCCAAAGGGGCGACCCATCAGTCGCGGAAAAGCAGAGGACATGCAGGCGATCCTGTCGAAAACCGGTGGCCGCAGTGACGATCACGCGATCACCGACCACAATCGGACTCGACAACCCGCGGCCAGGGAGTTCGGCCGTCCACGCCAGATTTTCGTCTTTCGACCAACGGTCGGGCAGGGTGTCATTCAGGGCGACGCCGGACGTGTCGTTGCCGCGAAACTGCCGCCAGTCGGCTGCGGGGGCGAGGGTGGCGACGGTTATCAATAAGGTGAACAAGTAACCCGTCATTCGCACGGGGAGGCTCCTTCGAGCAGTGAGAAAGTAGGTCAAATCGTGCAAGGGACACATCAATCAGCCGCGGCGGGAACCACCGCGGCTCCGGAGGCATCACTGATCCGCAACTGGAATTGATACTCCTGCGCCCATTCTTCCGTTTGCTCGTTCTCGCAGAGTTTGAGCAGCAGGACGTTCTTGCCGGCGGCGAGTTTCACCGGCACGCGGTATTGATCCAATTGGTGGCCGCGATGGTACTCGTCTCGGGCGAAGGCCAGTTTCCCGTTGACCCATAGCTTCCAGGCGTTCGGCGTTGCGAGCCGGACTTCAACGGCAGTCGGTGCTGCCGTCGTAAATTCCGCTGCGGCATAAGTGACGGCTCCCTTGAAGGGGACCAGCTTCTTCACTTCAACTTTGCCATATTCGTCTTCCGTCGTGTGATCCACCCAGGCGATTTCCTTGCCATCTTTGCCGGTATATTTCTTGGTCAGATCGAGCTTCAATTCCGGCGGGTAAACGGCATCGAAGCCGAGGAGGTCATGATTCTCGAAGGGACCAGCCACTTTCCAAGTAGTGACGAAGCCGAAATGCTTTTGCAGATCAACCGTCTCGCCGAGTTCTTTCAGGGGCTTGGCGATGGCCTGCACCTGATCGTCGTCTGTCGCTCCTTTCAGAGCGATACGGAACGTCTTGATCGCGGCGTCCTTTTCTTCCTTGGTCTGCAACG
>Ga0335397_10002454_pt1 | contig 25248 bp, 15 predicted proteins | sample MAT04_FD_205740 | JGI IMG/M metagenome (GOLD analysis project Ga0335397, IMG submission 205740) | Freshwater microbial communities from Lake Fryxell liftoff mats and glacier meltwater in Antarctica - MAT-04 (spades assembly) (version 2) ... | reverse complement strand
CCAAGTCGCCCAAGGCCAAAGCCGGCGCGAAGAAGTAATCGCGAACATTCGCGACGATTCTTCGGCAACGGGCCGAATTTATGCGAACAGGCTGAGTCGTGGTGACTCAGCCTGTTCTCGTTTCTGGTTCGATGTCACCGACTAGGCTTACCACAACCCGCCCGGGGATTCGATCAGCGCCTGGGTTTTCACCACCGCGCAAAATTCGGGGAACGTGTGAAACGCATGAACCAGAACGCCATCGCGGCTAAGTTCGGCCCGAATCAAACTCACCGGTCCGGGACTCCAGCGATTGTCCCCAGGCAACGCCAGCGAGAGATCAGCCCGCTGGCAATCGAAGAGTAATTCTTCATGGGCCTGCAAAAACAGCGCTGGTTCTAAGCGCTCTAATTGGCAACTGGAACTGTATTTCGCGCCGGACGCCAACGGGAACGTTTGGGTGCGTCCCCCTTTGATGCGATGTTCGCACACACGCTTCACACTCGGCAGCGGAATCTGACGTTCACTCATCGCTTCCGTCAGGAAACGATCGCGGTATGCGAGTTCGAGCCAGTGGCCGGCTGAGCATAACTTCAACGTGAGTTTCAGCCCGGGGCGTTCCAGTACCGCCGTGGTACGGCAGGCGAACAACTCGGGATGAAGTCGGCGTTCAAACGCGCACAGCACCAAATCAGCAATATCAGGACGGGCGAATTGCACCGGCATGAGTCGGCCCTTAAAACAGTTGCCTCATCACAGGCTAAATTATACTTCCACGCGGAAGCACGCGACACGATGCAAAATACATTTTCGGGGTTTCTCTCCGCATCGTCTGATTGACGCGGAAACACACTTGACAACTCAGCCGGTGTTGCGTGAACCAACATACGCGCGATTCAGTTCTACGTGTCGATCATGCCGCGCGGCATCGTCGCGATGAAATCGCGGAGCTTCTCTTCGGGGAACAACACCCACGAGAACTCGCGACTGCCCAGGACGCGGTTCGCATCGAGCAGCGATTGCACTTCCTGGCGGCGAGTCTGCGTCGCGGCGCGGATCGATTCGACATCGGGTTGCAGTCGACGTGTGAGTTCGCGCAAACGCAGATAGCGTTGGCGATTCACGGCGCGGGTCGGGCGAGAGCGATCTTTCTTCGTCGCGGAATCTCGCAGTCGTTGCTCTGCCAGCAGGTGCAGTTTCTCCGTGATCAGAGCTTGAGACTCGCCGGCGGGTTGCGTGACGAACTGTTCGGGCTGATGAGCCAACTGCCACAAAGTCTGCGATAACTGTGCGACATCGTCCGTGCCGACGGGCCAGAGTCCCCCCAAGGGGAGATGCAACGTGGCGGAAATGGTCGCGTACTGCGGAGCGGTCACGCCGAAGAAACGGGTCATGAGTTCATCGGTGATCTCGTCATACTTCGCGCCGCCGATGCCGTGCAGAAACAGGTCGGCGAGATAGATGCGGGCGAACAAGGTGGTGGTCAATGCGCGGCTGCGGAGTTTGATGCCTTGCCGCGGCAGCATTGCAAGTTGTTCCACGGCACAACAGGCGGAGCGGTCGGGGGTGAGAGGCAGCATCAGAAAAACGCCCTGCTGATCACGCAGGTGAAGTTCCGGGCCGATTTGTTTTGCAAACAAACGGTCGCGCCGCGTCGCACCGCGTCGCCAGACCCAGAAGGGGGCTTCGCGCCAGCCATCGGTCTCCGCGAGATCGGGCACGGGATGCGTGCCGCTGCGCAAGCCATGCCGACGGCGATACGACTGGACGGCCTCATTATGGATGGCATGAAATCGCGGCAACTGCGCCAGTAAATGTGCCGTGAACCAATGGAATCCCGGTAGATCAGCCACACGCGACATGGGCAATTCGAGATTGCCGGCCCCCCAGCGATGCTCCATCGTCACCCGCGCGGCGGCGAGACAATCGGCCAACCGAACGCCGCCACCCATGCGATCCGCATACGCTTTCGCCGCGGGCCACGCATCGGTCAGCACGGGCGAAATGCGCCATGGCTGCATGGCATGCCGCACGCGCGCGGCGAAGGTATCAAACAGTTCACGTTGGTTCAGGGACAACTCTTCCCACGGGCTGACGGGCCGTGGTTGATCAAAAGGAATGACCGTTGTACTTGGTTCGAGGCGCGTGCCGGTCGGTACGGAAATGCCCAGGCCGGTGTGTGTATCCTGGTCGACAATGAGATTCAAACCGACGGAATGGGTCGACTTGGCCCATTGATGCGCGGCGAAGTTCTTCATCCATACGCCGACGTGAAACAATTCCGGCTGATGCCCGGTGACGATCCACCGACTGGCGGTCGGCGCGGTGACAGTGGTGCCGAGCAATTGCGACGTGTATTCCGCCGCCGCTTGCCGCACATGCTGTTGTGTCAGAGTGCGCAGCGAAGTCAGCGAACGGCCCTGACAATCGTAATCCCACTGCGACAGCGCGGTGCTGTTCGTGGACAGCAATTCCGGCCACTGCGCTGCCGAAGGCTCGGTCAGCCAGGATTGATCGCGGCGAGGCAGTATGAAACGGCGGTGCGACACAACAGCCTCAAAACGACGATCAGGAACAACACGCGAATTAACGGATCGATTCTGCGTCGTCGCATCCTGCGAGACAGGGTTGATGCGTGGCCTGCAGCTCACGCTTCAACACCTCGTAGTAGTAGGCCCGACGCCGGCGAACATCGTCCAACGATCCGCCGAACGACCGCTCCTCGTCGAGATACACCAGCGGCACGGGAAACTCCGTGATCCGCCAGTCTTGTGCAGCCATCTGCACCCAGGCCTGTAACGGCATGGCATAGCCGAGTTCGGTAATCTGCAATTTGGCCAATGCAGGAACATGATACGCTTTGAAGCCACAAAACGCATCTGTCAGGGGCCAGCCGAACTGGCAGTTCAGCCACGCCGTGATTTCCTGATTCAACCGCCGACGATCTTCCGGCGGAGCACTGTCGCCGGCGAACTGCTGCAAATACCGACTGCCGGAAACGAGATCCCACGCCGGACCATCGGCGGGAAACACGGCGTCGGCCAGCGTGGGAATCAACTTTGGCTCATGCTGGCCATCGCAGTCGATGGTGATCAGTACGTCGTACTCATTTTCCAGCGCGTATTCAAAAGCCGTGCGTAAGGCGGCGCCATAGCCCTGATTCACCTCATGCGTGATCGTCCGGACATCCGGCATCCGCGACAGCAATTCCGGTGTGCGGTCTGTTGATCCATCATCGATGACCAGTACATCCTGACTGTATTTGCAGACTTCGGCGAGAACAGGAACCAGATGGGCTTCCTCGTTATGCACCGGCAAAGCCGTCAGCAGGCGAAAAGTCATCAGACACCTATCACTGTGAGGCCAAGGTGATTCGCCAAAGCATTGTCACAGCAAACACTGCGCGACACCACGCATTCTAGGCGGGGTGTCATTGAAGTCAATCAATGGATGATGCCGGGCGACCGCAAAATCCGCAGCGGCAGCGGGTTATCACAGTTAGTGTGTCAGAATCAATGAGCCTGAAGAATCTGCAAGATCATTAGAGTTGACGCCGCCGGTCAGGTCATCTTACGATGAATATCGCAGGAGGCGCGAGTTTTCCATGGGATGTGGAACCCCACTAACGGAAGGCATCACGATGTCTCGCCTCTATCGCTCGATTCTCGCGGCCAGTCTATTTCTAAGTGCCTATGCCGGCTCAAGCGAATCGGGATTGACGCGTGCCGCTGAGCCGCTGGTGATCCAACCCGCGGTGTTGCACGCGGATTCCGCCGCGGCAGTCACGCCTGTGTTTCACCGGCATTACGGTTACGGCGGCGGCTACTATGGCGGATATCGCGGTTACAGCAGCTTCGGCCATGGCGGCGGGTATGGAGTTAACGGCGGATATTTTCCCCGATACTCCTACGGTTACGGCGGCAACGGCTACTCCCCGTACGTCTACAATACCTACCGCCCGTTCTATACGTACCCGCAAGGCTATTCCACCTACGGCTACTACGCGAATCCGTCGTACCGAGCATTCGGCTATCCGTATTCCGTCGGTGGATACTACGGTGCCGGCTACAATTACGTCGGTTATGCCCCATACGTCTATGGCACCGGCGTCTACAGCGCCGGGTATGCACCGCTCTACGGGGGAGCCTTCATTGCTCAACCGGTTGTGACGGCTCAAGTCGTCGCCACCCCGGTTTACAACGCCACGCCCTATGTCTACGGCGGGTACTACAACTATCCGATGTATCGCAACTATTACGGCTGCGGCTGGTGAGATTAGGCGACAATTCAAAACGAAACAGCCCAGGGATGTGACTCCCTGGGCTGTTTCATTGACAGGCTATCGATTACCGCTTCGGCCAGTTCAGGTGCCGATGCAGGAAGTCGTACGTCGCTTTGCCGTTGATCGTATGCGGGCCGTCGAAGAATTCGATCTCGGTCCGGTCGCCGATGCCCAGCTTCACATAATGCCGTTTGACTTTCGCATATTCCCAGGCAACCCATTCATCGATTCCCACGCCGTCGTCATGCCCGCGCTCCACCATGAAGGGCCGTGGCGTCATCAGCCACGACAGTTCGGCGTAATTGGCGACATGGGCCATATTCCACTCGAAAATCTCATACTCGCCGGTGAAGACGTAGCTGTTCGGGAAATCGACCGAGGCATTCTTGGAGACCCATTCGTTGAAATCGGCCGAGCAGATCGACAGGCAATAGTCGGTCACAATCGGCGGCACCCGCACGGCCGTTTTTCCGCCGTAGGATAAGCCGTAAAATGCGATCCGAGCCGGATCCACGCAGGGCAGGGTCGACAGCCAGTCGAGCGTCACCTGATGCTGCGGAATGATGTAGCTGAACAGTGACCGGCCCAGCGGGTTCGACTTGCGCTGCAAAGTGCGGAAGCGGTCTTTACCGCGATACGGGTTCTGTGGTGCATACACGATAAATCCGCGCTTCGCTAACTCCGCACTGAAGGCTTTATACGGGGGAAAACCGGGCGAACCAGGGCCGGTGATCGTATCCATAGGCACCCCTTCCAACCCATGCTGGCAGACCACAACCGGCCGTTGTTCGTCCGCTTTTAAATCTTTGGGCAAGAGCAAGATGCCGCCGGCGACCACGTCGGGATAAACATCCAGCAGCACTTCGTAACCGACGTACTCCGCCTCATCCAGAATCTTTCTGGTGCGCGGGTTTGGCTCGATCGTGGGATTGGGCAGCTTGCCAATCAACTCTTCCATCACCTGCTGACGAAGTTTGTCCGCCGTGGCGACGTACTTGTCGACGGAGCTACGATCCGCCGTGTTCCACAGTTTGTCGCGTACCTTGTAAGAGAGGTGCAGCTTTCGTTGTGTGAAGTCGATCAGTTCTTGCACCTGCCGCTGCTGGCGTTCCTGCGTGTTCACCGTCGTGTCGAGTTTCAGCGGCGATGACACCTCAGTCGGCAGCGGATCCAGTTTCACGGCGTCATACAATTTCGCCAGCGCGCGGCGACTGCCGGCCGTCCCGGTACCCTTGTCGCTGGCAACCAACTGCACGGCGTCTTTCGCTTCGAGCTGCGCATAAATCGCCTGAGCTTTCGCAAACTCCCACTCAACGGCCGCCAGTTCAGCCGTCTTGATCGCACCCGGTGCGGCCCCGGCGCGATGTCCTTCCAGCGGAGCCAGCGGTGTCGTGATCTCCGGGACCGCGCAGGCTTCAATGATCAGCGGCCGCGGGGCGACCATGCCGGCCAATTCCGCATCACCGAACAGTGTCAGCAAACGCCAGACATTGCGTTCGATCGGTTCCTGCCAGACTCCCTCGCGCGGCTGGAAGTAGCCACTCACCAGCGTCGCATCGATCCGCGAATCGAGAGCCGCCGAGTAGAGTGCCAACAGGCCCCCCTCACCCACGCCGGCCACGCAAATCGGCAGATCGGAATCGACCGTTTTGTTGAAGTGCTCCAGCGCGTCGACGGCGGCGAGCACTTTCTGAACTTCATAACCGATCACATGCCGGCCGACTTCAAACGCCGAGCGGTAGACCCATTCGCGATGAGTTTGATTCGTCATCGCGATCGTCGGGTTGCCCGAAAACGTCTGCTCGCGGCTGATGAGCGTCGGGATCACCACGAGAAATCCCTGTTCCGCCAGCATCCGCGGTAGTGGAGATGCTTCCGGCTGATCGGGGTCGGCTCCGCAAAAGACTTCCGGGGTCCAGGCGGCGTCGGGAATCGCAATCACCAACCCGACAATCTCGTCATCGAGCGGCCGCAAGATCAGCCCTTCCGCCGTCACGCCCTCCAAGACCTGCCAGCGGCAGGGAGAAATCGAGTACAAGTCCCCGGCATCAGAATCACCGGGCCGGCTGCCTGCCGCCGGCAGTTCCGTGAGATGTGTGAACGTCAGGTCTTCCAGACCGCGCCCGGCGACGCGCGGGTCGACAGCGCCGATGTATTCCCGCAGTTTGTCGCGATAGACGGCAAGACTTTGTTCATAAGCCTCGGGACTGCTGACATCGCGCTGCCACAACCCGGCCCGCACCTCTGCGGCCTGTTCGATCTCCCGCAAGGCGAAGCGGTCGATGCCATCGACCATGTATTCATCCAGCGGCTGGGCAAGTTCCAGTCGCTGGGTGTTCGGATAGACCTCGGGAAAGGTCAGGCGATCCGCGGCGGCGAGGGGTGACAACCACCCTGCCAGCCACAGACCGGCAACGATCGACGGAAACATGGAGCGCATGATTCACCTGGCTTGGATGTCGATTGCGGAGAGAGATCGGCCCGCAGACACTTTGTCAGGGCCGCAGCCGCATGACTATGAGGGAAAGCCAGTCAAATTTGCAAGGATGGGGGGCGGTTGGGGAGTTGTCAGGAATGTAGAGCACTTGCTCCGCAAGTGCCAGTTTTTGCACTTGCGGAGCAAGTGCTCTACATTCAATACGAAGTCACCACCGCGTCACGCGACCTGGGCGACCGACGCTGTTTCTTCGGCTAGCTTGATCTGCGGGAGTTGCTGCATCTGATGGCGCGAGATCATGGCCAGCACGGCCGGCAGCGGGACGAGTGCCACGAATGTGCAGCACGCCACGCCGATCGTCAACACGGCACCCAGACTGTACAACCCCTGATGGGCCGCGATCATCATGCTGCCGAAGCCGACCATGGTGGTGGCGGTGCATAACAAGATCGCGGTCAAAGTGCTGGGGGATATGGTATAAATCTGGTTCGGTTTCGAGTGATAATCGTGAATCACATGCACACCGTGGTCGACGCCGATGCCCAGAATCAATGGTAGAATGATGAGGTTCGCCGGGTTCAGCGGAATGCCGAGCGCCCCCAACACACCTAATGCGAGACCCAATCCCAATCCCGGCGGCGCGATGGCGAGCAGGGAATCCCACACGCTGCTGCGATCTAGGAAAAACGCGATGATGAAGGAACCCACCGTGTAACCGGCCACCATCCACAGCAGATAACCATGCAGATCCTGAGCCTGTAAGATCGCGGCCACGCCCAGCACAACGGCAAGCGGCGGTAACAGCATCATCGGGACATGCCGCTTATCCATGAAGTCGACTTGCAAGACGAGCAGAATCACCAGCAGCGCGTAGCCGGCGCAAATTTCATAGCTCGTCTTGATCTGCCGGGTGGCTTCAAAATTCTGCAACGGCGTTCCGGTCACTTCCGGATCAACCGTGCGGACATCGGTCACAAAACGTTCCAGCGGCCCCATATCCCAGATCTGATCCTTCGGGAAAATCTGCAACAGCCACTTGCCATCCGGACTGACAAACCGCGTCCGCAACTCGGCGGGCAAATCGCTCAACGCGACCGGTTCCGGATTCGAGGCCGCTTCCAAGGCCTGCATCTGGGCTAACAAGGCATACGCCATGCGATATTCGAACTCGCCGAGGAATCGGAGTTGCACCGCGAAGCTTGTGAACGCACTGAATTCTTCCAGCACATGATCCAACTGCTGTTCGATGCGGATCGTCTGTGGATCGGCATCATCACCCAACCGCTCGCGTCGTGCGCGCACGGCCAGGTACAAGTCTTCGAGTGCAGCGCCAACTGCCAGATGATTGGCGGGCGCGGGTGGTTCGGGTTCTTTCGGCAAGCGGGCCAGCAGCGCATGATAGCCTTGAACGAGCAACTGCGTTTCCGCTGCGGGAGTCGCCGGCAGCCGCGTGGCTAATTCTTCGACGCGATGGACCGACGGCAAGGCTTCAAGTTTGGCGGCCATGTCGCGCGCTTCTTCCGCGGAATCGGCCACGGAAATCGCGTAGAGCAGCGAGTGCTTGGAAGCATCAAAGATTCGCTTCTGCGCCTCGACCGATTCCAATCCCTTCGCCTGCAGATTGAGCAAATTGTGATCGTAGGTGATCTTGGGTTGCGGCCAACCCCGCGACCAATCGCAGGCCCAGAAACCAACGATAGCGAAGATTGCCAGCGAAAAGCCGGTCACGAACCAAGGCTGCTCACTGGAAAGTTTCCGCAGGAATTTGCCCTGGAACGGCGTGGGGAGTTTGTGTGGTTCGGTCCAGCGGTCTGCCACCACGACCATTGCCGGGAGAATCGTGAATGCCGCCAGTGCGCACAAAATGATCCCGCCGCCGGCGATCAGTCCCAGTTCCGCCACGCCGAGGAAATCTGTCAGCATGGCACAGAAAAATGCGAGCGAAGTGGTGATCGCACCAGTCACTATTCCGACCCCCGTGCTGCCCGCCCCCTCCACCAACGCGGCCCGCAGCGAACGACCGGCGTGCCTGAGTTCGAGATAACGCGACAAAGTATGAACCGCGAAGTCGTCCCCCAGGCCGACGAGAATCGCCGCGAATGCCACGGAGAGAATATTCAAATGGCCGATGGCCAGCGTCGTGTAACCAAATGCCCAGGCCATACTGACGGCGAGCATAATCATGCCAATGGCCGCATGACGGATGCCGCGTAAACCGACGAGCATCAGGACCGCGACGCCAATAAACGAAATGATCGATGCCCAGGCCATGTCATCCTGCGAGCGGCGCATCTCGTCATTTTCCAGCACGGGGATGCCGGTGAGCGAGATCGAGGCGTCGGTGTACTCGCCCCCGACTTCTCGGATAATCACCCGCGCGGCGTCGACCGCCGTGGAGGCTCCTTGAAATTTATCATCACCACTGGCCGCGACCGGCGACGCCATCACAAAACCGAGCGTCCCCTCGTCGTTCAAGACATAAACAACTTCATCTTTCTGATCGGTCATCTTCGGATCGAGCGGAATGATATCGGGCCACGGATTCGTGAAGGTGTCTTTGTCATCAATGAACGAAGCCAGGCTCGCGGACAGTCGGTCTGCATGTTCCAGCACCGCGGGAAGTTGGTCCGGCCGCTTCTGTTCGGCGGTCAGCAACTGCGCGCGCAATCCCGGCAGCAGCGTCTCCAGTTTCATCGTGTCCCACTTGCCCTCCAGCACCGGCTGATACGCTTTCAAGCGGTCCAGCCCGATGGCAAGTTCCCGCGGGGAAACATATTGCAGGCCTTTCTCGCGCAACTGGCCGGGTTCAATGCGGTAGAGGACATTGGTGAAGAGCTTCGGCTGCTGCTTCAATCGCCAGCCGATGGCTTCCTGCACCTGCTTGATTCGCTCCGGGCTTTCGGACTCGACAACGATGATCATGTCGTCTTGATTGCCGAAGCTTTCGGTGAACTTGAGCCAGCGCTGTTGAAACGCCGCTGAGGGATCGATCAGGTCGGCGCGATTCGTTTTGAAGCGCAGCGAAGTCGCCGTGTACCAGGTACAACCCACGGCAGAGAGGACCATGAGCAGCAAGACCCAGCGCGGATGACGTACGCACATCGCAGTCAGCGACGACAGCGTCTCCGAAATAATGGAGCGATGCTCCTGTTGATGATCGGTCTCGGACATCCCCAATCCTCGCGGAGGATGATACGGCTCAGCGAATCGACTCGCTCAGCGGATCGTGCGTCATTCGAGCCGTGAATTCTAGGGGCGATGGAAAAACTGTGACAACCACACTTCTGGAATTTCTCGCAGGGCGGGCAAGCTGGGGGACGTGATTTTCTTCCCCGCCGTCAGCTACCGGCAATTCGTGCGGGTTGTGACGAGTGGGGTGACAATCCGTGATGCTGGGCGAAATGATCCCGGGAATCCGGCCGATTCTGGCTGAAAAGCTGTGGTCAACCGGCAGATTCTGCCGATGGAAGAAATGCCATCATGGAATTCTGAAGTTCCAAGAACTCCGGGGCGAATGGCTCCGTGATCATTCTCGAAATCGCCGTCGTCGTTCCACCCCCCTCGGAACGATGGCGGCGATTCTCGCTATGCGAACCCGCAAGCGATGATTCGAGGTCCGCATTACATGATCGCGGCCCGCAAAACGCTTGCGGTTTCGCAGCCCCTCATTTCCGCTTCTCAAACACCAGAATGTGCTGCCACGGCAACACGCCGATCGTTTCGATCCACTTCAGCCCGAATTCCGGAGGGGACATTTCCTTGCGGACCTGGGCCTCTGACATTTTATGCACCATTTTGATCGGCACATCAGGGTCTTCCCGGCGGAACTCGACGAACACCACTTTGCCGCCCGGTTTCAACGACTTCGACAATGCCAGCATCATCTCATAGGGAAATGCGAACTCGTGATACACGTCGACCATGAGCGCCAGGTCCACCGTGGCGTCTTCCAGTTCCGGTGACTTCTCCGTCCCTTTGACGAGTTCCACATTCTGCTGCCCGGAGCGCGTGAGCTTTTCGCCGATGAGGTCGAGCATCTCCTGCTGAATGTCGACGGCGAACACCGTGCCTTCCTCGCCAACGGCGTCAGCCATCATCAGGGAGATGCGGCCGGTCCCCGCACCGATGTCCGCGACGTGCATGCCCGGTTTGAGCCGCAGCGACTTCACCATCAGCGTGGTCCGCTCTTCTTCTTCGCGATTCCGCCGCTCCAGCCACGGCGCGCCGGGGAACCCCATCACCTGGGCGATTTCGCGGCCCATGTAGAACTTGCCGAGGCCGCTGGGATCATGGTCCGAACGAATTTCGTACCGCTCGACCTCGGGAGCATCGTCCGCCCGGCTGACGGTCTCCGCGGAGAGCATGAGCCAGGCAAGAACCGCGCCGGCAACGGCGCACATCCAGCACGACAACGAGATTGATTTTCGCGGCACGATCTCAGCTCCGGTTGTTTGTACTGAACCGCGGAGGTGCGACCCCGCAGCTCGTTGTTCTCAACCCTCAACCCTCAACCTTACTTCCCATGATATCCCGCACGGTTCGTTTTGATGCGGAATAAACTGGAACCTGCCGTAATATACAGGGTTTTCGCGTCACTCCCGCGGCCGAAACCGACGTTCGTTGGGACTTCTGTTTTGAGGTAGGCCAATTCTTCGCCTTCGGGATCGTACACGCAGATCCCCGGGCGATTTTCCGCCCGCACAGCGACGAACAGATCGCCCTGCGAATCGACCACCAATCCATCCGGGCCGTCTTGCGGGGCGTAGTCCACCAGCGTCTTGCGGAACTTGGCGGTGCCGTCGGCCGCGAGATCATACGCCATGAGTGCCATGTGACCTTTGCGGAGCGGTGTCGTCACCTTGTCGGCTTGCTCCGTGCCCCCTTTGTTGAGCCGTTCAAAGCCGGTCGCGCCGTTGTCGTTACTCACGACATACAGCGTCTTCTGATCGGGTGAAATCGCCACGCCGTTCGGCTTGCCAGCGTCGGTGATGATGCGATGAATCGAACCGTCGGTGTCGATCCGGTAGACCCCTTGCACGGGTTGATCCAGACCTTCCCAGCCGAGATATCGCGGATCGCTGAAATAGATTCGGCCCTGTTCATCAATGGTGATGTCGTTCGGCGAATTGAAGGGCCGGCCCTCAAACATTGCCGCGATGATGTAACTCTTCCCGGTCTCCATGTCGGTCCGCGTCACCCGCCGGCCGCCGTAATCGGCCCCTTCGGCGACCAGCATGCGGCCCTCGGCGTCGAACTTGATGCCGTTCGACATGCCGCTGGGCGAGCGGAAGATCGACGTTTTCTTCGTCTTCGGATCGAACTTCCAGATATGTCCGGCTTCAATGGCCCCGTTCTCGTCCGTGGAAACATGCGAGAATGTGATCTCGCTGAAATAGACCATCCCATCCGGCGCGACCGAAACCCCTTCCGTCAGCACCTTCGATTCGAACAACAGTTCCAACTCGGCATTGAGCGGAAAAACAGGGTCGGCAGCGCGGCTGAGGGAACCCAGTCCAACGACGATCGCAGCGGCGAGCAAGACGGAAGTCAGAGCGCAAGACTTCATCAACGGCTCCTTCAAATGGTGTGGTTCATGGATGCAAACGATTGACCGACCCAGACAAATCAAAACAGTTCCGTGATTGGTTTTGTGCCGAAGTCGACCAACGGGAAGGGGCGACCGGCGGGGCCGGGGAGGTGCGATTCCAGATCGAACCCCAGGCTGTGGAAGACGGTGGCGATCACTTCGCTCGGCGTGACTGGACGTTCGGCCGGGTAACCGCCGATGGGGTCGCTCTTGCCGACCACGCGGCCCCCTTGCACGCCGCCGCCGGCGAAATAGGTCGTCCAGCATTGCGGCCAATGATCGCGGCCGCCGGCGGGGTTGACACGCGGGGTGCGGCCAAATTCGGAGACATTCGCCACCAGCGTGTCGCCGAGCAGTCCACGGTCGCGCAGGTCTTCAATTAGCGCGGAATAGGCCTGGTCGTACATCGGGGCAATGATGTTCTTCATCCCTTCGATGGATGTGAACGGCGCGGTGCCGTGAATGTCCCACGTCACTTCGTTGAACACCGTCAGGAAGGTGTTGATGGTCACGAAGCGGACGCCGGCTTCGACGAGGCGGCGTGACAGCAGGCAGCATTGGCCGAAGCGGTTCATGCCGTAGCGTTCGCGTACGGAGGTTGGTTCCTGCGTGAGATCGAACGCCGCGCGGGCCTGTGTGCTGGTCATCAAACGGAATGCCGACTGGAAGTTCTCGTCAAGCAGCGCGGCGTTTTCGTTTTTCTCGAAAGCGTTGACGGTGGAATCGACGACCTCGCGCAGTTTGCGACGACGACTCAACCGGGCATCGCCGATCTGCTTGGGGGACAATAGGTCGGGGACCTGAAAATCGGGTTTCGAGGGGTCGGCATTCAAGACGAATGGATCGTACGCCTTGCCGAGAAATCCGCCGGCCTGACCATTCGGCAAATCGCCCCCGCCGGACCCCATCCGTTCCGGCAGTACCGCGAACGCCGGGAGATCGGTCTTGCGGCCCATCAGGTACGCAGCCACCGCGCCGGCATGCGGCGTGTTCACTCCGCCGGTGAAGAACCGACCGGTCTGCATCATCTGCCAACCGGCGTCATGCACGGCGGGAGAATTGTGGTGACAACTGCGGACCAGCGAAAACGTATCGGCCAGCGCGGCGTGCCGGGGAAAAATCTCGCTGATGTCGATCTCGGCACTTTTTGTTTTGATCGCCTGGAACGGCCCGCGAATTTCGGCGGCGGCATCCGGCTTGGGATCGAACGTGTCCAACTGACTCGGCGCGCCGAGGTTGAAGATCATGATCACGGAGCGCTGGTTGTTGCCGGGCGATTGTCCCGTGGTCGCCGCCTGAGCTTCGAGCGCGGCGAGGTCTGTCAGAGAGAGGCCCGCGGCTCCCAGCGTGCCGACCTGCATGAAATCACGGCGTGTGACGCCATCGCAGGTATGAGCGGTTCCGTTGCCGATCAAATTCAACATGGTCCGTCGCTCCGCAAAACACGTTTCGAGAAGGAAGTCCGCGCGGGGGATTGCCAGTGAACATAGTAACCGAAATCGCCGACGGAAGGCATCTGAAAATCGGCACGTTGGTGTGGCAGGCGTGTAGGAGTGGGTTTTGGTTTGACTCCGCTCTCCCCTGGAGGGAGAGGGCCCGGGGGTGAGGGGGATGTCTTGGAGCTTCATCACTCCCACTTGCCCGTGCCACGACTTGTCCTCAAGTCGTGCCCGATGAAGCACACGACTTGAGGACAAGTCGTGGCACAAGACTCCAGCCGCCGTGAGCTCCCCCTCATCCGGCCGAAGCGGCCACCTTCTCCCTCCAGGGGAGAAGGAAATACAATCGAACGCAACGACACCCGTGTGGCAAGCGTCTGAGCCGCGCTGCAAACACGCACTGGCTCGACGGCACAGCCCAATTGGCCGACAATGCCCCGATGGACGCACCCCACCCGCCTTCGTTGACTGACCAGCAGCACGCCGCGATTCACACGCGGCATGTCTCCATCGCCTTGTCGGCGGGGGCGGGTTGCGGCAAGACGTTCGTGCTCACGCAGCGGTTTCTGTCCCACCTCGCGCCAGGGCCTGGCGCGGCAAAATTGTCATCGCTGGTGGCGATCACCTTCACCGACCGGGCGGCTCGGGAGATGCGTGACCGCATACGATCCGCCTGCCGCGAGCGGCTGCAAAACTGTCCACCCGAGCATGTCGCCCATTGGCTCGAAATTCTGTACGGGTTGGACGCCGCCCGCATCACGACGATTCATTCCTTCTGCACGAGTCTGCTGCGTTCGCATGCGGCGGAAGCGGGACTCGATCCCCGTTTCGCGGTGGCGGATGCGGCGCAGACCGACGCCCTCGTGCGGCAATCGGCCCGTGATACGTTGCATGGGTTGCTGGAGAAGCAAAACGAAGACGCGATCGCGCTGGTGCTGCAATTCGGGTTGGAACGCGCCCGGGATACGCTGGCCAGTCTGATCACGCAGCGGTTTCGCACGACGCGAGAACGACTCGCGAGCATCACTGCTGAGGAATCTCAGGCCGCGTGGTTGAAAGTCTGGCAGGAGGAATGCGTTCCGCAAGCCGTGCAGGCCCTGATCGATCAGCCAATCATCAAAGAGACGCGGGATTGGCTCGAAGAGCACGCTCCAAAACCGAACGCGGTCATCTTCGCCCGCTGCCAGGCAGTCCGCGCACTGCTGGCCGAACCCTCGGCCGCGAAAACTTCCCCTGCCGCGTGGCTGACCGAACTGCGGGAGCAGGCCAAAGTCATGGGGGGAGGCGGGAAATCGGCATGGAACGATCCCAATGAACTCGCGGAACTCACCGAACTGTGGAAGGACCTCCGCGAAGATGTCGACACCTGTTTGAAACGGATCGACTATGCACCAAACGATTTGCCACTCGCCGCGGAGATGACCGAGCGGGCCTCGCGGTTGGCACTTGCCGCCTGGGACCATTACGAATCGCAGAAGCGAACGACATCGCATCTCGATTTCGACGATTTGCTGTTGCGGACACGCGACCTGTTGCGCGACCGGCCGGAAGTGGCCAAACGGCTGGCCGACCGCGTCCAATTGCTGATGGTTGACGAGTTTCAAGATACCGATCAGGTTCAAGCCGACATGATTCGCAGTCTCGTCGGCCCGGCTCTCGCCACCGGCAAACTGTTTCTCGTCGGCGACGAGAAGCAGTCAATCTACCGATTCCGCCGTGCCGATCCGCGTGTGTTTCGCCAAGTGCAAGCCGAAATCCCACCGGCGGGAAATCTGCCGCTCAGCATCAATTTCCGCAGTCAGCCGGAAATTCTGAACTTCGTCAACATCCTTTTCAAACGCACATGGGGTGAAGAGGCATACCAGTCACTCATCCCGCATGCCGCGCAGCAATCGGCTTCACCTACGATCGAATTTTTATGGGCCACGAGCGATGTCCCCGGCAGTGGTCCGCCAGCGTCACATGCCGACAAACAGAACGCGGAAGCACTTCGTCGCCGTGAAGCCGCCTGGATTGCGCGGCGGATCGCACAACTGCTGGCGGACCCGACATTGAGTGTGCGCGGCGAAAAAGTGAACGGCGAAACGCCGTTGCGGTGCGTGAAGGCCGGGGACATTGTCATTTTGTTTCGCACCCTGAGTGATGCGCCGGTCTATGAAGCGGCGCTGGCCGAGTTGGGGCTGGATTATTATCTCGTCGGCGGCAAGACGTTTTTCGCACAGCAGGAAGTGTTTGATCTGTTGAACCTGTGTCGCTGGCTCGCCGACCCGGCGGAAGAGATCGCGCTCGTCGGTTGCCTGCGTTCACCCTTTTTCAATCTGAGCGATGATGCCATCTTCGCGTTGCAACTCGCCGGGCCAACGATTTCTGAAGCCGTCATGCGCACACCGCCGGAGTGGCTGGAACCTGAGGATCGCGCGCGGATTGGCTATGCGGGCCGTGTGCTGAGCGAACTCCGGCAACTCAAGGATCAGCTCACCCCGTCGGAACTGCTGCGTGCGGCCATCGAGCGAACCGGATACGACGCGGCCTTACTGCATGAGTATCTCGGCGCGCGTAAGGTCGCCAATCTTGAGAAGTTGATCCGCCGGGCCGTCGAATTCGATGACGCGGAACTCTTCACCCTGCATGACTACGTGCGCGATCTGGAGCAGTCGGTCGATGAGCAGACCGACGAGGCATTGGCCGCGACATTACCCGAGGCAGGCAACGTCGTCCGGTTGATGACGATCCATCAATCGAAGGGACTCGAATTCCCGGTCGTGATCGTTGCTGATCTGAATCGGCATGGTCATGGTCGCGGCGGCAGTGTGTTGATGCACGAAGACTGGGGCGTGCTGCTGCAACCGCCGCCGGAATTCGGCGTGAAGCATGAACATCTGGGATTGGAGATCCACAAGTTCCAGGAGCAGACCGCCGAAGCCGAGGAAATTCAGCGGCTGTTGTATGTCGCCGTCACCCGCGCCGCCGACCGGTTGATTCTCTCCGCGGGCATGACGCTTGACTTGAAAGCCGTGTCCCCCTGGATGCGGTTGCTCGACCAGCATTTCCAGCTCGGCACAGGACTGCTCAAAGGCGATCCGTATCTTGGTTCCCTGAGCGGAGCGGGGGCCGGTCGGGAATGCATTCCCGGCATTCTCGTCCATCGGGAGCCGCCGCCAGAGCCGGCAACTAGTCAGTCGCACGACAGGCTGGTCCCTTTGCGGCTGTTACCCGAGTTAGTTCTTTCGGCCGAGGCGGAAGCATTCCCCGAATCGCTGAGAGTTTATCCGACCGCGAACGACTGGCATGACCTCATCAGCGTTTCACAGCTCGATGCCGATGCCGCGCATAGCCAGGAACGCCGTCCTTTCGAGGATGAAGACTTCGAGGTGATCGACGTACCGCGTGCGCCGGCGGATGTCGTCGGCACGTTGTTCCATCATGTGCTGCAACGCCTCGATGTCCGACATCCCGCCGAGTGGCCCGAGGTTCTCGCCGCTTGTGCTTGTCAACTTGGTGATGATCCGCAGAAGATCGCGGCGGCGACATCCCATGTCGAACCGATGCTGACCCGGTTGATCGGCTCGGAGTTGATGCGCGACTTCGCCGCGGCGGATGTGCTGGAACGCGAGGTCGATTTCATCCTCGGCTGGCCGTTGGATGCGAAATCGCAGCGCGTCCTGCTCAGCGGTCAGATCGACGTACTGATGCGAAATTCGGACGGCTGGCATTTGATCGACTACAAAACCGGCCGGTTCCCGCCCTCGGTGGCCGACGCGGAACTGATTGCCCCTTACGCGGTACAACTCGGCGTGTATGCGCTCGCCGCGGAGAAGCAGTTGGGCTGGCCGCTACAGTCGATCAGTTTAGTCGTGATGAATCCGCAGGTCCGACGGATTGTGTTCGCATGGGATCAAAGTGTTCGTCAGAAACTTGTCGAGCGGATTGAAACGCTCATCCGAGCGGGGGGCGTCAGCCCCCTGAATGTGCCGTGACATGTCGATAGACTCTCCCGGACAATGGATGACACAATCAGCAGGCTGACATTACCCGCTCGGAAAACCGTTTCATGCCGCAGCCTTTAGTGATTTTGAATGTGGTGGGCCTGACGCAGGATCTGCTCGGGCCGAACACGCCTCACTTGAACCGACTTGCCACGGAGGGCTTTTCCCGGCCGATGGGGACGGTGTTGCCGGCGGTGACGTGTTCCGCGCAGTCGACGATTCTCACCGGCACGCTGCCGTGTGAACATGGCATTGTCGCCAATGGCTGGTATTTTCGCGATCTGTCCGAAGTCTGGCTGTGGCGGCAATCGAATCGGCTCGTCCACGGCGAACGCATCTACGATGCCGGAAAAAAGCGGGATGTGAGCTACACCACCGCGAACATGTTCTGGTGGTACAACATGTATTCCGCGGCCGATTTTTCCATGACGCCGCGGCCGAGTTACCCGGCCGATGGCCGCAAGGTGATGGATTCCTACAGTCACCCCGCCGGTCTGCGAGATGAACTGCAAGCGAAACTCGGCGTCTTTCCGCTCTTCAAATTCTGGGGTCCGGGAGCCGACATCACCAGCACGCGGTGGATCGCCGACGCCTCGGTGGAAGTACTCCGGCGATTTCAGCCGACGCTGCTGCTCTGCTATCTACCCCATCTGGATTACAACCTGCAACGACTGGGGCCGGATGATCCACGAATCGCCGACGATTTGCGGCTCGTCGACGCGGAAGCGGGGAAAGTGATCGCGGCGGCACAGTCAGCAGGATACGACGTGATCGCGCTGTCCGAGTATGCGATCACACCCGTGTCGCGGCCGGTGCATATCAATCGTGTCTTGCGGCAGCACGGTTACCTGACCGTCCGGCGTGAACCGCTGGGTTGGGAAACGCTCGATTTCGGGGCGTCACGCGCGTTCGCCGTGGCCGATCATCAGGTCGCGCACATCTACGTCCAGCGGCCCGATGATTTGAAGGCCGTCAAGTTATTACTGTCAGAGACCGCCGGCATCGATGGGGTTTTTGATCGCGGCGAGCAACGGCAGTTTGGTCTGGATCACGAGCGCAGCGGCGAACTGGTCGCAGTGGCTGATCCCGGTGCGTGGTTCACCTATTATTTCTGGAACGACGACCAACTCGCGCCGGATTACGCCCGCACGGTCGACATCCACCGCAAACCGGGTTACGACCCGGTCGAATTGTTTCTCGACCCGAAATTGCCATTGCCACAATTACGAATCGCCCGCCGACTGGCGCAGAAGTTCCTGGGATTCCGTTACTATATGGATGTGATCGGCCTGGATGCGAGCATCGTGAAAGGGAGCCACGGCCGCTTGCCGACGCCGGGCAAAGAAGCGACCGAAGCTCCGGTGTTCATTTCGTCGAGCCGTGCGATTGAAACCGATGAGATTCCGATGACCGCGGTGAAGGAATTGGCGCTCCGTTTGCAGTTCGGCTGAAGGACGAATCGAGATCAGTGCGTTGCCCGATGGTCCGCGAATCGTAAACGAAGACGATTTTCATAACCGCAATCCAACATTACTTTCAAAGAACTTTATGCCCGATTATCGAACCTCGATTCTCAATTATTTCTCCGAGCCAGACGCGCCGGCCCTGCGTCTGAAAGACCTGGCGCAATCGCTCAAGGTCAACAAGTCGACGCTGAATGAATTCCGCGTTGCCATCGAAATGCTGCTCAGCGAGGGACGGCTGAGCGAAGCCGCCAACGGTACGCTGAAATTGAAAGCCCAGCGAGACACCCTCGTGGGGACCATTCGCCGCACGGCGTCTGGGGCCGGCTACTTTCGCCTGAATCTGCCCCCCGAGCAGGCCGAGTCCCGCGCTCGGGAAGACGCCATCTATGTGCTGCCGGAAGATCTCCGCGGCGCACTCACCGGCGACGAAGTTTCGCTCCAACTCCTCAAACGGACACGTTCCGGCGGGCAATTGTGCGGACGCGTCGTCGGCATCAAGCGGCGTGCCAAGCAGCAGTTCGTCGGCCTCTATCAGGAACGGCGCGAGCAAGGCCTCGTCACCATTGATGGCGGCCTGTTCTCAGCGTCGATCAGCGTCGGCGATCCCGGTGCGAAAGGGGCCAAACCGGGTGATAAAGTCGTCGTTGAAATGGTCCGCTTCCCCGAAGGACATCACTCCGGCGAAGCCGTCATCACCAGCGTCCTCGGCCCGCATGGCGAACCGGGCGTCGACACGCTGTCGATCATTCACGAGTTCGGCCTGCGGGATGAATTCCCGGAAGATGTCCTCGAAGATGCCCGGCGGCAGGCGCAATCGTTCGATGACACCGATCTCGCCGGCCGGCTTGATCTGACCCGCGACACGATTATCACAATCGACCCGGTCGACGCCCGCGACTTCGATGATGCCATTTCGCTGACCCGCGAAGACAACGGCCATTGGCGACTCGGCGTCCACATCGCCGATGTGGCTCACTTCGTGAAACCCGGTTACCCGCTTGATCGCGAAGCGCAACTGCGCGCGACCAGCGTCTATCTGCCGGACCGCGTCATGCCGATGTTGCCGGAAATCCTCTCCAACTCACTGGCAAGTTTGCAGTCCGGCAAAGTGCGCTTCACGAAAACGGTCTATATCGACTTCACGCCGGAAGGCATTCCCACGCGAGCGGAATTCGCGAACTCCGCGATCAACGCCGTGCAGCGGTTTGCCTATGAAGATGTGATGCCGATTCTGCAAGGCGAGAAATCGCCGCGCGGCAACGATCCGGTCAATGACGATGTGCGGGCCTTGCTGCAACGGATGCACGAACTGGCGATGATCCTGCGCCGCCGGCGTTTCGACCGCAGTTCGCTCAATCTCGATCTGCCGGAAGTGAAGCTCGATTTCGACCCCGACGGCCATGTCTCCGGCGCGCACAAATCGCTCCATGACGAAAGTCATCAGATCATTGAAGAGTTCATGCTGGCGGCGAATGTCGCCGTGGCGCGGGAATTCGCCTATCGCGGCTGGCCATTCCTGCGCCGCGTGCATGCCCCGCCCGATGAACGCAAATCACGCATGCTGGCCGATTTCCTCGGCGGCCTCGGCTTCAAGCTGCCGCCCCATCCCGGCCGACCGCATTTGCAGGCGTTGCTCGATCAGGTGCGCGGCGAACCGCAGGAATATGCCGTCAATTTCGCTGTGCTCCGCAGTATGAAGCAGGCGGAATACAGCCCGGCGGAGATTGGCCATTATGCGTTGGCGGAAGAAGAGTACTGCCATTTCACCAGCCCCATCCGCCGGTATCCCGACCTGACGATTCATCGTTTGTTCGAGGAAGTTGTGCGCGATCGGCAGAAGGCTCCGCCGTTATCGACGGGCGAGCTCGCCAAAATCGGCGAGCAATGTTCGACAGCGGAACGTGTCGCGCAAGATGCCGAACGCGAGCTGATCAAGATCAAGCTGCTGAATTATTTGAAGGACCGCATCGGCGAGGAACTGCCGGCCAAAATCACCGGCGTGGAACGCTTCGGCATCTTCTGTCAGGGGACGGAACTCCCGGCGGAAGGCCTCGTCCATGTCCGCAGTTTGCCCGCCGACCAGTGGGACTACGACGACCGCGGCCACACCCTCACCGGCCGTGCCAGCGGCGTGGTCTTTCGCCTGGGCGATCCTGTCCGCGTGAAAGTGAATAAGGTCGATGTCGTCAAACGAACGCTCGATTTCAAATTGGTGGAGAAACCGGAGGCACCCCGGCGAAAAAAGCCGCGCCCCATTAGCGACTCATCCCCGCAGCGCCGCCCCAAGCCGCATGTGATCACGCCCCGCCCCAAAAAGAAAAAGCCAAAACGTTGATCGCGTAATGCATAGCTCGTCTTAGCCCCCCGTCAATGACGGGGGGCCAATCAACCCCGCGACGCGAATCTGGAAACAAGGGACCCCGCAGTGCCAGCGAGATATGCTGAATTGAATTTGCCTCGCTCGCGCGTCGGGCTCACGAAATGCCACATCCCCGGTGACTCACCGGGGGTTAAGACCACCAATCAGGCGGCCCGCATTTCCTGATAATGCCGATTGATCAAATCGTTTTGCAGCCACAGCAGTTTTTGAAATGCCCGCACCGTCCGAACTTCCTGCGACCGTTCCAGGCCAAGTCCCAGAATCGTGTGGATGAGCGCGTCCGCCACAAACCCCAGCAGGGCGTTCATCTGGACCAACGGCACATCCAGGTCTTTCGAGCCGGCCTTCGGCGTGTGGATTTTGCCGACCATATCGAGATACATCACCATCTTCCCGTCATACGGTCGGGTGACGAGCGCGGCGAGATAGCGGCCCAAATGCTCCTTGCGAAATTGGATTATCTCATGATCGGGTGTAACGGCCTCCAATGACATCGGCACCGGGCCGTCATAGCCGGACTGGCGCGGCAGGAAATGACGCCACGTCGCATCATAACCGTGTAACTTTTCGTAGACGGCATCCACCAGCGCGGGGACCAAAGGAGCAATGGCCCCGGCGGCGGCGTGAATGGTGGCGATGTCTTCCGTGACAAAGCCCATGAACTCGGCGAGATACTCGAAACGATAGCCGAGATCGGATTCCAGACGGCGTTCATCGATGTGTTTCATGGCGGAACTCCTGCAATCGAGTTTGACAGTTCAAGCGACGGACACCATAATTGGATTGATGCATCCAATTATCGGCAGGATAATGCCGACTATTCTGGATGTCAACGTCCAATTATTTGGCCGGAGGAGAATTCCGCATGTTTTCACAGACCGTGGAATACGCCCTGCGCGCCGTGGTCCATCTTGCCGATCATGCCCCCGTGGCCCGCACGACCGAGCAGATCGCCTCGGCCACCCTGGTTCCCAAAGCGTATTTGTCCAAGGTGATTCAAGGGCTGTGCCGGGCCGGGGTGGTGCAGTCGAAACGCGGTCTGGGCGGCGGCGTGGCTTTAGTGAAGTCGCCGCAAGAGTTGTCGATTCTCGATGTCGTGAACGCTGTCGAGCCAATCGCGCGGATCAAGCAATGCCCGCTGGGGTTGAAGTCCCACGGCGTGAAATTGTGCCCCCTGCACCAGCGGATGGACAACGCATTGGCGATGGTCGAGAAAGCCTTCCGCGAGACCACGCTCGCCGAAGTGCTGGCCGAGCCGACGAGCAGCCATCCGTTATGCGAGATCGTGCCGCTGGGAAAAGCGAAGTGAATGAGAACGCGGAATGAGCCTGCCTCGCACGCGCGTCGGGCTCTTTAAAATCAAGGCTTCGCGTTGAAAATCACCGAAATCACGGCTCGCTCCGTTGCATCTTGGCGACCGAATTGCCAATCTGATTCGACGTGTGAACATTCGTGCGTTTCCCCTCACCACACATCGCCTGCGGACAGCCTTGGATCGTGCTGCATGTTCCCGTTGGAACTCACCTTCTCCGTTAGGCTGCCGCGCCGGTGGTTCACTTGGTGGATCGCTGTCTGCTGTTTATCGGTCCTGGTCTGCACTCCGGCCGTGGCCCTCGCTGTCGAAATCTCCGATCCGCAATGGGGGTTCGACGGTCGCGTGCGGCCGGATCGTTTCAACCTGCTGACCGTCACGCTGGATAATCCCTCGTTGGACACGGTGACATTCGATCTCGTGTTGCAGAAAACATTCGGAGCCGGTCCGGTCGATGCCCCGGTGGTGCAGCGGATTGCGATGGGCCCCGGTTCCCGGCGGATCGCACAGATGTATCCGTATATCTCCTCCGAATATGGCAGTTGGCAATTGTCGGGCGATCGGACGAAGCTCGACATTCCGCAGCCGCGCGCCCGGTTCCGCGGGGCCAGAGTGCTGCTCGACCCCAGCGATCAGATCCTCGGCGGACAAGGCAGTTTGAAGCGGTTTCCCGCCGGGCAGTTTCCCCCGTTTGTCACCGCGACCGATACCCTCGAAGCGGTGGTCCTCGATCATGTGCCGACGTGGGAAGAACCCCGACGGCAGGCGTTTCTCGACTGGCTGTATCAGGGGGGAGCCGTCTTCCTGCTGCAAGGTCCGTCAGGACAATATCCGGAATTCAGCGGGGCGTTGCAGGTTCTGAATACCCCGCTAGAGCGTGGCACCTACGGTTCCGGCGTGATCCACAAAACCGAACTCTCACGCCGCGATCTTTCCTCGGCGGCCGTGAAAGCCTTGTGGACGCGGGTTCCCAATCGCGCGCCGCCGGTGATCGATCCCAATGTCGAGTCCGGACTGACGGCCCGCCCGGTCGACGATGATGACGACGACGAAAACTCCGACAAGCAGCCGTTCAATTATTCTGACGGCAGCAGTTCCGTGCGTTCACGGGCGATTCTCGAAGCACTCACGAAAATGACCAAGCCGGATCACAACTGGTGGTTGCTGCATGGCATGTTTTGGGTTTACATCCTGCTGATTTTCCCCGGCTGCTACATCATCGGCCAGCAGCGGAACGATTTCCGCATCGTGTATGTCGCGTTGATCGGCATCGTCTTCGTGTTCAGCCTGGCCTTCGGCATCGTCGGGCGGCGGGGCTATGGTGAGACGACAACCATTCATTCCGTCTCCATCGTCCAACCACTGCCCGATGGTCAACTCGATGTCGCCCAATGGTCGAACGCCTTCGTCACCAGCGGTGCGATGTACGACATGACGCATCTGGGGACCGGGGTCTTGTATTCTACCTGTCAGGAATCCGAACCAGTCCGCGGGTTGATTGTGAACGGGAACGAGCCAATGTTCCGGGTCGATATCCCACCCTTCTCGTCCCGCGAATTCGCCCACCGTGCCAAAATGCCGGGCACACTGCCTGCTGCCACAGTGAAAGAATTCGCTCCCGGCCCGAATGGACTGAGCAAGTTGACGATTCAAGTCGCCGATGATTTTCCGCAGGCGGAAGAAATGTACCTGCTGGCCCGCGACCGCTTTTACAGTGTCGCGCGAAAAGGGAATGAAATCACCTTACGCAGCAGCATCGGCACCATCCCGGCGTTTCTCAGGCTGGATCAGAATCAGAACTACTATCCCCAATTCGGCGGCATGTACGGACAAGATGATCGGACCCAGGAAGCCCGTTATCGCGAACTGGTTATTCCGCTGATTGCGCGCTCTTTGAATCTGCGGACTCAAGCCGACGCCGAGGCCATCCGCTGGTCGCCGGACCGTGTGCGGCTGATGTATGTTGCCGACATGTTGCCGGAACTTCACGTACAAAATCCTAAGTTTACGAGCCAGACAGGCAAGACGCTGTATTGTTTGGATTTGGCGCTGCCGCAAGGCACGCCATGACATTGAGTATTGGGAGGCAATGCAAAATGCAAAATGCAAAATGCAAAATATAAAATGCAAAATCGAAGACGATTCTCGCATCACGTCGACGGCGTTGTTCTCCCGATTTTGCATTTTGCATTTTGCATTTTCTATTTTGCATTCTCTTCAATTCCGCAATCTGCCGCTTCTCACAGTCAACTCATCCTGAACGTGCTGTCATGAGCATCGAAACTATTGATCAGCCGTCACCCGCCGAAACGTCCGGGCAGCGGCCTCCCGCGATCGACGTGGTCGATATCGTCCACTCGTTCAAAGGCCGGCGGGCGTT
>Ga0335397_10002451_pt1 | contig 25253 bp, 20 predicted proteins | sample MAT04_FD_205740 | JGI IMG/M metagenome (GOLD analysis project Ga0335397, IMG submission 205740) | Freshwater microbial communities from Lake Fryxell liftoff mats and glacier meltwater in Antarctica - MAT-04 (spades assembly) (version 2) ... | reverse complement strand
GCGAGCAACCGGCCGACGTCCGAGTCGAGGCGCGTGACCTGGGCCGCGTAGTTCTTCTGCTGTTCGGTCCACTTCTCGTCTTTGTAAATACCCTGGTCGTCGATCTCGTGCCGCCCGTGCGGGAGCGTGATCGAGTAGAAGAGGAAGAACGGTTTGTCCTTGTTCGCCGTGACCCACGTCAGCGTCTCATCGGCGATGAGGTTCTGCGCGTAGGTCTTCCCGACACCCTTGCCGTCGTTGCCCGCGAGGTCGAACCGCTTGTCGTCGCGGTACAGGTACGTCGGGAAGTAGCTGTGCGCGTGGCGCTGGCAGTTGTATCCGAAGAAGTGGTCGAATCCCATCTTCAGTGGGCTGCCCGTGGTGTCGAACATGCCCATGCCCCACTTGCCGACGCACGCGGTCGCGTATCCGTTGTCCTTGAGCAACTTCGCGACGGTGTACGTGCCGGCCGGGAGCGGCTTCTGGCCCTCGGGCTGGACCTCACGGTTCGCACGGATGGGGCTGTGGCCCATGTGCTTGCCGATCATCAGCGAGGTGCGAGATGGGGCGCACACGCTGGTGCCGCAGTACGCTTGTGTGAACCGCGTGCCCTCCTTGGCCATCACGTCGAGGTGCGGAGTCTTGATGAGCTTCTGGCCGTAGCACCCGACGTCGCCCTGTGCGAGGTCGTCCGAGAGCACGAAGACGACGTTCGGCTTCCGCGCCGGCTCGGCTGCGGTGGCGCTGTCGATCGGGATGACCGCAGCCAGGACGACGGCGACCGGGAGCAGGAGCGAGGGGGAGAGGGGCATGGCGGCATCGGGTGGGTGGTAAGTGTTCGGGGGCGGAGGTCACTTCTTCTTCGGCGCGGGCTTGTCCTTCTCCGGGTCGTGATCCGGGTTCGGCGTGGGCAGTTGTGCGCCGACCCCCTTGCGCCACGCCTTCAACTTGGCGTGCAGTCCGGCCGTCCGCTCTGCCTCCTTGGCGGAAAGGTCGGTCTTCTCGCCGACGTCGTCCTTCAGGTTGTAGAGTTCGACCTTGCCGGTCTCGAAGAACTCGATGAGCTTCCAGTCACCGAACCGGGCCGCTGAATAGGGCGTCGCCCCGCCCGGGTGGTAGTGCGGGTAGTGCCAGTACAGTGCGTCGCGCTCGGGTGCCGCGCCGCCCTTCAGCACCGACGCCACGCTGACGCCGTCCACAGTGTGCGTCGCGGGAACTTTCAGCCCGCACGCCTCGACCAGCGTCGGGTACAGGTCGCAGGTGATGACCGGCGTGTCGGACGTGCTCCCCGGCTTCGTGACCCCGGGCCAGTGAACGATCCACGGGACGCGGACACCGCCCTCGTAGGCCGACCCCTTGCCGGCCCGGAACGGCGGGTTCGTGGTGACCGGGATGAGGCCGCCGTTGTCCGAGGTGAAGACCACAATAGTGTTCTTGTCCAGTTTGAGGTCGGCGAGCGCCTTGCGCACGGCCCCGACGCTGTCGTCCACGCCCTCGAACAGTGCGGCGTAGGTGGCGTTCTTCTTCACCCCCATCGCCTCGGCCTTCTTCGTGTACTTCGCGACCACCTCGGGCTTCCCGCCGAGCGGGGTGTGGACCGCGTAGTGCGGGAAGTACAGGAAGAACGGCTTCTCCTTGTTCGCGGTGATGAACTTGATCGCCTCGGCGGTCAGCACCTCGGGGAGAAACTCGCCGGCCTTTCCCGCTGACAGCGTCGGGATCTTCTCCGGGGAAAAGTATCCCGGCGGGCTGCCCACATTGGTGCCGCCGACGTTGAGGTCGAACCCGTGCTTCTCCGGGTACGAGTCGGCCATGCCGAGGTGCCACTTCCCGACGCTCGCGGTGGCGTAGCCCGCGGCCTTGAACGCCTCCGCCAGAGAGTGCGTTTCGAGCGGCAACTGCATCGTCCAGTCGGGAACCTTGAGTTTGGCGAACGGCCGCTTGTGGCCGGCGATCCAGTCCGTGACATGGAGCCGGGCCGGGTACTGGCCGGTGAGGAGCGCGGCCCGGGTCGGCGAGCAGACGGTGCACGCGGAATACCCGTTGGTGAACCGCACGCCGTCCTTCGCCAGCCGGTCGATGTGCGGGGTCTCGTGGAACGTGTTCCCGTAGCACCCGGGGTCGGTCCACCCGAGATCGTCGATCAGGAACACCACCACGTTGGGCCGATCGGCCGCGCCGGCCGGGGCGGCAAGTGCCAGTGCGGCCGCGAGGCCGAGGGCACAGCGAAGAGGGATCACGGCGTTCTCCAGGGTAGTATCAGTACTTGCTGGGCTTACCGAACTGCTTCCAGTCGATCGGCTGTCGGAGTATCGTAGCCCGGAACGCCGCTCGGTCCCACACGTAATTCGACGCCCGGCTTCGCACGACCGAGGACACGCCCACCAGACCTCTCTTGATGGCGGGACTGATGTGGAGTCAATCCTGAGTGCATGGCCGCAAACTGGTAGCATCGCACCTGAGCAATGAGTTCGAGTTCACCAACTCAAGCGAGGAGCGACACATTCTCATTGGGCGACCACAGGGTCACTTGCCTGAGAGGCGAGAAGTGCGAGCCGTCCGTCTCGCACTGGCTGACAAGCGGTGGTTACAGCGAATTCGTCGTGGTGTACTGTCAGCATTCAGGACGGAATCCGCACTTGCCCAGTGCCGCGTGAACCTGACTCGTTGATGTCTTGGTAGCCCCGATTGGGGGCGATGGATCTGTCCGCTCGACGCTCCTCTGAAGAATGCGTTGGGTGGACGGTTCCATCTCGAATTACGAAAGAACGCTCCTGCTCTTTACCTATGACCGGGTCTCGATTGTCGCTGAAAAGCTCATCGTGGCCGCTAATCCACGGGCGGGAACTCGACCTGATACCGCGAGGTGAGCTGACCTCGGAGCGATGATAACTCGGCGGCGTTGGCACGCAACCGACCTTTGATCTGTTCCAGTGCTGCCTTGTCCGCCCTGTCACTCGCCATCTCTTCACGGAACACGCTGAAGGGGTCGCCGGCAAAGCCGCGGAGGAACGATTCGCCGATCTTGTTCATGCCGTGATTGATGTCCTCGCGACGAGTGGACAACCGGTTGTACACCGCGCCAAGTTTGCGGAAGTCGCGGCTGAATTTGCTCAGCAGACTTGTGAGTTCTGGATCGACGTCGAGCAGCGGAAGGCGGTCGATCTTGCCGGCCGCTTCCGTGTAGGTTGCGGCGATCTGGAGGCCCCTTGCGTTCTTGCCCAACTTTGTCTCGGCTGCCCGCCCGATGTCTGCGAACGAGCGCCAGCACGACAGGGTGGCATCCTTGCTATTGGAACTCCCACCGGATTGCCCTTGGTGCGGCGTGTCGCCGGAGCAGCCAACCGCGAACATGCCAACCGTAGCCATGAAGGTGAGTCGCATAAGTTCTCTCCGCAGCCCGGCCATCCTTGTTGGGAACTATTTCGGGAACGTGACTTTGAGAGCCTGGTGAAATTGCACAACATACGCCTTCAGTTCTTGCATCACCTCGGGAACGTAATGATTGGCATCTGGGCGCTCCAACCCGCTGCCGCAACTTGACCAACAATTCCCAAGAACGGCCCGTTTGCCCCCCTGTTTGCCCCCCAAGTGTCCTCTCGAAGAGACTGGCTCCGGTCTCTGTCGGCTACCTCTTCCGGCGTCCGCCCCACAACGGATCGGCCAGCGTGCCATTCCATGCCTTCCATGCCGCTTCAAGTTCCTTGAACGTCTCGGGGTGCTTGACGGATAGGTCAGACGTTTCGCCGATGTCGGCGGCGAGGTCGTAGAGTTGGGCGGGTTTCTCGTCGTTGCGAACGAGTTTCCAGTTCCCGTTCCTCACGGCGAACTGGTCGCCCATCCGCCAGTACAGCAAATCGTGGGGCGTACCCTTGGCTTCGCCGGTCAGGTGGGGCAGGAGGTTCACCCCGTCGAGCTTCCAGCTGGCTTTCACGTCCGCCCCCGCAGCAGCGAGGATCGTCGGGAACAGGTCGAGGTGGATGATCGGCTGGCGACAGGTCGTTCCTCCCGTCAGTTTGGCCTTCCACTGCATCAACAAGGGAACCCGGATACCGCCCTCGTACAGGTCGAGCTTTGCACCCCGGAGGGGCGTGTTGAGCGCGCCGTTCGGCGTTCGCGATCCCGCCGCCCCGCCGTGGTCGCTGAGGAAGATGACCAGCGTGTTCTCTTCGAGGCCACTGTCCCGAAGTTTCTTGAGAACCACGCCGATAGCGTCGTCCATCGCGCTTTGCATCGCGGCGTAGGTGCGGCGGCGCTCGTCCTTGATGTCGGCGAACCGCTTGAGGTACTTGTCCGTCGCCTCCATTGGGATGTGGACGGCGTTGAACGGCAAGTACAGGAAGAACGGTTCCATCTTGTACTTCTCGATGAACGTCGCCGCCTCGCGTCCGAGCGCATCCGTCAGGTACTCGGATTCCTGCACGGTTTCGGTTCCGCGATAGATCGCCGCCCGTCCTGTGGCTCGCCCGCCGGCCGGCAGGTACGAATGCTGGGCACCGAGGAAGCCGAAGAACTCGTCGAAGCCGCGAGCCGTCGGGATTCGCTTCTCGTCTCGGCCGAGGTGCCACTTGCCCACGATGCCGGTGGCGTAACCGTTGGCCTTGAGCCGTTCGGCGAGTGTGGCCTCGGTGGGCGGCAGCCCTTGCCCCTCGGCCCCGGTCGGGTTCAACTCGTAACCGAACCGTTGCTGGTAGCGGCCGGTGAGCAAGCCGGCCCGGCTCGGGCTGCACCACGGGGCGCTGGCGTAGGCGTCGGTGAACCGGACGCCGTTCTTGGCGATGGAGTCGATGTGCGGGGTCGGGATGTCCTTGCACCCGTGACAGCCCACGTCGGCATAGCCCATATCGTCGGCGAGAATCAGGACGACGTTTGGCTTCTTCGCTTCGGGCTTCGTGTCCTTCGGTTTTGCCGCCGGGAGTGCCTTCGGAGGAAGAAGAAGTTCGACCGCTTCCGGCACCCACCCGCTGTCCCAGGTGTGTTTCCGCTGGGTGCCTTCGCGGTACTCGTGGGCGATCTTGAGCTTGTCCATCAGGGCGTGGGCTTGCTGGTGCTGGCCCTGCAAGAAGCCCTTCCCGAGCAGAATCAGCCGCTTCACGTCGGCGAAGGTCTTGGCGTGTTTCTGGAGCAACTTCGGCACGCAATACTTCTCGAAGTTCTCCTGCGTGGAGAAGACTTCGCTGCCCTTCGAGAGCGTTTCCCGCATCAGGGGCGAGTCGAACGCCAGCGCTTTCCAGAATGTGTCCGGGTTCCGCAGGATCAGCGAATACGCGCCAGCCCCGGACTTGCTGAAGCCCAACAGCAACCGGCCGTCCCGCTCCGCTCGCACCGGATAGTTCTTCTCGATCAGTGGGACGACGGCCCTGAGTAGGTGGCTTTCCTGCCGCAGTTCGTCTTTCGTCGGGTGGTCGGCGTACCACGGCAGGGTGGAGAATGTCGGGGCGACGAACACGGCTTGAAACGTGTTGTGCAGGTCGTGCTTTTGGATTTCGAGTAAGCCGTTGCCGAACTTGGCATCGTCCTTCGCCTCAACGGGCAGTACGTACACCACCGGGTACTTCTTCCCCTTCTCAAGGCGATCCGGCACGAGTACGCGAACCGGCAACTTGCCCGACTGGTACGGTGATTCCAGTTGATGGACGAAAAAGCCGTTGGCGTCTTTTGTGGCTTTGTCGTCGGCGGGTGTCGGCTTCGCCGGCTGCGCGACCGCAGATGGTTGTGACAGCAGTGTGGACACCAGGATTGCGATGTGCGACAACCGCAACGACCGCAAATCGCATTTGAGTATCGACACGTTAGCTTCTCCAGATTGCATGACTACTGAATGAGTTTCACTGGTACGACGAATCGAGTCGATGAACGACCAAGCCGTTGGCATCGTTGACTGCATTCTCCTCGGCGGGCTGATCGTACGCCGCGGTGATGCGGACTCTCGGCGTCACCCCTGCCAGCCGAACCGAGATTCTTCTTACACTCTCCGCAGCCAGCCCTCGATTCCGCCGCGCCCTGTGCGGTCCATCCAGCGGAAGAGGAAGTACGACGCGATCAGAAACACAGCGGCGAGCGGGATAGTAGCCCACGCCGGCATCGCCTTACCCCAGAACTCCGTCGGCTCGCTCCCCGCGAACGCCCCATACACCCAAAGCGGCCACAGGTGCACGACGTGATGGAGAAGGTAGATCGACAGCGAGTACTTGCTGAACACCGACGCGATGGCGAGGAGGCGCGTGCCCTCCAGCAACTCGGCCCGAGGGTCCACCCACCGGTGACCGAGTGAGAACGTCAGTAAGGCGAACCCGATCGTCCCGGTCACGTACTCGACAGAGGGCGGGAACATCGTCCACCCCCGCAGTACCCACACCCCGAACAGGTCCGGCGCGAACTGCCGAAGCACCTCGCAAGCCAACGTCAGCCCGAGCATTCCGGCCCCGATCAGGGCCGTCCGCCCCGTCGGCGGTTCCTCGCCGGGTTCGCCCGCGAAGAACGCCCTTCCGGCCACATATCCAACGAGCGGATACGCCAGCCACGGGAACAGCGGGAAGTACCCGCTCGCCAGGAACCCGACCAGCACGTCGTAGACCGTCCAGTCCGGGTCGAAGTAGGCACCCGGCCAGTAACTGTAGTAATCCGTCATCTCGCGCAGCACCGGGGCGAGGGCGAACGTGGCGGCCGCCATGACTAGTGGGACGGTGGGGGGCAGATTGCGCGCGACGTTCAGAACAAAGAACGCCGTCCCAATCAAGGTGAGTACGTCCCAGTTAAAGGTGTCGCCCGGCAGCCAGATCAGGACGTTGAATGCGAAACCGAGGACGAACAGGAAGACCCCGCGGCGGACGGAAACGCGGGAAATCTCGGAATCATCTTTCCCCTTCGCCTCCTGGGCGTTCACCCACAGGCGGTAACTCACCCCGACGAGGAAGGTGAACAGCGGTGCGCCGAACCCCGCCGGCGTCCAGACGGCTCCAGCCAAATTCTCGAGGAAGTGGACGAGCACCATCAGCACGATGGCGAACGTCCGCAAGATGTCGATGGAGACGTACCGCACGGTCACTTCCCCGCCGACAGCAGATCGACCGCGACCAGAATGGTCTGGGCCAGGAGAAGGATGATGATGACCCATTCGAGGGTGTGGCCGGTGCGGGCGATCATGTACTCGCTCACCTTCTCAGCGCATCCTTCGTAGACCCGCTCGAACACTTCGAGCTGGGTGTCGAGTGACTCAACCCGGTGGGCCATGCGGACACGCTCGCGGAGCCGCTCGCTGAGTTGGGTCGCCAGTGTTGGCGGATGGGCGTGCGGGGCGAGGACGTGCGGGGTGATACGGGCCAGCCGCGCGCGAAGGGTGAATACCCGGCGGAATCGCTCGGCCAACTGGCGGCGCAGCCGAACCGACTGCTCTGCGAACGCGAACGCGAGCGGCGTGTCGGCCTCCAGTTCCGGCCATCGGGAGGCCAGTTCCGTTTCGATCGCGCAGAGTTCGGCGTCGTAGTACGCGACCTCAACGGCTGCATTACGGACCGCGTGGAGTCGGTCGGGGGAGGCCACCACGGCCAACCGGGCCGTAGTCCAAAAGACCTGCGCACCCTGGAGCGTGAGGAGTTGCCCGGTTCGCTCTGCGCCTGCCGTCGGGGGATCGGCCCAGTCTCGTATTTCCGCGAGCAGGTCCAAATCCTCGTCACCGGTCGCCGGTACGGCGAGAACGAGCAGTTCGCCGCGCGCGGGCGTAACGACCGGATCGGTCCCGATCACGACCGCCCGACGGCCGAGCGCGGGCGGGAATTCGGCCAGAACCGTTTCCCCGGCGGCCGGCCCGGCGGCGAACGCGATCCGGTGAAATTGTGCGCCCGCCGGCAGGGCGGACGTTGGAGCTTCGGTCATCTCGGTCACAAACGTTCTCCAGCGGTGGCGAGCAGCGGGGGACGCCGGCCGCGACGATCGGAAGGGTGACATTCCGTTTCGTTGCTTTCGCCCCGATTCGGACGGCAGGCTGGAGTCGGACGGCCGGAGGCCGTGGCCGCCCTCTCGGCCATGTTCGCGGCGATCCACTTGGCCACGTATTCGGCCGAATCCAACACCCCGTTGAGAGTCGAGTCGAACAGGTAGTCGCCGACCAGGAACAGGTTCGGGTGCTCGGCAGGTTCCGGGCAGTGTCGGCGGTCGAGGCTCAGTGGCACGGCCCCGCCGGGCATGGCGTTGACCGCTCCGACCCACCGGTGCACATGGGCCTCGACGAAATGCCGGCGGCCGTGGGCGAGGAAGTTCGGCAGCGAGTCGAGGGCAGCGGCGATCAGTTCCTCGTCGGTGCGTCTGCTCATCACTTCCGCCTCCGCTCCGCCGATCAGCCACCCGAGTACGCCGTGCCGGGCGTCCGGGTAACGGGACGACTCGTCGTACAAGCAGCACCCGCCGAACCGGTCGAGCATGCAGTACGAGTCCTCGAACGCGCCGCGCCAGAACGGCCGGTCGAACAGCGCGGTCACCCGCAGGTAGTGGGCCGGGTGGTCGTAGTGGGCGTGGTGCCGGGCGACCTCGGCCGAAAGACGCTCGCCGTCGAACGCGATGGTCGGCAGGCAGGGGTTCGGCAGGGCAACGACGACGAAGTCGAACTCGTCCCGCCGCTCCCGCCCGTGGTGCACGGAGGTCACTGCAAGGCGGCTTTCAGGCGTCTTGCCGATTCGTGTGACCGCGTGCTCCAGACGCTTGGTCGCACGCACGCGCGTCGCCAACTCCAACGCGATCCGCTCGTTCCCGCCTTCGATGCTGTAGAGTTGCATGTAGGCGGGGTGGTTCATCAGGTAGTTGTGCAGCCCGTAGGTCACGCTCGTCCGCTCCGGCTCGGTCGCCAGGTCGCTGTGGATGAGCGTCTCGACGAACCGCCGCGTCGATGGTTCCGGGATGGCGTCGAGAAACTTGTCGAACCGCAGCGCGGGCCGAGGCGGGCGGACCTCGGCGGGCTCGTCGGAGTGGTAGAACTCCTGCGGGCTGATGCAGTCGCGGGCACGCCGGTCGAACGCGGTCAGTGCGGAGCGGGCGGCCAGGCCGAAGTGGCGTTGCACATCGTCGAGGTTGGACAGGACGCGGTGATCCATGATCACCGACGCGCCCCGCATTGGCGTGATCGGGAGGCCAAGTTCCGCCACGAGTTCACGCAGCGAGTCCTCGCCAACGGGCGAGTAGTCGTAGAGCTCGGCGGCTCCGGCCTCGTAGATGGCGGCGGCGTGCGCGAATCGCCGGGTCAGGATTTTCCCACCGAGCCGCGGGCTGGCCTCGAAGAGGGTGGCCGAGATCGGCTCGGACGCCAGCTTTTGAAGAACGTAAGCGGTCAACAGCCCGCCCGGCCCGCCACCCACGATTCCGACCGTCCAGTTTCCCAGCATTCTTGCCTCCGCCCAACCCACGGCATGGTGAACACGACACACTTCCTCCTCCCGATCGCACTAAGACTGAATGAGTGTCATTGGAATCTCGATCCGCTTGCCGTCGCGGAGGACGATCACCTTCACGCGATCGCCGGCGAGGTAGTTACGGCGCACGAAAAACAGGAACGGCGTCATGGTGGTGTTCGGCTCCAGGCCGTCGATGCCGAGGATCACATCACCCGCCTTGAACCCGAACTTGGTCGCGTGTTCGCTCACCTCTTTCTGCTGGCGGAAGGCGAGTTGGCCCGGCTTTAACCCGAGGGCTTTCTTCTCGTCCGCCGTCAGGTCGTCGCCAAACAGTTTGAGGGACGGGATGCGATGCTGTTGCGACGGCCGCCAGGTAATGTCCGTCTTTTTCCACCCCTCACTCAGTTCGAGTTTGGCGGACATCGCCTTGCCGTCGCGCTCCCACGCCACGTCAATTCCGCCTTTCGCCGGAGCGCGGTCGAGGGCGAACAGGGCGTCGCCGAACGAGTGGATCGGCACCCGGTTGAGCGAACGGAGTTGGTCCCCGGGTTTCAGACCGGCCTTGGCGGCCGGCGATTCCGGCGTCAGGCTCTTGACCACGTTGCCGCGATCCACGTCGGGGATCAGGCCGATGTTGTCCGTGGGCGGATATCTCCACACCAAGTCGCGGGACCACTTGCCCGCCTTGGTGAGGTCGATTTCTTGTTGCTCCTTCACATTATGGCAGTGGACGCACCCGCGCTTCGCGATGTTCATGTCGCGCGGGTACTGAGGCTTCTCGACCGTCCGCTCGGCGAACTGGGGAGCTTTCTTGGCGTGCTCGGCCAGCACCGACTCCATCGTGTGGCGGAAGCCGGCGAGCGACAGCCGGTTCTCCGCGTCCTTGGAATCCCGACCGCCGTACCGGCTGTAGACCTGGCCCTCGGGGCTAAGGAAAAACGTCATCATGGTCAGGTCGAAGTCGAACTCCAACTGGTGAATGTCCACGTCGATCACGCGGGTCAGACGCACGCGGATGAACCGGTCGGCGATATCCTTGAACTTCTCTAATCGGACAACCTGCCCGTAGAAGTCCTTGCAGTCCCCTCAGGGGATGCACCGGAGGATCACGACGACGGGTTTACCTGTCCGCTTCGCCTCCTTCATTGCGGCGGGCAGGTCTTCGGTCCACCCGTACCGCTCGGCGTCGTCGCGGAACTTCCCTTTCTGTGCCGAAACGGAAGCCGGATATAGCCCGCTGAGGGCGACAGCGATCAGGCCAACGGTCAGAGATCTCATGGCAACTGTCTCCCAAATTCGGTGGGGTTGGGGTTCCTGGTTCAATTTGCGGTCAACACACCGTGCGGTTACGTGAGGATGTCTTTGACGACGGTGCCGCCCACGTCCGTCAGTCGCATCGCTCGACCGGCGTGGCGGAACGTCAGCTTCTCGTGGTCGAGGCCGAGCAGGTGCAGGATGGTGGCATGCCAGTCGTGGATGTGGACTTTCCCGGCGATGGCCTCGTACCCGTACTCGTCGGTCGAGCCGTGCGAGACGCCGCCCTTCGCGCCACCGCCGGCCATCCACAGCGTGTAGCCCTTGTGGTTGTGGTCGCGGCCGTCGCCGTTATCCGAGTGCGGCGTGCGGCCGAACTCGCCGCCCCAGATCACCAGCGTGTCCTTGAGCAGGTCACGGCGCTTCAGGTCGGCCAGCAGGCCGGCGATGGGCTTGTCCGTGTTGCCGGCGTTCTTGGTCATCCCGTCGTTCAGGTTGTTGTGCTGGTCCCAGGTGCCGTGGCCGAGTTCGATGAACCGCACCCCGGCTTCCGCGAACCGCCGGGCCAGCAGGCACTGCCGGCCGAACCCGTCCGTGAGTTCCGAACCGATGCCGTACAGGTCGAGCGTCTCCTTCGTCTCCTTCGACAGGTCCATAAGCTTCGGCACGGCGTCCTGCATACGGAACGCCAACTCGAAGCTCTCGATGGCCCCGTCCACGAGTGGCGACGGGCCGTTGCGGTAGATCGCCTCGCCGTTCATCTGCTGGATCAGGTCGAGTTCGAGCCGCTGGAGGTTCGGCGAAAGCTGGTCGTTGCGGACGTGGTTGACGCCGAGCGGGTTCGTCTCGCCCCGACGCATCCGGTCCACCGGGCGGTTTCGGGCGCTGCTGTCGGCGATGTTGAATCGTGTTCCCTGGAACGCGGCGGGCAGGAACGCGCTGCCGTAGTTCTGTGCCCCGCCGACGCTCGTGGGTGGGTTGATCGAGATGAACCCCGGCAGGCTGTCGGACTCGGTGCCGAGGCCGTACAGGGTCCACGCCCCGAGCGACGGGCGGACGAACTGGAAGTTCCCCGTGTGCATCTGCACGAACGCCTGGGCGTGGTTCGGCTGGTCGCAGTGCATCCCCCGCAGCAGGCACAGTTCGTCCGCGTGCTTCGACAACTCCGGGTACAGGTCGGAAATCCACAGCCCGCTCTTGCCGCGCTGCCGGAACGCCCACGGCGAGGTGAACAGTTTCGCCCCGTACTTCGACGCCTTGCCGTCGTCCTTCTTCAACTGCGGCTTGTAGTCAAAGGTGTCGAGGTGCGAGGGGCCGCCCCGCATGCACAGGAAAATCACCCGCTTCGCCTTCGCCGGGAAGTGCGGGGCACGGGGGGCCAGCAGGGACTTCTTCTCCTCGGCCTGGAGCGTCGCCAGCCCGGAGAAGGCGAGGTAGCCGAAGCCGGCGGACGCCGCTTTCAGTGCCTCGCGGCGGGTCAGATTCAACATGGGTCGTACCTCCGTGGGCGGTCAGTTGAGGATGCGGAACTCGGCCGAGCAGAGCAGCGCGTGGCAGTACGCTTGCAGGCTTCGGCGGTCGATGTCGGCGGCGGTCAACTTCTCGGTTTGAGCGGCCCGCTTGAAGTTGGTCACGAAGTCGTTGGCGGTAGCTCGCTGCTTGTCGGTCGGCGGGCGACCGTAGGCCAACAGGTGGGCGGTCGTGATCGGGTCTTCACCCTTCGCCGCTTGTACCCGTAGTGCCAACCCCTCGGCCTGACGACGAACGAACGGGCTGTTCATCAGGTACAGCCCTTGCAGCGGGCTGGTGGTCGTCTCCCGCACGCCCATCACAAGACTGGCGTCGGGGGCGTCGAACAGGTCGAGCATTTCCGGCAGCACGTTCCGAACACGCGGCAGGTACACCGACCGGCAGTCCGCCTCGATCTTGCGAATCTCCGGCTCAAACACCGAGCGCCCAATGGTCCCTTCCCCGACGCTGACGAGGAACGTCCCGAGCGGGCGTTTCTCGTCGAGTTGACCGGACACGAGCAGCATCGAGTCGCGGATCGCTTCCGCCGTCAACCGTCGGGGCTTCATCCGCCACAGGAAGCGGTTGTCCGGGTCGGTGGCGAAGTTGGTCTCGTCGTGGTCGCCGGCGAGTTGCCACGTCCGCGTCAGCACGATCTCGCGGATGAGGGTTTTCACGGACCACTTCTGTTCCACGAACCGCAAGGCGAGGTGGTCGAGCAGTTCGGGGTGCGAAGGCTGCTCGCCGGTCACGCCGAAGTCATCGACGCTGCGGACGAGGCCGCTGCCGAACAGGTGGTGCCAGACCCGGTTCGCCATCACCCGTGCGGTGAGCGGGTTCTCGGGGCTGGCGATCCACTTCGCCAGTTCGAGCCGCCCACTCCCATTCGTGATTGGGAGAGCGTGTTTGCCGGGCTTGGCGACGACCTGCACGAAGCCCCGAGGCACCTTCGGCCCGAACTTGTCCGGCTCGCCGCGCACGTTCAGCCACGTCTCGACGGGCAGTTCGCGGTCTTGCACGCCCATTGCGAAGACGCGCGGGTTCCCCTTCTCGTCGTACTGCTGGTAAGCGAACTCCGTGCGGTCCCGGTCGGTACGGGAACGGAGCCACACGCTCTGAGCGATCTGTTCGCCGGCCCGCCGCCTGCGGAAGATGTCGTCCACGAGCGCGTCCGCCTTGTCGCGTTCGTCTTTCAACTTCGCCAGTTGCTCCTTCGTGATCGGCTTGCCAACCACGGGCAGTCCCATTCCCGTCAGGTCGATGAGCGGGTTCGCCTGCCGGGCCTGGGCCTTCATCAACCCGAAGTGCGTCTCCGTGCTGCGGAAGATGCCGGCCATCGCGTAGTAATCGGTCTGCGGGATGGGGTCGAACTTGTGATCGTGGCACCTCGCACAGGCGACGGTGGTGCCGAGAAAGACGCGGGTGGTGGCGTCGATCTGCTCGTCCACCATGTCGGCGAAGAACCGCCGCCCTTCTTCCTCGGCGACCAACTTCACGCCGGTGGCAAGGAACCCGGTGGCGACGACGTTCGTAGCGAACTCCTTCGGGTTCGCGGCGGGGAGCAGGTCGCCGGCCAGTTGCTCGATGACGAAGCGGTCGTAGGGCGTGTCGGCGTTGAACGAGTCGATGACGTAATCCCGGTACCGCCACGCATGGGGCGTGACGTTGTTGGCGTCCCCGCCGGTCGATTCGCCGAACCGGGCCACGTCCATCCAGTGCCGGCCCCAGTGCTCGCCGAACCGGGGCGAGGTGAGCAACTCGTCCACGAGCTTGCCCACGACCTCCTGCTTCGCCTTCGGGGTGTTTGCGGCAGCAACGCGAGCGGACCAGAGTTCGACGGCTTCCGGCGTCGGCGGGAGACCGATGAGCGTCAGGTGAAGGCGGCGCACCAGCGTGCGGGCGTCGGCGTCCTTCACTGGCTTGAGTTTGTTCTGCTCCAGGCCCGCGAGGATGAAGCGGTCGATGTCGGTGAGTGACCAGTTGGCATCTTGAACCGCCGTGGGGCCGGGCTTGGTTGGCGTGCGATACGCCCAGTATTCCCGCCCTTTGGCGATGTCGATCTTGGCCTGAACCGGCACGCCGGATTTGGCTCCGCGCGGGTCGGGAGCGCCCATCTCGATCCACTTCTTGAAATCAGCGATCACGGCATCTGGCAGTTTCCCGTCCGGCGGCATCTGCATCGACTTGTCGTGGTAGGCGATGGCCTTGTACAGCAGGCTCTTTTCGACCGACTTCGGCACGACGGCCGCCCCGCTGTCGCCGCCTTTCAGCAGCACTGCACGGGTATCGACCTTCAACCCGCCCTTCGCCTTCTTGGACTCGTCCGAGTGGCAGCCGTAGCAGTGCTTCACCAGCACCGGGCGAATCTTCGCCTCAAAGAAGGCGTCCCCGGTTTGCTGGGCCGATGCCGACGAGAGAAACACGAGCAGTCCGCAGCAACCAATCAGGAATCGCATGGTACACTCCGCAAGTGGTCCTATTTCTTCGGGGCGGGTTTCGGTGGTACGGCGACGGCGGTGTTGCCGTCATCGTCGTCGAACACGATGTTCAACTCAATCACCTGCTTGCCGTCGGTCACGACGCGGGCCATCGCTCCCGGTTCGAGTTTGCGGACGGCGCTGTTCTTGAGTCCGCCACCAACGGGGGTGCCGACGTGGAATGCCCCGGTGCGGCGGGTGTGGTGGGCCGTCGTCACTTGAACGTCCGAGGCGACCGGAAGCGTCACTGCCCCGGCCCCGCCTTTCGCCCCGCCCTTTCCCTTGCCTTTCGCTTTCGCCCCGTCTTCGGTGCTGCGTTTGACGAACGTGATGGTGCCGTTCTCGATCTTCTGGATGGTCACGATGGACTCGTCTGCGGAACCCGCTGACGCCAGCACCGTGACCAATGCGACGGAGAAGCAGAACGCTGCGATTCTGAACCGACCCATGTGTTGTCCTCCGGTTATTTGCTTGCCTGCACGCAATACAGGTGGGTGTTGGACCGCAGGAACAGCCGCCCGTTGCTGATCGCCGGCGTACCGTTGAAGTCGGTCTTGTCCGAGGCGAACGAGTTGCGGGCGATCTGTTCGTACTCACCCCCGCAGGCAATCACATACGTTCCTGCCGTGCGGCTGAGGGCGTAGAGTTTGCCGTTCGCCTCCACCATCGAGCCGTAGGTGCTGCGGTTGCCACCAGCCCCGCCGCCGAGCGGCCGTTCCCGGTAGACCTGCTTGCCGGTAGCGGCATCGACACAGAAGGCGAAACCCGAGTCGTTCAGACAGTAAAGTTTGCCCCCGACCAGCACCGGCGTCGGCACGGGCGAATACTCGTTGCTCTTCCAGAGGACGTGCGTGTTCGACACGTCGCCACGACCGCCGACCCGCACCGCAGCGACCGCTCCGCTCCCCTTGCCGCGACCCCCGGCCACGTAGGCCACGTCCTTGTCCGAGACCACGCCGGGGATCGGGAACTCGCCGATGCCGACCTTCGCCCACCAGAGCTTCTTGCCCGTGGCCGGGTCGAAACCCCACACCTCGTCCGGCACCGTGACAAGCAGTTCGGGCTTGCCTTCTTTCGTCTGCACCACGGCCGGCGTACACCAGGTGTTCTTGACCCCTTCCGCTTTCCACACTTCTTTGCCGGTCTTCGTGTTCAACGCCCGGAGAGTGCTGCTTTCGGCGCTCGCATTCACGATGACAAGATCGCCGTGAACAATCGGGCTGGCCCCGGTCCCCCAGCCACTTGTCGCCGATCCCGTTCCCAGGCTGGTCTGCCAGAGTTGCTTGCCGTCGAGGTCGAACGCCACGACGCCGGTCTTGCCGAAGAAGCAGTACACCCGCTCGCCGTCACTGGCCGGCGTGTGGCTAACGTAACCGTGCTGGGCGAGAAACCCCCGGAAGTTGTCCTCCGGCAGCACCGGGGCGACGGACTTCGACCACAGTTCCTTGCCGCTCTCGGCGTCCACGCAGACGAGGTGCCGACGCAGGTTCTTCTGCTCATCGGAGGAACCGCCCGTGCCATAACCCGAGTAGCAGGTCACGAAGACCTTCTTGCCGACGACGATGGGGCTGGACGAACCGGGGCCGGGCAGTTTGGCCTTCCAGCCGAGGTTCTCCGTGTCGCTCCACTTGGTCGGCAGAGTCGTGTCCGGGCTGCGACCGGACAGGCCCGGACCACGAAACTGCGGCCAATCCTCCCCCCGAGCCGGGAAACCCGACACGGCGAAGAGACAGCCGACAAGGAAACAGACAGACCCGATCCGCATGATTCGTCCCTCCGTCACGAGCCGGTGTTGTTCAGGGCTTTTTGCCGGTGATGAGCCAACGATGGTTGCCGCCGCCGAGCCGGGTGCCGAGGATTATGCGGCGACGACCCGGCCGGGAGTCCCGGTCGAGAACCTCGAACGGCGGGATCAAATTCCCTTCGAGCCGGTACAGCGATTCGTCGAGCGGGCGTGTGTCGTTCAATGTGAAGGTGAGCGTCTCCTGCTCGCCGCCCGGCCCCGCCCGGTTCACGGTGAACTTCTGGATCACCTTCGTCGCGGCATCCAGTTCCAACTCGGTAGATTCGAGCCACTGGCGGTGGAACCCGGTGCGGAACTGCCCGCGAACGATCACGGTCTTGCGGTTCGGGTCGCCGGGGCGCTGGTTCAGGTCCGCACCCGTCAGCATGTCGTTCAGCAACGATTTCGGCTGGAGGCCGTAGCGGTCGCAGAGCCGTTGCAATGCCGGGCCGATTTCGTCCGGGTTGATCTTCAAGCCGCGTTGCGGGGTGGCGACGACCCAGACCGACCCGTCGAGGTCGCGGCCCCACGACCACCTGTCGTTGTCCTGATCGACCTCGACGCGGAAGCGGTCGCCGTGCGTCCAGACCCGCATCCGCCGCTTGCTCAGGGTGTCATCAGGGTCGTCCGTCGCACGCCGCACCTCGACGGCGTATCCACGCTCCACGGGGAGGAGCAGCGCTTGCTCGGCTTCGCGGAGCGTCTGGTCGGCTCGCACTTCCGGTGAAGGGGCGAGGAGAACAACAAGCAAGACGGCGGCAGCGACGGCCATTCCGCCCACCGCGAACGACGCCCAACGGTGACGTGAAGTCGGTCGATTTCCGGTGGTGGGACGTTCAATCGGCTTATCGAGAAGCCCCGCGAACTCGTATTCCGGTAGTGCCGCACTGGCAGCGAGTCCCGAATCAAGATTGAGGTACTCCAGGTACACCCGCCGCAGCGTCGGATCGGTTCGCAATGCCACTTCGAGCGGCTTCAATTCCTCGGCCGGGAGCGTCCCTTCGATGTAGCGGGCGATCCGCTCCAGCCAGATCGCGTGTTGAGGGTCGGTCATTTCGCACCTTCCAGAGCCATTCCCCGGCGAACGCAGTCGAGTAGTTGCAGCCGCATGCGGTGCAGCCACTGGTAGAAGCCCCCGACCGTCCGGCGGCTCCGCTCGGCGATGTCTTGGATGCGAGCGCCCGGTTCGTAGGCGGCAAGCAGGAGCGCCCTTTGGTCAGCAGGAAGCTTTTCCAAGCACGCCTCAAGAACGACCCGCTGGGAGTCCATAACCGGTTCGAGTGCCGTGGCATCCTGGGCGATTTGTTCGAGAACGTCTTCCGCAAGCACAAGACGATCCCGCCGCTTGTCGCGGAGCCACGCCAGGGCTTCAAACTTCGCCACCCCGAACGCCCAGCGGCGAAAATCGTCGGGGTCGGGCAAGTTCTCGAACTTCTTCCAGAGGACGAGGGCCACTTCCTGCATGACATCCGGCACGTCGGTACGCAACGGAACCAACCGCCGCACGAACGCCCGGATCGCGGGTTCGTGGGCCGAGTAATGCCTCAAGAACTGCTCGTGGCGTTTCGCCGGTTCTTCGATCATCATTCACTCCCACTCATACACTCCGCACGCCGATGCGTTTTTACGCCTCCTGTTGGCCGGGAATGAAAGAACGCCCGGCACGAGCCGGGCGTTCAGCGGCGAATGCAATTTACGTCAGTCGTTCGCCTTACCCTTGCCAATCCCGGTGATCTTGACCTCGGTCAGCACGCCGTCCTTCGCCTCGAACGTCAGCTTCTCGCCGACTTTCAGTGCCTTCTCGAAGTCGGCGTAGGTGCCCTCCTTGGCCTGCCCCTTGCCACCCTTCGCCTTTCCGCCGGCGACGGTCACTTTCACCTTGTCGTTGAACTTGTAATCGTTGTCCTTGTCCCCCTCCTTGATCGTGACAGTTTTCTTATCCAGATCGACCTTGCTTATCGTCCCCTCGGCCGCGACCACCAGTCCGGCCATCAGGAACATCACGCCCACCGGCCCGAGCCACTTTCTCATCGGATTGACCTCCCAAGCGGTTGTCGATACAGGCAGCAGTTCGCCCCCGCAGATACACTCCACAAGTTGAACCGGTTTTACGGGACCGGGTGAAAATCTCCCGGGGCAACAAGCCGATGCCGTATCGCCAGCGAAACTCGGCGACAGAGCAATCAAGAAAACAAAGGAACCCGACGTAGCCGCGTGGGGTTGCGGCCAAAGGGTTCCTTTCTCAAGGGGATTTCGTTCAGCTCGACCGCCCTCACGGCGAGCTTGCGTGCCTCCGCGGCGTCGGGAGGGACGCCGTCGCCGGCCAGGTACACCATTGCGGCGGTGGAGGCGGATCGCCCGTGCCCCAGCGCCGCCGCCTTCTTCCAGGCGTCCATTGCCTTCGGAACGTCCTGATCCACACCCAGCCCGGCGAAGCAGCACTGGCCGAGGTTCCAGGCTGCGGAGGGAGACTTCCCGGCGGCAGCCTGGAAGTACCCGGCGGCGATCTCCGGGCTCCGCCTGACTCCCAACCCCTCAAAGTACATCCAGCCGACGAAGTCCCGGGCGTCCGCGTCGCCCCCGTCCGCGACGAGGTGCGCCCACCGCATGGCCTCGGCGTAGTCCCGCTTCACGCCGTTCCCGTCACGGTAGCGGTAGGCGAGATCCATCCGCGAGCGGGCGTCCCCTTTCCCGGCCCCGGCGATTAGGTCCTTCAGCGGTGCGTCGTCCGCGCGGGTCGCGACGAGGGTCGCCCAGACCGCGACGGCGACCCCCATCGGGGTGAGGTATCGCATGGCTTACTTGCTCCGTTTGTCCCAGGTGACTTCGACGTCGTTCTTCTGCCGCGGCCCCGGGGTACTCCGCCCCTCGGTCACGTAGCGTTCCATCAAGGCTGCCAGCTCCTTCACCTTCTCCGACTCGGTCGCGTACAGGTTGCCCTTCTGCGTGGGATCATTCGCCACGTTGAACAACTCCCCGGCCTCAGTGTGCGGTTCGTACCCGCGATCTTTCTGAAGCCACGCGGGTTCACCCTTCTTGCCGTTGTCGTCGCCGGTGGGCGCGCAGATCAGCACCCAATCGCCCTTGCGGATCGCGAACTTGCCCTGCGCGCTGTGGTGGACCGTCGCCTCGCGCAGCGGGGCGTCCTGCTTCTCGCCGAGCAACGCCGGCAGCACGCTCACGCTGTCCACACCCGCGTCGGCGGGCATCTTCACCTTCAGCACCTCGGCCAGCGTCGCCGGCAGATCGACGTGGCACACGGTTTCGGCGCAGGTGGTGCCCGGCTTGATCTTCCCCGGCCAGCGTGCGATGAACGGCACGCGGTGACCGCCCTCCCAGGCGTCCCGCTTGGTGCCGCGCAGCGGACCCATGCTCGCGTGACCGAACTCCTTCAGCCGGTCGTAGGCGCCCGGGTTCACCTCGCCCGTAATCTCCGGGCCGTTGTCGCTCGTGAAAATCACGAGGGTGTTCTCCGCGGCCCCGCTGCGTTTCAGCGCGTCCAGAATCGCGCCGACAACTGCATCGGTCTGCATCACGAAGTCGCCGTAGTCGCCGACCTTACTCTTCCCCTTGAACGCCGCCGACGGCACCACCGGGTAGTGTGGCGAGGTGAGTGGCAGGTACAGGAAGAACGGCTTGTCGCCCTTCGCGGCCTTCTCGATGTACTCGACCGCTCGCTTCTCCAACCCCGGCAGCACGTCCACGAGTTTCCAGCCGGGGACCATCGGCCCGGCGATGTTGAAGGCATCCTTACCGACCGGGGCCACCTCCGACGGGATGCCGACAGTGCGGTCGTTCTCGATGAAGCAGTACGGCGGGTAGTTCGGCACGTCGGTGCCGAAGTAGACATCGAAGCCCCGGGTGGTCGGTCCATCGGGGATCGGCTTCGTGAAGTCGCGAGTGCCGCCCGCGTCGGGCTTGGGCCATCCCCACCCGAGGTGCCACTTGCCGACACACGCCGTGGCATACCCCTGTTTGCGGAGTAACTCGGCGACCGTGAGTTGGTTCGCGGCGATGAGCGGCTGCGAGAACGGGCCGATCACGTTCCGCTGCAACCGAGTGCGCCAGGCGTACCGCCCGGTGAGCAGCGCGTAGCGGGTCGGCGTGCAGACCGACGACGGTAAGTGCGCATCGGTGAACCGCACGCCCTCGTTCGCCAGCCGGTCCAGGTTCGGCGTCGGAATCCTGGACGCCGCGTTGTAGCAGCCGAGGTCGCCGTACCCGAGATCGTCGGCGAGAATGAGTACGATATTCGGCTTCTGCGCGGGCTCTGCGGCGTACGCGCCACCGCACGCAGCAACCGCAACGACAACGACGCTGACAAACCCTCGCATTACGTGCCCTCCCGTGCCCACGTCTTGTTGATGTCGATGTTCTGCTACAACTCCGTCGTTCACCGGGAGTTTTGGCCGAAGATCGGTCCTGGTCGGTCGAGTGTCGGAGTATCGTAGCCCGGAACGCCGCTCGGTCCCACACGGAATCCGCCGCTCGGTTTCGCACGACCGAGGGGCACGCCCACCAGATCTCCCTCGACGTTGGGACTGACGCGGAGCCCATCCTGAGGGCATGACCGCAAACTGGTATCATCGCACCTGAGCAATTACTCGAGTCCACCATCTCAAGCGCGGAGCGACAGATTGTCATTGGGCGACCACAGGGTCACTTGCTTGAGACGCGAGAAGAACCCCAGCAAATTGGAACAGCGGATTTACTTCTTCACTGCCACGCGGGTGAGCGTACCTGATCCGTGCACGTTCAGGTTCTCAATGGTGACCGTGTCCGCAACGCGATCTGGTCCGACGCGGAAGGTCACCGCGCTGAGCCCCGCCGACATCTCGCCCTCAGGTTGGTACGTGAACGTATCGCGGTCGAAGTGGGTGAGCGAAAATGCCCGCAGTTTCGGTCCGAGTTTCAACACAAGTTTGCTGTCCTCCTCAACGACGACAGCGTCCCCGACGAAGTCGTTGTGGTATGTGCCCGCGTAACTTCCTGCCGGCAACGGCGGCGACTTGCCGACCGGTTCCTTCTTGTAATTCACCCGCGTGCCGTAGTTCGGCTTGGCCAGTTCCTCGAAGACGGGCGTCACGGTCGCGAACCAATCGCGTTCCTGTTTCCCGGCATGAACGAGATCCAAGAAGCTGAACGCGACTGCCTCGGGAACACCGATCGGGGCACCGTTCGTGAGGACAACGATGCCGAGTCTCTCGCCGGGCACGAGCACGACGCACGTCGCGGCCCCGAGGTCGAACGCCCCAGAGTGGCTGAGCAGGAGCCGTCCGGCTGAGTCGTGGCCAATGTTCCAGCCAAGGCCATAGAAACTGGTGCGGTCGGTGGGCTTCTTCGCGGGCACACTCACGACTTGCGGCTTGTGTGTCTCAGCGAGGGCGTCGGCCGCGATCACTTGCTTGCCATCGTACTTGCCGTCTGCGAGGAGAAGTCGCATCCACCCGGCGAGATCCCGAACGGACGAACTCGCTCCTCCGGCTGGAGCCTGAGCGTCCGGTTGACGCGAGAACTTCGCAGCCCATTTCCCGTCGATTCGAGTGTGAAGCCGAGCCCGGTTGGCCGCAGCAACATAATCCGCGTGCCGGTAGCTCGTGCGGCCCATGCGGAGAGGCTTGAAGAGACGATCAGCCGCGAGGTCTTCCCACGATTTGCCAGCCGCCTTCCCCGTCGCGACGCCGGCCTCCGTGAACCCGAAATTGGTGTAGGCGTAGCTCGACCGGAATGGCCCAGCCGGCCTCTGAAACCGCAGACGGTGCAGCACCTCGCTCCGGGAATAGCCGAGGTCTTCGAGCAGATCGCCTGCATGTTCGGGCAGCCCCGCCCGATGGCAGAGCAGGTCGCGGAGCGTGACCTCACTTGAGACGAAGTCGCTCGCCAGTCGGAAGGCGGGGTCGAGGTCCGAAGTCTTCGAGTCCCACTTCACGGTCCCGTCGCCAACGACTCCCGCGATCACGGTCGCGGTCAGTGGCTTCGAGAGTGACGCGAGTTGAAACACCGTGTCCGCGTCGATAGCGTCTGGCGTCCCGAGTTCGCGGACGCCGAAACCTTTCAGGTACACGACCTTGTCCGCGTGGACGATGGCGATCGCGACGCCCGGTACGCCGGTCTTCTCGCGGAGTTCATCCGTGTATTTTTCAATCAGCGGCAACGCAGCCGTCACCTTTTCCGCAGGCAGATCATTGGCCGGAGCAGGGGGAACAGGCATGGCGAATGCGAGAACCGCGAACAGAAATGGAAATCGTCGGACAAGCAGCATGTTGGCTCCGTATTGGGTTCGACTACGTCAGAGTACGCAGCGTGCGGCTTGCGGCAGCTCGCGTTCGAGTGGCCAACATCGGGGTCTCGTTCATTTCTGCTTCGCCAGTTCCGCGAGCATTTCGAGCAGATTGTTGGTGATGATAACGGACGTGTCTTCCTGCACCTTGTTGGTGCCGAGCCAGGTTTCGTAGCCGCCGAGTTTGTGCTGCTCGGGCGTGGGCAGGTACCCGTTGTACCCGTTGGCGATGCCCACGATGATCGAGCGTGAGAACGGGCTCCTCCGCTTCAGATCGAGTCCGGTCTCGACGAACGTCTCGAACGGAATCGCACAGATGGCGATGTCGCCAATGCGGATGGCTTGAAGCGGCACCTTCAGTGTCTCATTGGCCTTGGCCAGCGCGAGCGCACGCTGTGCATATGGCTCGGCCAACGGCGGCAGTTTTGCCCGTTCGGCCTCGTCCTTGATGGCAATGATCTCTTTCGCTCGCTCAATCTGCTCGGCCGTCGGCTTTCGGAGTCGAAGCGTGATCTCTCGCTGAATCATGCCGAGACGCACATCCGACTGGTGAACTGTGATCTTGTTCCGGGCGTGCCAGGCTGCGTCCGCAGTCTTGCCAGCAACGATGCGAATCTGCTCGAACGGCTCACGGGGTGGTCGCGGTGGGGTGACGTTGAACGGGATGTTGTTGATGTCGCCCGACGTGCCGTTTGACAGCATCGCAACGAAGCCATCGGTTCCATCAGCCTTCGCACCGACCCGAACCGGCATCAACCGGGCGAACTCTCCGAAGTAATCAGCGGAAGCCATCGCCTTCGGAGTCCCGCCGACGTAGTGCAGCGAATAGTTGGCGTAGATCGCCAGTGGTTTCCGGGTTTTCGCATCCTGCACAGACAGCACACTCACGTCCGGATCCGTTGGGCCGGCAGGTTGCAGGAGCACATCGGGGCTGGTGCCGGGGTTCATCTTCACGAGATCTTTGCCGCCGAAGGGATTCAAGGGCATCTTGTCGGGTTTGAGAAACCAGCGGCGGTTGAAGACTTCGTCAGGGAGTGCGTGAGCAGCGGCACCGACAGCGGCCGGGCGGAGGTTCCCGTGGGCACGAATGATCGCCTCGGCGATTCCCTCGACCAGAATCTTGCGGTAAGCAACCGCTTCTTTTGGGCCGTCAATCACGTTCGATGGCGGAGCGCTGTGCGTGTGAGTCGAAGACACCAGCATTCGGTCCGGGAGGATATCGCATTTCCGTGAAGCGAGGAGTTTCGCCTCGTCGATCGCTTCACGGGCGACACCGAGGTTATCGACGATCACGATGGCCAGTTTGGTCTTGCCGTCGTCAAGCACCAGGGCGCGAGCATGAAGGGAGTCGTGCGCTTTCTCGGCCATGTTCGGACCAAACCCGCCCGGCATGTTGACCGGGAAATCCTTCGGCGTGATGTCCACAGCAGCGACACCCGCACGGAGCCCGGGAGCATCTTCAGCCGCGGTGGCCGGAACGAAGTTGATGCTGAGGAATACTAACGCCATCACGAATCGTGCGACCGGCAGCATGGTGGTTGTCCTTCAGGCGGTTCTGATTATCACAGGTGCGGCTGCTACACAAACGGTATCGCGGACAAATCCGTTTCCATCGGCATGTCCTCGGCAGCATGATGGCGACTGGAGATACTGTCGGTGGTGGCCAGCAATATGGCAACGCCGGACACCTCCGTCTCGACGCTTCCGTGCGGGCGGATACGCCAAGACAAAACTCGGGCGTCCGGCGACACCTCGTCCTCGCGAGTGCCGAGTATTCCTCTCGCCGGCACTGGACAGTTCACGGCATCTTCGCGGCCGTCTCCTTCTGAAGCTCCGGCCAACTGCCGTAGCCTGACAGCACGGTTGCCACGAGAAAGACCTTCCCAAGCCTGCTTCACGAAGGCCCGTGGTTCAGGATGAGTCCTGAAACGCTACTTTCCCAGGTTCAAAACCGTGATGGTGTTAGCCGATAGGGACTCTTCAAATACCGCAGCGTGCGGTATTTGGCCAGCCGGACGCGCTCACTGCGTCGGGCTGACCCTCGTCCAGTGCTTCAAATACCGCAGCGTGCGGTATTTGACCAGCCGTCGCGAACCACAGGCACGGACTGCCCGATGAGGAACTGGCAGAGACAGAACGGCGTGGGGTTCCTCACCGGGGATCGGCACCTCGCCGACCAGGTTTTGTACGTCGAGCAGCGGAGCAAACGGGTGTTGTTCGGACTATACCGCATGGGTACCGTCAGGTTGCTGTGTCCCGGCTTACCGTGGCCCGGGGAGTTGGCATTCAGGCAACGGAACCGAGCGAGGTCGCACATGACCGATCCCCAGGGGGTTGAAAAAATACCCACCAACCACCGCAATCTCTCACCACACCTGTGACAAGGCGTGCAATACTAACGGATCCCCACCAACGAAACGGCCAGCGGAGTAATTGACCGTTGGTCAAGTTTGAGCCGCAATCTTCTCCGCACCCGGCGAGGATTTGCGGTACGGGTCCGCCTCTCCAGGAGTAAAGAATGAAGACGTGGAAGGTAGTTCTACTGTTTCCCTAGATTCGTAGTTCGTTCTTCAATGCTGGCAACAGTT
>Ga0335397_10002443_pt1 | contig 25302 bp, 24 predicted proteins | sample MAT04_FD_205740 | JGI IMG/M metagenome (GOLD analysis project Ga0335397, IMG submission 205740) | Freshwater microbial communities from Lake Fryxell liftoff mats and glacier meltwater in Antarctica - MAT-04 (spades assembly) (version 2) ... | reverse complement strand
GAGCTGGAGCTGGAGCTGAAACCGGATGCCGCGCGCCGGAGGTGGACGCCAGACGCCCAGACGCCCGGTCGCCAGCGAAAGTACGTGTTTCGGCGCTTCCCCCGTCCGTGCAACAGCCATAGTGCGTACTCTCAGCGCGGAAGCTTGCTGCCGGCTGCCGGCTGCCGGATGCTTGCTGCCGGCTGCTTGATGCCGGATGTCGGGCGCCGGCTGCCCGGTCGCTAACGAGAGTACGTGTTTCGGCGGTTCCTGCGGCCCTGCAACAGCCATAGTGCGTACCCTCAGCGCGGAAGCAGGGTACGCCGTGCTGGCGACCAGACGCGACTCGGGCCGGATTGCAGGGCGGCTCAGGACCTGATGGCGACGACGGCCGTGCCCGCGAGGCCCACGATGGCCGCGACCCCCAGCATCCGGCGCAACGGGTTCACGCCGAAGAACAGTTCGTCGTACGCCCACCACGCAAGCGACGCGTAGGCGATCACTCCGAACACCACTGCGGCGCGCGGAGGGAGCACAATCGCGAGAATAAGAGCGCCTGTAAAGATGAGAATCGCGGCGTTCGGCGCCTGACCCATGACGACGCGGCCGTCCACACGGCTGCGGAACATCCAGTCGAACGCCAAGCGGGCGGGCGAGCGGGACGAGCGGTACGAGGTCACGAGGTCACGAGCCAATGCGATCCGCGATGAGCGGTCCGCCGGTGAGTACCTCGTCGCCCGCGTCGCCGATCCGCCAGGATCCCTCGAGCGACTCGAGGGCGCGCGCAAACCGCTCCGGCTCGTCGGCGCTGAGGGTGAACAGCGGCTGGCCCGCGGTGACGGTGTCGCCGGGCTTGGCGTGCAGGTCGATCCCGGATGCGTGCTGCACCGGGTCCTGCTTGCGGGCCCGACCGGCGCCGAGCCGCCACGCGGCGATTCCGAAGGGCAGCGCCTGCTGCTCCACGAGAACGCCGGAGCGCGGGGCGGTCACGACGTGTGTCTCCCGGGCGACGGGGAGCGCGGCATCCGGGTCCCCACCCTGGGCGGCGATCATCGCGCGCCAGGTGTCCATCGCGCGGCCGTCGCGGAGGGCGCTCGCGACGTCGGCGTCGGGCTGGCCGGCGAGGGCGAGCATCTCGCGGGCGAGGGCGATGGTGAGTTCGATCACGTCAGCCGGCCCTCCCCCGGCGAGCACCTCGACTGACTCGCGCACTTCGTTCGCGTTGCCGATCGCGAGGCCGAGCGGCACGTTCATGTTGGTGAGCAGCGCCACCGTCGCGACCCCGGCATCCGTCCCCAGCCGCACCATTGTCTCGGCAAGCTCGCGGCTGCGGGCCGGGTCCTGCAAGAAAGCGCCGGAGCCGAACTTCACGTCGAGCACGAGAGCGGCGGTGCCTTCCGCGATCTTCTTGCTCATGATCGACGAGGCGATCAGTGGGATTGCCTCGACGGTGCCAGTGATGTCGCGCAGGGCGTAGAGCTTCTTGTCGGCGGGGGCAAGGCTGGCGCCCGCGGCGCAGATGACCGAGCCGACGCTCTCGAGCTGGCTGAAGAACTCCTCGTTTGTGATCTCGGCGCGCCAGCCCGGGATCGACTCGAGCTTGTCGAGGGTGCCGCCGGTGTGGCCGAGCCCGCGGCCGGAGAGCTGCGGCACGGCGACGCCGAACGACGCGACCAGGGGTGCAAGCGGAAGGGTGATCTTGTCGCCGACGCCCCCGGTGGAGTGCTTGTCAGTGGTCGGCTTCGACAGGGAGTCGAAGTTCATCGTCTCGCCGCTCGCGATCATTGCGAGGGTGAGGTCGCGGATCTCGCGCCGCTCCATGCCGTTGAGGAAGATCGCCATCGTCATCGCGGCCATCTGCTCGTCGGCGATGTAACCGCGCGTGTAGGCGTCGATCATCCAGTCGATCTGTGCGGTGCCGAGCTCACCCCGGTCCCGCTTCGTGCGAATCAGGTCGACGACGTCGAATGGCTCGACGGTGCTCATAGAACGGTGCTCATAGAACGTTTCTCACTGGCGGTACTCCTCTAACGTGCGCGGCCCGAACGCGTCGGGAATGACCTCGTCGATTGTGCGGATGCCGGAGACGGTCTCAAGAACCATGCCCGGCGCGGAATGTTCGAACAGGAGCTGTCGGCAGCGCCCGCAGGGCATGATCGTCTCGCCGTTGCCGTTGACGCAGGTGAAGGCGACCAGTCGGCCGCCGCCGGTCATGTGGAGGCTCGACACAAGGGCACACTCGGCGCACAGGCTCAGACCGTAGGAGGCGTTCTCGACGTTGCAGCCCGCGATCACGCGGCCGTCGTCGACGATCGCCGCGACGCCGACCGGGAACATCGAGTACGGCACGTAGGCATGGCGCATCGCCTCGAGGGCGACGGCGCGCAGCGCATCCCAGTTGACAGGGTCCTGCTGGACGACACTCATGATTTGATGTACGGCTTCCCGTCGGCGGCCGGCGGCCTCGACTTGCCCACGAGCCCCGCCACGGCGAAGATCGTGACGATGTACGGGAGCATCAGCATGAACTCGCTCGGCACTGGCGATCCGATGATGCTCAGCACGTTCTGCAGGTTGGTCGCGAACCCGAACAGGAGCGCGGCGAGGGTCGCCTTGATCGGATCCCAGCGGCCGAAGATCACGGCGGCGAGGGCGATGAATCCGGCGCCGGCCGTCATCTCCTTGTTGAACGACCCGACGGCGTCAAGGGTGAGGTACGCCCCGCCGAACCCGGCGATGGCGCCCGCGAGCGACACGTTCCAGAATCGAGTGCTCGCGACGTTGATGCCGACGGTGTCGGCGGCCTGCGGATGCTCGCCGACCGACCGCACACGAAGCCCCCAGCGGGTGCGGTAGAGGCCGAACCAGACCGCGGCGACAGCAAAGTACATGACGTAGACGATGATCGTCTGCCGGAACAGCACCGGTCCGAGGATGGGGATCTCCGACAGAATCGGGATGTTGATCGGGTCGAACCCGGGAGGGGAGTTCAGCAGTGCGGTGTCCTCGCTGAGCACCTGGGAGAACAGGAAGCTCGTGAGCCCCGCGACGAGCACGTTGAGCACGACACCGACGATGACCTGGTCGACGAGGTACTTGATCGAGAACGCGGCCAGCACAAACGAGACGAGCACCCCGGCGAGCATGGCGGCCGCCAGCCCGAGGAGCGGCTGCCTCGTGACCGACGCGACCACGGCGGCGACGAACGCGCCGGCGAGAAGCTGGCCCTCGATCGCAACGTTGACCACGCCCGCTCGTTCCGAGATGACGCCGCCGAGCGCACCGAAGATGAGCGGGACGCTGATGCCGAGGGTGCCGATGAGCAGCCCGCTGACGGGGATGCTCGCTCCCGCGGCCGCCCAGGTGAGGAACCCGACGACGAACAGGAAGCCGAACAGGGAGAGCGCCCAGACCGGCGTTGTGCGGGCACGGTAGGCCAGGTATGCACTCCACCCGGTGATCGCGGCGAGCAGCACCACGATCACGACGCAGGCAGCTCGGGTGGGGAGGACGATGTCGGCCAGCTGGATGACGTCGACGCGACGCGACAGCACGAAAGTGGATTCGCCGTCGCGGCCGAAGGCGATGAAGACGACAGCTCCGATGAGCACGAAGACGGCGAGCGCGATCGGGGCCTTCCAGCTTCGGATCTCTGCCTTCTCCAGCACGATGCGCGACTGAGAGTCCTGCGCCCTTGTCACGGTCGTCATGTCGTTACCGCTTTCTTCTTCGATCGCGCAGCTGCGGGCTGGCCTGGCGTGGGGAGGCGGAAGATCGTCCGCACGAGCGGCGGCGCCGCGATGAACAGCACGATGAGCGACTGCACGACGAGCACGATGTCGACGGGGATGCCCTCCGCGGCCTGCATCGAGAATCCCCCCGCCTTGAAGGCCCCGAAGAGGATGCCGGCGAAGAACACGCCCCACGGCTTGGACCGGCCGAGCAGCGCGACCGTGATCGCATCGAAGCCGATGCCGGCGTCGATGCCGGAGCCGAATCCCGTTGTGATCGTGCCGAGCACCTGCGACACGCCAGCGAGCCCGACGAGGCCACCGGAGATCAGCATCGCGGTCACGTAGACGTTCTTGACGTTGATGCCCGCGACCCGTGCGGCGTTCGGGTTCTCGCCGACGGCGCGGAACTGGAACCCCATGCTCGAGCGGCTGAGGAGGTACCAGACGTAGATGGTGGCGGCGATCACGAACAGGAGGCCCGCGTGCACGTTGTACCCGGACCCGAGCAGCGGTGGGAAGACGGCGGTGTCTGCCATTGGTGGCGTCTTCGGGTTGTTGCTGCCGGGGGCCTGGAGCACGGGGGTTCGCAGGAGGAATGACACGAGGTAGAGGGCGACGAAGTTGAGCATGATCGTCACGATGACCTCGTGGGCGCCGGTCCTCGCCTTGAGCAGACCCACGATGCCGCCCCAGACGGCCCCGCCGAGAATGCCGGCGAGCACCGCCACGAACAGGTGCACTCCGTACGGCAGTTCAAGCGAGAAGCCGACCCAGCCGGCGCACGCGGCGGCGATGAGCATCTGCCCGCGCCCGCCGATGTTGAACAGTCCGACGCGGAAGGCGAGGGCGACACCGAGGCCCGCCGCGATGAGCGGGGTGGCGAAGGTGAGCGTCTCGGTCAGGGGGCGGATGCCGGCGGCGAAGGTGTCACGCCGGAAGTCGTATACGGATCCTTGGAACAACGCGCGGTAGGCGCCGAACACCGCATCCCAGATTGCCCGGAACATGTCGGAGGGGCGGGAGAAGAAGTAGCCGGCAGCATTCTGCACGTCTTCGTTCGTGAGGGCGATGAGCACACCGCCGACGAAGAGCGCGAGCACGACGGCGAGCACCGATATTGCAGCGCTTCCGCCGATCAGGTCGCGAAGGAACGCGGACGAGCGCGAGTCGCCCTGGGGAGTCTCCCCCGGAGCTGGCGCGGTGGCCTCCGCGACCGCGACGGGATCGACCTGTCCGCGGGGCGGGATCTGATCGCTCATGCGGTGCGCACCGCCGCGTCGCCCGTCGCTTCTGCGTGGCTGGCTCCGGCCATCATGAGACCGAGCACCTCTCTCGGAGTGTCGCCTGGCACGATTCCCACAATCCCTCCGCGGTACATGACCGCAATTCTGTCAGCGAGCGCGACGACCTCGTCGAGCTCGGTCGAGACCACAATGACCGGTGTGCCGGCGTCGCGGGTCTGCACTATGCGGGTGTGCACGAACTCGATCGATCCCACGTCGAGTCCCCGCGTCGGCTGGGCCGCGACGAACAGCCGGAGATCGCGGCTGAGCTCCCGGGCCAGCACGACCTTCTGCTGGTTGCCGCCGGAGAGGCGGCCGACGTTGGTCGTGATTCCCTGGGCGCGGATGTCGAACTCGACGATTTTCTTCTCGGCGAATTCGGCGAGGCTGGCCAGCTGAAGCGAGCCCGCCTTGACGAACGGCTCCCGGGTGCTCCGGTCGAGCATGAGATTCTCGGCAATGGTGAACTCAGCGACGAGCCCGTCTTCCTGCCGGTCCTCGGGCACGAATCCGACGCCAGCGTCGAGGACCTTGCGCACGCTGAGTCCGGTGAGCGGCGTGCCGTCGAGCGTGATCGTGCCGGTGACCCGCTCCTGGAGGCCGAGCAGCGCCTCTGTCAGCTCGGTCTGACCGTTTCCCTGCACACCCGCGATCGCGAGGATCTCGCCGGAGTGAACCTCGAAGCTCACCTTGTTGACGACCATCTGCCCGTGGATATCGACGACGGACAGGTTGTCGACGATGAGGGCGGCCTCGCCGACCTTGGCCGGCTCCTTCTCTACGGTGAGCTCGACGGCGCGTCCGACCATGAGCGAGGCAAGTTCCTTGTTGCTCGCGGTCGGCAGCGCCTCGCCGACGACCTTGCCGAGGCGGATGATTGTGATGCGGTCGGCGACCTCGCGCACTTCGCGCAGCTTGTGGGTGATGAACACGATCGACGTGCCGGCTTCCCGCAGCTGCTTCATGATGACGATGAGCTCGTCGGTCTCCTGCGGGGTGAGCACGGCGGTCGGCTCGTCGAACACGAGCACCTTGGCGTCGCGCGAGAGGGCCTTGATGATCTCGACCCGCTGCTGCACCCCCACGGGGAGGTCCTCGACGAGCGCATCCGGATCGACGTGGAATCCGAACCTCGACGAGATGTCCAGCACCGTCTTGCGCGCCGAGGCGAGGTCGAGTCGACCGCCGAAGGTGGTCTTCTCATGGCCGAGCATGACGTTCTCCGCGACGGTGAAGACGGGGATGAGCATGAAGTGCTGGTGCACCATGCCAATCCCGGCGTTCATCGCATCTCCGGGGCCGGCGAAGCGCTGCTCCGTGCCGTCGAGCAGGATCTCGCCCTCCTCCGCCCGATAGAGGCCGTAGAGCACGTTCATCAGGGTCGACTTCCCGGCACCGTTCTCGCCGAGGAGCGCGTGGATCTCGCCAGGCTCGACGGTGAGGCTGATGTGGTCGTTCGCCACGAAGGATCCGAATCGCTTCGTGATCCCGCGAAGTTCGAGTTTCATAGGGTCCAATCTACTGGGCAGAAAAGGCCGATTCTGGTGTGGCGGTGAACCAGAACGGGGAAGCCAGATTCCCTGGCTTCCCCGCTCTCGATGCTGCTATCCGGGACTAACCGGCGAGGTAGGACGCAACCGTGATCTCACCGGCGATGATGCCGGCCTTGATCTCGTCGAGCTCGGCCTGCAGGGTGTCCGCCACCTCGCCCTCGAAGTCGTGGAACGGGGCAATCCCGACCGCGTCGTTCTCGAGGGTCCCGAGGAACGGCGTGTTGTCGAAGTTGTCGTTGCCGGAGGCCTCCACGACGTCCGCAACGGCCACATCGATGCCCTTGAGGATCGAGGTGAGGTACTGCGCGGAGTAGGTCGGGTCGCTCTCGTACAGGTCGGCGTCGACACCGATCATCGCGAGCTTGCGGTCGGGGTTGGCCGCCATGGCCGCGTTGATCGCCTCTCCCGCGCTCTGGTAGATCGGTCCACCGACCGGGAGCAGCACGTCGGCGCCCTGGTCGATGAGGTTGTTCGCTGCCGCGAGGGCGTCGGTTCCGGGCTCGAAGCCGCCGATGAACGTTCCATCCTGGGCTGCGGTGTCCCAGCCGAGAACCTTGACGTCGGTGCCCTTCTGCTCGTTGTGGTACGCGACGCCCTGGGCGAAGCCGTCCATGAAGACGCTCACCGTCGGGAAGTTCATGCCACCGAAGGTTCCGACGATGCCGGAGGTGGTCCAGCTCGCGGCCGCGTAGCCGGCCAGGAACGCTGCCTGTGCCGTGTCGAAGACGATCGGCTTGATGTTCTCGGCGTCGGTCGTGCCGTCGAAGTCGGTGTCGGCAACATCGTCGATGATGCTGTAGTTGATCTCGGGGTTCGCGTTGGCGGCTTCGACGGTCGCGGCGGCGAGGTTGAAGCCGACCGTGACGATGAGGTTGCAACCCTCGGCGGCGAGGTTGTCGAGGTTCGGTGCGTAGTCCGCGTCGGTGCTCGACTCGACCTCGGTGTACTCAGATCCGACGGCCTCGGCACCGGCCTGGAGTCCCTCGAAGCCGAGCTGGTTGAACGACTTGTCGTCGAAGCCACCGGTGTCGGAGACCATGCAGGGCAGGAAGTCGGAGGTGGGCTCTGCAGCGCCATTGTCCGCGGTGTCCTCGGGCGCTGCGGCACAGCCGGCGAGCAGGATGCCGACGGCGGCGATTGCCAGACCGCTGTAGGCGGTCCTGCGGGTGGGTTTTCTCAAGGTGTCTCCTCCAGGGTGGTGCCCGGAATATGGATGCCGGGGCGCATTGGGCCTACGTTACGACAAGTTACGTCACGACGAGGCAACAATTGAGGTCCCGTCGCCCAATGGTTACAAATCCGGGATCAGGCCGAAACCCCCGTGTAACCGGGAGGTTCTCCTGCGCCTACTCCGGAGCGCTCGGCGAGCTGATCACGAGCGAGCCGTCGATGATCTCTGCGCGCAGGCCGTCGAGCTCCGCGGAGAGCTCCGCCGGCACGCGCGAGGCGAGGGCGTGGTACGGGGCGAGTCCGACTCCGCCGTTCTCGAGGGTGCCGACGTAGGGCGCATTCGTGAAGGCATCGGTGCTGCTCTGACGGGCGATGTCGGCCACCGCGTCGCCGGTGTTCTTGAGCACCGAGGTGAGTACGAGGTCGCGGTAGTCGGCGGGGAGCGTCTCGAAGCCGTCGTTGTCGACCCAGATGATCGCGACCCCCTCGGCGTCGCGAGCCGCAGCGGCCGCACCCTCGCCAACCTGACCGGCGACCGGCAGGATCACGTCGGCGCCTTGGTCGATGAACGCCCGCGTGGTGGCAAGTCCCTTGCCGGTGTCTTCGAAGTCACCTGTGAACACGCCATCCTGGCTCGCCTTGTCCCAGCCGAGGGCGACCACAGCGGTGCTGTGCACCTCGTTGTACTTCGCGACGCCGTCGACGAAGCCGTCCATGAAGAGGGTGACGGGTGGCTGGTTTCCCCCGCCGAACGTCGCGACGATTCCAGTGGAGCTCACCCCGGCGGCAAGGTAGCCCGCCAAGAACGCCGCCTGGGCGGTGTCGAACACGATGGGCTTCACATTCGGCCCCTCGATCTGTTCATCGACGATCGCGAAGTCGACGCCCGGGTTGAGCTCAGCCTGCTCCGCTGTCGCCGGGGCCAGCTCGTAGCCGACCGTGAGAATCAAGCCGCACCCGGTGTCGACGGCCGCCTGCACGTTGGGCGCAAGGTCGGACTCTGAGGTGGAGACGAGAACCTGCGCGCCGATCCCAAGCTTCTCTTCGGCCTGCTGCAGTCCGACCCAGCTGGACTGGTTGAAGGAGCGATCCTCGAGGCCTCCCGAGTTGGTTACCATGACCGCACAGAAATCCGACTCGTTCGCCGTCTCCTGATCGGGCGGGGTCGCGCATCCGGCGAGAACGAGCAGCGGAACGATCGAGAGCACGGCGATGGCCGGACGGAGGCGAGATATGTTCGACATCAGAGCACGTCGTTGCTGCCGGAGAGCTTGAGCGCGTCGACGACGGCCTTCACCCGCTGCGCGTTCGCGCTTGTCGTGACGAGGAGCGCATCCGGCGTGTCCACGACCACGATGTCGGAGACACCGATGAGCGAGATGAGCCGCCCGGTCTGACTGACGACGATGCCGCTGGACGAGTCGGCGAGAACGCGCGCGTTCTCGCCAAGGATCGCGAGGTTGGACGGCCCGCCGGTGGAGTGGAGTTTGGCAATAGCCGCGAAGTCGCCCACATCGTCCCAGTCGAAGTCGCCGGGAATGACGGCAAGGCGTCCCGCCTTTGCCGCAGGCTCCGCGACCGAGTAATCGATCGCGATCTTCTTGAGGGTCGGCCAGACTCTGTCGACGACAGCGCCTCGACGCGGGGTGTCCCACGCCTCGGCGAGTTCGGTGAGCCCGGCGAGAAGCTCGGGCTCGGACTCGCCAAGCTGGGCCAGTAGCACGTCGGCGCGCGAGATGAACATGCCGCCGTTCCACAGGTAGTTGCCATCGTCGACGTAGTGCTTCGCGGTCTCGAGATCGGGCTTCTCAACAAAGCTGTCGGCCCTCACCGCTGTCGGCGAGCCCGCGATATCGAGCTGCCCTCCGCAGCGGATGTAGCCGAACCCGATGGCCGGCTCGGTCGGCGTGATCCCGATGGTGGCGATGTAGCCAGCATCCGCCGCTGCGACCGCCGCGACGACGGCGCGGCGGAAGGCCTTCTGATCGCCGATCACGTGGTCGGCCGCGAACGATCCCACGATGACGCCGGGCTCTCGACGCTCAAGGATCGCCGCCGCAAGGCCGATTGCCGCGGAGGACTCCTTCGGCTCGCTCTCGAGCACAACATTCGGGTCGGTCAGGTTGGGCAGTTGCCCCTCGACAGCCGCACGATGCGCCCGCCCGGTGACGACCATGATGCGCTCCTCTCCCGAGAGCGGCACGAGTCGATCCCACGTCGCCCGGAGCAGCGTGCTTCCCGACCCGGTGAGGTCGTGCAGGAATTTCGGGGCGTCGGCACGGGACAGCGGCCACAGCCGCGAACCAATCCCGCCGGCGGGGATGACGCTGTAGAACCGGTCGAGTCCATCCCGCTGCAAAGTCATGACTTCACCCTAACGCGAGGCCCAACGCGAGCCCTTAAGCGGCGGTTCACCGGCACGCCATCAGCGGCCCTTAGCCTCGCTGTCGTCGGGAACCTGATTGGGGAGCCACGTGCGAGTCGCAGTCGTCAGCGAGAGTTTTCTACCCACCCTCAACGGAGTCACCACGAGCGTCTGCAAGGTGCTCGAGCACCTTGCCAGCGCTGGCCACGAGGCGATCGTCATTGCCCCTGCCGCTGGCGGCCCCGAGAGCTACGCCGGGTTCCCGGTGCATCCGGTCCCCTATGTTGCGTACCGGCAGTTCCCGGTGGGGCTCCCGAACCCGGTCGTGCAGAAGCTGCTGGGCGATTTTCGACCCGACGTCGTGCATGCGGCATCACCCTTCCTGCTCGGCGCCCAGGCGATCGCCGCCGCTCGCCGCGCCGGCATCCCGTCCGTGGCAATTTTTCAGACCGATGTCGCCGGGTACGCACGCCGCAACCACTTCGGCCGCGCCACCGGACTCGCCTGGCGGCTTGTGCGCTGGGTGCACGAGGGCGCCGACCTCACCCTCGTGCCGTCCTCGGCATCCATGTCCGACCTCTCTGCCGCGGGCGTTCGCAACCTCGCCCGCTGGGGACGAGGGGTCGACCTGACGGGCTACCACCCGCGAAACCGCGCCAGCCAGAATGCTGTCCGCCTTCGGCAGCGGCTCGCGCCGAACGGCGACACGATCATCGGTTACGTCGGTCGCATCGCCCCGGAGAAGCAACTCGAACAGCTCGCCGCGCTCCGCGGCGTGCCTGGCATTCGCCTGGCGATCGTCGGCGGCGGTCCGGCGCTGCCCCAGGTCGCGCGCGCCCTGAGGGGCATGCCGGTCACCTACCTCGGTGTGCTCACGGGCGTCGAACTCGCCACCGCCTATGCGAGCTTCGACGCGTTCGTGCACACGGGCACCGAGGAGACCTTCGGGCAGACCCTGCAGGAGGCGCACGCCAGTGGCCTGCCGGTAGTCGCGCCCAGGGCCGGCGGCCCGATCGACCTCGTCGAGCACGGGGTCGACGGGTTCCTGTTCGAGCCGGGCGACACTGCGGCGCTGCGGACCTTCGTTCGGACTCTCGCCGCTGATCCGGCGCGGCGGATGCGGATGGGCGAGGCCGGCCGGCGTGCGGTGCTCGGCAGGTCGTGGGAGACGGTGTGTGCCGACCTCATGGGACATTATTCGCGCACCATCGCGCGCAGGGACGCCGATCTCATTCGCGATCGCCGCTCCGCAGCATCCGCCCGCAATGGGGCCGGAAGTATCTCGACGTCGAGCTAGTTGGGCGTCGGGGGTGCACCTCGCGCCGCCATCCCGGGAATAGACTGGAGCAGTTCGGCCAACGAACGAATGCTTGCCCCGGCGTCGGGGCCACAATCATCCGCAGGGAGGGTTACTCGTGTCCGAGAAATCCGCGGGAGGCTTGGCCACTGCTGGCCGGGTCAACAAATACCCGCTGCCCCGGATCCGAGCCCCCAAAGCTCCGGCCGGAACGCTCTATCGAGGCAATACCGGAATGTGGTCGTGGGTGCTCCACCGCATCACCGGCGTCGCCATCTTCTTCTTCCTCCTCGTACACATTCTCGACACGGCACTCGTTCGGGTGAGCCCCGAGGCCTACAACGTTGTGATCGAGTCGTACAAAACGCCCATCATGGGACTCGGCGAACTGGGCCTCGTTGTCGCGATCGGCTTCCACGCGCTCAACGGCCTGCGCATCATCCTGATCGACTTCTGGAGCGTCGGACCGAAGTACCACAAGCTCATGTTCGTAGTGGTGATCCTGCTCTGGGTCATCCTGCTCATCGGCTTCACCCCCCGCCACCTCATGCACGTGTTCGGAGGCTAGAACATGTCGACCATCAATATCGAAACTCCGAGGGCACCTCGCGGGGCGGCAACCCGCCGTCGCGTCAACCTCGAGAAGTGGGGCTGGATCTACATGCGCGCGAGCGGTGTGGTCCTCGTGGTGCTCATCTTCGGGCACCTCTTCGTCAACCTCGTCGCCGGCGAGGGCGTCAAGGCGATCGACTTCGCGTTCGTCGCCGGCAAGTGGGCCGACCCGTTCTGGGTCGTCTGGGACACCGCGCTACTCTGGCTCGCCCTCATCCACGGCGCCAACGGCATGCGTACGATCGTCAACGACTACGCGAGCAACGCTCTCCTCCGCACCATTTTCAAGGGCGCACTCCTCGTGTCCACCGTCGCACTGCTCATTCTGGGAACCCTCGTGATTTACACCTTTGAACCCTGCCCAGTCGGCGCGCCCGCCGACCTCCTCCCGTCGTTCTGCGCGGCGGGCCGACCTTGAGCGCCGTGACCGACGACGCCACCCGCGGAACGCTGATCGACGGCATCCACTACCACCAGCACGACGTCGTGATCGTCGGAGCCGGCGGGGCGGGGATGCGCGCGGCGATCGAGGCCGGACCGCACGCCAACACCGCCGTCATTTCGAAGCTCTACCCGACCCGGTCGCACACCGGAGCCGCGCAGGGCGGCATGGCCGCCGCGCTCGCCAACGTCGAGGAAGACAACTGGGAGTGGCACACCTTCGACACAGTCAAGGGCGGCGACTACCTCGTCGACCAGGACGCAGCTGAGATCCTCGCGAAGGAGGCCATCGACGCGGTCATCGATCTCGAGAACATGGGCCTTCCGTTCAACCGCACCCCCGATGGCAAGATCGACCAGCGCCGCTTCGGCGGCCACACGGCCGAGCACGGCAAGGCCCCCGTGCGGCGCGCGTGCTACGCCGCGGACCGCACCGGCCACATGATCCTGCAGACGCTCTACCAAAACTGCGTCAAGCACGGCATCAACTTCTTCAACGAGTTCTACGTGCTCGACCTGCTCATGACCGACGTGCCCGGAGAGAAGAAGGGCACCACGACGCGCAAGCCGTCGGGCGTCGTCGCCTACGAGCTCGCGACCGGTGAGATTCACGTGTTCCAGGCCAAGGCGATCATCTTCGCGACCGGCGGCTACGGAAAGATATTCAAGACGACCTCGAACGCCCACACCCTCACCGGTGACGGCGTCGGGATCATCTGGCGCAAGGGCCTTCCACTCGAGGACATGGAGTTCTTCCAGTTCCACCCGACCGGTCTCGCCGGACTGGGCATCCTGCTCTCCGAGGCGGCCCGCGGCGAGGGAGCGATCCTGCGCAACAGCGAGGGCGAGCGCTTCATGGAGCGGTACGCGCCGACCATCAAGGACCTCGCTCCGCGTGACATCATCGCGCGCTGCATGGCCACCGAGATCCGCGAGGGACGCGGCGGAGGCCCGAACAAGGACTATGTCTTCCTCGACATCACCCACCTCGAGCCTGCCGTCATCGACGCGAAGCTGCCCGACATCACGGAGTTCGCTCGCACCTATCTTGGTGTCGAGCCGTACTACGAACCCGTCCCCGTGTTGCCGACCGCGCACTACGCGATGGGCGGTATCCCGACCAACGTCAACGCCGAAGTGCTCAGCGACAACACCACCGTCGTTCCCGGCCTCTACGCCGCCGGCGAGTGCGCGTGCGTGAGCGTGCATGGCTCCAACCGCCTCGGCACCAACTCGTTGCTCGACATCAACGTGTTCGGCAAGCGCGCCGGTAAGAACGCCGTCGAGTACGTCAAGACCGCCGAGTTCGTGCCGCTGCCGGTCGACCCGGCCGCCGGCGTCCTCGCCGTCCTGGCCGGGGTGCGCAAGGGCACCGGCACCGAGCGGATCTCCGACATCCGCCGCGAGCTGCAGGAGTCGATGGACCGCAACGCTCAGGTCTACCGCACCGAGAAGTCACTCAGCGAGGTCACCGAGCTCATCGAGCGCCTGCGCGCGCGGTACAAGAACATCGCGGTGCAGGACAAGGGCAAGCGGTTCAACACCGACCTGCTCGAGGCCGTCGAGCTGGGCTTCCTGCTCGACCTCGCCGAGGTGCTCGTGTACTCGGCACGCTCGCGCAAGGAGAGCCGCGGAGGACACTTCCGAGAGGACTTCCCGACGCGCGACGACGCGAACTACCTCGTGCACACCATGGCCTACCTGACGGGCGACCCCGAGTCGGCCGATGCCGGTGAGCACATCCGGCTCGACACCAAGCCGGTCGTCATCACCAACTACCCCCCGATGGAGAGGAAGTACTGATGAGCGCTCCAACGCTCGAGCGCGAAAGCTCCACACCCGACGTCATCCCCACCTTCACCGCGACGCTGATCATCCGCCGCTTCGACCCGGAGGTAGACACGGAGCCGCGCTGGGAGGACTTCGATGTCGAGGTCTATCCGACTGACCGCGTGCTCGACGCCCTGCACAAGATCAAGTGGGAGCAGGACGGCTCGCTCACCTTCCGCCGCTCCTGCGCACACGGCGTGTGCGGATCAGACGCGATGCGCATCAACGGCCGCAACCGCCTCGCGTGCAAGACGCTGATCAAGGACCTCGACCTGTCGAAGCCGATCTACGTCGAGGCGATCAAGGGTCTGCCGCTCGAAAAAGACCTCATCGTCAACATGGATCCGTTCTTCAAGAGCTTCGCCGACGTGCAGCCCTTCCTCATCGCGGCGGGCAAGCCCGACAAGGAGCGCCGCCAGAGCCCCGCCGAGCGCGAGCGCTTCGACGACACCACCAAGTGCATCCTGTGCGCCGCGTGCACCTCGAGCTGCCCCGTGTTCTGGACCGACGGACAGTACTTCGGACCGGCCGCGATCGTGAACGCGCACCGCTTCATCTTCGACTCGCGCGACGAGGGAGCTCAGGTTCGCCTCGACATCCTCAACGACAAGGAGGGAGTGTGGCGCTGCCGCACGACCTTCAACTGCACCGAGGCATGCCCCCGCGGCATCCAGGTGACGCAGGCGATCTCTGAGGTCAAGCAGGCCATCATGCGCGGCAAGGCGTAGCCAGCACCACACAGAAGCGGGGCCGACCCAGTCGGCCCCGCTTTTTTGTTGCTGCCAGCTGAGCGGGTCGCCGAGCGACCATGTCGAAACCCGCTAGACCGGGACCGGCCCGGCCGCTGCCGCCCGCGCTCCGGCTGCCGACCGGGCGGCAAGCGCACGCGCCGCGCGCGCCTTCGCCTGGTCGAGTGTGACATCCCTGAGGGCCGCCCGTACGTCCGCGAGCGCGGCTGGCGTCATCGACAGGCTTGTCGCGCCAAGTCCGACGAGCACGATCGCGAGCTCCGGGTCCGCCGCGGCCTCGCCGCAAATGCCGACGGGCTTGCCGACGGCGGCTCCGGCGTCACCGAGCATCTTGACCAGGCGCAGTACGGCGGGGTGCCACGGGTCCTGGAACGAGGCGACGCTACCCAGCATCCGGTCCGCGGCCATCGTGTACTGAGTCAGGTCGTTGGTTCCGATGCTCACGAAGTCGGCCGAATCGAACACATGGTCAGCGACGAGCGCGAGGGAGGGAACCTCGGCCATGACTCCGACCGTCGTGAGTCCCAGTTCGCGGCCGAGGTTCACGAAGTACTCGCTCTCTTCGGAATCCGACACCATCGGCGCCATCACCCACAGCTCGGCCTCCGTCTCGGCGGCTGCCGCCGCAAGCGCCACGAGCTGGTCGTGCAGGATGTGCTCGCTTGCCCTGAGCGCGCGCAGCCCGCGGAGCCCGAGTGCCGGGTTCTCCTCGTGAGCGTCGTTGAGGAAGCTCAGCGGCTTATCGGCACCGGCGTCAAGGGCACGGACGACAACCTTCTTGTTAGCGAAGTGGCTGAGCAGCTCGGTGTACTGCTTTTGCTGATCTTCGACGGTCGGCGCGGACTTCGAGTCGAGGAAGAGGAACTCGGTACGGAACAGACCGACCCCCTCAGCTCCGAGGGCGACCGCGTTCGCGGCATCCGCCGGACTGCCGAGGTTCGCCAGCAGCGGGATTTTCGTACCGTCGGCGAGGGCGCCGTCGGTGATCGGGGCCGACAGTGCCGCCGCGCGCGAGGCGAGGCGGGCGCGGGCATCTTCGAGCAGCTCGCGTCCCGGCTCGATCGTGATCACCCCGGTGGAGGCATCCGCGAGCACCTGCGTTCCCTCCTTGATCGTGAGCGCGTTGACCACTCCAACGATGGCGGGGATCGACTTGGAACGGGCGAGGATGGCGGTGTGGCTGGTCGGCCCGCCGTCGCGAGTGATCAGGGCGAGCACCTTCGCGAGGTCGAGCAGGGCCGTGTCGGCGGGGGCGAGGTCGCGGGCGACGAGGATGAACGGTTCGTCGCTCTCGGGGATGCCGGGGGCGGCGACGCCCCGCAGCCGGGCGATGATCCGCTGCGACACGTCGCCAAGGTCGGTCGCGCGCTCCGCCATGTAGCCGCCCATGCCGGTGAGGATGTCCTGGAATGTCGCGAACGCCTCGAACACGGCACGCTCGCCGGTCGTGCCAGCATTGATCCGCGCCGTGACGTCTTCGGCGAGGGAGGGGTCCTGCGCCATCATCGCGGCGGCCTCAAGCACCTCTTGGGCCGTTCCGCCAGCCTTGGCTCCGCGCTGCATCAAATCGTCCGCCACCGCGGTGAACGCGGCGGAGACCGCAGCGTATTCTGCGTCGGCATCGCCGCCATGCTTGCCGGGTTCGGGAGCCGCAAGAGGTTCCGGCATCCTCATGACGGGCCCAATCGCGAGGCCCCGGCCGACTCCAATGCCGCTAAGTTCCATGATTCGCTCTTCCGTGTTCGACACTTTCGCTGCGCGCAGCTCCGCTGGCCGCCTCGCACGACCAAACCGTCACGCTTCAGCCTAGACCGCGGCTTGTTACGCTGGGCCAATGGCAGAGTCTTCCACCGATCACGCCGCGGCTCAGCAGGTTGGTGGCTTCTCCGGCTTCGTCTCGAAGGTCACGAAGTTCAAGCCCGTGCGAGTGTTCACGTACTACATCTCGCGGCGCGGCCCGCTCCTCGCCTTCGGGCTCTCCTACCAAGCTCTGTTCGCCACCTTTGCCGCACTATGGGTGGCCTTCTCGATTGCCGGGCTCGTCCTCCAGAACAATATTGGGCTGCGCGATTCGCTCATCATGGCGGTGTCCCGATCGGTGCCAGGGCTCATCGACAACGGTGACGGATCCGGTGCGGTCGACCCGGATGTGCTCCTCGGCGCGAACGTGTTCGGCTGGACCGGAGCGCTCGCGCTCGTAATCCTGATCGCCACAGCCATCGGCTGGCTGGACTCCGCCCGCGGCGCGGTGCGCGAGATCTTCGACATCGGCTTCCTCAAGGCCAATTTCGCGCTCCAGAAACTCAAAGACCTCGGCTTCGGAATCGCGTTCGGCGTCGCCCTGCTCGCGTCGACCACGTTGTCCGCGGCCACCACCTGGCTGATCGGCACTGTGCTGCCCATCGTCGGGATCGACTCCGACTCCGCGCTCTCGGTCACGTTGGGCCGGATTGTCGGGCTGCTCATCGTGCTCGCGATCGACACTCTGCTGCTCTCGGCGATCTACCGGCTTCTGTCGCAGGTGCCCATCCCCCGCTCGAATCTGCTCCAGGGGGCGCTCGTCGGCGGCGTCGCCATCGGCCTGCTCAAGCTGCTCGGTGGTGCCCTCATCGGCGGGACCGGCAACAACCCCCTCCTCGCCTCCTTCGCGGTGATCGTCGGTCTGCTGATCTGGTTCAACATCGTCTGCCAGTTGATTCTGCTGTGCGCGGCCTGGATCGCCGTCGGTATGAATGACAGCGGCATCCCAGCCGACCCGGAGGCCGCCGAGAAAGCGCGGCTGCAGCGGGAGCGCATCGCCGAGCTCGAGCGCATCGCCGCGGAGGCGAGAAAGCCGGGCGCGTTCGCCAGACTGGTCCGACGGCTCGACCCGCGGCGGAGCGAGGCCGACCGCGCAAAATAGGATTGACTCATGACCACTCCGCTGCGCGTCGCCTCCGTCAACACGAACGGTGTCCGTGCCGCGTTCCGTAAGGGGATGGGCGAGTGGCTCGACGGGCGCGGGATCGACATCCTCGCGATGCAGGAGGTGCGGGCGGCGACCGAGGACCTCGAGCGGCTGCTCGGCCCCGAGTGGAACATCCTGCACGACGCGGCAACAGCGAAAGGGCGCGCGGGCGTCGCGATCGCCTCGCGCGGCACCGCGAGCATCCACCGGGTCTCGCTCGGCGCCGACGACTTCGACAGCGCCGGCCGCTGGCTTGAGGCCGACTACGCGGTCGGCGGGCAGATCGTTACGGTCGTAAGCACTTATGTGCACTCGGGGGAGGTTGATACCCCCAAGCAGGAGGAGAAGTACAAGTTCCTGGATGCGATGGAGGTGCGCCTGCCCGAGCTCGCCGCCCACTCGAAGTTCGCCCTTGTGGTCGGCGACCTCAATGTGGGTCACCGGGAGCTCGACATCAAGAACTGGAAGGGCAACCGCAAGAACGCGGGCTTCCTCCCGCGCGAACGGGCCTACTTCGACCGGTTCCTCGGCCCGGTCGGCGAGGACGTCACCGGTATCGACGGCTCGACCGGACCGGGCCTCGGCTGGGTCGACATCGGCCGGCGCGACGCCGGCGAGGTTGAGGGCCCGTATACGTGGTGGAGCCAGCGAGGCAAGGCCTTCGACACCGACACCGGATGGCGGCTCGACTACCAGCTCGCCACCGCCGCACTCGCCAAGACCGCAACGGGATACACGATCGACCGCGCCGACGCCTACGACACCCGGTGGTCCGACCACGCCCCGGTCGTCGTCGACTACGCCATCTGACCCCGCCTGAGACAGGACCTCACCACATGACCAGCACACCGCGCCTCTTCTCCGGCATGCAGCCGTCGGCCGACTCGCTCCACATCGGCAACTACATCGGCGCCCTCGTGCAGTGGCGCGACATGCAGCAGACCCACGACGCGGTCTTCTGCGTCGTCGACCTGCACGCCATCACCGTGGCTCAGGAGCCGAAGGTGCTGCGTGAGCAGATCCGCCGCACCGCGGCGCAGTACATCGCCGCCGGCATCGACCCGTCCACCTCGACGCTGTTCGTGCAGTCGCACGTTCCCGCGCATGCGCAGCTCGCGTGGGTGCTCAACACCATCACCGGATTCGGCGAGGCGAGTCGGATGACCCAGTTCAAAGACAAGGCCTCCCGGCAGGGGACGGATGCTGCTTCGCTGGGCCTCTTTGCCTACCCGGTGCTCATGGCTGCAGACATCCTGTTGTACCAAACCAACCACGTGCCCGTTGGCGACGACCAGAAGCAGCACGTGGAGCTCACCCGCGACCTCGCGACCCGGTTCAACAGCCGGTTCGGGCAGACCTTCGTGGTGCCGGAGCCGGTGATCCTCGCCGAGGGGGCCCGCATCTACGACCTGCAGAACCCGGCAGCGAAGATGAGCAAATCTACCGTCTCCGACAGCGGGATTGTCTGGCTGCTCGACGAGCCTGCGAAGACCACGAAGAAGATCAAGTCGGCGGTGACGGACACCGGGCGTGAGGTTCGCTTCGACCGCGGGGACAAGCCCGGCGTCTCAAACCTGTTGACCATTCTGTCGTCGTTCGGCGGCGACAGCGTTCCCGTGCTCGAGGAGCGTTACGCCGGGCGTGGCTACGGCGACCTCAAGAAGGACGTCGCCGAGGCCGTCGTCGCGACGTTCGGCCCGATCCGGGAGCGAGCGCTCGAACTGCTCGACGACCCGGCCGAGCTCGACCGCATCCTGTCGGTGAACGCAGCGCGCGCGAACGAGATCGCGGAGGCGACCCTTGCCGACGTCTACGACCGGATCGGGCTGCTCCCCCGCCGCTGACGCACTGTCGTCCCCCGCTGCGCCGGTTGAGCAGGTGATTCCCAGCGCTGCTCACGCATTGATCATTGTGCTCGAAGCCCAACACGGCTTGACTGGACGGGTCGAGAGGAACCCATGTCAGCAGCGGCGAGTCCACTGGTTGATGGTCCCGGTTTGACGCGCGCGTCGGCTGTCATGATCGCGGTTCTCCGCTGCGGCGTCGCTCTCATGTGGATACAGAATGTTGCGTGGAAGGTGCCCCCGGATTTCGGCCGGGCGAATAACAACGGCCTGTTCTTTTGGGCCGGCCTGGCAGTCGAGCATCCGGTGTTCGCCCCGTATTCGGCGTTCGTCGATGGGGTAGTGCTGCCGAACATCGAGGTTTTCGGCTGGTTTACGCTTCTCATCGAGGCCGGGTTGGGCGCTTTTCTGCTCATCGGTCTCGCCACTCGGTTCTGGGCCATCGTCGGGATAGGCCAGACACTCGCGATCACGCTTTCGGTTCTGTTCGCGCCTAACGAGTGGCACTGGTCGTACTACCTGATGGGGCTTGCACACCTCGCAATCTTCGCGACTGCCGCCGGGCGCAGCTACGGAGTCGACGGGGTAATGCGCGAGACGTGGTCGGCGTCATCCGGTCGACTATCACGGCTCATGATGAGGCTGTCATGACCGGCGGATCCGGCACATCGACGACGCGCGACCGCGCGGCGATCGTGATCGGGGCGGCAGCGATCGTGCTTGCTGGCTTCGTATTCGGCGCCGCTCTTCCCAGAGAATTTCGTTTCGTAAACATCGGACCGGTCGGCGCGGGCCTCCTCGTGGCCGGCGGCGTTCTCTCGATCGCGAGCGGCATCATCAGGCAACGGATGCTGCGATTGATCGCCGGAGCTCTTCTCACCGGGGCCGCACTCGTGCAGCTCGTGGGCCTCGCTGTCTCGATCCGGCCTCTCGGCGGTGACGCCTCGGCAATGGCCGTCATCGGCGGCCTCGGCATCGGACTCCTCGTACTCTCACTCTTACCATCTCCCTCAACCCAGCCGCACGACCCGACGAAAGGCAATCCGTGATCGACACCGCCGAACTACTGGATCCCGTCTTGGAGATCGCCCGCGACCACGCGCACGATGTCGACACCGCTGGACGGTTTCCGGAGGAAGCGGTCGGCGCGTTGCGGTCATCCGGGTTGCTCGGACTGACTTTGCCTGCCGAGGTCGGCGGGCTGGGCCAAGGACCGCGGGAGCTCGTACGGGTGGCCAGTGCGCTCGCTGGTGCGTGCGGATCGACCGCGATGATCTACCTCATGCACGTGAGTGCCGCGATGCCAGTCGCGGCCGCGCCCCCCGACGGGATGCCTGGACTGCTCGAGGATCTCGCGAGTGGCCGCTCGCTTGCCTCGCTGGCGTTCTCCGAAGCGGGTTCGCGCTCTCACTTCTGGGCACCGGTTTCGCGTGCGACAACGACGCCAGGGGGAATCCGGGTCTCCGCGAAGAAGAGCTGGGTGACGTCGGCTGGCCACGCTGACGTGTACGTCATCTCCACGGGCACGCCAGATGCGGAGGGTGTGGATCTCTTCGCGATCCCGGCCGGATCGACCGGCCTCACTATCGATCGCCCGTGGAGCGGTATGGGCTTTCGCGGAAACTCCTCAAGCCCGATGACCGTCGAGGTCGACACGACCGGGCAGTTCCGTCTGGGGTCCGCGGGTGGCGGTTTCGATCTGATGATGGGCCACGTGCTGCCGTGGTTCAACTTGGGCAACTCCGCTGTGTCGATCGGCCTCAGCAGAGCGGCGGTCGATGCCGCCGTGCGTCACACGATGGGAGCGCGGCTCGAGCACCTCGATGAGAGCCTGTCGGCATTGCCGACCATCCGGGCACAGCTCGCGAAGATGTCGATCGATCTCGCCAACGCGAGCGCGTATCTCGACATTGCAGCGGGAAAGGTCGCCGATCCCGAGGACGACACGCCTCTCTTCGTGCTGGGCAGCAAAGCATCGTCAAACGATGCTGCACTGCGCATCACGGATGTCGCCATGCGCGTGTGCGGAGGGGCGGCCTTCTCCGAGCACCTGCAGATCGATCGCTACTTCCGCGACGCACGAGCAGGACACGTGATGGCCCCGACATCCGACGTGCTCTATGAGTTCTACGGTCGGGCGATCACCGGCAGACCACTCTTCGACGCGCCGAAGCCCGCCGCTGCGGCCCGGCAGGCCGAGACGGCCGGGGCAGCGGCATGACCGCTCCACTCGTCATAGGCTCCGTCGCCTATTCGCCGAACGTCGTGCCGATCTGGGAAGGAATGCGGGACTACTTCGCCCAGACCTCGACACCGATCGACTTCGTGCTGTTCTCTCACTACGGCCGGCAGGTCGATTCTCTCATTTCTGGCTCCATCGATCTCGCCTGGAACACCAATCTCGCCTGGGTGCGCGCGGTCGACCAGACCGATGGCGCGTGCCGCGCACTCGCGTCGCGCGACACGGATCTCGTGTTCACGACCGTGTTCGTCGCTCGCACGGGAAGCGGGTTTACCTCGCTTGAAAGCCTTCGGGGCCGACGCCTCGTTCTTGGCTCGCGCGATTCAGCACAGGCGGCAATCCTTCCCGTTCACTTCCTGCGCGAGGCCGGCCTGAGTGAGAGCGACGTGAATCTCACCCGGATCGACAGTGACGTGGGAAAACACGGCGACACCGGCAGGAGTGAGCTGGACGCTCTGCGCGCAGTGCTCGAAGATCGAGCGGATGCCGCGGCGATCGGCATCAACACGTGGCTGTCGATCGGGCGTGGCGAGTTGCTGCCGGGCGCCTTCGAATCATTCTGGGCTTCGCCCGAGTACAGCCACTGCACCTTCACCGCGATGCCATCGCTCTCCCCCGAGCGCTCAGATCCGTGGGTCGCAAATCTGCTCGCCATGGACTGGGAGAATCCACAGCACCGACCGATCATGGAGATGGAGGGCCTGCAGGCGTGGGTTCCACCGAGGCTCGAGGGCTACGCCTCCCTGATCGCAGCCGTGCGCGAGCAGGGAATCTCCGCGCGATGGTAACCCCGAGAACACCCGTGGGTGACTCGTTGGCCGAACCCTCGACGATAGGCGTCGTGCTCGACCTCATCGAAGTGATCGGGCGAGTGCCGACCGGTGGTACGGCATCCGTCGAACTCGACCGAGCACACCGAGTTGCCTCCCTCGACCTCGTCGCGGCGTGGTGCGCCTTGAGCGGCAACGAGATAGCGTCGGTCGAAGGATTGACCGTCACCGTTCGACACGGGCGCTCTCCCGACCCGCTCGCGAGGCTCGACCCCGCCCAGGTGCCCGGGTCACGTGTCTGGGTCTACACGAATTTCGACTGCAACCTCGCGTGCGATTACTGCTGCGTTCGCTCGTCGCCGAAGGCCGAGCGGCGGGCGATCGGAGCCGAACGGCTCCAGCAGATCGCGAGCGAGGCCGTCGCCGCGGGCGTCCGCGAACTCATCCTTACCGGAGGCGAGCCGTTCCTCCTGAACGACCTCGATGCTCTCGTGAACTCGTGCACGGACGAACTCCCCACCACGCTGCTCACCAACGGGATGTTGTTTCGCGGCGCGCGACTCGAGCGCCTGCGCCGAATGGATCGCTCCCGGCTTACCCTCCAGGTAAGCGTCGACTCGGCCACCCCGGCCATCCACGACAGTCACCGCGGAGCCGGGTCGTGGGCGAAGGCCGTCGACGGCATCCGCATCGCCCACGATGAGGGGTTCCGCGTCAAGGTCGCGGCTACCCTTCCTGCCGACCAGATGCACGAGCTCGACCCGTTCCACGCCTTCCTCGACACCATCGGAATCTCGCGTGAGGATCAGGTCATTCGCGCGCTTGCGCACCGCGGTGTCGCCGACTCCGGCATCGAGCTCACGGTCGACTCGCTCATCCCCGAGGTCACGATCACCGCCGACGGTGTGTACTGGCATCCGGTCGCGGCCGATCACGACGACCAGTTCGTGACGCGCGACATCTTCCCCCTCGCCGACGCGATCGCGGAGATCACCCGCCGGTTCGTCGCACACCGCCGCGCGGCTGACGCCGCTGCGGAGTGGTTCCCCTGTGCCTAGCCCTGCGACGGGTGTTATCACCAAGGAGATTCGTTGCGGTCGCGTGGGGGCCGGCATCCCCTCCTTGGCCCCACACCGGAGCACATAGGTCGACTGCCGGAAGCCTCAGCGAGTCTGGCGGGTCAGTCGTGCGCACCCGGGCGAACTTCGTCTACACGGTCGGGGCTGATATCTGGGCTGATTCCGGGACTCGTGTCTGCGCCCACATCGTCAATGGCGTCGTTGTCGTCTTCTCCGGCCATCGGCTGCGGTCGACGCGTCTCCGCATCATCCCGCGTGGCGATGTCGGCGAGTCCGAGTGCGCTGCGCGCATCATCGTCACTCAGCCCGAATAAGGTCTTGACGTGCAGATCGCGCTGCGGGAACGGGATCTCGATGCCGTGCGTCTGCAGGGCGGAGTGCAGCGCCCAGTTATAGGCGGCGATCACCGCCACGGGCTTCCTGGTTGCTTCGGGGTTGAGCCAGATGACGAGTTCGAAGTTCAGTGAGCTCGTGCCGAATTCACTCAGCCAGACCTGTGGGCGCTGGGGGCCGTCGAGGTGGAGAGTGAACGGCACGGCCGCGGCCGCTTCGAGGGCGGCCGTCTTCACCAGGTTTTTATCGGTTCCGTAGGCGACCCCGAATGGCACGCGGAGGCGCCGCAACACGTCGCGGTGGGTCCAGTTCACGACTCGGCCGGCGACAAATTCGGAGTTGGGAACAAGGATGTCGATGTTGTCGTTGGTCACGATCGTCGTCGCCCGGATCTTGATGTCGCGCACGTCGCCGGTCACGCCGGATTCGAGTTCAACAAAATCGCCGACCTTCAGTGACTTATCGATCAGCAGCACGATTCCCGAGATGAAGTTGCTGAACAACGTTTGCAGCCCGAATCCGAGGCCGACCCCAATAGCGCCGGCCAGCACCGCGAAGTCACTCAGCGGCACCCCGAGGGCCGAGATCGCCAAAAAGAAACCGACCACCAGAACGGTATAGGCGACGAGACGCGAGAGCGTGTACCACGTCGAGATATGGGTGCTCTGCTGCGTGCGTGAGCGGCGCAGGATGAGTACGCGCAGCACGAACGCGAGCAGGACGGCAGCGACAAGGATGCCGACAGCGGTCAGCACTTCGACCAGTGTGATCGGCGCTCCGAATGGTTCGACCGCGGCCCGCGCTCGGTTGCCGTTCATGCTCCGAGCCAAGCACAGCAAGCCCCGCCGCTCAGGAGGCGCGCCGTTGGCGGCCTGCTCACCCCCCGCTGACCGGCCGCCCGGCCGGTCGATGCAGGCGCGGGCTCGCAATGCTCCGAGTGCTCCCCGTACCAAATGAAGGCAATTACCGCTGCTCCGGGGTGATTTCTGCGCCATCGGGGGCCGTTGCGAACGAACTTGCCTTCATTTGGCGTGGAAGGACGGGGGTGCCCTGGCGACGTCGAGCCTCGGCACT
>Ga0335397_10002441_pt1 | contig 25322 bp, 32 predicted proteins | sample MAT04_FD_205740 | JGI IMG/M metagenome (GOLD analysis project Ga0335397, IMG submission 205740) | Freshwater microbial communities from Lake Fryxell liftoff mats and glacier meltwater in Antarctica - MAT-04 (spades assembly) (version 2) ... | reverse complement strand
TTGCAGGACACTACCTGTAATTGCAGTTCATTTGCCAGATCATGTAACAAGCGCGGATCAAAGTAATCACCGAATGGGATCGAGGTATGCGTGGCTATATATTTGTTATTGAGCACGCCAAACAGCACAATCATTCCGGTTTCCGGGTCTTGTGTTAATCGCCAGCGTTTAAAGCGCGGCATCAATCCCCATTTGGTTAGGACTGCCGATACCTGAGACCTGATTTGCCGGGTTTTTTGAGCGAAATGCTGCGGGTCAACTGTCTGTATTGTCATCTTTCTCTTCTTCCTCACTGTTTCGCAGTTTATCCTTGACTTCATCAAGCCACTGCTCCACCTGATCGTCGGGTTTTGTGAGTTGATAGCCATCGACAATTTCACTATCAACATAAGGCGGATCATCATGGCGATGATGCGGGACTCCAGCTGTGAGTGCCGGCAGCTTGTCAACGGGACTTTCGAGAATGCGTTGGTTGGTTTGCTGAATCTTGAGCCAGCGCCAGAAGCCCCAAAGAAGCAGACCTGCAAGCAGGATAATAAATATCGGCAGACACCACATCCATAGAAAAGCAATTGGAGCCTGTCTTTGTTCTTCGCGCTGACGGTCCTGGTCTGTATACCATTGCGATGTTGCCACTGCAACCTGGGTTTGTGTGGCGATGGTATCGGCAATTGCCGTCTGGGTGCTGGCGGCGAGGTCATCTTTATTTTGCTGGGTAATGATGGCTTGCGCACTCTGCGTGCTTGCTGCCTGAGTACCTTGCAAATTGTATTGTGACTGGGTCTGTGCGGCGCTCTGAGTTGATCCTGCTGAGTTGACAGTTGCCTGCGCGTTGGCACGCGCAATTTCGGCGGTAGCCGCGATCTGAGCCGCTATAAAGTTGGCGTTGTTTTGTTCCTGGGTTAGAGCAGCGCCCAAGGTTGCGTTGGCTGAATTGAAGGTTGCCTGTGCGTTGGCACGCAGAATTTCTGCGGTAGCGGCTGCCTGATTATCGGCGTTATTCATCTGCTGCGACAGCGCGTTTACTAAAGTTGCCTGGGCGCATCCCTCACAGACCACAAGTGTTGGTGTCTCCAGGGGAAACTGCATCTCTTGCGCTGGCAATGCAGATGAATCTCCTGTCGTTCCCGTACACCCAGTCAGGATTAGCAATATCAATATCAGAATAGCGGAAATGTTCAAATCGCGGCGCATCAAAGTCTCTCTTACTCTCCGCTAGCTTGTGAAACTTCCTTCACCATTGCGGCGATTTTTTTCGGGTGTTCCTCGCGTATCGCCACATCTGCCTGGGCAATAATTCCCAGCACCTTGTTGTCGTCATCCACGATGAGAATACGTCGTATTTGATTCTCAGACATTGCATCCAGCGCTTTCTGCATGTCATCTTCACCGTGACAGGTTACCATCTTGCGCGTCATGACTGTTTCCACTTTTGTGGATTTGGCGTCAAGACCTTCGGCTACGATCTTCAAAGCCAAATCGCGGTCGGTGACGATACCGATCAGTTTTTTCGTCTCTTCGTTTTCGATAACAGGTATCGAACCGATGTGTTCGCTCTTCATCAAATTCGCTGCTTGTGACACCAGGTCATTTGGCAGACAGCAAACGGGGTCTTTCGTCATTACTTCATTGCACTTCTTCATGAGGTTCTCCTTCAATCTATGGTGTTTACCGCTTGTTACATAAATAACTAAACCATCTGAAAGAAACTACGAGTAAAAATCAGAATTCTGGTTTAGTCATTTTGACGACTTTGTAAGCCACTGGACTTATCGCAAATAGCCGATCAAAAACAGTACTAATAGAACTATAACAACAGTGTACAGCATTTGAAAATCTCCTTTCTTATATTATTCATTGAGAGGAGGCTCATATGGCCTCCCCTCCTAGTTTCAACAAAACGCAGACTACACAATTCCCAACAGTCGCAAAATAATGAGAATGACTGCGATAACGAGCAGCGTGTGGACAGCATTTCCCGCGCGCGGAAAGCCATTGAATACATTTGGTCCAAAATAGCCGAGCAACCATAGGATGAGCAGAATTACGATAATGGTGTATAACATTTGAAATCTCCTTTTTTACAGCGATTTGTCCTACAATTCATCATACAATAAACACTCCCCAGCCGCATCCATCAGCCGGGGAGTGTTTATCTCCGCCACTTGGGGGAGACGTTTATAGTTGATTATGGAGCCGATTCCAGCGGCGCAGTGAAGGTGGCAGGGACACAGGTAAAGCCCAGCCCCACTGAATACGAGTCATTCACGCCATCCTGTCCCGGGTTGAAATTGCCAGATGCGTCAAGCAGGTCCAGGTCGGGAGAGATCGCGATCATCAACAGGGGATTGCTCTCAAGTTCCTGCACGCTGATCGTCCCGTTCTTGTCTGAGTCGAAGGCTTGCAACAGGGTGTTTGCCGCAGTTTTATTTACTTTGGTAATTTGATTAAGTCCGTCTGCGATTGTCGGGAGAAGCTTGCCGCGGAATTCCTCGGTAGTCACGCCGCCGCCCAGTTTGCCGTTGACGCAACCCTGCGCGCTCAAGTCAGATTCAAGGCGTACTCCGATCAAGTTCACATCCACCAGTTGACCCATCAGGAACATCTGGACTTGCGCCGTACCCGGTCCGCCTGAGAAGTGACCGTTCGTCAGCGAACCAGTGATCGGTGAGTTGACAGGCATGGCGGAATCAAGCGCGAACTTGTCAGAACCGTCGAAGTTGGGTGCCGTCTGCGACTTTTGTCCCTGGAAGATGGACCACGAAACGCTCGGGTCATTCAGGGCATCGTCTGCCTTCACGGCATGCAGCGTGACCACCTGACCGGCATTGACTGCCTGATCAAGGGATGACTGCAATTCAATCCCCTGGACTGCAGAGGTAAGCAGGATAAACAGATCTCCAAACTTGTTGTCAGGCTTCTGTTGCGCATCCCCATCTATGTTCAGCGCGAACGCTTGTGCCTGTTCCTGCGTTGTCGGTATCATCAGTTTATTGGTGACAAAGTAATATTCCACGCCCGTAACAGGCAAAGGCACAGGGGTCTGTGTGGGTGGGGGAGTTGGTTTTAGCGCGCCGCAAGCCGCCAGCAGCAATAAAATCATTCCGGTATTTACAGCAGCAAAAACATTTTTCATCTTCATGGTTGATTTCCTCTTTATGGGTTCATATCCCTTACGGGGGATGTTTGACAATAAGTTCATCCCTGCCATAAGAAGCGCAAAGAACGACCAGCCGCAGATCCGCGGCTCATTCACTCATCATATCCAAAACACTCCCCAGCCGCATCCATCGGTTGGGGAGTGTTTCTCTCGTCCACTTGGGGGAGAATATATAATGCCCTCGGTCACAAATTGCGCTTCCCGACCAGTATGACCTACTCTTTTTTTGCTGTGGTTTTCCGACGAGCTTGCTGGGCTTTTTTTATATTTCCGAGCCTGGCTTTTTGTTGCGCATCGGTCGGCTTTTTACTCTCAGGAACATTGGGTCTGTCTTTCGCCTCAAATATGTCTCCCTTAACATGCCTGGGCTTTGTTCCCAGGGCTTCGATAATCCCTTTGGCATCATCGGTATCGGCAACTAATGTATCGCCTTCAAGATGGGCATCGCCTTTGCTGATCAGCCAAACTTGCGTATCCCATGAACCGCTGCTCCTTTTACCAGCAAGACGTAGAATATGTCCCTTTTCACCTACATCCTGGTAGCGAAACGTGATGAAATCCTCCTTTGATCGTACGACGATTCGGAAATAGTCGCCTTCCCCTTTCGCTCCTGGTTTGGCTCGTTTGATGTTTTCCATCATTGACAGCCATAGGTGATCGTGCTGGTGCTGACTTGCCAATTATCGTTGAAGGCCTCGACTGTATAACTTAATGTCTTTCCCGTGGCGACAAAAGCGACATCCACATAAACTGTGGAGTTGGGCGCCAGGGTCGCGATCACCTGCTTATCTTGATACACTTTATAGCCCGCTTCACTACCGGAGCGGTCAGTCCAGGCAAGGTTCATTGTCATATCGCCGCCGCCAACAGCAAGTTTGCAGGTGTAATTGTAGGCCGACCAGATCGGCACATCAGGCGGGGTATGCGCGGATATTGGCGTGGCGCTCACCGTCGGCACAGTATTGGTCGGGACCATGATCGCCGTTAACGTCTGCGTGGGCTTGACCTGCAAGGTCATTGCAGCCGCCGTGCCAGCCAAATTTAGGTTGATGGTTTTAGTTGACGTTGGCAGGTTGCAGGATGAAAGAATTGTCACAAGCGAAAGGGATATTAATAAGAATTTGAAGGGTTTCATTTTTTCCTTTAAGTCGTAAGCAAGTTTTATTCGGTACAACTCGACCCGCACGACACAATGGGAGCTTGTTCTTCTTAATCATATCCAAAACACTCCCTAGCCGCATCCATCGGCTGGGGAGTGTTTGATCTAGTCCACTTGGGGGAGAACAAAACCTTGCCATAACTTCCATCCATGGCATCTACTGAGGTATCTCACCCGCTTTTTCTTTTTGCTGTTGTCTGAGTTGAAAATAAGAAACACTTAGGTAAGCGCCAAAGAGAAAGATAAGTCCGCTCAGGTAAGCCCAGAATAGAAAGGCGATAATGGCCGCCACTGAACCATAGACCAGATTCGAGACGGTGATGTAGCCGGAAACAAAAGACAGAAAGGCTTTCTTGGCAAGTTCCCACAGCAAGCCAGCCCCCAGCGCGCCAAATAAGATCTCGCGCCAACTGGAAGCTCCATGCGGGAGTCCCATGTAGAGCGCCATAAACATGGCCACATCCAGCGCGATAGCCACCGCCAAACTCACGCCGCCCTCCATTGCAACGATGGATGCAGGCAGCAAGATGCGCAGATGGGCGATCATACTGCCGGCAAAAGAAGCCAGGAAGAGAGTCGGTCCAACGAAGATCAGAACCAACAGGATCGACAGCCCGCGCCGCCTCCAGACAGAACGATATTGTTTGACACCCCAGATGTCATTCAAGGTATTCGTAAATGTAAAAAAAACGGTGGAAGCAGACCAGGTCAAACCGATCAAGGCCACGCCGGTAACGGGTCCGCGCGCATCGATGATTTCATCGATGTTTTGCCCCAACAACTGACCCAGTGCTGGCGCGACAAACTCCAGCCGCTGAATGATGAGCTGCCGATCCATTGCTGGTCCAAGGCTGAAACTGGCAATCGCAATGCTCAAGAGCGTCAAGGGAAAGAGTGAGAAGAGCGCAAAATAGGCGATTGCCGCAGCCGTGATCGCCGTCTCAGGCTTGAGGGTCTCCATCACCGCGCTCCCAAACATCCACAACCAGCCGCCTGTCCGCTCATTGACCCTGCCTGCGCTACGGATAGCCTGTTGTCTAAGTCGTGCAATATATTTAAGCATACCAAATGCGCCCATCTTCTGTTTGTCTCTCTACCGTCCATCTTTTATATTTAACATCTATCCTAAAATTAACCATGTCATTGCGAAGAGGGTGCTTTCCCCGAAGCAATCTCCAAAAAGTCAGCTTTACTTGTCAAACAGGGGAGAACCCTTTGTTCAGTTTTTTGCCGATATGGGTGAACCGCCAGGCTGGGATGGATGGAGTGGATCGGAAATCTCAACCGGCAGAATGGGTTCTGCTTTCTCAAGCAGACCGCTCAGCCGCTCCATACTACTGATCACCAACCGCGGCGGTTGCCCATCCATCTCCTTGATGGCAACCCATAGACGCGCCTGCCGTTCTTTGAGATCAGAAATCTGAACCGCCACTCCGGGAGCAAGGCGGTTACTCACCAGCAGATTCCACAGAACTTGGCATACAGCAGACACGGGCGGCGCAACAAGGATGCCGACCAGTCCAAAAGCATCTGCCATAGCCAGCAGGATGATCAACGTCAGGATGGGGTTGTCCCAATTGCGTCTGAAAAGGCGCGGCTCCACCCATACTTGCAGGGCCATTAAGACCACAAGTGTGTAGAGAACCGTCAACACGCTTAACTGCACACTGGTCACCAGCCCAATTAACAGCGGTGAAATGATTGCGAGGGGCGCTCCCATGACGGGGATCAGCCATGCCAGCGCGCCGATCAACGCCAGCAGTGTCGCGTATCGGGAACCAAGCAGCCAATACCCAACGCCCAGCAGTAACCCTGCCAGCAGGCTTTGAATGATCTCACTGCGTATATAAGCGCCAAGGTCAGGCTCGATCGTGCGCCAAACGTCCCGCGCCTGTTTACGTTGTTCAGATGGAAGCAGCGAGAGCCACAGTCGTTCAAAATGGATTTGATTGCTACTCCAATAGACGCTTAGGAATAGAACAAGGAATACGCCGCTCAGGATACCGCCAATGCCCTCTGTGAAACTGAGTACAGCGGGCAGCACAAATTGACCCTGTTCACCGGTAACTGCTTCAAAGAGTTTATCCGGCGTTGGCAGCCACCCGATCAGTGTCTGTTCGAACGAACTGCCTGCCAGCCACGGCGGCAGCATCCAGGAACCCCGCACAGATAGCGTCTGGGCTAACTGTTGAATATCCCCAACCGCGAACTTACCGACAACGAAGGTCAGGAAACCGAAACTGCCCAGGCAAATCAGGTAGAAGAGGATCATGACCAGGCGCATTACAAATCCGCGCCTCTTCCAATCCACCACAAACGGACGGACTGTTGCCGCAAGCGCAAGCGAGATCAGAACGTAAACGACCACAATTCGGAACTGCCACAGCACAATGAGCGCCAGCAGGGTAGTCATAACCGCTGTGACAATGATCACCAATTGCTTTATCATGGCGCATCCAAAGTATTGTCACTCTGGGCAAGCAGGGCATCCAGGTCAGTGGTGATCGTCTCAATCTCATCCATTACTTGATCGATCTGCTTGACCCTTAAGTCTGAGCCTCTTTTTTTGAGCCGCGCCTGTTTGCGCAAGTCCTGTGCCAGATCCTGCGCTTCATAACGCAAACGACTCGAATAATCGCGCCCGTCTGCAATATCCGCCTCCACAGTTGCTGGATGAAAGACAAAGTGATTGAGCACCAGTTGAATAATGGCCGCCATCGGGATCGCCATCAGCGCACCAGCTATGCCAAAGAAGGAGCTAAAGGCAAAAATTGCCACGAGTGTGACGAATGGATTGACTCCCACCGCTTTACTCATCACACGCGGCACCAACAGGCTGTTCTCCAACTGCTGAATCACGGTCGTTGCAACGATGACCCAGACCAGCTTGTCAGGTCCGATGGACAGCGCAACCAGCGCCGCGGGAACAGCGCCCAGCAGCGGACCGATCATCGGTACGGCTTCGAGCATGCCCGCCACGAGCGCCAGCACCAATGCGTTGGGCAGCCCAATTAACAGGTAGGCAATCAATGCCATGATGCCGATAATGAGGCAAAGGATGCCTTGTCCTACAATGTAGAAACCCAGCCTGGCTTCCATGGCTGTGATCAATTCTCTTAGGTTCTCACGCTGGTCTTGTTGAATCAGCAACAGGAATGACTGAATGCTTCGGGGACCATCAAGCGTCCAGTAAAAAGCCAATACCAAAACAACGATGATTGTAAAGATAAAATTCCCCGCCACTGTTACATAGCCCAGCGCCTGCCCCGCTGAAGCCATCACATCCTGCCCCGTTTGTTGCACTGTGGAGGGTTTCAGGATTGGCGGCGTAACTGGCAGGAAATCACCCAAGTGAACAATTAATGGATTGGGGAAATTGATCATCCATTCGCGAAAGCTTTGGTAATAGCCCGGCACTGCGGCGATAATCGTTGTACTTTGCTCGACGATCAACGGAAACAACAACAGCAGAAAGCCTGCCAACAGGAGGAACAGCAAAAGATAGATAAGAATGACTCCCGCTGTTCGGGAAAACCCTCGCTGATACAGCCAGGTTACGGCTGGTCTGATCACTGTGCCGATCACGATGGCAATAAATAAAATGAAAACAACCTGGTTGAACCGATAGAGAAGCCAGAAACAAAAGATGACAGAGAGAAATACCAGAGTCGCCCATACGACTCTCCGGAATGTCCAATCATACGGTTGCGAAGGTGAATGAAGTGTCATGTTCAGCCTATTATTGCGGTTTTACTTGTCAGCGCGGCGCGGTACTTCCTTTAAGTAAAAAGTCAGATACTGCTCCTTTTTCATACAGAATTGATCTCAATAATGACTGCCGCTCAATCTCATTGTGAAGATGTAATCAGACGACGCATCAACTGCCAGGAGATGAGCATGAGAACCAGTCCGATGGTAACCAGTCCGCCCAACGACATCCAGTTTGGATCTATCCCGCGCAGGGCAATATCGCGCAACAGGAACGTACCGTAGGTAGTAGGCAACAACCAGGAGACGACTCGCACAGACGGCAAAAGCATATCCAGGCTCATGATGAATCCGCTGAAAAAGACGCTGGCCAGCAGGATGATCATGCTATATTGCACAGCCTGACTGTCGGTTTGTGAAATGATTGAAATGGCAAAACCAATTCCCAAAGAGGTAAACAACACAGCAGCGATGACCAAGGCGAAATACAACCAATTTCCCAGCATGGGCATGTGCAGGGCAAATACCAAAAGGGCGGAAAGGATGGCCGCAATCACGCCACCGAACAGCATGTAGCTGATGTATTTACCGAACAATGCTTCCGCTGCCGATAGGGGCGAAACGCGGAAGAGTTCCATGGTGCCCACATTGCGCTCACGAACAATGGATAAGGCGGCGAACGTAACTGCCAGGTGCTGAAGTAAAAGCGCCAACACCGCCGGAGCAAAGAAATCCGAAATGGTAGGTTGGACGTTCGCCACGCTTTTCGTCTCGCTGCTGAAAGGGCTGACAATGATGTCAGGATCAATGCTCTGAAACTCTGCGAGCCTGCTTTCCAGATCGGTGATATCTTTGTCCACCTTATCAAGGCGCGCCAATCGTTCGTCTTTGTTGTCTGTGCTGTTACCAAGTTGGTCAGTGTTTTGGCGAAGGTCAGCGAGCGTAGTCTGCGCCGGGCCGGTGTTTGCTTCGGTTGAGCCCTTCGTTTGCTGCAGACTATCCAGCAAGCCCAGGCTGGTACCGACTGCCAGGGAAACGACATCCACGTTGCCAGCTAAATCCTGCTGTTTTTGCTGAACAAGTGCTTCATCTCCGGTCTGCACGGCTTGGCGCATGGCAGACACGTTTTGATGGGCTTCCTGCAGGCTGGTTTGCAAATCGACCGCATCCTTCTGTCCCTGCACAGCAAAGGACTCCATCACCTTTCGGTTGACTTCACTCACGTAGAGCCATCCCATATACTTGACGTAGCTTACCTGTACAGGATCGATCTCATGGTGATACAGCGTGAAAACGGCCTGCTGGTTGTCCTTGATGGTTTTATCGGCATCCTCAGGCACCGCAATGATCAGGTCGACTTCTCCCCTGTGCAACCGGTTGAGAGCTTCGTTCAAGTCGCCGGTAACGCCGGCGTAAATGATCAACTTGTCCACAGATTTCCCGTACTTTTGGATATCCTGTGCCGAGATGGGACTGTTTGGCGGTATAACAAATAGTGTTCGCAAGCTACGCGACTGGTCGCGATAACCGATTCCAAAGATGAACAGGATTAAGAACGGTCCCACCACCAGGGTGGCGACCAGCCGGGGCTGGCGCAAAATCTCAAAAATTTCCTTCCGAAAGAAGGAGGAAGCGCGGATGATGCCTCGGAAAAAGTTACTCATCGCTTGCCTCCGGACGCACCAGTTCCACAAAGACATCTTCAAAAGACGGCGTATATTCTTCCACTGCCTTCACCTGAATATTTTGTTGCTGTGCCCACCCCATTAGTTCGAGAGTGTCAGTGCTGGCCTGGTTTACGATGATGCGCATGCTGTTGGGACCCGTGCGGACGGTTTTACCTCGCACGAACGGTAGGGAACGCAGCATCCCTTCAGCCTGAAAATCGAATGGGTCTGTAGTACGGAAATCGACCATATCGCCGCCATAGGCGTGATGCCTTAAACCTTGAGGAGTATCCACCAGAAGCAATTTTCCATTGTTCTGTACTCCAACAAGGTCACAATTATCTGCTTCACTTACATATTGGGTGGTGATAAATATCGTACGCCCCTGGTCTTTTAGTTCCCTGAAATGATCCCAAAACTTACGCCTCAAGACGGGATCAATCCCTGCGGTCGGTTCATCCAGAAAGAGTAGTTGAGGGTCGTGAACCAGAGTAGCCGCCAGGCTGAGACGCCGCAGCATCCCTCCCGAGATGTTGCGGGCTAACTTGCCACGGTGCTCGTACAACTCTACAAATTTCAAAGCATCCTTCAAACGTTTTCCGCGGAACAATCCCATACCATATAGAGAAGCGGCAAAGTTAAGGTTTTCCCAGACAGTCAAGTTGGGGTAGAGCACGAAAAGTTGTGGCATATAGCCAAGGCGTGTCCGTTCACTCTGGCTGAACTCGGCTGGCTTGTGATCGAACACAGTCACCTCGCCATCGGTGGGCGTGTAGACGCCTGTCAATAAGCGGACTGTTGTAGTTTTCCCTGATCCACTGGGCCCAATAAAACCGAAGATGGAAGCGCGAGGTACGTCAAACGAGACATCCTCTACCACGGTCTCATCACCAAATTTTTTCGTCAAATGTTTGGCGCTGATAACAGAGTCTTTAACTTGGATCAGCGGCTGTTGGTCCGGCTCAGATAGGTCTGCCATCGTCATAATTGCGTCCTCGCTGTTTCGCTTTGTTAAGTCAATGTGTGGAATTTAGATTGCGTCTTTGAGGGCTTTGAGAGGGCGTACCCGAACTACCTTGCGTGCCGGCTTAGCCTTAAAGGTCATCGGTTCCTTGGTGAAAGGGTTGATGCCTTCGTGTTGATGAGTAGCCGGCTTGAGGACAACACTCAGTTTCAATAGGCTCGGAATGATAATTTCGCCGGGTCCTTTCTTACTGAGTTGCTCGGCCACTATCGCGTTGATCGTATCAAGTGCCGTTGTGGCTTGCTTTTTGCTTATGCCGCTTTTCTCAGCGAGGGTGGTTACAAATTCAGACTTGCTCATTTTTTTACCTGGCATCTCTGCCTCCTGGATAAATCATTATTCCTTCTCACTCCCACTTTGGTTAGAAGAAGTGATTGACAATGGGACTTGAGCGCAACAGCACAGAACGACTTGGTCGGCCGATACTATTTCCTGGCGCACTGGTCACGGAGCGGGTCACGCCTGGGTTTTGCGGTCATAGTGACATCGCAAAACCCAGGCGGATTTTTCAGCCTCTGCGGCCGCCCAACAGGTTAACTACGATCATGATCACTGCCAGCACCAACAAAATGTGTACCAAATTACCACCGATACCTCCGATGAGGCCAAACAACCAAAGTACCATAAGCACTACAACAATTGTCCATAACATGGGAATACTCCTTTTTCTATATCTGCTAAATCTTCTTAGGCTGCCGCTGGCTATCAACATGAGGCTGATTAGACTACAACTGCCCAGAAGTCCAAATTGATTTCGTACGACTAATCATATAATAAATATTCCCCGGCCGCATCCTGCAACCGGGGAATATTCGCCTCCCCCACTTGGGGGAGGCGAAAAAGTATGCTATTTATGAAGTTAAGCGTGCTCTTGAGTTACCCCTGAGAAGGAAGGTCAGCACAAAGCCTGCCACAAATCCGCCGATGTGCGCCATGAAAGCCACGCCGCCAGTATCCGCAGTATTGGCTATGGAGCCGATGCCGCTAAAGAGCTGCAAAACGAACCAAAGCCCGATCACGATCAACGCAGAGACCGGGATCACTCTCTGTCCCTGCAAGACACTGACTCTGGCATTTGGGAACAGCAGGATGTAAGCGCCGAGCACACCTGCAATTGCTCCAGAAGCGCCCAGGTTTGGGATATTCGAGTCAAGGCTGAAGGCCAGTTGGGCCGCAGTTGCCGCAAGTCCGCACACCAAATAGAAAACCAGAAACTTGACCTGCCCGAACCGGTCTTCGACATTGTCGCCGAAGATCCATAAGTAAAGCATGTTGCCTCCCAGATGAACCCACCCGGCGTGCATGAACATGGATGTGAACAGTGTCAGAAAATCAGCACCGGGGTTGGCAAGGAAGCGGCTGGGAACAAAAGCCCACTTCATAATAAATGCGTCGCCGCCGTTCATCTCCACCAGAAAAAATAGGATGTTTAGAACAATCAAGGCATACGTGACCAGCGGAAAAGTTCTACGAGAGGAATCATCATCACCGATTGGGAACATAAAATTTATCTCCTTTTACTGTGGTTGGATTTATCACTAATCTATGTCAAAACGAGTTTGTTAAAAATCTTCGTGTTCTTGCGGCAAAACTTTTTCGGCTTGTCCGAGTTAGGGTTTTGGCAAAAACACGCGTATTCCATCGCGCTCATCTATTACATAGGCTGTGTTTGCATAACGAAGCACGATCATTGTCATCCACATATCCCCTATCGCTCCACTTGCATTGACGATCCCACATATCCCCAGTATGGCTACCCACAACGTTCCCTGCAAGAACCACATTCCCAGAACGACCAGAATACTTATGAAAACAAATGGCGCAAGCGCAATGACCACATAATTGTTTCGACGGTAGGCATACCCGGGAGACGTGGCATACAACATCAGCCCTTTCCATATAATGCCGTATTTGGGTTTTGCTCCGAACATCTGCATGGTCAAACCGTGCGTTAACTCATGCAAACCAAATGTCAGCAGAACCCCTGCGAGAACCGAACCCATCTCACTTAATCCTAACCTGCCTCCCGACGGCAGCTTTCCCAGGCTGAAAGCTAACCAGGAAAAAATCATCCCAAAGATGACAAAAGGGATCAGCCCAAGGATATTCAAAGCGATAACTCGGATGGGTTTTCCTGTCACTTTCCAGGAAAGGATTTCTTGATAATCATTGGGTAATGTTCCTAAAGCGGGGATTGGATTACTTATCTCCGTCATGGGTTTCCTTATCGGCCGGTTGGGCAGTGTTATTCTCAACTGTTGGGTCAATTGGTCTGGTAATCTCAACGACCGGTCCACCGTCATCCTGCCAGCGCAGGTTGTTTTCAACGACAACCTTTCGTTTTTCCCCGTCAGACCTGCTGTCTGGATACTCGTTGGTAAATAGTTGTTTAAGATAATAAAAAAACTTAGAGTTGAATATGGAAAATTTATTTTTCATTTTATCCACCAGGGTTATCGTTGATAATGAGCTCTTCCTCAATTGACTTTTCTTCCAGGATCACCATCCTAAAGGCGAAGGAGTCGGACTTAACTTTGTCACTCATGATGTTGTTTGTTGCGATCACCATTAAGGCTTCTTCCTTCATTACATTATCAAAGGTGTCGTAGACTTGCATCACTTCATCCAAAGTAAAGTGATGAGTAATCAATTGCTTCGCCTGAAGCTTTCCTGAAATCACTCTTTTTACAAACTTTGAGGGCATCGCGGTAGTCTTGGCGATTCTGACGATGGCGTCAGCAGCTTCCCTGATGATTGGCATGGGTTTTTCTTCGTAAGAACACTTTCCCGGGGCATGGTATATAAGCGCTTTCATTGTTTATCTCCTGTTTAAAGGAAACTATTTGGGTTGGCATGGTAAGCGTAGCTGCTACACCTGCGACAGGAATTTCACAATAATAAGTAAAACAATAAGGGCAGACAGCATGTAGATAAAACCACCGGTGTGCGGGACGCCGGGAAATAGTGACTGACCGAAGAAGCTGAGCAGCCATTGCACGGTCAAGGCCAGGATAATCAATTCGAGCAAGGAAACTCTCCTTGTCACCCAGTTAGATTTTCCAGAGACATCTTTAACCTCCTGATCCAGCTTTAGAGATGGTGGATGACAGATAAAAGACAAAACCAGTCAGGAACACAACCCCTGATAAGCGGTTATGTTCCTGACTAAGGTTAGCGGTTGATGATGAACAAAACACCTGCAATCAGCGCGCAGACTCCTGCAATGACGCTTAATACTTCACCCATGCCTACTCCAAGAAGACCGAGTCCGGTGATGATTAAAAATATTCCGAGCAATATCCATTTCAATTGTCCCATATGCATTTTATTTCTCCTTTGAGTTAATATTGACTTAATTATTTAATCTTCACAATACGCCGGCGAATGCCGTTATCATTTTTATGAATTTTGGATTGCCTTTTTTCCGGCTTGTGCGGCATCTGAGACACGGTCTAATTGCTCGACCACCAGGTCTTGCACCAAATCTTGACCTTGCTGCATTAATTCTTTAGCTTTCTTTTGCCCACCAATGGTGAGTTTGTTCCTATCCAAACGTACCTGCGCCATGGCATCTTCCACTATTTCAGTAGTTCGATCACGCAGTTCGATGCCTTTTTCCTGGAGTTGTGTTCTGGTATCTCGCCCAGATTGCGGCGCCAGCAAAAGCATTGTCACAGCGCCAGCGAGTCCGCCGACGAGCAGGCTGACTAAAACACTTAAAAAATTATTCTTGCGGTATTGGGGTACTTGATTTTCGTTTATCATTATATTTTCCTTAATTTCTGAATTTATTACAATTGTCGTAACTACTCAGCCTGATTCGACAAAAAACGCTATATGTGGCAAAAGATGCTGATTTTTCTACGAATGGCTGCATATGGTTGCCTTACCTGTGGCGAATCTGCGCCAATGTTGCGCCATGTTGCCATATCTAGCGGTCACAAAACTATGGCTGAGTAGTTACCAATTGTCGGACTAAATGGGTTCTTCTGGAGTGTTATCACCAAGATAGATACCTGCTTCCATTTGTTCTTCTTCTGTCAACTGAGTGAGACGAATCAGCGAATGTAGGATGCTGTCAATAGTCTGAAGTCCGGCTAAAAAACCGTTCGGTTGCTGCGTGTCAGACTCTTGCTGAGGGATGGAAGTGGACATTCTATCTCTTTGGATTAGGGAGTAGTGTGGTTCTCGCTGGTCGTGGTTTCAGTAACTGCTACCACTGGTCCACGCGGACGGTAAAAAATCAACCAGACTATTCTTTCCACGGCCCACGCGATCAAGGCGTAGATTCCCATGGCAAAGAAGGATGAAAGTTCCAGCACCATGCCGCCGGCTGATGGTGTTGCGGTCATTCCTTCGAAGGGGAACAGGAATAGGAAGGTAAACCCGTAGATCAAGGCAACGATCGGGCTTTCTGGGTTGGCGCCAATAAGTTTTAAGAGGATGCGAAGCGCGATGAGAGCTTCAAGTATGCCCAGGAACAACCAGATCAACTGAGTAGCCTTGAAACTGAAAATACGCTGCTCTCGTTCCGGCTCGTTTTGTGACGTTCTAACTGCTGATACTCTATTGTCGTTTGACATTTTATCTTTCCTTCTGAACACGGACTGATTAAACAGTAAGAAGTCCATGTTCACTAAATCAGCGTGTTACTTGCGAGCAGGGAATAGATGTCCCTGCTCGCCTGAAATGATCAACTTCACGATTAGCGGCGAACGGCCTTGACGATCCACAGCAGAACAACAGCGCCGAGCAGGGTGACCAGCATGGTTGGAATGGTGATGGCATCGTTGATCGTTCCAACGCCCAAGAGCGGGCTGATAAAGTAACCGGCGATGAATGCGCCAATGACACCTACTACGATATCAAGCAATGTGCCTTGTTGTGAATTCGTATGCATGATCCTGCTGGCAATATAGCCGACGATCGCTCCAGCGATTAAATATATGATGAGATTCATTTTTTACTCCTTTTGAATGTTTCAAATACACGGTTGCCCGTGTTTGGTTGTTGATTAGTCCCCTTCTCAAGAGAGAAGGGGTTGTGGGACACTTCGATTATTTAGTGGGTACAGTCTTCTTTTTCAGGGCGGCTTCATACTCGGTCACGTGCTTGTCGATTTCATTGGCTGCGCGCTCGCGGGAATAGCCGTATTTTTCTTGAAGCATGCCTGTAAGTACATCGAACTTACCAGCGGCACGATCCAGATCATCATCGGTGAGTTTGCCCCACCATGCTTTGGCCTCGCCTCGCATTTGCTTCCACTTGCCTTCAACTATATCTTTGTTCATGGTTTGATCCTCCAGATCATTTGAAAAAGCTGTCCCAATCTACGCCGGCGCTCGGGACAGCATTGGTGCGCCGGATTTCAAATCTCTCATTCAGCCTTCAATTAATTGGCTATTTTCTCGACCAGATCGTTATTCACTGTGCCAATTTCTTTTTGGGTTGGAACCGTTCCCTGATCTGAGCTCGGGTCAAGCTCGTTATTCACTGTGCCAATTTCTTCTTGGGTTGAGTCTGTTCCCAGGTTGGAACTTGGGTTAAGCGTGTTACTGACTCTTCCAGTTACTTTCTTCTCAGGCATTGCATTGCTCAGATTAGACTCATACTCCGTCACGCGCTTGTCGATTTCATCGGCTGCGGCTTCACGGGTGTAGCCGTACTTTTCCTGAAGCATGCCAGCCAGGACATCAAACTTGCCTGCGGCGCGATCCAGATCGTCGTCGGTGAGTTTGCCCCACCAGGCTTTGGCCTCGCCTCGAATTTGCTTCCACTTGCCTTCAAAAATATCCTTGTTCATGGTTTGATCCTCCAGATCATTTGATAAACGCTGTTCCAATTTACGCCGGCGCTCGGAACAGCGTTGCTACGCCGGATTTCAAGTCTCTCATTCAGCCAAGTGGCATCAGATCACAATACGAACGCTTGCAGCCGCAAGGCGCAGGCGTTCAGACACACGCTCGGGCGTCTCACCTTTACTAATAAACACATCAGCGCCAGCGGAGAGTGCAGCTTGCTGACGGGCGTCCAGATGGCTGATGAGGATAATGACCAACGCTGCCGGGCAAGTATTTCGAAGTTCATCCAGAGCCTCGTTAGGCGAATTAATGGGGAGTAAATCCCAATCAATCAACAACATGTCAGAGCGGCTGGTTGGCGCCTGCACTAACGTGGTGAACCAGTCAGCGGCTTCTCCAACTACTTCCATTTTTTGATCAAGGAGCAGAAGGCGAAGGGCAGAACGTTCTTCAGGTTTTGCATCGGCTACATATACGCGGGTCATACACACATACTACAATAAATACTCCCCAGACACATCCTGCGTCTGGGGAGTATTCTTCTCCGCCACTTGGGGGAGGAAGTTATTGAAAGAATGGCATTGCACGGATGCTGGTGCAAAACGCGGATGAGGATTCCAATGACCAGCAACTGAAATAAATATAGGCAAGCAGCGCGATGATAACGATCACCACGAACCCGCCGATATTGCGGAATAGCTTGGAGATTGCCAGCAGAATAACGGCGCCTCCCAATGACACCAGCAAGGCGGGAATGCTGTAGTTACTCTCATTGATGGTGCTGATGTTGAACAGCGGGCTAAGGAAGTATCCGCCCACAAACGCGCCCACGATGCCGACGATAATGTCGGCGATCATACCTTGCCGGCTGTCCGTCTTCATAATGATGCTGGCTAACCAACCGATGAACCCGCCTACGATAATCCATATAAGGAAGTTAATCATTTTTTTCTCCTGGGTGAATGATAGCGATACACAAATTTATCATACAGCGAACACTCCCCAGCCGCATCCATCGGCCGGGGAGTGTTTATCTCCGCCACTTGGGGGAGTGCTAACAGCAATTCTTAATTTGGTTTTATATTGTTTTTGCTGACTCGATATTTTGAGCCGGGATTACTTCGCTATTACAGTCACGTTTAAATTCAGAGTGCAAAAAGTGCCTTTGCCGGAGACGATTGCCCATTGGGTGTTGTAAATACCAGGCGTACCTGGAGCAACCATGTCTACGACAATTTCTCCACTCTCACCGTCTTTGATGGTTTCAGTGAAATCATAACCATCCTGCTGACGCATCTTTGTGCCGCTGACAAATATATAATCCACCGAATCTGATGACCAATCATTTCCGCTCAAATTCTTAACCGTCCAGACCGCATCGAAATCGCTGTTAACTTTAATTGCACTTTTGGGTGCAGTGATCGTTACCACGCAGTAGTTCTCGGAAGGTTGCCCGGTCGCAATTGGAGTACCTTGGTATGCAAGGGTTGAGATGCCAACCCAAATCGTTTGACCAAATTGTTGACCACTTGCATTTTCAATCTGCCAGAAACCTTGATAGGTTAAAGGCTCCATTGGGGCGACCATGGTTACGCTCAAATCAATGGTCTGACCGGGAGTGACATTTGCTGGAATATTTATCGGCTGACCATTCATTTGTGCTGCATTAACATTTCCGTAAGCATACAGCAGTTGATAACTCGGCGTCCAAGTGCAGGTTCCTGTATTTTGTACCCGCCAGGTTTTGACAAAACCGTCTCCAGGTTTGACGAATGGCAGATTTGTCATGTTGTTATCGCCCAAAGTTACATCCGCGACGAATTTCATTCCGTCCCAGCAGGTGGCTGGAGTAACTGTGGCAACAGGGGATAATGGTGTGGCGGCAGGTTGATTGGATGGAGGCATAACCCCGGTCACATCACTCTGAATATACTGCTGGATAAAACCGAGAATCGTCCCATCTGTGAGCATATCGTCCATTACCCGGTCAATTTCGGCTTTTAAGCGGGGTGTTCCCGACCGCATTGCAACCGCCAGGTTTTGCTCATGGAATCCCTTTCCAACCACTCGCAGCTCCTGCATTGAACCGTAATAGCTGGCGGTTGCCTGGCCGACGACTACCACGTCAACCCGGTTTGCAATCAAGTCACGCACAGCCTCATCCGCTTGTGTGTAGCTTAGTAATTTATCCGCGTCCATCAGCCCGGTATCAACCAGTAAACTTTGCACCATATCCTCATACGTGGTGTCGCGCTGCACACCCAGACGAAAGCCAGCCAGTTGATTAAAATTGGTGATGCTTGTTACCGTCGAGTCGGTTCTGGCCAGAACGGCAGTTTGGTTGACGTAGTAAATTGGCGAAAATGACATTTCAGCGGCGCGTTCGGGAGTAATCGAGATGGCAGAAATGGCCAGGTCAATCTGGTTGATTTGTAGCGCGCTAGAAAGTCCTTGAAAAGCGAAATTCTGGATTTCAACTGGAATGTTCAGTCGACGCCCAATCTCCTTAATCAAAGCGATATCAAAACCAACAACCTGAAAGTTAGGATCGACGAAAGCAAAAGGCGGATAATACCAGGATGTGCCCACTACAATTTTCTGATTTGCCGTAATACGATCCCAGACATCGTCGCTCTGCGGCACAGCCGGCATTGGTGTGACAGTCGGCACAAGGATAGCAGTCGCCCCAGTCACGGGGATGGACACCGGCTGGGTTGGCGTGGCACACGCCCCAAGGAACATGCTCATGATAATGAATATCGGTAAAAGCCTTACAAAGGGATTTTTTATGTAATTTTCTCCATGCGTGTGATGTTGGATTTCAATTTCCACTCGAGCGATGATAGCAAACAGATTGATCCAAGCCGGAATGCCAACAGCTTACATAACCCGTCTTACGCTGGCAGGCCATTTTGGCTTCCAATCACGACGATAGGCAAGATTACGTCTGTTCTTAATCCAACAGTGAAGCGGGAATCTTCCCACCATTTGCCGCGAGTTTCTTGAACACAGCCACACGCAGGGCTTCATTCTTCGAGGCAGATCCGCTTTTCAGTTCTGCAGAAACACCGAGTTCTGTCGCCAATGCGTCCCTGTTCTCACGTGAACTGTCTATTCCCAATAATTTTAGGAAATCCACGACTGAGACTTTCCAGCTCAAGCCCATACCTTCCGCTTTCTTACCCAATTCCGCCATAAGGTCGACATCGGACATGGCTTTGCCCCCCAATAATTCTCTGATCTTATCCAGTATTTTTTGAAACATTTTTTTCTCCTGGGCGAAGCCGCCCACTATGAATTCATCCTACAACAAAGTCTCCCCGGCCGCATCCATCGGCTGGGGAGACTTTGTCTCCGCCACTTGGGGGAGATAACAACACCGCCATCATGTTTATTCTATGGAATTGGTGATACTGATGCGTTCGTCAAAGCCGGACTGCTGTCTCTGGGTTCGTTACCCCAGACAAGTGAACCGCTTACGTAAGCGGGGATGTTGGCCCAAGCTATATAACTTGTGGGAAGCGTGTCGGTAGTATGCCACCAGTCATTTGTGCTACTGTAATTACTGTCCCAGTTATTCAGCCGCAGGGCTGTATCATAATCCCAGGCAGTGTTAGCGTGCAGGTTGGTTGTGCCATAATTGACAGTGAAATAATACGTGGAGCCGAATGCATGGTCCGGGCCTGAGACAGTTGCCATTCCAGATTGATCGTAATATTTTTCCAGCACATAGTTGGAAGCAACCTGAGACCCATCTGTTGTGAAGTAAATTCGGATGGAAATGTTTGACTGCGCGCTGGAGCCGATATTCTTGACTTGAAAGTGGAATGCAGATTGTTGGTTGTCATCTGCGCCGCCCATAATCAATTGCACTTTCAAAGCGCCAGTATTGGCAGGCAAATTTGCTGGTGCAATGGGTGTAGTAGTGAAGGGGACTGTCGGATTAACGAGTGTCGTATCCGAGGATAGACCAGTAACGCCGCCGGGCAAGTTGTCGTTGCGATGCTGATAAAGGAAATCCTTGGTGAATTCGCCCATGTAGGCTTCTCCGCCAAGCAGGTTCCAGCTTGCATCGAACATGATCGGCTGCCAGTAGTCATCAAAGACCCAGGTAGTCCAACTGACACCCTTTGAATCGAGATAGGCGCTAAAAGGCTCACCATACACAGACTTGGTGCCGCTGGTGGGAGCGCCACCGCCTTGCTGCCAGCCCCATTCGGTGATGAAGTAAGGTACTTTACTGGAGCTGTCCCCGAACCAGGAATCCCAAACGCTCTGACCACCATGCCCAGGATAAATATGAGCTACGTAGACAAGGTTGCTGCCGGTAAAGGGACTGGTGGTAGCCTCTGCAACATTCTGGGACCAACGCGGGCCGCCAATCAGGATCAGGTTTTTGGGCGCTTCGGTACGGATAATATCCACCCAGGGCTGGGCAGTTGTTTTCCAGGTTCTCCAGTCATCCGGGTAGATCGGCTCATTGTATAGCTCGAAGATAACGTTTGGCGTACTGGCATATTTTTGAGCCACATAATTCCAGAAGGCGCGCGTTGCCGTATCCACATCACTGGAGTTGTAGTCTTTAATGTAATGCCAGTCTATGATGCAGTAAATCTGCTTGCTGATACAGTGCTGAACGGCCGGGTCGAGGTGTTTGGTGAAATAGGCATCGGGATCGGCTCTCCAGCCCGGCTCTCCGTCAATTGCATCCGGGTAGACAGGCAGTCGGATGACGCGTGCGTACCAACCGTCGGCATGATCGGTTGCCATATCAATCAACGCATTGGCATTGCGTGTGCGCGAATTTGCAACCGAAACATCCACAAGCGAAACGCCTCGGAGAATTACATTATTACCGTCCGGGTCTTTGATATAACGACCAGAGATGGAAAGCCACGGTATGCTGATGGTTTGCAAGGTCTCGGAGGTTTGCAATGGCTGGGAAGTCAGAGAAGGCTGGGGCGATTGAGATGACTGAGAGATCTGAGTGGGCTGGGAGATTTGCGATGCTTGGGAAGCCTGAGAGGTTTGGCAAGACTGTACGCCAAGTATCATCAGCGTAATGACCAGGAACAGCAAAGTTGACAACGAACGCAAATTGGAAAAACGAAGCATATCATCTCTCTTTGGCATTAAATAACAGATTAATTCGGATTTCTTTTTTTCTTTTTCCAAAGTAATCCAAGGCCTTTGCTAAAACCCTAACGCCTTATGGTCGGGGTACGCAATAACTATGGCTTCCCCTGCGACTTGGGTGGCTTAGGTGTTTTTTCTGGTTTTGGCGGGTGAACTTTATTTTTAACCGGATGCACCTTAAAAACTTGCTCGGCTTGTAGTCCTGCCGGCTGCAAATTCGCATAAATTGGCGTCTCTGGCTGCGGCAATATACGGAACATAAAATAGCCAAATAATAATAATGTTATAAGCCCAACTGACCAGCGGGCCGCTTGTGTCTCGGGGATAACTCTCCCATCGATATCGCCCGGGTTTGTTACCCATGTTGGTTTTCCGCCACGTTCACTAAGCAGACTGTAGGCAGGCGCAGCCAGATACAAACCCATTTGCCAAAATAGAAATATGGCGGCGATCCATCCCTCGAAGGGAGGCTTACTCATTGCCAGTGCTAGCCCGGTCAAACCGCAAGCCAGTCCAATCCCGGTTTCCCACTGTGTAACAACCAGCGCCCGCACCAGGTTCGATTCCGTTTTTGACTTGGATGTACGCAGGAAAACACCGCGCGGTTGAATGGAGCCCTGTATGCTGGCCAAAGTCACCACCCAACTCAGGCTGAAGAAACTGCCCATTGCGCGCAAGGCTCGCATCCAGTCAAGTTTTAACCTGTAACGCAGCGCCCATAGGAATCGCCCTAAACCAAGTACCAGGAATACCAATGGCACAACAGCCATTGCCCCGGCCAAAGGCCTTGCACCAGTTCCCCATCCAAACATGACCGCAATACTGCTGATCAGCAGTAACATTGTGAACCCCAAAGTGATTAATTCATTGAACCATTGTAGTCCTGATAAAAGATAGTAGTAGCGCTGGGATGCGGTCAATTGGTTGGTTGGATCCACCCAATGGGCCCACGGCATCAGTGATTCCCAATGCTTGCGCAAAACTTGAATTCCACCGAAGCACCAGCGGAAACGTTGTTTCTTCAGCCCTTCAAAGTTTAACGGCATAACACCGTGTCCATAAGCCTGATTAATATAGATCGATTTATAGCCCAGCTTAAGGATGCGCAGACTCGCCTCGGCATCCTCGGTGATACACCACTCATCCCATCCGCCAATTTCCTGCACCACAGATTTGCGGATCAAGCCCATCGTGCCGCAAAAGATAATTGCGTTATGTTCATTCCGTGATGGCATGGAGACTTCGAAAAAATATTTATAGGCATCGTAACAGGCTTCTAAAAACGGGTTGCCTTTGTAGTCACGATAGTCCTGAGGCGTTTGGAGAAATGCGAGTTTTGGATCGGTAAAATATGGCACGAGTTCACTCAAATAGTTCGGCTGGACCTGATAGTCGGCATCGATGATCGCAATGATTTCTGCGTCCGGAGCAGTTTGGGTGAGGGCAAAATTCAACGCCCCGGATTTGTATCCGGGCCATTTGTCCAGGTGGAGACATTTAAAGTTTGGTCCCAGTTCCCTGCACAGCAACTCCAACGGACGCCAGGTAGCTTCATCCGGGGTATTGTTATCGATCAACAGGACTTCAAAATTGGGGTAATTCATTTTGGCTAATGTCCGCAGGGTGGCTTCGACCACTTCCAGAGGTTCGTTGTAAGCCGGGACTTGCAGTGAAACCTTTGGGGCGTATCCGCTGACAGGTTGGGCTGGCCCAGTCACATGATTCCATCGGAAACGTGTACAAACATCCAACATTTCATAAGTGAATGACAATGAAAGCGCGACCCCAAAAAATTCGGCGGAGAACAGAACAAACGAGAACAGGAAACTCAGCGGGTTTAGGGGAGCAAAGGCTGTCACAGCAAAACTGTAAGCTATGTACAACACGGCAGAGAGAATGCTCATCGTCCAGGTTGTTTGCCCCAAAAAATTCCAATTGGGAAGCAGAATGATCCACAGGATTCCGCATAAAATGGCAACCAGGCTGAGCGTAATGATTTCAGACGGCAGACCAAAAGTGAACACTGCCCATAAATCACCAAACAAAATCACTGTCAATAACCATAAAACCCCATTCAGTTTATTGCCGTGGCGCACATGCGTACCCCATAGAAAAGTTACAACAGTACTTAATAAAAGCCAAATTGCAGAAAGTGCCAGTAATCTTGTCAGCATTGTGTTTTATACCAGATGTAGGGTAAGGATGAATAAAAATGCCAGGGCAAACAGCCATAGCACAATTGCCAGACTTAGGATAACCCAGGCCCGGCGACGATCAATTAATGAGGTTGGCTGGTGCAATAATTTAACGGAAGCAAGTATTGCCAACGGCGCACAAACCAACGCACCCAACCCAGCCGGGATCAACCCAACTACAGACCATCCCAACCACGTAGTGGCTGCCTTCGCGGGTACAAATTCGCGGGCCGGAAATGGTTCGGGGACGATGCGGTCTTTTGGGTGAATAAATTGGAATTCTGCTGGTGTGCGAATTGTGTAAAAGGCATTCGTCTCACTCTGATAGGCAAGAAACGCATCCTTGCGCAGCAATTGCTGCATGGTTTCGTAAAGTGCCTGCCGGGCAACAGCATTCCCCGGATTCTGATCAAGCACCTGGTTCAGTGCAGTAACTGACTCTTCAAGGGTCTCGCTGGGTTTTGAAAGATCTATTGATGATGGTGACTTGGTTTGAATTTCCATATTGCCCTTTATGATTTCAGGATACGTGAATAAACTTCAGTCACGTCAATAAATATAGACATAAAATAATTTCTTTCCACAACAGCGGACTACAGGCACAGACAGATATCCTAATGTTTTAAATTAATAAACAAATGGGCCGCATACTGCCATACTTATCCTACAATAAAGTCTCCCCAGCCGCATCCATCGGCTGGGGAGACTTTGTCTCCGCCACTTGGGGGAGGGTTACATGACACAGATTCATGCCCAAACGCATGAGTTTGATTTCGTTTTTATGCCGCAGTCTCTGGTTTCTGATGTGCGTTTCGCACCAGCTTCACCATTTCAAGAATAAACAGCGGAATGGCTCCGAAAGCGAGCAGTACGAAACAATCGGCAAACGACATGGGAGATGTTCTTAAAAACTGACCGAAAGTTGCATTGTGTTGACTCCAGACCTGCAGACCGAACGAAATGGCAACCACGATGACCAGGTTGATGTTTGTCAAAAGGGAAATGCGCCAAACGGATTTGGTCTTGCTGCGGACGCCAAAAGAGCGCAGGAGTTCGGCAAAGACCAGAACGGTAAAAGCCTGGGTGCGGGCTGATTCCAAGGTTCCCGTCTTGAGGGCGTAGAGATAAACCGCGAACGCCACACCCGCCGTGAGGAAACCAGTCAGGAGCATCGTACGCAGGAATCCGCTGTCCGCGATGCGCTCAGAGCGGCGGCGCGGATGGCGCTTCATCACATCAGGGTCGATCGGATCGGTGGCAAGGCAGAGCGCAGGCAGACCGTCGGTCACAAGGTTGATCCACAGCAAGTGAATCGGCAGGAGCGGTGTCGCAATCCCAAGAATCACACAGACGGTCATCAGCAGCAGTTCGCCGGTATTGCCTGCCAGCAGGTACTGCAGTGTCTTGCGGATGTTGTCGTAGATGCCGCGTCCCTCTTCGATTGCCGAGACAATGGACGCAAAATTATCGTC
>Ga0335397_10002440_pt1 | contig 25324 bp, 19 predicted proteins | sample MAT04_FD_205740 | JGI IMG/M metagenome (GOLD analysis project Ga0335397, IMG submission 205740) | Freshwater microbial communities from Lake Fryxell liftoff mats and glacier meltwater in Antarctica - MAT-04 (spades assembly) (version 2) ... | reverse complement strand
TCGGGACGTTATTTCATTGCTACTCCCTAACCTAGATTCTGGTGCAAATGCTGCGCCCCTATCGCTCAACCGTCGTCAAAGATATACCTTAAGCTGAATTTTGATTAGATCTCAAATGGGTTCTATAGATACAGGGCAGGATTCTTCGTAAGAGGCTTAAGTAAAAAAACATACTTTGACAGTTGTGGATATCAACTACATTCTAACTGATGACCGATAAGGATGAATCATAGGATAGGTATAGATAAAAATTCTCTCTCTTCATAGAAAATTTAGATAAAAGATTAATCTAAGTGTTCTTTCTACTGTTTAACAATCTTCAAATTTTTTCAGGTATCTTTAAAATTGCCGCCCTTTGTGTAATTTCTGTAGGTTTGATTGACAGTAATCATTACAGTAATTAACCGCATTAACATAGAGAGACTAATGAGGGGTGTCTATGGATTAGCAGTATCTGTAGATTGCAGTATCTGTGGATTAACATTGATGCAATGCTGCGGCTAAGGTTAGAACCCGAACCAGCCTGCCAAGTTTTAAGCGTCCGCTCCTTCTTCGTTACTAGGGTCGAGCGATCTTTCATTAATTCGTCAAGGGAAAATAAATTGTGAATCAGCCGAACGTTCAAGAATTAGCCAAACAACTTGCTGCCCAAACTAAAGCTGAACAACTGAACCGGTTGAAAAAAGAGGTTTATAGCTGGAATGAATGGAGAACATTAAACCAAAATATTGGGATCGATTTAGTTGGCGTCAAGCTTGTGGGAGCTAAGCTGCTAGGGCTTGATTTTGCGGAGGCAGATCTGCGGGAAGCAGATCTCAGCAAAGCGGATCTCAGCGGTGCCAGCTTCGTCAACAGTTACTTAATTGGCACTAAACTCAACGGTGCCGATTTGACCGGCACTGATTTTCGGGGTGCCGAGTTGAGCCTCGCTCATATGCAGGACGCGGACTTACGAGGTGCAGATCTGCGGGGCGCTAACCTCACAGGCGCTGATTTGCGGGGCGCTGATTTGCGGGGCGCGGACTTCAGTTTGGCAGACCTCAGTATGGCAGACCTTAGTATGGCAGATTTGCGCGGGGCAGATATGGGAGAAACTCGTCTGAGCGGGGCAAATCTGAGTCGGGTGAGCGCTGCCCAAACAATCTTTTGCGATAATTTAGGGCTGTCAGATGATCTGAAATCTAGTTTGGCAGAACAAGGAGCGATTTTTACAGACTCTCTGGAGATGTGATGGCGATCGCTAGGCAGTAAAAAGTCTAACTGAGATCTTGCACCTTGCTCAATAACCCGCCCTCGAATGAATTCAGGGCTAATAGACAAAACCCATTTCAATGGGTTGAAAACCTGACCTGCCAAGCTCTTGAGTCCGTTGAAACGGACTCTGAAGATTAGCCCGCAATTGATTGCAGGGCGGGTGTTGCTAGTGATGCAAAATCTCAGCTAATGCACCATAAAAAAGCAGGCACAAACCATCAGCATTCAGAGCTGGGTCATTCCAAAATCTGAATGCAAAGGCTTCGTCCTTAAAGGATGTCTGAAACGTCGTAGATGTGACATCCGAGAGTCAGGGCTCGGCATTCGCACGACCATTTTTCGGTGTGTCCGAGAACTTTTTGACCTAATGCCACGCCCCTACAAATGATTGGCGATACTTTTCAGACATCCTCTTAACGGGTATTTGCAATGACTGATCCCCAATGGGGATTACAAAGTCTGAGTCATGAATTTAATGACTGCATGGCTGACATAATCTGCTTCTAGGTGGGTCATGCCCGATCCTAATGGTAGCCTGACTAAGCACTCGCTGACCCGATTCGTGACGTCTAAATTCTCCACTGTCCGACCGTATTTCAGCCCTGCTGGGGAACTGTGGAGTGGAACATAGTGAAAGGTCGATTGAATGCCTTTGCTCTTCAGATCAGCCATGAGGGCTGTTCGAGTTTCGAGGTCTTTGAGCAACAGCGAGTAGATATGACCATTCTGTTGACAGTGTTCTGGAACCATAGGGCGGCGAACTAGTCCCAGGGCTTCTAGTTCCATGAACTGTTCATGGTAGTAATTCCAGATATCGAGGCGACGTTGTAAAATGTAGTCGGATTGCTCAAGCTGTGCCCAGAGGAATGCGGCAATAATATCGCTGGGTAAGTAAGATGAACCCACGTCAACCCAGGTGTACTTATCTACCTCACCTCGGAAAAATTGGCTGCGATTGGTGCCTTTTTCGCGGATAATCTCGGCGCGTTCTAAAAGCTGAGGATCATTAATTAGCAGCGCGCCACCTTCGCCGGAAACAATGTTTTTGGTTTCATGGAAACTGAGGGCAGCCATGTGCCCCATGCTGCCAACCGGTTTGCCTTTGTATTGAGTACAAATGGCTTGGGCTGCGTCTTCGATAATTATCAGATTGTGGTTATCGGCGATCGCCTTAATGACATCCATTTCGCAGCTCACCCCCGCATAATGAACGGGGGCGATTGCCTTGGTCTTTGAGGTAATCGCGGCGGCAATTTTCGACTCATCTAGGTTGAATGTATCCGGACGGATATCGACGAAGACTGGAACAGCACCTCGGAGTACGAAAGCATTCGCCGTTGAAACGAAAGTGTAAGAAGGCATGATCACCTCATCTCCGGGCTGAATGTCTGCCAGGATGGCTGCCATCTCTAAAGCGGCAGTGCAAGAGTGGGTAATGAGCGCGCTTTCACAGCCGGTTTGCTGCTCTAACCAGGTTTTGCACAACTTTGTGAATTGACCATCGCCAGAAGTTCGCCCACTGGCGATCGCTTCGCGGATATATTCCAACTCTAAATTGCTGGTCAAAACCTTGTTGAAGGGAACAGTCAATTGGTTCTCACCAGGGATCTGAGGCAATGAGATCGCTGCCAAGTTAGAAACGTATACCATACGGTTACTGTAAAATACATCATTAGGGGTAATGAAAGGCATATTGTGCGCGTCCTTCTTAAGATATAAACTCCGAGCGATGTCAAACTGTCAAACTCGATGAGACTTTAAAAAAATAGAGAGATCCATAAGTGCAGGTCTGCAATCCCTGCCAAGAAAAGTCAAAATTGCTGTCTAGAGCCTCTCAACACTGAGTTTCGTGAAAAATATGTAGATATTTAGACTAACTAATCTTAAATGAATACGCTAGGGGCTTCATTAAGTCTTTGCCAAACTCGGTTTAATTGGTTTAAATCATGAGCTTTGCATAAAGTTACGCAGATGGGCTTTAGAGGTACGGCTACTAGATGTTCAAGCCCCCTGGAATAGGTCTTTATCCTTTGTTCTGCGCATTACGTTGGGTTTTACCTATCGTACTGAGTAAGATAGGTAAAACCCAGGCTAAACCTTGTTTTTAACTAAGTCTATTGATGTTCTCGTTACCTAGTTTTTTAATTGATTTTTAGTTGATTAATGCGTTCACAATATCGTTCTTAAAATACTCTCTTATTCGTTAGTCTTCTGAGTCAAAAACTCGCTGATGCGAAGATAACTAAAACCTTACTGTGTTCTATTGGCGTGCATTAAGGTTCAGAACCTTCTATCCTGACAGAGGGGTTGTTGGAGTCGATAAAATTAAACCTATGGCTGACTTAATATTACATTGGCATCGTCGTGATCTGCGTATTGCAGACAACATTGCCTTAACCTCTGCTCGCAGAAGAAGTTCTAGGGTTGTGGGGGTCTTTTGTCTTGATCCAGGCATTTTGCAACGAGATGATGTCGCCCCTGCTAGGGTGACCTACCTGATTGGAAGTTTGCATGAATTGCAAGAAAGCTACCTGCAAGCAGGCAGTCAACTTTTGATTTTCCAGGGTTTGCCGACTGAGGTTTTGCCCGCAATCGCCACAGGTCTGGGGGCAAAGGCAGTACTGTGGAATAAAGATGTTGAGCCTTACTCAAGGGATCGCGATCGCATTGTTGCGGCTACCCTCCGTGAGGCGGGCATTGAGGTGGAGACATTCTGGGATCAGCTATTGCACGCGCCCAAGGAAGTGATGACGGGTGCAGGACAGCCTTATACCGTCTACACACCCTTTTGGCGCAACTGGAATGCTCGACCTAAAGCTAAGCCCGTTGAACCGTTGAAAAATGCTGAAGGGTTAAATGATGCCGAGCAAAAGTTGGCTGAAACAATAGGCGCGATCGCCCTCCCCTCTGCCCAAGATTTAGGGTTTGGGTGGGATAATGAGCTGCCATTGCATCCGGGTGAACAGGCAGCACAAGAATGTTTAGATCGGTTTTGCGATCGCGCCCTTAGCGAGTACGACGAGCAGCGCAATTTCCCTGCCGTTATGGGTACCTCGCAACTGAGCGCCGCCCTAAAGTTTGGCACCATCGGCATTCGCACCGTTTGGGCAACTTCTCAAGCAATTTACGAAGACAGCCGCAGCGATGAAACCCGCAACAATATTCAGACCTGGCATCAAGAGCTGGCTTGGCGCGAGTTTTATCAGCACGTCCTGTACTTCTTCCCAGAACTGGCAGAAGGGGCTTATCGTTTGCCCCTCAAAACTTTTCCTTGGGAAGGAAATCCCGCTCACTTTCAGGCATGGTGCGATGGCATGACGGGCTACCCGATTGTAGATGCGGCAATGCGCCAGATGAATGAAATAGGCTGGATGCATAATCGCTGTCGAATGATTGTCGCTAGCTTTTTGACCAAAGATTTGATCCTGAACTGGCAGCTAGGAGAGAAATACTTTATGCAAAAGCTAATAGATGGTGATTTGTCTGCCAATAATGGCGGCTGGCAATGGAGCGCTTCTAGCGGCATGGACCCCAAGCCTTTGCGAATTTTCAACCCGGCTAGCCAAGCTCAAAAGTTTGATGCTGATGCTGAATATATTCGGCAGTGGCTGCCAGAATTGCGAAGTTTAGACACAGCAATGCTGGTGACGGGCATGATTCCGCAGGGCGATCGCGATCGGTGCCAATATCCCGCCCCCATTGTCGATCACAAAATTCAACAAGCCCGCTTCAAATTCCTCTACCAAAACCAAAAAATTCCCTCGTAAAGACGGTGCTTATTCTCCTCCGATGAAATGAGAGAAACGATCAAATCACTGAAACATCTATTGTCAAAGCGACCTCTTGCAACACTCCAAAGTCGGCTAGAAAGCCTCGATCTTCGCTGATATGGGGAAACTTAAGCTGCGAATCAAACATACCGCGATCGACCTGTCGCTGTCGCACCTGAGCAAAGCTGTCAGGTGCCAAAATTCGTAGGCAGGGCGGCGGCACCTGTCCCTTACGAACCGTAGCGTAAGGATTGTTAAACTCGCCCATCCAATGTTCAAACCGCTCTAGAAACTTAGCGGGATGATCTAAAGTTTGTCCCAATGCCAGCTCTACATTCACCACATAACGAGCCGGACACTCAGTTTCAGATAATGTGATGCAGAAATCTTCTAGCCTCACGTTGAATTCTTGCTGGAGAGCTTGCATCGCTTGGGTGGCATGAAACTCTGTGGTTTTTTCAGTCGTTGAAGATAGCAATCCGCCCTGGCGATGCCGAAAAACAATCAAAGGAGCTTGCTCAAAAAAGCCAACGACTTCCACCACATCGCCAATGTCATACCGATAGAATCCGCTGTAGCTGGTGAGTAAAATTCGGTAGCGTTCTCCAACTTTTACCTCGCAGGGCAGCAGCGTTCGCGGATGCTCAACCTGCCATTGATCGGGGGGCAAAAATTCATAAAAGCCGCTTTCGATCGCCAAAATAGAGCCATCTTGATTAAAGTCAGGATAAACCCCAAACGTAGCTTCGGCCGACCCATAGACGCCGCCAAAGCTAGGGGTGTCGCCCAAATATTCTGAAAAGCGATCAAAGTAAAAGTCAGAGGTGCCGCCTCGGGCAGTGACGGTGTAAGACAGGTCTGCCCAAGCTAGTTGGGGCGTCAGTTTGCCTTCGGTTCGCAGAATCGCGCGGAGCTGTGCCGCGCGCTGAGGTGCGGATGTCCATTGCCGTTCTAACTGGATACGAAGCTGAGGATCAAGTTTCAGCCACGGGGCGATCGCTCCGCGTTGCAAATCTTCAATCAATGATTCTGCATACTGTTCTAAATAAGCACAAGTTCGCAGAAGCAACATGGGAAAGTTTGCAGTAATGCCCCGCATTTGAGGGTCACGCAGCGCAAACAGCAAACACACATAATGCCGCGCTAACGTATCGGCTATTTGCAGCGCAGCATAGGGTGGCGCTAGAAATTTCCCAAATAACAATCTGCCTTTGCGGATGCTGCCTACGCTGACGGGGCCATATTCAATGCCGCCGCTCGTGTGCCCTTGCAAAATAACAGAGTTCGTTAGCAGGGATTTGCCTAACTTAAGCTGGCGACGCTGCAATCCTTCAAACATAAACCCCATTGCTGCCAAATCTGCCCGCCGCAGGGTTCGCTGAAATCGCTGAGTGACGGGGACTTGTTTCTTCTTCCCCGTTGAGCCGCTCGTGAGATTGATATAGGTGACGCGATCGGGGGTGAGAACGTTGGGTTCACCTTGGGCAATGCGATCGGTGTACGGCTCGTAGCTGCTGTAGGGCAGAACGGGAATGCGATCGCGGAATTGATCTACCGTTTTAATTTCTTTTAACTGCCATTGACTTCCCAACTCTGTCGCCTGATGCGCTTGCAAAAGCTGTTGCAGAAATTGTTCTTGAGCCGCTTCCACTTGGAGGGTTTTTTTAACAAATCGCGCTTTAGCTTGCGCCGCGTAGGCGGCAATGAGGGGAATCAATAAATTTGCCATTGAGATTCTTTTCTTTTTAGCACAACGGATTATGGTTGATTCAGATCCCTTCTCACCTTTGCTTTCAGACAGTTTGTAAAGTGGTCACTCCTGCTAACGTTCCATGACCATTTCTTCCTCCATTCTAATTTCTTGCTCAATTTTTAAGCCCGCTAAAAGCTGACGATCTTCGCTAATGTGCGGAAATTTGAGCTGAGATTCGGGAATACCGCGCTGAACCATTTGTTGCCGAATCATGGCAAAACTACCAGGGGCAAAAATCCGCAGACGTGGGGGTGGCACTTGGTCGCGGCGTTTGACTTCGTAGGAGGTATGAATCGCTTTTAAGCGGCGATCGAACTGGGTTAAGAATGCCCTCGGATCTTTCAGCGGATGTCCTGGGATGAGTTCAATATTGACCCAATAATGGGCTGGAATTTCCTGTTCAGAAAGGGTTATGCAAAAATTTTCTAAGGGCATAAAGTCCTGCTGCAATTGCTGCATAACTTGTGTGACATGGAACTCGGTGGTCTTTTCGGTAGTCGAAGACAGCAAGCCTCCTAATCGATGGCGAAACACAATCAGCGGCGTCTGCTCGTAAAATCCTACGACTTCCACCACATCTCCAATGTCGTAGCGGTACAGCCCGTTATAGTTGGTCACTAAAACGCGATAGCGATCGCCAGTCATCAGTTCATGAGGCAACAGAGTTTGAGGCTGATTGGCTGTCCATTGGTCTTCGGCAATGAATTCAAAGAAGCCACTTTCGATCGCCAATATTGCCCCATCCTGGTTCAGGTCAGGGTACACGCCGAAGGTGGCTTCGGCTGACGCATAAATACCGCCAAAAATCGGCGTGTCGCCAAAATATGCCGGAAAGCGCTCGAAGTAAAAGTCTGATGTACCGCCTCTCGCTGTGATGATCAGGGAAAGATTTTTCCAGACTGCTTTAGGCGTTAATCGTCCCTCGGTTTTAAGGATTTGTCGCAGTTCTGCCGCTCGATGGGGGGCAGCAGACCAGCGCCGTTCTAGTCTGGCTCGAAGTTCAGGTTCGAGCTTAAGCCAAGGGGCGATCGTCCCGGTTTCTAAATCGTGGATTAGGTCTTCGGCGTTGCTTTCTAAGTAGTCACACAAGCGCAGCGCCAAGATTGGAAAATTTGCTCCAATGACAGCCGTATGGCGATCGCGTAGGGCAAATAAAAGGCAAATATAGTGCCGAGTTAAACTATCTGTGGGTAAAAGCGCTTCGTAAGGATGAGCAAAAATTTGTCGCTGAAACCCACTGCTCATGCGCAAGCTACCGACGCTGACCGGGCCATACTCAATGCCCGATCGAGTCCGTCCTAGCAACTGAACAGAACTGGTCAGAAGCATTTTGCCAATGGGCAGGTTCCGGCGGCGTAAAGCCTCCATGATAAAACCTGTGCTAGCTTGATTCGCTAGACCCAGAGAACGGCGCGATCGCTTTGTGACTGGAATCAGTTTCTGCTTGCCCGTCGAACCACTCGTCAAGTTCAAGTAAATTACCGGATCGGGCGTTAGAACATTCGCTTCCCCTTGCACAATCCGGTCAATGTAAGGCTCATAGCTGCTGTAAGGCAAAATGGGGATGCGCTGGCGAAATTGTTCTACCGTCTGAATCTCTGACAGCCCATACTTTTTCCCTAGCACCGTATCTTGATGCGCTTTCAAAAGCATCAATAAAAATCGTTCCTGTACTGCTTCTACCTGGCGTGTTTTACGAACAAAACCCATTCTGGCTTGTCCAGTAATACCTGCCAAAAGAGACATGATTAAATTTGCCATTCCGTACCCCACACCAATCCCTAGAATCATCCTTTAGAGGATGTTTGAAAAGTAGCAAATCACGAGACTTTTACGCTCGATCCCCCCAACCCCCCTTAAGAAAGGGGGCTTCGGAACTCAAAGTCCCCCTTTCTTAAGGGGGATTTAGGGGGATCTCCAGAATTGAGGTGCTTGATCAGACTTTTCAAACACCCTCTTAGACCATTTAAAAAAGGTTACTAAAGGACAGAACCCCACTCAATTTTCAGTAGACACTTCTCAAACTGTTTTGCTAGGGCAACTGTTCCTCCCCCCCTTTCCCCTTCAACGATTAAGATAATTAAAGATACTATTGGTCGAACCATAAAGATAGAACCATAAAGATAGATAAATAATGACTTCAACCCTGATCGAATCTGCTTCTCCTCCCCTCAATGCTCCCACGATTCACCGCTTACCCAACGGTTTGACTATAGTGGCTGAACAAATGCCCGTCGATGCCGTGAATCTCAATATCTGGCTAGGAGTGGGTTCGGCGGTTGAGTCGGACGATATTAACGGGATGGCTCACTTTTTAGAGCACATGATCTTTAAAGGCACCGATCGCCTGCAAAGCGGTGAATTTGAGCGGATTATTGAGCAACGCGGAGCGGTCACCAATGCCGCCACCAGCCAAGACTACACCCATTACTACATCACCACGGCTCCCCAAGACTTTGCAGCTCTAGCGCCCCATCAAATTGAAGTTTTGCTCAATGCTGCCATTCCAGATGAAGCCTTTGAGCGCGAACGCCTGGTGGTATTAGAAGAAATTCGTCGGTCTGAAGACAACCCTCGGCGGCGCACCTTTTACCGCTCTATGGAAGCTGGATTTGAGCGCTTGCCCTATCGCCGAGCTGTTCTAGGGCCAGCAGCGGTGGTCGAAAACCTGAAGCCCCAGCAAATGCGAGATTTTCACGCTACCTGGTATCGTCCTCAGTCTATGACTGCGGTAGCCATAGGCAACTTGCCTGTGAACCAGTTGATTGACATTGTTGCCGAAAGCTTTGCCGATTCCCAGGCGATCGAGCCGAAGAAAAGTGTTGCCTATACTCCTGAAGTTCCTGATTCTACCCCCGAAGCGCCCTTTACCACTATCACCCGCGACGAACATACTGACCCCACCTTGCAGCAAGCTCGCCTAGTCATGATGTGGCGCGTTCCGGGTATGACCAATCTGCCCCAAACCTATGCGCTAGATGTTTTGTCCTCTGTTTTGGCAAGGGGACGAACCGCACGGCTGATTAAGGATTTGCGAGAAGAACGGCGTTTGGTGACTAGTATTTCGGTCAGCAACATGACCTACATCAGTCAGGGCTTGTTCTATATCTCTGCCCAGTTGCCTACAGAAAACTTAGCGGTGGTGGAAGCGGCGATCGCCCAACAGATGCGCACTTTGCACACTGAACGGGTCACCGCCAACGAAACTTATCGCGTCGGCACATTGGTTGCCAACCGCTTTGTCTTTGGCAACGAAACGCCGAGCGATCGGGCGGGGCTTTACGGCTACTACCAAGCCATCATGGGCGATTTGGCTCCTGCCTTCAACTACCCAGCATTAATTCAGTCTGTTACCCCAGAAGATGTGCAATCGGCAGTTCAGCAGTATCTCTCACCAGATGCCTACCGTGTTGTCATCATGAAGCCTTAGTGCCTGAATCTGGAGTGTCATCTAGAATGCCTGAATCTAGAATGTGGGATCAAATTACAGCCAATATTCGGCAAACCACTGGACAAGACTTTCAGGGCAGCCATCGTCGCCCCGTGGGGGGAGGCAGCATTAACCAGGCTTATGCTCTCTCCGACCGCGATCGCCAAGTTTCTACCACTCTGGCTTACTTCGTCAAAATCAATCAGGCAAGTCGCATGGCGATGTTTGCAGCCGAGGCATTAGCTCTTAGCAAAATAGCGGCAACAAAGTCGATTCGCGTCCCTCATCCGATCTGTTGGGGCACAGTGGATGAGTCTTCTTATATCGTGCTGGAATGGCTCGATTTTGGTTACGGCGACCACCAAGCTTGGGAAGAAATGGGGCGAAACTTGGCGGCACTGCACCGAGTGACCCATTCCCAAGGCTTTGGCTGGGAGCAGCCCAATACGATTGGCTCTACCCCTCAAATCAATTTGTGGAAGACGAGCTGGCTAGAGTTTTTTGCCGAGCATCGTTTGGGCTATCAGCTTCAGTTAGCTCTCCGTAAGGGTGGACGGTTTCCAAAACAGGAAAAACTGCTGGCAGCGTTGCCTAAAATCTTGGCAGGGCATGAGCCGCAGCCTTCGTTGGTTCATGGTGATCTATGGTCGGGGAATGCCGCCATAACTCAGCGGGGAGAAGCCGTAATTTTTGATCCGGCAGCTTATTTTGGCGATCGCGAGGTTGATATTGCCATGACCCAGCTTTTTGGCAGCTTTCCCGCCAATTTTTACAGCGCCTATAACGAAGCCTTTCCTCTCCCCACTGGCTACTCGCAGCGGCAAATTCTCTACAACCTCTATCACGTCCTCAACCACTTCAATTTGTTCGGCGGTAGCTATGAATCTCAAGCCAATCAAATGATCGAGTCGTTGTTGTAAGCGCTGTAATTGTTGCAAGCGCTGTAATTGAGTTAAGCGCTGTGGCGTTTCTGAATGAAAGTATGAATCGTTCAAAGTCCCTTTCCTTTAGGAGAGGGATTTAGGGAGAGGTCTATCTAGCGGCGTTCCCGACTCAACCTAACCCCTAACCCCTTCCCTAACAGGGCAGGGGAACTGGATTTTCATACTGCAATTCAGCAACGCCAGCGCTGTAATTGAGTTAGGAGTGATGCAACTCTGCCCAACGGGTTTGTAAATCTTTAATTGAAAACACCGTCTGGAACGCTAATCCCTCCTGCTGATAGAGTTCAGCGCCTCCCTGATGGCGATCGACCAGCGCAATAATTTGGGTGACTTCGTAGCCCGCTTGCCGTAGCCTTTCCACCGCTTTTAAAGCAGATTGCCCCGTTGTCACGACGTCTTCTAAAACCGCAACGTTGGTTTTCGGCGCCAGAGTTGGACCTTCAATATAAGCTTGTGTGCCGTGCCCTTTTGCCTCTTTGCGGACAATTAGCGGCGTGAGCGATCGCCCCTCATAAGCTGCCACTACGCTGGTTGCGGTCACCATAGGATCGGCTCCTAAAGTTAGCCCCGCCACGGCTGTCGTATCGACGGGCAACAGCGACAACAAAATCCGTCCTACGCCGGCTCCACCCCAAGGATGTAGGGTGACTTGTTTACTGTTGATGTAATAGGTGCTGGGTTGCCCTGAAGACAAAACAAAATCGCCCTCTTGGTAGGCTACTTCACAAAACAAATCGAGCAAATGCTGCCGCAATGTGGGTAAATCGGCGGTGATGGCAAGGGGCAGAGACGGTGAATGATGCATAAATGAAAGTCATAAAGTCGCTAATGGTCAGTCGTTAAAATTGGCAGTGAAAAAGCCAATAATTCAAAGATTTTTGATGGCTTTTGTGCCACTCCCAATCATAGACTTTATGATGGATTGAAGCCGATTTGTCAGAACTCTAAAACAAAATCTTTGGAGAGAAGTCAGACGACTTTGGGCACTCTGTAATGAAGCTTAAAACAATGAAGCTTAAAACAGTCATTGAGCTTAGAACGGTTGAAACATTCGCGTGAGGAGAAGTATTTATGGGCGTTAGGTTTACGGGCGTATTGAGCTTAATCGCGATCGCCTCCCCCATCGTTTTTATCGGCAGCGCCAATGTTGCCAATGCTCAGTCAGCTACGACTCAACCCACTGCTGAAGAAACCCAAACAATTCCCCAAGCATTTGAAAATGCTTATTTCCGCTTTGACGAAGACTTTTACCGCAATCAGCAAGTGCCTCGTAATCTGACCTGGTTCTTAGGGCCCTTCCCCGAAAACGAAATTGCTGGCGATGGCAAAGCGATTAATTCCCTTTACCGAGATGCTTTGGCTCAACAAGGTAGCGATGGTCCCACGATTCGCACACCCGATGCAGAGAACCCTTACCAAAGTTCGTTGCTGAGCGCTCCAATTGTGCCTGCTGAGGAACCCATTCCGCCCGCATTCTCTTCGCCTTTCAGTCGATCGCCTGTGACCAGCGGCGGCGGTAACAGAGATAACGGCAATAGCGGCGGCGGTAACAGTGGCGGTAATAGCGCTCCTATTCCGGCGCTGTGGTAGTTGGCGATCATTAGCATGACGCGCCACCTGGACAAATGAGTGTGCTTAACGTTCTGGAACAAGGGGCTTAAGCTGCTTGTCTGCAACCGATTGAATTGAGAAGTGCCATAGTTTTGAGAAGGCGACCCGATGAGTCGCCTTCTCTTTGTCTATCATTAGCAAAGCTTACAAAGGGTTAGGAAATTGACGGCGGAGGAGCAAGGAATTGGTGACAACACTGACTGAGCTAAACGCCATGAATGCGCCGGCGGTGGCAGGGCTGAGGGAGATACCGAAAGCAGGCAGTAATAATCCTGCGGCGATCGGGATGCCGCAAACATTATAGGCAAATGCCCAAAAGAGATTTTGGCGGATCTTATTAAACGTGGCTCGACTCAGCCGAATCGACTCGACGACATCGCTAAGGCGATCGCGCATCAACACAATCCCTGCCGTTTCTGTCGCCACATCTGTTCCAGAGTGCAGGGCAATTCCTACTTCTGCCTGTGCCAATGCCGGAGCATCATTAATACCATCGCCAATCATTGCCACTTGCCGCCCCTCAGCCTGAAGTTGGGCGATCGCCGCTGCCTTACCCGCAGGTTGGACGTTCGCCAAAATATCAGCGGCGGCAAAACCGAGAGGGAGGGCGATCGCCTCAGCCGTAGCCCGTTGATCGCCCGTCAGCAGCATGACCCGTAACCCCATTTTCCGCAGTTCTGCAACAGTCTGCTGGGCATCGATCCGCAAGATATCCTGTACCGCAATCACCCCGGCTAGCTGTCCATCTACCCCCACGTAAACAACGGTTTTTCCTGTTACTCTGGTTGCCTCTATCGTATCCAGAGCCTGAGTTTGCGACAGATCGACCTCAATTTCATGCTGTCGCAACCAGTCTGGGGTTCCCAAAACGACGACCCGCCCTTCAACGGTTGCTGAAACGCCTAATCCAGGCTGGGTGAAAAAGTCCTGCGCGGGCAACAGCACCAATCCTTCTGCCCGTTGCTGAATGGCTCTGGCTAGAGGATGCTGGGTGCCGCTTTCGACCGTGGCAGCCAATTGAAGTAGGTCGGTGTTCGAGATGTGAGCCTGAAAAGAAAGACAATCTGTGACGTTGGGGCTGCCCATTGTTAGCGTGCCTGTCTTGTCAAAAACCAGCGTATCAAGCTGATGGACTTTCTCTAAAACATCTCCCCCCCGAATCAGCAAGCCCCGTTCTGCACCAATGCTGGAGCCGACTAGAAGAGCAGTTGGGGTGGCCAGTCCGAGCGCGCAGGGGCAAGCAATCACAAGGGTGGCGATCGCCAATTTAAGGCTCAGCAGCATCGGTGAGGGCGCTAGATTAACTGGAGTAAGTGGGGTAGAATGCATCACCATGTGCCCACCCATACCGCTTGCAAAAATTTGGTCTGCCCAAAGGGGTGCGCCGACGAAGTACCAGAATAGAAACGTGAGCGTGGCGATCGCCATGACGCCATAGGTAAAGTATCCAGCGATCGTATCTGCCAATTTTTGAATCGGAGCCTTGCGCGTCTGAGCCGCCTCAACTAGGGCAATAATTTTTGCGATCGTCGTATTTTGTCCAATCCGTGTGGCTTTCAGTACCACGGCTCCCGATAGGTTCAAACTGCCTGCTGTCAGAGTATCTCCTGCTTGCTTCAACACGGGCAACGCCTCACCCGTCAGCATTGATTCATCGACTGTGGTCTGCCCAGTTACCACTTCCCCATCGACCGGAATCTTCTCTCCAGGCAACACTTGCAGCCACTCTCCGGGCTTGACTCGTGCGGCTGGGATTTCTATTGAGGTCATTGTCCCGGTATTATCTTTGACCAGTCGGGCAACGGTAGGCTGCAATGCCATCAATGACTGAAACGCCGCTGTTGCTCTGCCCCGCGCTTGTTGCTCTAAGGTGCGCCCTAGTAGAATAAAGCCGACCAGCATCACGGGTTCGTCGAAAAAGCATTCCCAGCCTAGAGCCGGGAAAAACAAGGCAACAGTGCTAGCACTGTAAGCCGTCAGCGTGCCCAACCCTACCAAGGTATTCATGTTGGGAATATTGTGGCGTAGACCGTTCCAACCGTCGATGATCAGCGATCGCCCTGGAAACAGGAGCGCTACAGTCGCTAGACCCAAGTGGAACCAAATATTGCTCAGCCCAGGAATGAGGATGCCAAAGTGTTCTAAGTGACCGATGGCAGAAAGACCGAGGAGGAGGAGGGCGATCGCCATCTTGCTCATTTGCCGCCGAGTTTCTAGCCGCTGTCGTTCGGCAGGGCTGATGATTGCATCGGCATCTATTTCCCGGTGCCGCGATTGGGTCGGAAAGCCTATTTCTGTCAGCTTTTGCGCCAATGTTTCAGGATCAACGGCTCCTGGCTGACATTCTACCATTGCAACTTCCGTGACAAAGTTCACCGTGGCGGCTATCACACCGGGCTGCTGCGTGAGCTGGTTTTCTACAGCTTGCACACATCCGCCACATTTCATACCGCCTACGTCTAATGTGTAAATTGCGGGTGTAGTGGGGGAGTACAGCTCGGCAGGGGTGGGCTTTTGAGGGATGACTTGCATACGAAATTCTTGAAAACGGTTGCACTTTCCTAAAGCGTAGGTGAAGTAAGACGTGGTTGCCCAGAATTTGCAGATTGTTTTAGTGATATCTCAGTTTTCTGATGCTGCGAACAAACTGAGGAAATAAAATTTGGGTTCGTTTGAGCATTAACAGCGGGATAGCAAGTCTTTTCAAAAATGTTAAATCGATGGCTCAAGAACTCAAAACTGTTGCGCTCTTGGGGCGATCGCAGTTTCAACACATCCCAGTCAACATTCATTCGAGTCATGAGAAAATGCTGAAAATGACTCATAACTTACCAAAGTTAGGGAGTAGCAATGAAATAACGTTCCGATCCGCCCCCTAAATCCCCCAATTCTGGGGGACTTCCGAGCCTTTCAAAGTCCCCCAGAATTGGGGGATTTAGGGGGCTAGAAAGCTAACGCATCCCATTGGGACTTTATTTCAATGCAGATCCCTTACGGTTAAAGACGGCTGATTTTCGACTGATCCTTTTAGTAATGGTTTGAGCGGTTCGGTTGATTTGAGTCCAAAAGCTAGGGGGGCTAAGAATTGGAGGTTTTTGGTGAGGATTTTTTAGAAAGCGGTAAAGCAGAAACATTTCCTGATATCGCATTCCCACATCTTCTCCCTGTGCCAAACGTGCGAACTTCTCCGCTCCATAATTCATATAGTGAATTCGGTGGATAGGCTTCAAGCCATCGGCATTGTAGAGAATCCGGTCTTTCTCAACAAAGGGATCAGCGTCGGCACAGTTGCCCGTCCGATCGTGGCTATTGGGGCTAAGGGTGAAGTTAAATAGGGAGTACTCTCCTCGCAGCGTTAGATAGCTAAACAGAAATGCCTCGGCAACGCCGTTGATCCACTCTACTTCTCGTTGATCGATTAGCTTGTGCCTAAGTTCTGATAGCTTTTGTGGATTCAGCAAGCCTCGCTTTGAACCAAAAAAGCTAGAGCAATGGATTTGAGAACGAATCTCCGCTGCTGTCAGTTGCATTGCCTGTTCAACTTGCGAGAGCTTCAGTGCAGCCACCGATTCAGGCTTTGCGTGTTCCCAATCATCAAAAACAAAATCGTAATGATCTAGTTTTGCGACAACATCATCCAAAGGCTTCATTGCCAGACAGTCTGCGTCATAAACGACAAACTTCTCAAATTCACCATCAAATGCGGCATATCGTCGCTGGGCGTGTCTTCTCACTTTTACGAGTGAGGCTGAACTTTTTTGACTCCCTTGGGGGTGGGCTGCCCAGACTTCTTGGGCGAACGTTTCCCAGCGCTGAATGGCGTCAGAGTTTTTAAACAAGCTAACTTGAGGGCGATCGGCAATTTCTTGCTCAACTTGGGTGAGGCGATCGTCGTAGGGAATAATGCAAATGGGAATCTGGGCACCAACATTTGCCTCAATGCTGTTAAGTAGTGCAATAAGCTGGTCGAGGACAACATCGTTCGCCAGGGTGTAAATGCCAAAGGGTTGCATCCGTACCTCTTGAGAGCTAAAAGTTTTAGAGCGATGAAAGTTTTAGAGCGATGAAAGTTTTAGAGCGATCATGTTCATCGGCAGAGTTAGGGCATAGTGCGGAGGGCATACCTGACGCTTTTCGCCTAACTCTGAGGTTTGTCCGGCTCATGGGCTACGCTGAGTTGCGGATTGTTGAAGCTGAGTTTGTTATGTGAGCGTAGAAGCTGAGTGTTTCTGCGGTGAGACGTTAAATTGCAACAGGGTGCGCAGAACCTTCTAATGCTGCTGCTTCAGTTTCAAAGATTTTAAACACCGAGTCCATCATGGTGACTTCAAAGACCAGTTTGGCTTCTGGATGAACATCACAAAGGCTAAAGCTGCCGTTGACTTTGTCGGCATCTCGCATTCCTGCAACAAGCGACGTTAAACCAGAACTATCAATAAAGTTAACCTGCCCCAAATTCACCACAATGTGAGAACTCACTTGGGTGATACATTCTTGTAATTTGAGGCGAAATTGCCAAGCGGTGGTGATGTCGAGTCGTCCGCTAGGAGTGAGAACGATAACAGTTTTGCCGTCTGGCCCTGTATGGATTGTCTGCTCCATTTAAGTTGGTACCTTCCTCTATAACCGATCTGATGGGCGATCGCTCTGTTCTCGGGGCTACCTGAAAACGAAGTCGATTGAACATTCTTAGGTTGCCCATAGGAAAGTGTGTTCTCTCTATGGGTAGAGTTTTACCATTAAGAAGAGCTAAGAATGTAAACTTTTGATCGCATTCTTAGCTCTTTTTAGATTTTTACAGGTTCTGTTAGAGGTGAGCCGACCCATTTAGCCAATCTTGGGGCTTCAGGAAGGTTTCATAAAGCTGAGCTTCGGGAGTGTTGGGCTGTGGCTCGTAGCAATACTCCCACCGAACCAACGGCGGCAAAGACATGAGAATAGACTCAGTGCGCCCGTTAGTCTGTAGCCCAAAGATGGTGCCCCGGTCGTAGATTAAGTTGAACTCGACGTAGCGCCCCCGGCGGTAGAGTTGGAAGTCGCGCTGGCGATCGCCCCATTCTTGACCTTGGCGGCGTTCTGCAATAGGAACGTATGCCGGCAAGAACGACCGTCCGCAGTCTTTGACAAAGGCAAATATTTCTTCCCAGCTGCGAGGCGGTTGATCACCGATCGCTTCACTATGGGCGGCAGCAGGGCCGTTGGCATCAGGCCCTCGGTAAAGCTTTGCAGGTGCGCCATCCTGGTAGTCAAAGAAAATCCCGCCAACGCCACGAGTTTCTTGGCGGTGCTTGAGGTAGAAATACTCGTCACACCAGGGTTTGAAGGTGTGGTAGTAGTGAGGATTGTGGCGATCGCAGGCATCTTTTAGGGTTTGGTGGAAATGCACCACGTCTTCGGTGAAGGGATAGTAGGGCGTCAGGTCAATGCCGCCACCAAACCACCAGACCGGCCCTGCCTCGAAGTAGCGATAGTTGAGATGGACTGTGGGAATGTAGGGATTTTGGGGATGGAGCACCATAGAAGTGCCAGTGGCGTAGAACCCATGACCCGCAGCTTCAGGGCGTTGTACCAAAATGGAGGGAGGTAAATCTTTGCCCCAGACTTCGGAGAAGTTGACTCCACCTTGTTCAAAGACTTTGCCTGCTTTGAGAACGCGCGATCGCCCGCCGCCACCGTCTTCTCTTATCCAGCTTTCTTCTTGAAAAGATTTGTGCCCGTCAAGGTGTTCTAGCCCCTGACAAATTTCATCTTGCAAGCCCTTTAAAAATTCACTCACACGCTGGCGCGAATCGCTTGGTGGAGCAGCGTTGAAGGGCTTAGTTTCGCGAATGGGTGACTTCACCATAATCTAATAAATTAATCAAGAAGGGATTATAGAGATGACTGCAAAGTGAGGTCGTATTCAGTAGACAGCCTCAACCTAGATCTAGCCTATAACGGATTGGAACCGATTCAGCAAACAGGGCAGAAACGTAAATCAATGTAACAAAAGCAAGGACACAGAGTTTGCAAGAAAGTTCTCTGATGGTCAAGAGTAATGTGCTGACTGCTTTGCCCTTCCAGATATTTCAACGCTTTAAGAGGATGTTTGAAAAGTATCGCCAATCGCATTGAGGGGCGTGGCATTCGGCTAAAAAGTTCTTAGATTCACCGAAAAATGGCTGTCCGAATGCCGCGCCCTTAGAGAGTGTTTGTAAATAAAATTTAAAGATAGCTGGACCACGCTTTGGGATTAGATCCTCCCTAACCCTCCTTCATAAGGAGGGAATCGAGCTAAAACTCTGAAGTCCCCCTTATCAAGGGGGATTTAGGGGGATCAAAACCTTTGTTTACAAACACTCTCTTACACTCTGATGTCACATCGACAACTTTTCAAATATCCTCCAACTAATTTGATTCAATTTCGATTCAATTATTTGTTGATGCGTTTTTCTAGGTACTGCCCAATCATTTGCTGCTCTCCGGCGCGGGAAATGATGGTTTGGCGAGTGCGATAGTTTTGCCCTACTAGCTTAACTTCCTCCTCAAACACTGAGCCTTTGTATTCGGTGCGGAGGGCAAGCGTTTCAGGGTTTGCCATCGTGTACTTTGCTGTGATGGGTTTGGTGGTGGCAAAGCCACGATCGCGGTACAGTAAATCACCCCAGACTCCAAACAGCGTTGATCCCTGGGATTGCTTTTGTCCTGAAACCGAATCTTTGCTGTCCCAGGTGACTTCCGTGCCGCAGGTCATCACGGTTTCGTCGGTTAGCTCATGAAGTCGTGCTAAATGGCGGAGTGAGTCGCAGCCTTGGGGCAGGAAACGAATGGTGATGAAGCTGACCATTTCTTTGGTGTCTCCATCGGGCAAGGTGTAGTAGCGGCGATCGGAGTGCCATTGACCTACGGAGTGTTCAAAGAACTGGGCGATCGCCTGGTCTAGGGCTAAAGCTTGCAGGGATAATGTCACAGAAATTTCCTCACTCAAAGGACTCAAAGCTAACCTTGAAAACAGGACGCTCAGTGGACACCTGTAACATAACTTAATCTAAGCGAGTTTGTTGGTTGACGAAAGTATCTTTGGATGCATTTTCATTTGACCTGAGCGACTGGGATCACGATTTGATCTCAGTCACGCGCCAATTCAGCTTGAGGTTAATCCAGAAGTTCCAGACGGTCACGATCGCGATCGCCACTAAGTTGGCTAAATAAGCGTTCATGCCCAGCCCGTTGAACAAAATATTGAGCAGTAACACCTTCAAAATTAATCCCATCAGGCAGACAAGATTGAACTTGAGCAAGCGTTTGAATGCTTGCGATCGCTGTTTCTGGGCTATGTCTCCAAATGTCCAGCGATCGTTCCAAAAGAAATTGTTGAGAATGGCAAACTCAGCGGCAAAGATGGCGCTGCGGGTGAGGGGAAACCCCCACAGAGTGTGAAATACGTAGAGCAAGCCCATGTCGATGACCACACCGCTCAGCCCTACAAAGCCAAAGCGCAAAAATCGCCCTATGGGAAAGTCCATTTTTTGAGCCAGGCGACCTAGTCGTCCCGATGACAGGCGGAGGCGCAGCAAGTGACGGAGATAATCACGGTACTGCCGCCAAGTAACTTTACTCTCGCCTGCCTGACGTTCTTGGAAAACATAGCCGACTTCGGCAATTTGTTGAATATCGCCCCGACCAACGACTTCGAGCAAAATCTTGTAACCAATGGGGCTAAGGGGACGATGGGCGATCGCGGTTCGCTTCACCAGAAAATAGCCGCTCATGGGATCTGTTAATCGACCCAGCACGCCTGGCAAAATTACTAGCCCTAAAACCTGCGCCCCGCGCGACAAAAACCGTCGGACTGCGCTCCAACTGCTGACGCCGCCGCCTTCTACATGGCGACTGGCAACTGCTAGATCAGCGCCTGCCATCATTTCATTGAGCAGCTTGAGCAAAATTTCGGGTGGATGTTGCAAGTCGCCATCAATGACACCCAACACTTCACCCTTTGCCGCCTGCCACCCGCGAATCACCGCAGTCGAAAGTCCGCGCTCTTGCTGCCGCCGGATGATCTGTAGATGAGGATAGCGATCGCTTAGACGCTCGGCTATTTCCCAGGTGCGATCGGGGCTATCGTCATCCACTACCACTAGCTCATAATCACCGGGTAGTGAGCTGTCGAGCAATTGGCTTAAGATTTCAATCATCCGGACAATGTTCCGACCTTCGTTATAGGTCGGAATAACCAATGAAAAATAAGGTTGCCACGTTCTCCCAGCGCTCTCAACGGAGGGCGGAATGAGTGGAATTTCTAAAGCATCATTGGACATTTAGTGAATGACTTGACTGGATAGCTCTGACGCTTGTATCACCGAGCACTTTCTGGACATCCTTAAGACCTAGACATCCTCAAGGCAAAGTGCACGACGATCGCCCGTCAGGTGTCAGTATAAAACATAAAGTTTTGATGAGAATTACCCGAAGCTAAGGTAAAGGGTGATGTTGCAAATAGTCGTAAACCTGTTGCAAGATCCGCTTGGCTTGATCAAAGCTAATGGTTTCTAGCGCCGTATTGAAGTCAGCCCAAGCATAAGCTTGAATTTCTTTTTCTTGGCAAGTCACCGCTTCAGACTGAACTGTCGCCAGGAAATAGGTGACCTTCTTCTCAACCCACTGATTATCTTTTGTGAAACTATATTGTTCAACAAACGAAGGATCTTCCAGCACTTTGCATGACTGAATACCAGTTTCTTCTTCTAGCTCGCGGCAGGCAGTGGCGATCGCCGTTTCTCCGGGTTCGGCGTGCCCCTTCGGAAAGCCCCAATGCCCAGCCCAGTGCCGAATTAGCAAGAACTGCATCTCGCTTGATTCGCCTGTTTCTTTTATGAAAATTGGCACAATGCCAAACGCTTCGTCTTTCATCACAGAATCCTCATCCTAATATTGCGTCAGTCGCGTCAATCAACCGTTTTCCTCTAGCCTAGGTCAACATAATTAGATAGGCGATAGATAAATTTTGTAGTTTCAGTCATAATCGCCTTATCGCTGCAAGTTTTTACAGATTTTTAGTTCTTGCGGATTTTATATGGCTTCAACCCGATATAGTCACTCCTTGCCCATTCAGTATTCTCTTAAAACGGTTAAACGGGCAGAACGGGCAGTGCGGTGTGCTCCTTTTCAATTGGCATTGTTTAATGCAATGCGGTGGCAGAGCGTCGATCTAAAAGCGATCGCTGGTAAAGTGGGCTGGAGCAACGGCTACACTTGCCGCCCTGTTCTAGAGATTGCCGCAGAAGCTGATTTGCTTTGGCTGATTCAGGTGGGCTTACTGCGGCGAGAAGTTGATGGGCAAGGGTTGACCGATAGTTTTAGGTTGACTCCTCTAGGACATCAGATGGTCGAGAAATGGCAGACCCTGGGAAAATCTTTGCCTGCTCCATCTTGGGGCGATCGCTTATATAATGCCTTGAGTCGTTGGGTTCGTTTACCTAATTGGATTTAGCCGAATTGGATTAAATAATAATGTTCCTGGAGGTCTTGAATGAAAGCCATCATGGTTGTCGGAACTACGTCCCATGCTGGGAAGTCGCTTCTGACTGCGGCATTGTGCCGCATCTTAAGTCGGCAAGGATGGCGAGTCACCCCTTTTAAAGGACAAAACATGGCGCTCAATTCCTACGTCACCTCAACGGGGGGCGAGATTGGTCATGCTCAAGCGGTGCAGGCTTGGGCTGCCGGAATTATGCCCCGTGTAGAAATGAATCCAATTCTGCTGAAGCCCCAAGGCGACATGACCTCTCAGGTAATTTTGAAGGGGCGAGTTGCCGGGCGAGTTGGGGCAGCAGAATATTATGAGCAGTTTTTTGATGTGGGTTGGCAAGCGATCGAGGAGTCGCTCCAGCGGTTGAGTGAAGAGTTTGATCTGGTGGTTTGCGAAGGGGCAGGCAGTCCAGCCGAAATTAACCTGAAACACCGTGATCTGACCAATATGCGAATTGCTCGCTATCTCAACGCGCCGACGCTGTTGGTCGTAGATATTGAGCGGGGCGGCGCGTTTGCGCATGTGGTGGGCACGCTGGAGCTATTAGACCCTGAGGAACGGGCGTTGGTGAAGGGGATCATTATTAACAAGTTTCGGGGGCAGCGATCGATCTTGCAATCGGGCATTGACTGGCTGCAAGAGCGGACGGGCATTCCGGTGGTGGGTGTGATTCCTTGGATGGAACAGGCTTTTCCGGCTGAAGATTCCCTGTCGTTGGTCGATCGCAACTCTTCTCACCCCAATAGCGAAATTTCGATCTCAGTGGTGCGCTTGCCGCGCATCTCTAACTTCACCGATTTTGACCCATTAGAGTCTGAACCCAGTGTGACTGTCAAATATATCAGCCTCAAAGATTCGCTGGGCTATCCCGATGCTGTGATTTTACCTGGATCAAAAACAACGATCGCTGACCTCGTTGCCATGCAGCGCACCGGATTAGCAGAAGCGATTCAAAACTACGCAGCGGCAGGCGGCACTGTGTTGGGCATCTGCGGCGGGTTCCAAATGATGGGCAGAATGTTGGCTGACCCTGAGGGCGTGGAAGGGCAGGAAGGACGCTATAAAGGTTTAGGCTTGTTGCCTCTCAAAACGATTATTACCGGGCAAAAAGTGGCTCGTCAGCGAGTGGTCACTTCCAATTATCCTCAAGCGGGTTTGCCTGTAGTGGGCTACGAAATTCATCAGGGTCGCAGTCATTTGATGGATACCGAATCTGAAGCGGGGGCGATCGCTTACAAGCCCTTATTCGACGATCCCAATTTAGGCGTAGTTGATGTGAGTCAATCGGTTTGGGGGACTTATTTACACGGCATTTTTGATAATGGCCCTTGGCGGCGGGCGTGGCTGAACCGTTTGCGGCAGCAGCGCGGCTTAAAGTCTCTGCCTACAGGCATTTCTAACTACCGTGAGCAGCGAGAAGCGATGCTGGATTCTCTGGCAGACGAGGTCAAACAGCATTTGGATCTAGCTCCAATTTTGGCGCACTTAGAGCGGTAGAGGACGTTGTGAGGATATTTGAAAATCGTGAGGGTGACCATTAGAGTGTAAGGGCGCGGCATTCGGACGACTATTTTTCGGTGTGTCCGAGGACTTTTTAGTCGAATGCCACGCCCCCACAGGAGATTGGCGATATTTTTCAAATACTCTCTTAACTAAGGGATCTGCATTGAAATAAAGTCCCAATGGGATGCGTTAGCTTTCTAGCCCCCTAAATCCCCCAATTCTGGGGGACTTTGAAAGGCTCGGAAGTCCCCCAGAATTGGGGGATTTAGGGGGCGGATCGGGACGTTATTTCATTGCTACTCCCTAAGTGAGTATGGCTGTTCCCAGCCAAATGAGACACGCTTCACGCCCCGAACAAGGAGCCTAAGCCCCCTGTCTACGCCTCACTAAATTGAAAAATGCTACACCACTGATGAATTCCTGACGTATATTGGTAGCGTTTCTGGGTGCAGAGTAGATCGGATACATCAACTAGACCGAGACTAGACCGACTACACTAGCTTCTCAACCCTGACAAAATAGGCGCTCAGGTCATGACCGACATCTCCTCCATCTCTCGTTCAGAACTGGCTGCCCGACGGCGAAAGCTTCGCAGTCAAAGACGTTGGCGCATTTTGCAACTCAGTTGGCAAGTTTTTGCCATCAGTGGTTTAGCCTTTGGCGCCGTGTGGATAGCGACCTTGCCCGACTGGGTTCTGCGCGATCCGGCTCAGGTCGAAATTGAGGGCAACAAAGTCCTAACAACAGATACCATTCGATCGCTGCTAGCTATCAAATATCCCCAGTTCTTGCTGGCATTAGAGCCTGCTGCGATCGCCAAACTCCTTGAAGACTCCCAAGCCCCGATCGCCGAAGCCCACGTCACCCGCCGCCTATTTCCGCCTGGCATTACGGTTCATATTCAAGAGCGCTACGCCGTCGCCGTCATCTACCTGATTCCAGCCACCCCAGCCGCCAATCCCAAGCAAAAAATCGCTTCTCCAACAGAACCTGTCCCCGTATCGCTGCTTGATGATCGAGGCTATATTCTTTCCTACGAAAAATATGTCTCTCTCAACAAATCTCGCAACTTGCCCACCCTCAAAGTGTTCGGAATGCAAGAGCAGTATCGTTCTCAATGGGCAAGCCTTTACAACTTAATTAGCCAAAGCCCCGTCAAAATTTCAGAAATTAACTGGCGTGAACCTAGCAACTTAATCCTCCAGACCGAACTCGGAACTGTTCACATGGGTTCTTACACGCCCTCTCGCTTAGCAGAGCAGCTCCAAGCTCTTGACCAAATGCGAAAACTGCCCGAACAGGTTGATGCCAGCAAAATAGAATATATTGATCTCAATCAGCCTGAAACACCCCAAGTGAAAATGTTTGCGGCTCCGCCCTCTGAAAATTTAGAGCAAGATCCTCTTCAAAATCCATAAATCTTAGGACTTACGCATTGACAGAAAAGCTAAAATAGCAGTCATGATTTTCAGCACTTTGAGCTTGATTTTCCTGTTCCCTATCCGCGATCTCAACCCCAAAAGGGGGATTTATGAAAGGCTGAAACGA